>Ga0209694_1000223_pt1 | contig 106321 bp, 66 predicted proteins | sample GluameincwithD2O_FD_187499 | JGI IMG/M metagenome (GOLD analysis project Ga0209694, IMG submission 187499) | Mouse cecum microbial communities from Vienna, Austria - Glucosamine amended microcosms incubated with D2O (SPAdes) (version 2) | ecosystem: Host-associated > Mammals > Digestive system... | reverse complement strand
CGGCGAAGAATCTCGTCCCTTGGCTCCTTGCTCAGGAAGGAAGGGCGAGATTCTTTGTTCCTCAGAATGACAAAGGAGGGACCTTGTTCTTCTCTAACGACTAGTTCGCTAAACTATAATTTAGCGGAAAACCGCTTACTTTTCTCCTGTTATTACTGAACAAAAAGCAAGGGGAGCCTTGCTTTCTTTGCGAAGAATCTCGCCTTTCGTCCTTTTTCGGGACTGGAAAGACGAGATTCTTTGTCGTTATATTCCTCAGAATAACAAGTGGAAAGCGGCTTCATAATATCGCGGCTCCTTTACTGCCCCTTGCTCATTCCTAATTGCCTTTTGCGGCGGGCTCCATGGGGACCCAGACCTCGTATCTGCTGCCCTCTGGCGTATCGGCGTTTTCTTTTTCGATTTCAAGAATGGGACCGCCGCTTCGGACATAGCCTTCCGGCAGTTCCGCCGTTTCCGCATATCGGTTGACGCGCCTGTTTCCGTTATCGCCTACGGCCTCTTCATTTGTCTCCATCCACTCGGTAGTGACGACAAGGTAATCGCCCCCATCGAACCGGGCGAGCTTGTAGCCTTCCGGTACCTTGTCTACGTTTTGTACGAAAAGGCCCTGAGAGTAAATGTGTTCTCCCTTTTCATTGAAGTACCATACGTTGATGGGCTTTGGATCCACCGCATAGGGAAGAATGGGGGCATACCCGCCCATTTCAAAAAAATCGTTCCAGATCTGCTTGAAATCGGAGGGCACGGTAGACTCCGTAATGACAGTTTCATTTCCGAGAAACTCAAAGGCTTCTTGATGAAACCGATAGGTGATGATCGCTTTTTCGCTCATGGCTTTTTCCTTCTTTTTTTATTCTGAATAGCGGTATCTTCCTGCTTCAACGTGGTTTTTCCGGTGTTTGTGCGATCGTGTCTTAGATATTTGACTCCTTTGCTGACTCTATGCGGCGTGCCTTTACCGGCATATAGTAATCCATCTGTTGATAGCCCATGATCCTTTCCGCCTCGGGCGGCGTGATGATATTGCCCATTCTGCGGCGGCTGAGATCTTGCTCAAGGCCGTTTTCCCGCAAAAACTCCTGCAGCTCCCGGTCCATGGCGGCAGTATCGGTCTGCCCGTCAATGTCGGTGCTTACAGCGTAAAGGCCGCCTTTGAAATCCACAATGGGGAACTGTTCCGGAACGTCCATGCCTTCCTCATAGAGAAAAAGCCACTCCAGACCGCCGTCTGCCTCGACGGCAAAATCCCGGGCGTCTTTTACGGGAGGAAAGGCGGAAAACCAAGCGTCGAACGCTGTGAAATTTTCCTCCCCGAACATGCCGATTCCCGATGAAACCATTTTACAATCAGGTATTTTGATGATACGGATCGATTGCATAACGATGCTCCCTTACAAATCATTTCAGTAAAAATCGCTTTCAAAGAAAGGCTTTTTCTCATGCTTTCCCAGTATCCCTCAAAGCTCCACGCTGAACAGATAGGCCGTGCCGGGGTCTGCGATCCCGTTCAGAAAAACCTCCGCCGTCCAGTATTTATGCGGGTAGGGAATTTGCACGCCCTGGCCCAGAACAGTGTTTCTGGTAACATCGTACATGGCGTCAACGTCATAGCCGTCATGGCTGTGCATGGCGTTTTGATCGCCGGTAAAAAAGGCAAAGGCAAATTTTGAGAGATAGGGGGGCCGAAATCCGGCGCGGTCCATTCCGGAACAAAATCCACAGAGGTAAAGCCCGGCGGAACGGCGGTTCCGGCCTTCATAAATCTTCCCAAAAAGCCGTGGCAGGGCTCTTCGTCCACGCCTTTTCCGAAGTGGTGAAAGAGAAAAATATCGTAATCAAAGCCGGAGCCAGCTCCCTTCAGCTGATCCAGGGCGGAAACTACGTCCAGCTTCTGCTGAAGCTCTACGGGGTCGTTCTTAAAAAATTCCTTGCCGATAAAGCGCATGGCAGGCAGTGTTTTGTATTCAAAATGCTCCAGCTGGAAGCCCTTTTGCTGATTTTTGGAAAACTGAGGCATGAATAAAGCCCATTGCACACCGGCGTCGCAGACCTCCAGGCAGTTGATGTAGCCGAAAAGCTCTATGCTGTCCGTGCCCGTGGGGCCTGTCCTGCTGCCGGCGATCAGCTCCCGGGTCCGGCGGTTTTTCATCACGGAAAAATCGCTGAACATGTCCTCCACGGCCTGCCGCAGCTCCGGTTCCTCTGTTTTTCCCATCAGCTGGGCGTTAAATTTTTCCAGGGCGTTCCAAACAGCCTGATTTACAATGCCGGGATCGGAGAAGGACCTTAAATATGCGGAAAGCCTTGCGTTTTGTTCCCGGAACCTTGCCAAAACCCCGTGCAGAAGGATCTGCTCATTTTCAGCCAGCTTGTCCTGCGTCCACTGGGCGTCGTCCAGGATCCAGTCCGTCAGCGAATCAAACACGGCGGGATTCTTCTCCCTGGCCGCATGGGACCAATCGATGACTCTTTGGTATTTTTCCGCATCGGAAAGGGGCTCTGTCACCTTTTCATCGATATCGTTCCAGCAGAACTGGTCTATCAGCTGAAAAGGCGTGTTGAACCCGCCTTCCAGCGAAATGTTGATTTGCAGAGGACTGTAAAATTTCAGCCTGCTGCCCTTCGCCCGGACGTCGGAGGGATTGATCCCGTGAAATCGAAGAAAGGCCTTGGAAAAGCTTTCAGAAGTATCATATTGATATTTCATGGCAATTTCCGTTACACTTTCTTTTCCCAGCCGCAGCTCCCTGCCCGCAAGGCTCAGCCTGCGGTTGCGGATATACTCCCCAAGGGTGATCCCCGTTACGATGTGAAAAACCCGCTGAAAATGAGCGTCTGAGGAGCAAACCGCTTTGGAGATATCTTCTGTTCGGATCCTGTTCGTCAAATTCAGTTCTATAAATCTGATCGCGTTGTTTATGCTTTGCAGCCAATACAAGCGCTTCCCCTCCTTGATACAATGTAGCGTAAATATAGTATAAAGAAATTCTCTCTTTATTTCCTGTCATGGAATGCTTTTGTTTGTCGGGCTGAGAATCTCCAGGTTCAATTATATCATAGAAATCGAAGGCTTGTTGTGTTATTTATGGCTTTTTCGTATAAGGAAAACGAAAGAGAAAATGAAAAGCCTTGCCGTGAAGACATAACGCTTTGTATAGCGCAAATCACGACAAGGCAAAGTATTAAGGATTCAGAGAGAACAAGCTGACGTAATTCTGTGCCTATTATCAAGTATAGGAAGCAGGAGCTCTTTACTGGCCTCAAAAAGAGGCTCGGTATGCGGGGCATTCTACAGCGCCCTTCGGGTAGCTGTCCGCTCTGGCGTACAGCTATCTCCGGCCCTGAGCGCCACGCCGTGGCCCTCATTGCCGGAGACGCAAGCCCCGCCCGCAAGCGGCGGCTCGCTCCGCCCCCCTACCAGATAGCACAACGGGCGCTTATTGTGCAAGGGCTTCGTGAATGGCGGCTTCGCCGCCACCCTTGCACAAACGGCCCGCCATGCTCTCTGGCAGGTTCCCCCTGTCGCTCGAAGTCCCGCCACTTGCTCCGCACCCCGGGGCCACTGCGCGCCGCAAGCGGCGCTTGTCCCTCAGGCCTTCGGCCCCTGGGGTGCCAAGGGCAAGGGCACATAGGTTTCACATTACTTGATAATCAGCCAGTAATTACTTGCCGCTCCCTTCTCCCATTCCCCCCGCCCCTTCCCGCTGGGAAGGGGAGCGTAGAAGGACAGGTGTTGACAAAAGCCCCCGGCCTGTGCTAAGATAAAAGGGTAGAGGGACAATCCCCCACCCGAAGTACGGTAGCCAATCCGTCCAGTAGGGCGGGGGATTCCTATTTGACAAACGCCGCAATACCCTGTATACTTAGCTCAGCCAGTATTCTTGCCAGCCCCCGGATTTTCCCTCCGGGGGCCTTTCTTTATCCTACAGCAAAAAGGGCGAGGCTGTCAACCCCGCCCTCTTTAATCGAACATCTGTACAAAAAAGCGAGGCCTTACCGGCCCCGCCTCAATCGCTTATCAGTAAGCATGTCCGCCATGGCGTAGAGCATGGTAACGGCCTCATTACTGTGGTTGAGCAATGCTCTGACCTTGGCCATACTCCCAGTACGGCGGTACTGCTCCACGGCGTACACCTTGCGCACAGTATGGGGGCTGACGTGCTCCCGGAGCTTGCGCCCGTCCAGCCGGTACATACCGGCCACCCGCCGCAAATCCTTGTACACGGCTTGGCGTGTCCTGTGCCTGTGCGGGTCGTTGCGGCTGGGCCACACGTAGGCCTCACCCGCATACTGCATACACTCCCGCCAAAGCTTGTGCGGCACATACACCCGCTTGCCCTTGCCTGTCTTGCTCTCCTGCACCGTCCAGCGCTGGCGGCGCATGTCCGCCGTCCTGATCGCCAGCACGTCCCCAATGCGCAAGCCCGTAGCCTCCGAGACCTCCAGCGCTCGCCGGTTGGCTGGCATGAGAGCGGTAAGCAACAGCCGGAGCGTGTCCCCGGCGATATAATCAGCCCTCATAATCGTCACCGTCCACAAGCCGTACAATGATCTCATCATCACTGCCGGAGCCGCCCCCGGCAAAATACAGATCGAGGTAATACCTGGCCCCTGCCGGTGTGCGGAGCAAGGCGATCTGTGCCTCCCCCTGCAACCGCAACAGCGCCCGGTCGATCTCCCGCCGCCGTGCTCCATCGGCGGCAAGCATGGCGGGGATATCCCTGTAACCCAACGCCAGCGTCAGCCCGGCAATGGTGGGTATTACCCCCGTTTCCTCGCAGACCGCCCAATACTCGGCGATCTGCCGCCCTGTCTTAGTCAATATACAATCCCTCCTCGTCACCAGTTACGCCGCACAAAACGGCCCCCACGCCCCAGCGGAGAGCCGTTTTATGTGCCGGGTTAACAATCCAAAAACTGTTAACTCAATCTTTAAGCACACGTAAGAATCCCTCTACCATGCCCCTTTCCATGGAAAAAAGCGCCGCCAGATCGGGCCGCCTATCGTCCAAAGCGGCATCTTCCATGCCAGCCAGGCTGGCGCACAGATCGTCCAGATACCGGGCAACGTCCCGTGCGGCCTCCGGTATCATGTCCTCAGTTGTCCTCATGCTTATCACCTCCCGTCACGTCCACATAGTACAGAGTCAGCCCGGCCTCCGGTATCTCGTAGGCCTTGGCCTCCTCGCCCTCCGGGATATCCCTCTGCTCGTAGCGGTACACCGGCCCCCGGAGCTCGCCGCCGTGATACCAGTACCGTCCCCCGATGGTGCCGCCGTTGATCTGCTTGGTTACATACTTGCTGACATACTGGCAGACAGCGGCATAATTAGAGTCCACCATAACGGCGGTAGTATATCCCAGCGTCCAATCGATCACGTTGTAGATACGCCTACCAGCCTTGTCCTTGTGGCCGCTGTCCCGCAGACGCAGGGCCTCGCTGTTGACCAAGCCATGGTAGTGTATCGCCCCGTCCTTGTGGAGCTCCGGCACCATGATATACCGCAGGCCCCGCCGCTTGACCCGATCATTGAGCCAGTAATTGAGCTTGCGCACGGCGGCCTTGTAATCATACCGATCGATCTGCTCCGGAGACAGCGTCAGCGTAATCATCATATCCAGATCATTGCATACCGCCGTATCGTACAGCTTGCGCTTCGCCCGGTTGGCCGCCCGGCGCTGGCCGTCCTTCTCTTCGGCCTCCCAGCGATCACCAGCGGCGGCGGAGGCCTCCTCCGTCTCCCATATCTCCCGGCCCGGTAAATCGCCTTTACGGTGCCTTTCCGGCCCCGTGCGGGCTTCTACCGTCTTATCGGTCTTATAGATGGGCCGTGAGGCAATACAGCATTCCATCACCTCCCCTGTCCGGGGATTGATTTTAATCCGTGTATTGCGGTATAATTGCTCTTTAGAGACAGGCAACAGCCTGTCAGGGATAATAATGCTCATAGCACAGTTGCCTTAATTCTGTGCCTATTATCAAGTATAGGAAGCAGGTGCTCCCCCGGAGGCCCCAGCAAGTCCCCGGAGAGCGGCCCCCGGAGGGGCCGCCCTAAGCCTCACCGCCTCTCGGCGGATCGCCTTAGGGCTACCTGGGTGCCTCAGATCAGCCCATCAGCAAGAGGACAGCCAGCATATCTGCCGACCGGCGTCCCGACCTCTCCGAGGCCCCGCCGCCGCCCGGCCCGTGCCGTCGTTCGTCCCTCACTCCCGGCACTCATCGGTACTATCAAATGTGAGATGGGCATGATCCTCGATTGCGGAGACTAAGCCGGACTAAGGAGACCTGCTTTACAAATGCAAACAGTAAGGAGAAATCGAATGAATACGCTGAAGATCATATCGAAACTTTTTAAGCTGCTTTCCGGGAGACATTTTTTCATGGTATGCATTAGTGTTTTTGTAACTCTTGTTCTTGCGTTGCTGGGAGTGGGAAACGCTTGGTGTCTTCAGAATTTGATTGATGTAGGCGCCGGAGAATCGGAACTATCTCTATGGACGGCGCTTGTTCTTTCTGTTTCTGTTTTTCTTTTAACTGCTGTTTGTAATTTGGTATATGCGTGGCTTCAAAGAAAGCTGACGCTGCGGTGCAGTTCGCAGTTAAAAGGGGAAATTCTAAATAATTTGATGTCTTTTGATTTAAGAAAGTATGAAAGCTGGAGCACGGCCGATGTACAGACCCGTATACTAGAAGATGGAATGATCAGTGCCCAAATAGTTCCTGTTTTGGTTTTGGATCTTTTTTCCGGTATCGCGAGCTGCCTTATAGGAATTATTTATGCTCTTTTTCTCAGCTGGCAGCTGACTGTAATTTCGTTAGTTTTAACGCCTGCGGCTGTTCTTTTTATGAAAAAAGTGATGCCCTATGTGGAAAAAAGAACTTCTGATACTCGCGAAAAGGACAGTCAGGTGCGGCTGTTCCTACAGGAAATTCTCAGGCTTCCGGTAGAGATACGTATTTTTCATTTAAAGGATTTTATGCTTGCAAAGTTTTACGGATTAGATCATTCCTACGTAAAATCAGACTTAAAGCAAACGCTGTCAAAAAATTTTGTGAATTACGGAAGTGGATTTTTGGGCTCATTGTCTATGATTGCATCTGTAACCACAGGTGCGTATTTAGCTATGAATTCTTACATGACTATTGGTGCGGTAGTAGGCTTTTTGCAGCTTTTGAATTATATTGTTTGGCCTTTTACTGAGTTGATGGGGCAGTTAACGCAGATTCGATCCTCGTGTGTGTCTTATCATCGAATTCAGGAGCTGTGCCGTACTCCCGCAATTCAGCAAACGGAACAAGCCGCTTCCAAACATCGGGTAGTTGAAATAGTTGCAAAGGATGTCAATTATAGTTATCAAAAAGATGAAAAAGTGATCGATTCTTTAAATTTCAGGATAAAGTCCCCAGGCTTAGCTATCGTAAAAGGCCCCAGCGGTTCTGGGAAAACCACCCTCTTAAAGCTGCTTCTTGGATTGTATCAATCAGATACAGGAGAAATAGCGTATTGTCTTGATAACGGTGAGAAGGTTACCTCTAAGCTTTGGGAATACTGTAGTTACGTCTCCCAAGAGCACATGGTTTTTTCAGGCACAGTCCGGGAGAATATCTTTTTACAAAATACCGAAATGCCAAACGAAATCATGGATAAGGTGCTTGAAAAAGCAGAGTTAAAGGAATTGATATCTTCTATGGAGCTCGGGATCGACACCCCTATACTGGAAAATGGGAAGAACCTTTCTTTTGGGCAATGTCAACGGATTTCGATAGCGCGCGCTTTGGCGGTAGATTCGCCGATTGTAATTTTTGATGAACCTACAGCTTCTCTGGATTTTGAGTTAAAGGAAGATATCTACCGGATGATTCGTGAAGAATCAAAATATAAGCTCTGCATTCTTGTGAGCCATGACAACATAGAAACCACAGAGGAAGATCAAATCTTACTGCTAAAGTGAGAAGCTAAAGAATCAATCGAACGGTATCAGGTGATGAAGGTAAGGATATACAATAATGAAAAATGAGACTTTTGAGCCGCTGATTCATACAATTCCAGATGATACGATGATATTTGCCGCTCTTCATACAAACGATTGCGTATGTAAAAAAATCATTACAGAGAACTACATAAATTTCTATGCGCGTAGACATCAATTTGTCAGGGATGTTATAGTTAGATTTGAAAATTTGATTGACTATGAAAGTATCCGCGGCTTGAAACGAATATTTATTCCGTCAGACTTTATGATGCAATTTGCTTCAAATCCTAAAAATATATTGGACTTGCTAAATGATGGCTACCATATTAATATGCCGGTTGCAAAGCCTGCTATTTCTTTTTATCATAAGGGAGATACGGCGCATCACCATATGATGATATACGGGGCAGACAGTGAAAGAAGGGTGTATTTTTGCAAGGATTTTTCCGGTCAGGAATTTGTTGAATTTGAGACTGGTTTTGATAATTTGATTTTAAGCGCAAAAATGTATGAAAATCCATGCTCTATAGAAAATGATGGCATATTGGCTTTCAAAGTTGATAAAAGCGTTGAAAAAGAGATAAACTATTCTAAAGTTTATTTGGAGCTTCAGAAGCTGAAGCGGGGAAAAAATATAGGAGATTACGATGCGTATGGATTGAGCGCGATTGACTATTTTTTAAGTGATATCGGCAAAGACCCCTGCACTGAAATGTTTTTTATTAGATGGTGTGAAATGTCTAATTACTTACGAGAGTCTGCCAAATTAATGAAATTCAGGCTTGGTGTGATCAGGGAGGATAGGTTACTTCAGAGGCGTCCATCACAGGATGAGGCGATAGAACAGCTACTTAATTTAACGTCAAAGCTTTACTTTCTTGCGTGGAAGTACAAGATCAGAAAAATAAAGGGAGCAGTTGTTAATGATTCGCTTTCTGAAGCAGCCCTCGAATGCAAAAAAGCATTTTTGGAGGTTGTTGATATGTTTTTAGAGTTGATAGAGGAGGAGATATAATTTTGTATCCGAATTTTCTAAGCGATAAAAATTCAGAACTCTTAGGGCCTATCCCGAAATAAGACGCGCGCAGATTGTGCTGTCAGATTTTCAGCCAGGCGAGGCGATTTTTCGCAGGCGGGCTTGTCGCCCGGCAAGAAAAACCAACGATGTATGGTTGAAAATATGCAAGCTAGATGTGTGCCGATTATTTTGGGATAGGCTCTTATTACCTTTGCTTTGGAGCAGTTGCCTTAAATACTCTTGTTTGCACAAAAAGATCGTGTTTTACCAGTAGGAAGGGAAATTTTGAAAAAATTTTGAATTTTCTCTTGCAAAACCCGGACGGGCATGGTATTATAATCAAGCGTGACTGCACAAGGCGTTTCTTGGAAGCGCCCAGGAGGGTTTCTTCGGAAGCATTCCGGGGGTGGAAGAGAGAACGCCAGATATGCGATGAAGCGGGAGGTTGCGGCCCCCAAAGGGCCGGTTTTTCCGTGGAGTATGTCCGATTTCAAACCGGGCGAAGGAATTTGAAGAGCCGGAACCACCGGGAAGCCCCCGGCAGGCCAAGCGTATGCCCTTCAAAGGATGTTATGGGTTTTTCCCACTCCCGGAATCCGTATGCGGATTTCGGTTTTTTGATGCCCTGGGTAGGAACACCCGGAGCAGTGTAAAAAACATGAGAGACCTTTTCAGGCAAAGAAAAAACCCAGCCCGCCAACTAATTTCCATAAGGAGGCGACTAACGTGGCAGTCAAGGAAAAAATCAGGATCAGGATCAAGGGGTACGATCATCAGCTGGTGGATCAGTCCGCCGAAAAGATCGTTGCCACCGCAAAGCGCACGGGCGCCAGGGTATCAGGCCCGGTCCCGCTGCCTACCGAGAAGCAGATCATCACCATTCTGCGTGCTGTTCATAAGTATAAGGACAGCCGGGAACAGTTTGAAATGCGCACTCATAAGAGACTGATCGACATTCTCAGGCCTTCCAACAAGACCGTTGAGGCTTTGATGGGTCTGGAGCTCCCTGCCGGCGTAGAAGTAGAGATCAAGCTGTAAGAACTTGTACCAATGCTTCTACCAACCGAGACAGAGGGTCATGTTGGGGAAACCCAACCAATAACCCAGCCGGGCGGCACGGATTTGAACCTGCTGAAAACAGCAGTTCAGGCTTGAGCCGTATGGCTGACAGGAGGAAAAAATATGAAAAAAGGAATCATCGGCAAGAAGGTCGGCATGACGCAGATCTTCGATGAGAAGGGGAAAGTGATCCCCGTCACCGTCATCGAGGCCGGCCCCTGCGTGGTAACGCAGAAAAAGACCGCCGAAAACGATGGCTACGAGGCGGTTCAGGTAGGCTTCGGCGACCAGAAGCCCCAGCGCCTCTCCAAGCCCCTGAAGGGCCACTTCGACAAGGGCGGCGTCGCCCCCAAGAAGACCCTGCGGGAGCTGCGGCTGGAGGATATCAGCGAGCTCAATGTGGGCGATCTGATCAAGGCCGACATTTTTGAAGCCGGAGAACACGTGGACGTTACCGGCGTGAGCAAGGGCAAAGGCTACGCGGGCGTGATCAAGCGCTGGAATTTCCACCGCCTGAAGGAGACCCACGGCACCGGCCCTGTGGCCCGTCACGGCGGCTCCAACGGCCCCATTTCCGATCCCTCCCGCGTTTTTAAGGGAGTGAAGATGGCCGGTCATCTGGGCGCTGAGACCGTTACCGTTCAGAACCTGGTCGTGGCCAAGGTGGACGCGGAAAATAATCTGATCGCGGTAAAGGGCGCTGTGCCCGGCCCCAACGGCGGCATCGTGACCATCCGCGACAGTGTGAAAGCATAAGGGAAGGAGGAATCAGAATGCCTACAGTAGCAGTTTTGAACATGCAGGGCAAGGAAGTCGGCAAGCAGGAGCTTTCCGAGGCCGTATTCGGGATCAAGCCCAATGTTTCCGTAATGAACGACATGGTAAAGAATTACCTTGCCAATCAGCGCCAGGGCACTCAGTCCGCTCTGACCCGCGCAGAGGTTTCCGGCGGCGGCAAAAAGCCGTGGCGCCAGAAGGGCACAGGCCGTGCCCGCCAGGGCAGCACCCGGGCTCCTCAGTGGACCCACGGCGGCATCGTGTTCGCGCCGAAGCCCAGAGATTACAGCTATACTTTGAATAAGAAGGTCAAGCGCCTGGCGATGAAGTCCGCCCTTTCTTCCAAGGCTCGGGACAACGAGCTGATCGTGCTGGACGCCATTACCACCGACGCCTACAAGACCAAGACCATCGCCGAGATGCTGAAGGCGGTGGGCAGCGAAAGAAAGGCCCTGATCGTTCTCGATACCGTGGACGAAAAGGTGATCGCTTCCGCCCGGAACATTCCCGGTGTAAAGACCGCTCAGGTCAACACCCTGAACGTGTACGATATCCTGAACGCCGATAAATTCATCGTCGTCAAGGATGCGGTGGCTAAAATTGAGGAGGTGTATGCGTAATGACAGCACAGGATATCATTATCCGCCCCGTGATCACGGAAAAGACCATGGACGGAAACTCCCTGAAGAAGTACACCTTTGAAGTGAGTAAGGATTCCACCAAGATCGATATCAAACGCGCGGTGGAAGAGCTGTTCGGCGTAAAGGTCAGCAAGGTGAACACCCTCCATGTGAGAGGCCAGCTGCGCCGCCAGGGCCGCAACCAAGGCTACACCAGAAGCTGGAAAAAGGCCGTTGTCACTCTGACGGAGGACAGCAAGACCATTGAATTCTTTGAATCTATGGTCTAACTTCTGTCGGGCAGATTCGCGGCTTTCAGGCTTATCGGCCGGTCGTGTATCGAAAATACACTTCCCGGCCTGCTGCACCTGAAATCCATCGAATCTGCCCAGGCAGAAGGGCTTGGCAAAAGAACCAAACACAGCATGGAAAGTGCTGGAACCAGCATGAATGGGAGCGCGCCGAGCTCCCGCAAAGCGAAATAGGAGAGTGAAAACCACATGGCAATCAAGAATTACAAGCCGACTACCGCGGCAAGGCGCAACATGTCCGTTACGGACTACCAGAGCCTGTCGAAGAACGGCCCCGAGAAGAGCCTGCTGGCTCCTCTGGACAAGAACGCGGGCCGCAACAGCTACGGCCGCATCACCGTCCGCCATCGCGGCGGCGGAAACCGCAAGAAGTACCGTATTATCGATTTCAAGCGCCAGAAGCACGATGTGGAGGCCACTGTACAAAGCATCGAGTACGATCCCAACCGTTCCGCGTTTATTGCCCTCATTCAGTATGAGGACGGCGAGAAAAAGTATATTCTGGCCGCCAACGGCATGAAGGTGGGAGACAAGGTGGTATCCGGCGAAGGCGCCGATATCAAGCCCGGCAACGCCCTTCCTCTGAAGAGCATTCCCGTAGGTACCTTCATTCACAACGTGGAGCTGTATCCCGGCAAGGGTGCTCAGCTGGCAAGAGCCGCCGGCATCATGGCCCAGCTGATGGCAAAGGAAAACGGCATGGCCCTTCTGAGGCTGCCCTCCGGCGAGCTTCGGAACGTGCCGGAGACCTGCATGGCCTCCATCGGCCAGGTTTCCAATATCGACCATGAGAACGTGAAGATCGGCAAGGCCGGCCGGAAGCGTCACATGGGCTGGAGACCCACGGTTCGCGGCTCTGTAATGAACCCCAACGACCACCCCCACGGCGGCGGCGAGGGCAAGAGCCCTGTTGGCCGTCCCGGTCCTGTTACCCCCTGGGGCAAGCCCGCTCTGGGTTACAAGACCCGCAAGACCCACAACCGCAGCGATAAGTTTATCGTAAGGCGCAGAAACGGCAAGTAAGCGCACGGGAATAGCGGCGAAGCCGCCGCACCACTAAGCGAAAGGACAGTGATCACAAGCTATGAGCAGAAGTCTGAAAAAAGGACCTTTTGTACAGCCCGTGCTGCTGAAAAGGATCCAGGCTATGAACGAAGCCGGTGAGAAGAAGATCGTGAAAACCTGGAGCAGAGCCTCCATGATCTTCCCGGATTTCGTAGGCCACACCATCGCGGTCCATGACGGCCGCAAGCATGTGCCGGTGTATATCACCGAGGACATGGTAGGCCACAAGCTGGGCGAATTCGCCCCTACACGCACCTTCAAGGGTCATGCCGGTGCGAAGACGACCAAGTAAAGAAAGGAGAGCAGATCGATCATGGAAGCGAAAGCAACATTGAACTATACCCGTATCTCTCCCCGCAAGGTCGGAATCGTGCTGGATCTTATCCGGAACAAGCCGGTGGACCTTGCCGCCGCTATTTTGCAGCATACCCCCAAGGCTGCCTGTGAGGATCTTCAAAAGCTTCTCAAGTCTGCTGTGGCAAATGCTGAGAACAATTTCAACATGGACAGAAACAGCCTTTACGTTTCCCAGTGCTATGTAACGCCCGGCCCCATCCTGAAGAGGATCCGGCCCAGCGCCCATGGCAGAGCGTTCCGGGTGTTGAAGAGAACTTCCCACATCACCATTGTGGTGAAGGAAAAAGAGTAAGCGGTAAGGAGGTAAATTATGGGTCAGAAAGTGAATCCCCACGGTCTCCGTGTGGGCGTGATTAAAGACTGGGATTCCCGTTGGTTCGCGAAGGACAATGAGTTCGGCGATACTCTCGTACAGGACTACAACCTCCGCAAAATGCTGAAGAAGCAGCTCTATTCCGCGGGCATTCCGAAAATTGAGATCGAGCGCGACGCCTCTAAGGTGCGCGTGCACATTCATTGCGCGAAGCCGGGCCTTGTCATCGGCAAGGGCGGCACAGAGATCGAAAAACTTCGCCAGCAGTGCGAGAAGATGCTGGGGAAGCCCGTTGTTATCAATATCGTCGAGGTTCGCCAGCCCGATCTGAACGCGCAGCTGGTGGCTGAGAACATCGCTTCCCAGCTGGAGCGCCGTATCGCGTTCCGCCGGGCCATGAAGGGCTGTATCGGCCGCAGCATGCGTCTGGGCGCCAGGGGAATCAAAACCCAGGTTTCCGGCCGCTTGAACGGCGCTGAAATTGCCCGCAGCGAGCAGTACCACGATGGCACCATTCCCCTGCAGACTCTGCGGGCCGATATCGATTACGGCTTCGCCGAGGCGAACACCACCTATGGCCGTATTGGCGTAAAGGTGTGGCTGTACAAGGGCGAGGTGCTCAACGATAACCGCGGCAGCCGGGAAGACCGGAGCGAGAACCGCGGCAGGCGGGACGACCGCCGCGACCGCCCGAACAACCGGCGCGGTTCCGGAGAAAAAAGGGAAGGAGGCCGCAGATAAATGTTACTTCCTAAGCGCGTAAAGTACCGCAGAGTACAGAGAGGCCGCATGAAGGGCAAGGCTCTTCGCGGCAACAAGATCACCTATGGCGATTACGGCCTTCAGGCCCTGGAGCCCGCCTGGATCACCAGTAACCAAATCGAGGCCGCCCGTGTGGCCATGACCCGTTACTGCAAGCGTTTCGGTAAGGTCTGGATCAAGATCTTCCCCGACAAGCCCGTGACCCAGAAGCCCGCTGAAACCCGCATGGGTTCCGGTAAGGGCTCCCCGGAGTACTGGGTAGCCGTGGTAAAGCCCGGCCGCGTCATGTTTGAGCTGGGCGGGGTGCCGGAGGCAACAGCGAAGGAGGCCCTTCGTCTGGCTGCCAACAAGCTTCCCATCAAGTGCAAAGTTATAACGAAAGAAACGGAGGCGTAAGTCATGAAAGCTTCAGAAATCAGAGAATTGACAGCTGAAGAGCTGAACAGCAAGCTCAGGGACCTCAAGGCGGAGCTTTTTAACCTTCGTTTCCAGCTCGCTATCAATCAGCTCGACAACCCCATGCGTATCTCAGCTGTGAAAAAGGATATCGCCCGTGTAAAAACGGTGATCCGCGAGAACGAGCTGAGCGCTGAGAACGCCTAAGGGAAGGGAGGATTTGACGTGAGCGAAGAGAGAAACATGAGAAAAACAGCTGTCGGTCATGTAGTCAGCAACAAGATGGATAAGACCGTGGTGGTCGCCATTCAGGACAGCGTAAAGCATCCGCTGTACGGAAAGGTCATCAAGCGCACCGTAAAGCGCAAGGCCCACGATGAGAACAACGAGTGCAATGTGGGAGATCGCGTGCGCATCATGGAGACCCGTCCTCTGTCCAAGGATAAGAGATGGCGCCTGGTCGAGATCATCGAGAAAGCCAAGTAATTTGGCCTGTCATTCAGTTTAAGGCCAAGAAAGGCTTAGAGCAAAGGAGGAACGCACTGTGATTCAACAGCAGACTTACCTCAAAGTTGCCGACAACACCGGCGCGAAGGAGCTTATGTGCATTCGCGTTCTGGGAGGTACCGGCAGGAGGTATGCCAATATCGGCGACGTGGTGGTAGCTTCTGTCAAGAAGGCTGCGCCCGGCGGCGTGGTAAAGAAGGGCGACGTTGTGAAGGCGGTCATCGTAAGAACCTCTTCCGGCGTGCGCAGAGACGACGGCACCTACATTCGTTTTGACGAGAACGCCGCCGTGATCATCCGTGACGACAAGAACCCCAGGGGCACCCGTATTTTTGGGCCCGTGGCCCGCGAGCTCAGAGACAAGGAGTATCTGAAGATCCTGTCTCTCGCTCCCGAAGTGCTTTGATGGAGGTGGACGTCAATGAATAACAAGATGCATGTAAAAACCGGCGATACCGTTGTGATCCTCAGCGGTAAGGACCGCGGCAAGAAGGGGAAGATCATGCAGGTCAGCCCCAAGGAAGGCAAGGTCATCATCGAGAACGCCAACTTCGTGCAGAAGCATGTAAAGCCCCGTAAAAAGGGAGAGCCCGGCGGTATCATCAAAGCTGAATCCGCCATTTATGCCTGCAAAGTGCAGGTGGTTTGTCCCCGCTGCGGAAAGCCCACCCGTGTCGGCCATAAGGTTTTGCAGGACGGCACGAAAGAGCGCATTTGCAAGAAATGCGGCGAATCGCTGTAAGGGAGGGAAAAACGAAGATGGCAAGAATGAAAGAGTTCTACAAAGAAGAAGTAGCCCCCGCCCTGATGAAGAAGTTCAGCTACAAGAGCGTTATGGAGATCCCGAAGCTGGACAAGATCGTCATCAATGTAGGCGCCGGCGAAGCCAAGGACAACGCCAAGGTGATCGACGCCATCAGCGGCGACCTGGCTGCCATTACCGGCCAGAAGCCCCTGGTGTGTAAGGCAAAGAAATCCGTGGCGAACTTTAAGCTGCGTGAGGGAATGCCCATTGGCGTGAAGGTCACGCTCAGAGGCGAGCGGATGTATGAATTCCTCGACAGACTGTTCAACGTGGCGCTGCCCCGTGTCCGCGACTTCCGCGGCATCAATCCCAATTCCTTTGACGGCAGAGGGAACTACAACATGGGCATTCGCGAGCAGCTGATCTTCCCCGAAATCGATTACGATAAGGTCGATAAGGTACGGGGCATGGATATCTGCTTCGTCACTACCGCAAAAACCGACGAAGAGGCCCGGGAGTTCCTTTCTCTGATGGGCGCTCCGTTTATGAGGTAAAGGAGGGATTTCACTGTGGCCAAAACATCTATGAAAATCAAGCAGCAGAGAGCCCAGAAGTATTCCACCAGAGAATACAACCGCTGCAAGATCTGCGGCAGGCCGCATGCCTACCTTCGGAAGTTCGGCATCTGCCGTATCTGCTTCCGCGAGCTCGCTTACAAGGGAGAGATCCCCGGCGTGAAGAAGGCCAGCTGGTAAAAAGCTGCTTCGCAGCTTTCTTATGGAGTTGCAAAAAGCCGCTACGCGGCTTTCTTATGGAGTTGCTACGCAACTCTGCAACTCTGCTAACTCTGCTAACTTTGCCAAGTTGGGTAACTCTGCCAGAAGAAGCAGACTTCTTAAGATTACAACAAGCTTCAAAAAGCGGCTTTCTTTTTGGGAAGGCGCTTTCCAAAAAAACATGATACTGATTACCAGAAGGAGGTTATTAAGTCATGCAGATTACTGATCCTATTGCCGATTTGCTGACCCGCGTCCGCAACGCGCAGTCCGCGAAGCACGATACCGTTGAGGTGCCCGCTTCCAACATGAAGAAGGCCATCTGCCAGATCCTGGTTGACGAGGGCTATGTAAAGCACTTCACTGTCGCGGAGGACGGAAAGCAGGGCGTTATCACGATCACCTTGAAGTACGCCGAGGGCAAGGTTCCGGTCATTAAGGGCCTTAAGAGAGTTTCCAAGCCCGGCCTGCGGATTTATTCCAGCGCGCAGGAGCTGCCCCGTGTGATGAAAGGCCTGGGTGTGGCCATCATCTCCACCTCCAAGGGCATTATGACAGACAAGGCGGCAAGAAAAGAAAACGTCGGCGGCGAAGTGCTGGCGTTCATTTGGTAAAAGAAGGGGGTGCGACGGAATGTCGAGAATTGGAAGAAAACCCATAAATATTCCCGCTGGCGTTGAAGTAAAGATCAACGGCAGTGAAGTGACGGTCAAGGGCCCCAAGGGTACTCTGACCCAGACGTTTCATCCGAAGATGACCGTAGCGGTGGAGGGCAGCGAGATTTTGGTGACCCGTCCTGACGATGAGAAGGAATCCCGGTCTCTCCACGGCCTGACCCGGACGCTGATCCACAATATGGTGGTGGGCGTTACCGAGGGCTTCCAGAAAACTCTGGACGTGCAGGGCGTTGGCTACCGTGTGCAGAAGCAGGGGAAGGACCTTGTGATGAACCTGGGCTTTTCCCATCAGGTGACCATGTCTGACACCGAGGATATCAAGATCGAGGCTCCGAATCCCAACACGATCGTGATCTCCGGCATTGATAAGCAGAAGGTCGGCCAGTTTGCGGCGGAAGTCCGCGAGAAGCGGCCCCCGGAGCCTTACAAGGGCAAGGGTATCCGCTATGCCGGCGAGTATGTGCGCCATAAGGAAGGCAAAGCCGGTAAGGGCGCGAAAGGATAAGATTGAAGGAGTTGAGAAGAAATGGTCAATAAACCGGATACGAATAAAGCACGCCTTCGCCGCCATAAGAGAGTGCGCGGCAAGATCTCAGGCACGGCAGCCTGCCCCCGCCTGAATGTGTTCCGCTCCTCCGCCAATATCTATGCCCAGATCATCGACGACACAACGGGCAATACCCTCTGTGCCGCGTCTACTCTGGACAAGAGCTTCAGCGGAAACGGCGGCAACAAGGAAGCTGCCCGTGAGGTTGGCAAGCTGATTGCCAAGCGGGCGGCGGAAAAGGGAATCACCGACGTGGTCTTTGACCGCGGAGGCTATATCTTCCACGGCCGCGTCAAAGAGCTGGCCGAAGGCGCCCGTGAGGGCGGCCTCAACTTCTAAAAAGGAGGAATCAAGTTGGCTAGTAATATAGACGCTTCCACAATGGAGATGCAGGAGCGCGTGGTTTCCATCAACCGTGTTTCCAAAACCGTAAAAGGCGGCCGCATCATGAAGTTTTCCGCTCTGGTGGTCGTAGGCGACGGCAACGGTACTGTGGGCTTTGGCATTGGCAAGGCCTCTGAAGTGCCGGACGCGATCCGCAAGGGCATTGAAGACGCTAAGAAGAACCTGACCACCATTTCTCTGCGGGGCTCTACGATCCCCCATGAGATCATCGGTGAGTTCGGCGCGGGCAAGGTCATTCTGAAGCCTGCCGCTCCCGGTACCGGCGTTATCGCCGGCGGCCCGGTCCGTGCGGTGGTAGAGAGCGCCGGGATCAAGGATATCCGCGCGAAGGCCCTGCGTTCCAAGAACCCCTGCAACGTTGTGCGCGCTACCATGATGGGTCTCACCCAGCTGCGTACCGCTGAGGAAGTCGCGGCGATCCGCGGCAAGACCGCGAAAGAAATTCTGTAAGGGAGGGCGCGACTGTGACAATCACTTTGAAGAAAAGCCTGATCGGCTGCAAAAAGGACCAAATCGCCACCGCTCTTTCCCTGGGGCTCAAAAAGGTCGGCGATAAGACCGAGCAGCCCGATAATGCCCCTACACAGGGTAAGATCAAGAAGATCAGCCATCTGATCGAGGTAAGCAAATAAGCTCAAGGAGGTGCATGAGAATGAAGCTCAATCAGCTGACAGCTGCGCCCGGCTCTACGCAGGAGCGCAAGCGCATCGGCAGAGGCCACGGCTCCGGTAACGGAAAAACCGCCGGTAAGGGCCATAAGGGCCAGAAGGCCAGAGCGGGCCACGGAATGAGACCCGGCTTTGAAGGCGGTCAGATGCCTTTGCAGAGAAGAATCCCCAAGCGCGGGTTCAACAATATCTTTGCGAAAGAAATTATTTCCGTCAACGTGGGAACGCTGAACAGGTTTGAGGACGGAGCGGCAGTGGATATTGCCGCGCTGAAGGAAGCCGGCATCGTGAAAAAGAGCTGCGACGGCGTAAAGATCCTGAGTAACGGCAGACTGGTGAAGAAGCTGACCGTAAAGGCTACCGCTTTTTCCGAGGCCGCGAAAGCAAAGATCGAGGCTGCGGGCGGAAAGGCCGAGGTGATCTGAGTTGTTTAATACCATCAAAAACGCATGGCGGATCCCGGACCTTCGCAAGAAGATCCTGTACACGCTGCTGATCATCATCGTATTCCGCTTCGGCTCTGTGATCCCCGTGCCCTTCCTCAATGCTTCCAGCCTGGCAAACCTGATGAAGGAAGCCGAGCAGGGAACAGGAAACACGGCTCTGGGCTATATCAATATGCTGACAGGCGGCGCGTTCTCTTACGCTTCCCTGTTTGCCATGGGTATTACCCCCTATATCAACAGCTCCATTATTATGCAGCTGCTGCAGGTGGCCATTCCTCCGCTGGAAAGGCTCGCCAAGGAAGGGGAAGCGGGACGGAAAAAGATCGCTACCATTACCCGGTATGTCACCGTGCTGCTGGGCCTGATCCAGGGTACCGCCTACTATGTGTATCTTCGGAATTCTGCCATTGTCAAGTACACGGACGGCTTTATCGGAGTATTCGTAGCCATTACCATTATCCTGACCTTCACCGCCGGTACGGCGCTGATCATGTGGATGGGCGAGCAGATCAATGAAAAGGGTATCGGCAACGGTATTTCCATCATTCTGTTGGCAGGCATCATCGCGCGGCTTCCCTCTATGGTGGGAACGGCCATGCAGTATGCCTCGCTGGGTACGCTGTATATCGCTCTGGTGATCCTGTTTGTCGTGATGTTCCTGGCTGTGATCTGGGTCATCGTCTTTATGAACGAGGCGGAGCGCCGCATTCCGGTGCAGTACGCCAAAAAGGTGGTAGGCCGCAAGATGTACGGCGGACAAAGCACATTTCTGCCTGTCAAGGTAGCGATGAGCGGTGTTATGCCCGTGATCTTTGCTAACTCCATTTTGTTTATCCCCCAGTTCATTCACTTCTTTGTAAAGCCTGCGGAAGGAACCTTCTGGGCCGGCTTCTTCAACGCTTTCGAGCAGACCGGGTGGATCTATATCGTGCTGTATTTCCTGATGATCATTGTGTTTGCGTATTTCTATATGACAGTGCAGTATAATCCCCTGGAGATGGCCAATAATCTCCGTCAGAGCAACGGTACGATCCCGGGTATCCGTCCCGGTAAGCCCACGGCGGATTTCATTGCCAAGATCCTTTCCAAGGTAACGCTGATCGGCGCGTTGTTCCTGGCGTTTGTGGCTCTGGTGCCCATTATCTACACCAAGGTGACCGGTATGAACGGCCTGTCTTTGGGCGGTACGTCCATTATCATTATCGTCGGTGTGGCGCTGGAAACTGTCAAGCAGATGGAGTCCCAGATGATGATGCGTCATTACAAGGGCTTCCTTGACTGAGAAGGAGTAACGAGATGAAACTGATTCTTTTAGGGGCTCCGGGCGCCGGAAAAGGCACCCAGGCGGAAATTATCTGCCAAAAGAAAAATATTCCCACGATCTCCACGGGGAACATTCTCCGTGAAGCGCTGAAGAACGGCACGGAAATGGGTCTGAAGGCCAAGTCGTATATGGAGAGCGGTCAGCTGGTGCCCGATGAGATCCTCATCGGCATCATCAAGGACCGGATCAAAGAGGATGACTGCAAAAACGGCTTCATCCTGGACGGCTTCCCCAGAACCATTCCCCAGGCCGAGGCTCTGGACGCCATGGGGGCGGGTATCGACGCGGTGCTGGATATTGAAGTAGCCGATGAAGATATCGTAACCCGGATGTCCGGACGCCGTGTCTGCGAAAAGTGCGGCTCCTCCTACCATGTGCTGTATAAGCAGCCCAAGGAGGAGGGAAAATGCGACGCCTGCGGCGGCACCCTCATTCAGCGCAAGGATGACCACCCCGATACGGTGAAAGAGCGTCTGGAGGTGTATCACAGCCAGACGGAACCTCTCAAGGAGTTTTACAGCAAGCAGGGCAAGCTGCTTGTGGTCCACGGTCAGGAAAAGGTGGAGGATACCACCCGCTTGACTCTGGAAGCTCTGGAGGATCTCACATGATCGTGCTGAAAACCAGCCGGGAGCTTTCCGTCATGCGGAAGGCCGGGCAGATTTCACAAAAAGCACTGAGGCTGGCGGGAGAGGCGGTGGAACCCGGCGTCTCCACCTGGGAGATCGATAAGATCGCCCGGGAGTATATCGAGAAGATGGGGGCCACGCCCAGCTTTCTGAATTATGATGGATTCCCTGCCAGCACATGTATCTCTGTAAACGACGTGGTGATCCACGGCATACCCTCCAAAAGCCAGATCCTGAAAAAAGGCGATATCGTCGGGATCGATGTGGGCGCTCACTATGAAGGCTTCCACGGCGACAACGCCTGGACCTTTCCCTGCGGCGAGATCAGCGGGGAAGCGCAGGCGCTTTTGGACGCGACCGAGAAGGGCTTGTTCTTAGGGATAGAGCAGGCCCGTCCCGGAAATCGCTTGGGCGATATCGGCCACGCGATCCAGGAGTATGTCGAGGCTCGCAATTACTCGGTGGTACGAGAATTTGTCGGCCACGGAGTAGGTGCGAACATGCACGAAGATCCCAGCGTACCCAATTACGGCACCCCCGGCAGGGGCGTGCGTCTGTTGCCGGGCATGGTAATAGCCATTGAGCCCATGATCAACGCGGGTGGTTGCGCAGTGAGAATACTGCCTGACGGATGGACCACCGTAACAAAGGACGGAAGCCTTTCCGCTCACTTTGAACACACGGTAGCCATCACCCCTGACGGGCCGGTTATTTTGACACGGCTTGAGTAAGGAGGCCGCTATGGAAGTAAAGCGCGGCCAGGTGGTAAGATCCCTTGCAGGCCATGATAAAGGCGGTTTTTTGACAGTGCTAGAGGTTTCTCCTCCCTTCGCTCTGGTGTGCGATGGAAAGAGAAGACCGTTGGAACGGCCCAAACGAAAAAAGCTGTTCCATTTGGCCCCCACGGCCACGGTGCTGCCGGAGGAAGCCTTGCGGACCGATCGGCAGATACGTACCGCGCTCCGTCCTTTTCAGGACAGCGTGCGGAAGCAATCCGGAAAGTAGCGGAGAACCCGGTATTTTCCTCGAAAGGTATGGTGATTGAGAGTGTCAAAACAGGACGTAATTGAAGTGCAGGGCGTTGTGAAGGAAGCCCTGCCCAACGCAACCTTCCAGGTCGAATTGCAAAACGGCCATATGGTGCTGGCTCACATTTCCGGCAAGCTGCGGATGAACTTTATCCGGATCCTGCCCGGCGATAAGGTCACAATGGAGATGTCTCCCTATGACCTGACCAAGGGCCGGATCACCTGGCGCTCCAAGTAAGCGGAAGGGCTTGCGGGGAACGCGCAAATCAGAATGACGGCGCCGGCGTTGAAGGCCGGAGTGAGAAAGCAAAAGAACATCGCTGAACCGAGGCATCGGGGAGTAAACCGATTGGTTTTGCAAACTGAGGCCGGAGTGAGAAAGCGAAAGAACATCGCTGAACCGAGGCATCGGGGAGTAAACCAATTGGTTTTGCAAACTGAGGCCGGAGTGAGAAAGCGAAAGAACATCGCTAAGCCGAGGCATCGGGGAGTAAACCAATTGGTTTTGCAAACTGAGGCCGGAGTGAGAAAGCGAAAGAACATCGCTAAGCCGAGGCATCGGGGAGTAAACCGATTGGTTTTGCAAACTGAGGCCGGAGTGAGAAAGCGAAAGAACATCGCTGAACCGAGGCATCGGGGAGTAAACCAATTGGTTTTGCAAACTGAGGCCGGAGTAAAAAAAGGAGGTACACACGATGAAAGTCAGACCTTCTGTTAAGAAGATGTGCGAGAAGTGCAAGGTTATCAAGCGCAAGGGCAAGGTCATGGTAATCTGTGACAATCCCAAGCATAAGCAGCGCCAGGGCTAAGCCCGGCGATCAAGCATTGGAGGTATCAGAATGGCTCGTATTTCAGGCATTGACTTGCCCAGAGACAAGCGGATCGAAATTGCGCTGACCCATATTTATGGCATCGGCCGCAAGACCGCCAGCAATATCTGCGCCGCTACCGGCGTGAATCCCGATATCCGGGTCCGTGACCTTTCCGAAGACGATACGGCGAAGCTGAGAGACTATATCGATAAGAACTGCCACGTGGAAGGCGACCTGCGCCGCGACCTGGCGTTCGATATCAAGCGCCTCATTGAGATCGGCTGTTACCGCGGCGTCCGTCACCGCAAGGGCCTTCCGGTAAGAGGCCAGCGCACGAAGACCAACGCCAGAACCCGCAAAGGTCCCAGAAAGACCATGGCGAACAAGAAAAAGTAAGGAGGGATTGATTCCATGGCAGCACAGAAGGGCACAAAGGGTACAGTACGCCGCCGCCGTGAGCGCAAGAACATTGAACGCGGCGCTGCCCATATCCAGTCCACATTTAACAATACCATTGTCACCATTACCGATACGCAGGGCAATGCGATCTCCTGGGCCAGCTCCGGTGAGCTGGGCTTCAGAGGCTCCAGGAAATCCACTCCCTTTGCCGCGCAGACCGCGGCTGAAACCGCCGCCCGCCTGGCTATGGAGCATGGCATGAAGTCCGTTGAGGTCTATGTAAAGGGCCCCGGCGCCGGCCGTGAAGCCGCTATCCGCGCTTTGCAGGCCGCCGGCCTGGACGTAAGCATGATCAAGGATGTAACGCCCATTCCCCATAACGGATGCCGTCCTCCCAAGAGAAGACGCGTGTAAAATACCGAATCAGGAGGTACTAGAAATGGCAAGATATACAGAAGCTGTGTGCAAGCTGTGCCGCAGGGAGGGCCAGAAGCTGTTCCTGAAGGGCGAGCGCTGCTACACAGATAAGTGCGCGATCACCCGCAGAGCATATGCCCCCGGCCAGCACGGACAGGGCCGTAAAAAGACTTCCGAATACGGTATGCAGCTGCGCGCCAAGCAGATGACCCGCCGTTTTTACGGTGTTTTGGAAAATCAGTTCCGCCACTACTATGAGATGGGTACCAAAATGCCCGGCAAGGCCGGCGACAACCTGCTGATCCTGCTGGAATCCCGGCTGGACAACGTGGTGTATCGCTGCGGCTGGGCCAGCTCCCGCGCGGAGGCCCGCCAGCTGGTGGTACATGGCCATTTTACCGTAAACGGCAAGAAGGTGGATATTCCCTCTTACCTGGTGAAGCCCGGTGAGCTGGTAGCTATCAAGGACGGCAGCCGCCAGAGCGATAAGTTCAAGGCTGTGATCGAGAGCAATTCTTCCCGTCCCGTTCCCAAGTGGCTGGATGTGGATGCCGCCAATGCACAGGCGAAGATCGCCGCAATGCCTGCCCGCGAGGACATTGATCTGGAAGTAGACGAGACCCTGATCGTCGAGTTGTACTCCAAGTAATGCCCTGCCGCTTTATGAGGCGGGAAAGACAGTTCGGCAAACTTTGCGCAAGTGTAAATTGCATTAGATATGCAAGGGAGGATCGCGGATGATTGAGATAGAAAGACCCAAAATTACAATAGAGGAAATTTCCGATAACGGCACCTATGGCAAGTTCGTGGTGGAGCCTCTGGAAAGAGGCTTCGGCACTACCTTGGGAAACAGCCTTCGCAGGGTTCTGCTTTCCAGCCTGCCGGGCGTGGCTGTCAAATCTGTAAAGATCGACGGCGTGCTGCACGAATTTTCCACCATCCCAGGCGTAAAGGAAGACGTGACCGAGATCGTTCTCAACATCAAGGGCCTTGTGGCGAAGCTGCACTGCGACGAGGCAAAAACCGTTGAGATCTCCGCGGAGGGCCCCTGTGAGGTCACTGCAGCGGCGATCAAGGGAGACAGCGAGGTGGAGGTCCTTAATCCGGAGCTGCACATCGCCACCCTGGGCGACGGGGCAAAGCTCTATATGGAGCTGACCCTGGATAAGGGAAGGGGTTACATCTCGAACGAGCGCAATAAACAAAGCATGCCGGAAGGCGTGATCGGCGAAATTGCGGTCGATTCTATTTACACACCTGTGCTCAAGGTAAATTTCAACGTCGAAAGCACCCGCGTGGGCCAGAGCATCGATTACGACAAGCTGACGCTGGATGTGTGGACCAACGGGGTGATCACCGCGCAGGAAGCCGTATCCCTTGCGGCGAAGGTCCTTACCGACCACCTGAATCTCTTTGTGGATCTGTCCGATAAGGGCAAGAGCACCGAGATCATGGTGGAAAAGGACGAGGGCGGCAAGGAAAAGGCGCTGGAAATGACCATCGAGGAGCTGGATCTGTCCGTCCGTTCCTTCAACTGCCTGAAGAGGGCGGGAATCAACACGGTGGAGGACCTGATCAACAAGTCCGAGGAGGACATGATGAAGGTCCGCAACCTGGGCCGCAAATCGCTGGAGGAAGTTGTGTGGAAGCTGGCTTCCCTGGGCTTCAGTCTGCGTAAGGACGACGAATAAACCTACTTTATACGGATAGGAGTGAATACCATGCCGGGAACCAGAAAGCTGGGAAGAGACACCGCCCATAGAACCGCCATGCTTCGTGGGCTGGTAACCTTCTTCTTTGAAAACGGCAAGATCGAAACGACCGTGACCCGCGCCAAAGAGGTGCGTTCCATGGCCGAAAAGATGATCACCATCGCCAAGGAGGAAAATCTCCAGAACAAGCGCCTGGTGATGAGCTTTATCACCAAGGAAAGCGTGACCAATAAGCTGTTTACGGAGATCGCCCCCAAGTACGCTGACCGCAACGGCGGCTACACCCGCATTACCAAGCTTGGCCCGAGGCGCGGCGACGCCGCCGAAATGGCGATCTTGGAGCTGCTGTAAGAAAAAGCGAAAACGACTCTTTTGGTAAATAAGTCAGAAGAAAGCGGTCCTGCCGAAAACAACTGTTTTCAGCAGGGCCGCTTTCTGGGTAGGGCGTAGAATGAAGAATGATCATGACAGGAGGAAAGTGAGTAGCTTGCCGATAAATTGTAGTTTAGCGCACAACCCTTGGTTTTCTCGCCTGTCGGCTCGGTTGCTGTGCCCCGGTGGGGCACGCCCAGCAACGGTCTCACCTGTCGGTTCGGTCGGTGCAGAACAAGCGCCACCGGGACGCGCTCACTCTGACGGTGGTTCCAGAAGGTTGCAAAGCAACCTTCTTCCCCTGTTCAGGGAAGGCAAGGGGTTAGTGCTACTTGTTAGCTCTCCAAATTGTAGTTCAGCAGCGCTCTTAGGCTCCACTTGCGCGAGTAAGGGGAGCTGTCACGGCTCTGCCGTGACGGAGGGGATAAAACTGGCGGTTTTATGTCACTTTCTGCGTGTGACTATCCCTTCCACCGCCGTTCGGCGGTCCCCGCAGACTGCAAAGCGGTCTGCTTCCCCTCTATAAATAAGGGGAGGCGAGAGGTTAGTGCTATTTGTTAGCTCCACAAATTATTGTTCAGCAGTGCTCTTAGGCTCCACTTGCGCGAGTAAGGGGAGCTGTCAGCCGATAGGCTGACTGAGGGGATTAAAACTGGTGGTTTTATGCCACTTTCTGCGTGTGACTATCCCTTCTACCGTTCTCGCCTGTCGGCTCGGTTGCTGTGCCCCGGTGGGGCACGCCCAGCAACGACCGAAGCGACAGCTGAGAACAGTTCGCACCAGCGTCCCACCGGGACGCGCTCACCGTTCGGCGGTTCCCGCAGACTGCAAAGCAGTCTGTTTCCCCTCTGCGGAGCAAGGGAAGGCAAGGGGTTAGTGCTATTCGGCAGCTCGCTGAATTTCAACCTATCATCTTGCTAACGGTCGGGTCAGAAACTGCTCTCCCGTACCAAGCAGCCTCACGAGTGCCCGCGGCGGCTCGCCGCTGCTTTTTTCTGGCTTTCGTACAGCCTTCGGAACGGGCCGTTTTTGTTTAGGAGCTCTTGGAAGGAGCCTTCCTCTACCACTTTTCCGCTTTCCATCACGAGAATGCGGTCCGCGTTTTCGATGGTGGAGAGCCTGTGGGCCACGGTGATGGTGGTTCTGGCGCCGGAAAGGCGGTCCAGGCATTGCTGCACTTCCTTTTCCGCCGCGGAGTCCAGGGAGGCGGTGGCTTCGTCCAGCAGCAGGATCGGGGCGTTTTTCAGAATGGCCCTGGCGATGGCCACACGCTGCTTCTGGCCGCCGGAAAGTCCGCCTCCCTGTTCGCCCACCTGAGTGCGGTAGCCTTCCGGCAGGTTGATGATAAAGTCATGGATATCCGCCAGGCGAGCGGCGTTTTCCACCTCTTCCCGACTGGCTTCGGGAGCTCCGAGCCGAATATTTTCCTCGATAGTCCCGTCAAACAGGGTGCATTCCTGAGGCACATAGGCGAAAAGGCCCCGCAGGCGGGAAAGGGAAAGTCCTGTTTTTCCGAAATAGCGGAGTTCCCCCTCTGTGGGCTGATAAAAGCCCTCCAGCAGCTTGATCACTGTAGATTTTCCTCCGCCGGAGCCGCCTACGATGGCCAGGCGCTCTCCCCGCCGCAGGGTAAAGGAAAGGCCGTCGATAACCTTGTTTACTCCGTCATAGGAAAAGCTGACCCCGTGAAGCTCCAGGGCGTTTTCCCGGGACAGCTCCACCTCCGTTTCCCCGCTTTCCAGATCCTCCAGGGGCTTTTCCAGCAGCTCCTTCACCCGTTCCATGGCCACCAGGTTGGGTTGGGCAAGAAGCAGGAAGGTGCTGAGCCGGTAAATGGAATCCGCCATCATGCCCATGAGGGTGGCGTTGAACACCGCGTTTCCCAGGGTGGTGTTTTTTCCGGCCAGAAGCACCCCCAGGATAAACCCAACGGCCTGGGCGGACTGGGCGAAGAAATCCACCACCCCGTAAGTAATGCCGATGATATTTTGGTATTTGATCCGCTTTTCCTTGATCACGGCGCAGATCCTCCGGTAGCGCTCCGCCAGCACCTTCTGCATGACGAACACCCGGATCACCGGGATCGACCGAAGGGCCTCGATCAAAAAGGAAGCGGAGCCCGCGATCTCCTCCTTGGCGTCCCGATCCATGCGCTTCGCCAGCGGATTGAGATACAGGGAAAGGACCAGGTTGATCCCGCCGTATACGATGCCCGCCGCGGCGATCCGCCAGTCGCTCACCAAAAGGAGGATCAGGGTGGCGGTAAAGACCACCACGAAGCGGATCAGGTTCGTCATGCCGAAGGAACGGAAGGTTCCGGCGCTTCGGCTGGCATCGTTTGTCAGCCGGGTGATATAATCTCCGGTTTTATACTCTGTCAGGGTGGAATAGGGCAGCCGGGCAATATGGCGGAACATGGTTTTTCGCATGCGGGCAAGGCCCTCCTCCGCCGAAACGCTTTGCAGATAGCTGCCCAGCACCACCGGGGGCACCAGCAGCAGAAACAGCCCCAGCATCAGAAGCAGCGTCAGCGCCAGATTCCCCTGTTTTGCTCCCGTTACCAGGTCGATCAGGGTCTCGTTCAGGTAGGGCATGGCAAACAGCAGCGCCAGCTCACAGGAGCCCAGCAGAACGCCCAGCAGGTACTTCTTCCGGCTGGGGCCCAAAAAGGAAAAGGCAAAGCGATACAGCCCAAAACCCGATGTTTTTCTCATGCTTCCCCCTCCTCTTCCCACTTCACAAGCCCCTGCAGCCTGCACATTTTATAATACCTTCCCTTTTTCTGAAGCAGCTCTCCGGGCGTGCCCTCCTCAATGACCTCCCCCTGCTCCATACAGTAGATATAATCGGCGTTCTGCACGGTGGAAAGCCGGTGGGCAATGATCACCGCCGCGCGCCCCTCCAAAAGCTTCTCCAGGGAAGCCTGTACCTCCCGCTCGGTTTGCAGGTCCAGGGCGGAGGTGGCTTCGTCCAGCAGCACCAGCTTTGCCTGCTTCACCATGGCCCTGGCAATGCACAGCCGCTGCTTCTGGCCGCCGGAAAGGGTCAGCCCGCCCTCGCCGATGGGGTGATCCATGCCCTCCGGGAAGCTGCTGACAAAGTCCCAGAGACTTACGTCCCGCAGCACCGCCTCACATTCCTCCCGGGTGACGCCCGGCCTGCCGTAGGAAAGGTTTTCAAAAATACTGCCGTCAAACAGCCTGGGCTCCTGGGTGACAATGGCCATGTTTTCCCTGAAAGCGTCCGGCTCCCAGTCCTCCGTTTCCACTCCGAACAGCCGAAGGCTTCCCCGGTCCGGAAAATAGAACCGGCAGATCAGCTTCAGCAGGGTGGATTTTCCACAGCCGCTGGCCCCCACAATGGCGACCCTTTTGTTTTCCGGAATGCGCAGCGTCAGCCCCCGAAGCACCTGTTTCCCGCCGGGTGCGTAGGAAAAATCCAGCTTTTCCGCCGTGCAGGGCTCCTCTGCCGCCGCTTTTTTGACCCCGCCCCGCTGCTCGTCCGGAATATCGATGACCTCATAGTACCGCCGGGCGCTGGCAATGGTATTGCGCACGGTGCGGATCACGTAATCGGACTGGGAAAAGGCCTCGGTGATGTAATTGCTCATGGTGACAAAGGCGATGAACATACCCACGCTGAGCCTGCCGGAGGACACCAGGAAGGAGCCGATAAGAAACAGGCTCATGGTCTGTATCACATTGGCAAGATACCGCACGCCGGTCATTTTCATGGTGATCTTTTCCGAGCGCACCGCCTGGTCGTAGGCCGCGTCCGCCGCTTTTCCGAACCGGTTTTCCATTTCCTGCTCTCCGGAAAAGGCCTTAAGCGTCAGCGCGCCGGAAATGGCGTCCGCCGCGCAGCTCATGGCGGAGCCAGTGTGATCCATAGATTTCTTTGTCTGGGCCTGAATGGGCTTGCTGATGGCGTTTACCAGCCCCAGGGACAGGGGCAGAATGATCAGGTAGGCAAGGGAAAGCTGCCAGGAAATAAAAATGCAGGAGATCAGCCCGAAGATCCCGGAAAAGATCTGCCGGGAAAAATGGCTCAGGTGCCCGGCGGAAAAGGTGCTCAAAAGATCGATATCGTTATTCAGCCGGGCGGCGATATCTCCAGTGCGGAATTTTTCCTCCAGCACCGCCGCGTCTCCCCGGGTCACCTTTTCAAAGGCACGGCCCCGCACCTCCAAAAACATGGTTTCTGTAATGCGCCCGATCACGTGGTAGTGAAAGGCGGTACGGGCGCAGTCCAGCAAAATGAACACCGCCATAAAAACGGCGGAAAAAATCATCTCCTCCACCAGGCCCGCCACGCCGAAATCCACCGCCTTGCCCCAGTAGGTGGCGGAAAGCATTTTCAGCACGCCGGAAAGCAGAGAGATTCCCACGATCACCAGCAGCCCCGGCAGATGCTTTTTGTTGTCGATATAAAACCGCAAAAGCGGGTTTCCTTCCATAGTTACCCCTCCTTGTCAAGCAGGGGCAGAGCCTTCACGGCCTTGCCGCCCTCCGTGAGCCAAAGCTGTACCAGCGGGTGCTCCGCATATTTTTTCTTTAGATATTCCCGGTTTTTCTGCCAGCCCGCCCGGAATTCCGGGTCGTTTTGCAGCCTGTCATAGCTTCTCACCTTGGCCGGGTAATGAATAGCCTTGGCGTTTCTCGCCAGCAGAAATTTTGCCCCCCTGCCGTGAAGCGCAATGCCGAAATCGTTGTCCTCACAGCCCCAGGTGTTGTAAAATTCGTCAAAGAAAATGCCGCTTTCCCGCAGAAACCCGGTGGGCACCGAAAAGTGCAGGCTCCAAAGCACGATCCAGGGCGCCTGCCAGCGGTACAGCTCGTCGCCGCACTGGGCATAGTCCCGCTCCCTGCCGTCCCGCATATTCCGGCTTTCCATGATGGCAGCGGCCTTGTTCGGCGTGTTGCTGTCGATGATCTCCCGCATCTCACTCAGGTCGGAGGTCAGGTCGTTGCCGTAAATATAGCCGATCACCACCATCTTTTGGCCGTATTCAAGATACAGCCGGTAGTGCTCGGAAAGACAGGTACTGGTAACGATCACGCCGCTGTCTAAAAACAGGCACAGCTCGCCCTCCGCCGCCCGGATTCCCATATTCCGCGCCGTGCCGGGGCGAAAGCCCTTGTCCTCCTGCCAAAAATACCGGATCGTGATTCGGCCCTCATACTGCCTTGCCGCCGCCTCCAGCTTCGGGCTTGAGCCATCGTCACAGACCAGCACCTCCACCTGCTCCAGCGGAAAATCGGACCCCAGCACGGATTCCACCGTAAGCGAAAGCTCCCTGGGGTTGTTGTACACAGGAACGATCACAGAAATCTTTTTCACAGTGCCGCCTCCTTAAAAGAGTCTTTTTTGCAGTATAAGGCCTTTTCCTTTCCCTCACAACCCTTTTTGCACGAACGGTTAAAAATCACGCGGTTTTGGCAAAATAAAAAAGCCCCCACAAGGGGACTTTTGAGCGTGGCGAAAAGGATTGTTCCAAGAGGTTCTGTACTGAAACGCAAGAGAAAGTTCATTGACAGTTTGAAAAATCTCTGTAAGAGAACCTTTTCTCATATGGCCGGGCAGGACAAACACGCCCGAAAAAGGACTACAGGCAAAGCGCTTTCCGCCGGACCCGCTATTCAATGGTCTGGCCGCCGTTTCGCACAAAGAAGGAATGATATTCCGAATCCGTCAGCTCCGCGATGCGCTTTAAGTCATCCAGATAGAATTTTTCATGTTTCAGCTTGAGGTTAAAATTCTGTGGACTTGTACCGAACCGCCTGGCTAATTCGGCTTGGGTGAGATTGGAATAGGCGCATAACACCTTAATCTGCTCTGCTAAAGTCATGATATAACCTCGCAATACTATCATCTATAATGATAATATCATAAGCTTATTTGAGAATTACGGCAAATATTGCGATCACAGATATATAAAATTTCGTCAATAAATACATTGATTACACCTTTTATATAATATATAATATTCATGAAATATTTTATAACATGAAGGAAAATGCAAATGAGGGAATATAATTTTCAGCAGGAGGTCCCCTGGAAAAGAATCCTGTCTATGGTGCATCGGAATCTGGAGCGGAACAAGTGGCTTCTCGAATGGTGGAACTCGCGAGCAGGCAATGCCGACCCTACCAAGGAGAATTCCTACCGCACCGTTCAAAACAATTTAGCCGCATACCAGGCGCTGCGCCGGTTCCTCGGGTTTTCCGAGCCCGTAAAGCTGGAACGGGAAATCGAAGAGCTGCTGTGCCAAATAGAAATGCTGCCAAAAAAGGAGGAAGCATAAAAGCTTTTTGCCCCATGCGAATGTATTGCGATCAAAAGCCTAAGAGCGCTACTGAACTACAATTTGGAGAGCTAACAAGCAGCACTACCTCTTGCTTCCCCTTATTTATAGAGGGGAAACAGACTGCTTTGCAGTCTGCGGGGACCGCCGAACGGTGAGCGCGTCCCGGTGGGGGGAAGGTCTCCAGTGGAGAACTCAGCTGTCGCTTCAGACATTGCTGAACGTGCCCCACTGGGGCACAGCAACCGCTCTGACCCGTTCTCGTTTGTCAACTCGGTCGTTGCTGGACGTGTGCCACCGGCACACAGCAACCGAGCCGACAGGCGAGAACGGTGGAAGGGATAGTCACACGCAGAAAGTAGGATAGAACCGCCAGTTTCAATCCCCTCAGTCACGGCTTCGCCGTGACAGCTCCCCTTATAAATAAGTGGAGCCTAAGGGCGCTAAACTATAAATTTGGTTGATTTCTTATGGTAAGCTCAGAGGCTATCCTTTTTGTCATTCTGAACGAAGTGAAGAATCTCGTCCTTTGATCTTTTTCCGGAATCAAGGTCGAGATTCTTTGCTCCGCTCAGGATGACAAAAGAGGGAAGTTTGTTCTTCTCTAATGACTAACAACTAACAGCTAACGACTGGTTCATTAAACTATAATTTATCAGCTTACCTCTGCAGTCAGGTCAGAAATTATCCTCCCGCGCCAAGCAGGGGCACGAGCGCGGCGGCTCACCGCGTTACTCCGCGCTCAATTTCAAAAACAGCGCGTTGAACACCAAAAAACCCCGGGGAGTAAAAGAGATTTTGCCTTCGTCCGCCCGCAGGAGCTGGGGCGGGCATTTTTTTGCGTTTTGCAGCAGCCTCGCAAAGCCCCTTTCCCCTTCAGCGCCAAAGCGTGCCCGGCAGCTTTCCCGGCACAGGCCTTCTGTGAGCCGCAGGTTCAGCATGGCGTATTCCTCAAAATCGCCGCCCTCGCCATCCGGGCAGGGGGACTTCCCTTCCAAAAAATCTGAAAGGCTGCGGGGATAGTAAAACCGCTTTCCCGCAAAAAAGGAGTGGGCGCCGGGGCCGAAGCCCAAGTATTCCTCATCGTGCCAATAAACAAGGTTGTGCCTGCTTTCCCGCCCCGGCTTCGCGAAATTGCTGATCTCGTACTGCTGGTAACCGTATTTTTCCAGCTCCTGCACACAGAAGAGATACTGGTCGGCAATTTCATCGTCCTCCGGCAGAACAAGCTGTCGGCTTGCAAAGGGGGTTCCCGGCTCCACCTTCAGAATATAAGAGGAAAGGTGCTCCGGCTCCAGACCAGCAGCAAAGGCAATGGACCTTCCCAGCCTTTCCGGGCCTTCCTCCGGCGCGCTTTTCGGCAGGCCCAGCATCAGATCCAGAGAAAGGTTGAAAAATCCCGCCAGCCGGGCCGCTTCCACCGCTTCCTTTACGTCCTCGGGACTGTGCCTTCTGCCTAAAAGCGCCAGCTCCTCCGGGTCGGCGGACTGCATGCCCATGGAAAGCCGGTTGAACCCCGCCCGGCGTACCTCTTCAAAAAACGCCCGGTCTACGGAAACAGGGTTTGCCTCCAGCGTGACCTCCGCCCCGCTGTCGAGGAAGAAGCTTTGATCCACCGCGGAAAGCAGCCGGGAAAGGCGGCCCGCCCCCAGTAAGCTGGGAGTGCCGCCTCCGAAATACACTGTTTTAACCGATCCTTTTCCGCGCTCCGCCGCCCACTGCTGTAAGGCCCGCTCCACCGCGGAAGCATATTGCTCCATCAGCTCTTCCCCGGCGCGGAGAGAGTAGAAATCACAATACGGGCATTTCCCATCGCAAAAGGGCACGTGAATGTAAATTCCCGGCATATCAGCTTCTCCTCTTATGGCATACCGCTTAAGGCGTTGACCGTACACGGTGCGGCGCTGCCTTAAAGCTCGATCAGCGCCGTGTGGGGGCGGTGGTCGGAAGCCTCCACCGGCGGGATATCCGCCTCCAGCGCCTGAGCGTTCTTTACAAAAATATAGTCGATCTTCTGCTCCGGCTCATCGGAGGGCCAGCTTTTCAAGGGGCAGGGAAACAGCGCCGCCGTATCGGTCAATTCTTCAAACAGAGGGGCAAGGATCGGGCTGTCCGGCTCCAGGTTGAAATCTCCCATCAGCACCACGGGGCCCTTTTCCTCCCGCAGCAGGGAAAGCACGGTTTCCACAGCGTTTCTGGCTTCGGCCTTCGCCAGGCCGAAATGGCTGATGAGCACGGTAAAGCCTTCCGCAAAGCGCGCCCGCAGCACACAGCGGGTCTCATAATAGGCGTCCTCGTCCCGCACCGGGGGATCGGGGATTCCTATGGTTTTTGCCTCCAATATGGGAAACCGGGACAAAATGGCGTTTCCGTAGGGGTTCCCCCCAAGCCGCAGGGCGCTGGCAAAATAGCAATGGCAGCCCAGTATGGCGGCAAGCTGCTCCGCCTGGCCGGTATATTCCGGGGAGGGGCCGCCGCCGAAAATTTCATTCAACCCTACGATATCGGCCTTTTGGCGGCGGATCTCTTCCGCCATCAGCGCAAGGTCTACAGGCTCCTGCCAGATTCCGCCCCGGCGCTCCAGCTCCTTTTGCCGGTGATAATTGATCCCGTGCTGAATATTGTAGGTCATAAACCGAAGCTTCATTGCCGCTCTCCCCCTTACTCGTCCAGCTTCAAAACCGCCATAAAGGCTTCCTGGGGCACCTCTACTGTGCCCAGCTGGCGCATGCGCTTTTTGCCTTCCTTCTGCTTTTCCAGCAGCTTCTTTTTCCGGGTGATGTCGCCGCCGTAGCACTTGGCAAGCACGTCCTTACGCATGGCCTTCACGGTTTCCCGGGCAATGATCTTTCCGCCTACGCAGGCCTGGATCGGCACCTCAAACAGCTGCCGGGGGATCTTGTCCTTCAGCTTTTCCGTCATTTTTCTGGCCCTGGGATAGGCCTTTTCGGCGTGGAGGATAAAGGAAAGGGCGTCTACCACCTCGCCGTTCAGCATAATATCCAGCTTTACCAGCTCGCTCTTCTGGTAGCCCATCAGCTCATAATCGAAGGAGGCATACCCTCTGGTACGGGACTTCAGCGCGTCGAAGAAATCGTAAATGATCTCGTTTAAGGGCAGCTCATAGTGGATATCCACCCGGTCGGTATCGATATATTTCATATCCTTAAACACGCCCCGGCGCTCCTGGCACAGTTCCATGATATTGCCTACGTACTCGGAAGGGGAATAAATATGGGCATTGGCAATGGGTTCTTCGGCGCTTTGAATGGTGGAGGGATCCGGATAGTTGGTGGGGTTATCGATGGAAAGCTCTTCTCCATCGGTCTTTTTGATCTTATAAACCACGCTGGGGGCGGTGGTGATCAGGTCTAAATTGTATTCCCGCTCCAGGCGCTCCTGAATGATCTCCATGTGCAAAAGCCCCAAAAAGCCGCAGCGGAAGCCGAAGCCCAGGGCGGCGGAGGTTTCCGGCTCGAAGGACAGGGAGGCGTCGTTTAAGCGCAGCTTTTCCAAGGCGTCCCGCAGGTCGGTGTAATGGGTGCCGTCCGCCGGGTACACGCCGCAAAATACCATGGGCTGTACGGAACGGTAGCCCTCCAGCGGCTCCGCCGCCGGGCGGGAGGCCAGAGTGACAGTATCGCCTACCTGGGCCTGGCGCACTTCCTTGATAGAGGCGGCGATATAACCCACCTCCCCGGCGCACAGGGCATCGGCGGGCTCCAGAGTGGTAGCCCGCATAAAGCCGCACTCCACCACGGTAAATTCCCCGCCGGTGGCCATCATGCGAATGGTGTCACCGGGCCTTACCGTGCCCTCCTTCACCCGCACGTAAACAATGACCCCGCGGTAAGAATCGTAATAGGAATCGAAGATCAGGGCTTGCAGGGGGGCGCTTTCATCTCCCTGGGGGGCGGGAATGTCTGTGACGATCCGCTCCAGCACCTCCTCTACATTCTGGCCGGTTTTGGCGGAAATGCGGGGCGCGTCCATGGCGGGGATCCCAATGATATTCTCAATTTCCTGGCAGACCCGATCCGGGTCCGCGCTGACAAGATCGATTTTATTCACCACAGGCAGCAGTTCCAGCCCGGCATCTACAGCAAGGTAGGTATTCGCCAGGGTCTGAGCCTCGATGCCCTGGGAAGCGTCTACCACCAGAATAGCCCCCTCGCAGGCGGCCAGAGAGCGGGAGACCTCGTAGTTAAAGTCCACGTGGCCGGGAGTGTCGATCAGGTTAAAAATGTAGTCCTCGCCGTTTTTGGCGGTGTACACCAGGGTCACAGCGTGGGCCTTGATGGTGATGCCCCGCTCCCGCTCCAGATCCATATTATCGAGAAGCTGGTTTTCCATTTCCCGCAGGGGAACCGCCTTGGTCAATTCCAAAATGCGATCTGCCAGAGTGCTTTTCCCGTGGTCAATGTGGGCCACAATGCTGAAATTTCTGATTTTGCTTTTATCCATACTATTTCGTTTCCTCCCGGAAAAGATCGATCAAAATTCAGGAAATCTCTAAACTCCCTCCCGCATGACCGGGGTTAGTCTCTCCCCCGGCTGTGCAAAAGAAATTTTAGAGGTTTTCTTAAGTATACATGATTTTGATCAAAAAGGGAATGGTGTTTTTTCTTTCCAATCGGCATTTCAAAGGCTTCGGTGTTTTCCTTTTGTCGTTTTCTACCTTCTGGCTTGTCATTCTGAACTCTCTCCTTGTCATTCTGAACTTTCTCTCTGTCATTCTGAACCTTTTCCCTGTCATTCTGAACGAAGTGAAGAATCTCGTCCTTTGGTCTTTTTGAAGGACTTTAAGGACGAGATCCTTCGGGCGCTGCCCTCAGGATGACAGTGAAGAGATTCTGCGTTTTCTTTGCGTCATTCGAACCTTTTCCTTGTTATTCTGAACTTTCTCCCTGTCATTCTGAACCTTTTCCCTGTCATTCTGAACGAAGTGAAGAATCTCGTCCTTTGGTCTTTTTGAAGGACTTTAAGGACGAGATCCTTCGGGCACTGCCCTCAGGATGACAGGTGGGGAGATTCTGCGTTTTCTTTGCGTCATTCGAACCTTTTCCTTGTTATTCTGAACTTTCTTCCTGTCATTCTGAACTTTCTCCCTGTCATTCTGAACGAAGTGAAGAATCTCGTCCTTTGATCTTTTTGGAGGGCTTTAAGAACGAGATCCTTCGGGCGCTGCCCTCAGGATGACAGTGAAGAGATTCTGCGTTTTCTTTGCGTCATTCGAACCTTTTCCCTGTTATGCTGAACTTTCTCCCTGTCATTCTGAACGAAGTGAAGAATCTCGTCCTTTGGTCTTTTTGAAGGACTTTAAGGACGAGATCCTTCGGGCACTGCCCTCAGGATGACAGTGAAGAGATTCTGCGTTTTCTTTGCGTCATTCGAACCTTTTCCTTGTTATTCTGAACTTTCTCCCTGTCATTCTGAACGAAGTGAAGAATCTCGTCCTTTGATCTTTTTGGAGTGCTTTAAGGACGAGATCCTTCGGGCGCTGCCCTCAGGATGACAGGTGGGGAGATTCTGCGTTTTCTTTGCGTCATTCGAACCTTTTCCCTGTTATGCTGAACTTTCTCTCTGTCATTCTGAACTTTCTCTCTGTCATTCTGAACTTTCTCCCTGTCATTCTGAACGAAGTGAAGAATCTCGCCCTTTGGTTTTTTTGAAGGACTTTAAGGACGAGATCCTTCGGGCGCTGCCTCTAGAATGACAGGGAAAAAGGACTTCTCCAGGTAACTGGGAAAATCTTTCAGCATGAGAATCCCATTTCTTCTGCCAAATCTCGCCATTCAGGGTTGCCTTTTTCAATCAGCGCTATCTTTTTTGCTTTCGTCCACCCCTTGATTTCTTTTTCTCTCGCAATGGCAGAACGAATATCTGATGTGGAATCAAAATACACCAGCTTATGGACTCTGTATTTTTTTGTAAAGCCCTCCACCAGTCTGTTTTTGTGTTCGTAGATTCGTCTTTCCAGATTATTTGTAACCCCGGTGTATAGCACGGTATTGTTCTTGTTGGTAAGGATATAGACAAAATACATTTTCTTTTCCTTTCCGAAATTTAAGATTGCGAGTTTTTCTACTGATTCTTCTGAACCCTTTTTCTCTTTCCTTTCAACCTTCTGCCCTGTCATTCTGAACGAAGTGAAGAATCTCGTCCTTTGATCTTTTTGGAGTGCTTTAAGGACGAGATCCTTCGGGCGCTGCCCTCAGGATGACAGGTGGGGAGATTCTGCATTTTCCTTTCGGTGTTCAAAAGTTTTCTCCGGCCATTTTCAGCCTTCTGCCCTGTCATTCTGGACGAAGTGAAGAATCTCGTCCTTTGGTCTTTTTGAAGGACTTTAAGGACGAGATCCTTCGGGCACTGCCCTCAGGATGACAGGTGGGGAGATTCTGCATTTTCCTTTCGGTGTTCAAAAGTTTTCTCCGGCCATTTTCAGCCTTCTGCCCTGTCATTCTGAACGAAGTGAAGAATCTCGCCCTTTGGTCTTTTTGGAGTGTTTTAAGGACGAGATCCTTCGGGCACTGCCCTCAGGATAACAGGTGGGGAGATTCTGCATTTTCCTTTCGGTGTTCAAAAGTTTTCTCCGGCCATTTTCAGCTTTCTGCCCTGTCATTCTGAACGAAGTGAAGAATCTCGTCCTTTGGTCTTTTTGGAGTGCTTTAAGGACGAGATCCTTCGGGCGCTGCCCTCAGGATGACAGGTGGGGGGATTCTCAAAGATAATGGAGAACATCCTTTAAAATGGCGGGAAGAAGGAATCCAAAAAACGACAAGGATGATTTATTCCTTAGTATAACAGAATTTTTTGCACAAAGAAAGACCCATGCTTTCGCATGGGTCTTTCTTTTATTCGGGATTAACCGAAATTCGCCATTGGGCGATCAAGTTCTTACTTCGCCTCGGGCATGGTGATCTCGGTTCCGTAGTAGGAAGCGGGAACACTCAGGGAGGCAAACATCAGGTCGGCATAAGCCCACTTGGTGTCGTCGGTATTGATATCGGTGAAGGGGTTCGTGATATCGGTGCTGGTCTTGATGGCTTCCTTCTCCGCATCGGTGAGGCCGATGTAGTGGTTGGTCATCGTGGCAGACTCCATACGCTTGATGTTGGAACCAGCGCGGAAGGTGCCATCGGTGTAGCCGGAGATGGTGCCGTTGTTGCACAGGGCAGCAACGTAATCCTTAGCCCAGCTGGAAACCTTATCGAAGTCCTTTACCTTATCGGTGGTGCCGCCTTCCTTTACCTCAACCTTGAAGGTCTTGGCGATCAGGATGGAGGCCTCTTCACGGGTGATCTTATCGTTGGGACGGAACTTGCCGTTGCCGTCGCCCAGAGCGATCCCAGCCTGCTGAGCGCAAGCAATGTAGGAAGTATACCATGCATTGCCAACGTCAGTGAAGTCGGGCTTGCCGTAATCCTTGGTGGAGTCATAGATACCGGCCGCAACAACCAGCATCTTGGCCAACTCTGCACGGGTCACGTTGGCGGCGGGACGAACCTTGCCGTTGCCATCGCCAACCATGTAGCCACGGAACGCGGCATAGAAGGTCTGGCCGTCCTCGGGCTTGTAGGTCTTGATATCAACGATCTTCGCTACAGTGCCGTCTTCGGACCAGCCTACGAACTCAGCGCCCTTGACAACATCGGTAACTGTGGGCAGCTCGGCGATCAGGCCATCGGCGCCAACATCGGCGGTATCGAAGGAAGCCTTGCCGTAGCCCTTGGTATCAAAGCTGATGCCGGAGGTAACAGCCTGGCCCTTGGCATTGATGTTAGCGGTAACAGCCAGGGTCTTGCCCGCTACATCTTCAAAGTTCTTGCCCAGAGCGGTAGCGCCATCAGCGGTAGCCATGGTCAGGTTCAGAGAAATGCTCTGGCCAGCCTTGGAGCTGAAGTCCCACTTCTCTTCGCCGCCTGCGGAAACAGGAGTAGCGGTAAACGCGCTGACATTGATCGTGGTCTCGGCTCCGCCGTCGGGAGTGAACTTGATTTCGCAAGCTTCCACGTTTTCTCCAACAGTCACGGTTACGATACCGTTCTCATCTACGGTGAAGGTGAGGCCCTTCTGGGTACCGGTAGTGGCATCAACAGCAACGCCATCGATCGTTACGGTGGTACCCTCAGCGAAGGTGTAGGTATCGCCTACAACACCCTCGGTGATCTCAGTCAGAGCTTCCGTAGCCGTCGCGTCATGGGCAGTAGCCTCTACAGCCTCACCGCCTGCCGTATAGATGGGCTCGCCCAGAGCCTTCAGAGCGTTGATGATATCTTCCTTCGTGAAGTAATCGCCAACCTTACCCTGAGAAACATCGATACCCTCTACCTTAATGGTACCGTTCAAAATCGCTTCCGCTACGGTGTCTCCGTCAGCAGTGGCAGGAATTTTGCCGGTAGGAATCTCTGTGGTGATCGTTGTGGCAGTGGCCTTGGCGATATCGCCGGTCAGAGCCGCGGGGAACTTATAGGTTGCATCGCCAATCACTTTTTCCATACCCAGAGCGCTGGCGGGAGTAACATTGATGGTTACGCCGTTTGCCGCGTCGGCGGAAGCATACTCGATAGCGGTGATGCCGAAGTCCTCCAGCGTTACACCAGCGGTGCTAACTTCACCCTTGAACTCGGTAGTGCCATCGTAAGTCTTGTTCAGGCTATCGAAGGCCACGGTGGTGATACCCTTACCGATGGTCAGGGCCACAGTGACAGTCACCACATCGGTGGTGGCAGGCAGTGTGAACTCGAAGGTAGCATCGTTGCCGTCAGAGCCATCGTTTGTAACCTGAGCGCTTACACCGTTTACACCAGTGATGGCTACGCTGCTCAGAACACCGCCGTCCAGAGTAGCAGCGGAAACAGTACCTGTTACCTTACCGCCCTGGTTGGAAACGGTAGTACCGGTAACATGGTCACCAGTATAGGTGGCGGAACCGCCGGTGGTGTTCAAGGTGTACTTGGATTCGCTTACTTCGCCCTTGACACCCGTTACAGTAGCGCCAGCGAAGGTGTAAGCATCCTTCTGAGCGCCAGCCAGGGCAGTACCCAGCGCAACGCTTACATTATTGACAGTGCCCTTAGTAGCAGAGCTCTGATAGGTAGCAACGTAGGTTACGGTGACCGTATCGGTACCAACCAGACCGTTGCTGGTCTTGAAGGTATAGGTGCCGTTAGCAGTCAGAGTAGTAGCGCCCTGCTTGATCGCGGGAACGTTAGTAATATCGGCTGCCACAGGAGCGGTCAGAGTCTTCTTCGCTACAGCGGAAGTAGCGGTGCTGACTACACTGCCATACTTGCCGTTTGTGCCCTTATCTGTAACGGTGCAGGTGATGGTCTTGCCAACATCGGCAGCTACAGGAGTATAAGTGTTAGAATCGGTACCCTTATTGGTGCCGCCTACCTTCCACTGATACTTGGCGCTGACAGCATTGCCGCCGCTATAAGTAGCAGTGATGGTATCGCCGTATACCGGGCTGGTGGCATGGCTGTTGTTCGCTGCCAGAGCAACCGTACCGATGAGAGCTTCCTTTACAGTGAAGGTCTCAGTAGTGGCAATATCCGAAGTGGGATCGCCGGAGGTAGCGGTATGGCTGGCTGCCTTGGCCTGAATGGTATAGTTCTTAGCGCTGCTCAGAATAGAACCCTTGATGGTCAGCTCAACCACTGTATCGCTCTTGCGGGTAACAGCAGTTACTGCACCGGCTACGGCTGTGCCGCTATCCTGAACCTCGAAGTTCGCAGCGGTCAGAGAAGTGGCCCACTTGCCGTTCTTCAGCGTTACCGCAACCTTAGCGGTATCCACAGGATCCAGCTTCTGGTTCGCGGTGATGCTGATAGCGGGATCGCTGGATTCCACTTTAACGTAAATGGGAGTGGACTCAATATCAGTGCTGTTTGTCAAAAATTTACTAGCACCAGATGCGTCCCCAGCGTTACGAGCAGACTTAAAGTTCATTTTACCTAAACTCATACCCGCATTTGCTACATTTTCAATCTGCACTGTGCTGTCGTACTTTTCAACCTCAATTTTATGAGTGCCTGCCGTAGCGGCTTTAAACTGCAGATAACAGTCCCACTGGGTATTTTTAGGAAGAAAACCAGTACCATTAGTTGCATTGACCAGAACAGAGCCGGTACCCGGTGAGGTTGTTTGAATATTAGCTGTATTAACACCTGTGAAAGTATAGGCTGTATTACCAGGGAAATAGTCCACTACTGCGTCTGCAGTTGTATCTGTCCAACCGCATACACTGGGATTGTTCATATAAGAAGTGTGAATTTTCTCATATGTAAATGCCCCGCCGGAATAATCTATACGAATACTGCTGTTATTATACAGACCATATTCATATGTGTCACCGTTCTTCTCCGTTTGCAGATCCAAATCCACTGCTACGAAAAAAGTAGCACCCTTCTGTACTACATATGGATCCGCTTGCGTTCCGCTGCCGGAAAGGGCCTGCGGCATGTTGTTTACCTTTTGGGCATACTCAGGAAGCTTTGTTACGTCTTCATTTTGGTCTGAGCCGGTTATACCTAAAGCCGTCCGCAACAAAGTCTCTCTTTGTGTCGCATTTGTCTTGCCGAGGGCGGTCAAAACTGCATCACTAAACGTAACAGCCTTCAAGGTGACATTTACCTTTGTCGGTGCCGCAGCTGACGCGCTCATAGGAATTGCCGCCAGGATCAGCATAAGTGCCAATACGCAGGCTACCATTCTTTTGAACCTTGTCTTCATAAATGCTTTTCCTCCATATTTTTGTTTTGCCAACTGAACTGTTTCCTTTTTCGTTATATCGCTCTCCTTTCCATTACTTCCAACTCTACTTTTTGTTAGAATCTCATGGGCGGTATCGTGTACAAATCATTCGCCTTGTCTACAATCAGCGCCGCATCACCTGTGTTAGCATTACCATCCATGTCCACGTCCATCAATTGCAGAACCAAGGTCAGAATTTCCACTCCACTTTCATCTACGAACGGAAGCGTCACATTATTTGCCTTATCTACAATCAATGCCGCGTCACCTGTATTGATATTGTCGTCCAGGTCCACGTCGCCGGTCTCGTATCTCAGCTTTACGTCACGATATGCCGTATATAGTTCTCCATCTACCTTGATGGTGTAGATGATCCGATAATACTCCTCTCCGCGTACTGTACTGCTGGTGGCTTTCGTGTTGTCATAGTAATTCGATGCTTCCGCTCCTGTATTGGGCTGGATATGCGCTTTCGCATCTTCCCCTTCGCCCACTGTGTACAGCTGGGCGCGGCTGCTTCCGTATCCATCGTCTCCTATGACAACTTCCTGAACCTTAATCTCAGCGTCCGGATTTGCCGCCAACCAGTCTGCTATTGCAGTTCCGTCTACGGTTGCTATCATTCCGCTGTAATCCGCTTCCTGTGCGTTGCCTTCTGAATCCACAGACGCATCTACATACTTGGCTACATAGTCGGGATTCGTACTGTTGGTTTGATAGTACCCTTCTGTTTTGTAATAGAACACCAACTCGTCTCTGTAAGAGTTCACGGTCCTTGCTTCCGCTCCCTCTCCCAAAGAGGCATTCACAGAATCCAGATACTGCTGTGCAGCTGCCTTCGCGGCGTCATCTGCCGTGCTGTCTGCCTTCAGGCTCTTCCACACATCGCTGTTGCCTTCTGTCAGCTGCAACGGGTTCGCGTTATCAGGATTATCGGGGTCGTAATTAGTATACAGCTTAATCTTGACAAATGCAACCTTTTTTTCGGGATCTGCATTGGTAATATTTTGCTCTGTCAAAGCGGTTTCGTCAAAATCAGCCACCAGAGCAAATCCATTGTTTCCGTCAGGTACATTGGCAAGTGCCTCGCTGTAGTTATCTGCTACGGTTCCGGTCCAATCGCCGGTACCGGTCCAGTTAACACTTTCTGTCTCTGTGCCTTCATTCACAAAGGTAACCTTCTTCAGCGTCCAGTCCACATTTGCGCCAGTGCCGGAGGTCTTCAGAGCAATGGGCAAAGATTCCGTATTGTTGCTGAGGGTTGCTGTAGCGGAAGTATAGCTCTTCACCAGATCCAGCAGACTCTGGTTGTTCAGAATCATACCGGCAGTCACATTCAAAGTCGCAATTCTGGTATCCTTCGCAATCGTCAGCGCGCCGGAGGCCTTTTCATAAGTGGCGTCCTGACGGTCAGACTTGACCTTGTCCGCTTCCTTGAAGTAGATCTCCACTGTACCGTTCACGGTGGGATCCAAGCCCTGGAAGCTTTCAAAGGTGAGGCCTGCCAAGCTGGGATCGTTGCCGATCTTCGCCGCCAGATCATCTCCTGTTACCGTGGCGCTGTCCTTATTGATCACAGCGGGAGTGATCTTGCCTTCCTCGCCTTCCACAGCGGTAAACGGAGTGGGCAGCAGGAAGTAATGATAATTTCCATCAGGGCCGGGATACTTGACGATCACGTCCATTTTGGTGATATCAAAATCATCCTTGTTTGTGGCGCCGGAAATATCAATATTGATGGTGTAGTTTTCGGGATGGTCGGGATCCGTGCTGGGATCGATCTTCACAGCGGCGGGATCGGGCTTCACCGTTTTCGCCACAGTAGTAGTATCATCTGTGAGGGTCAGGGTGACCTCATTGGTGATATCATACCCAGCGGCAGGGGTAACCTCGGGAGAGGTTGTGCCCACGGCGTCGATACGAGAGATGATTTTTGCTGTCTTGTCATCGCTCAGACCCTCAGGAACATTGATTTCATTCTTCGGCGCATCGGGATCATCGCCGGGAGTAGTGACGCTTGCCGCATCATACTGAGCCTTCAACTGATAGTCGGCGGTGGCGTCCGGCGCGGGATCAGAGAAGGTCGCATTGGTCACAGGATCGCCTGCGGCGGTGAGCCACTGCTTCACTGTGGGATAGACAGTGACTTGCTCGCTGTTCCGAATTTCATACTTGCCGTTCTCGTCCTGAGTAAGATGCACCGCAACAGCTTTCGCGGTATTGGGCAGTCTGGTCTTGATATTATTCTCAAAATCGACTGCGCCGGTCTCGCTGTACCTCATCTGGAGGGTTTCAGGGGTAATGGAGGGCAACCCTGTGCCGGTCCAGAGAATGTAATCTTCCACATTGTAAGCCTTCGCAATGGGATCGGAGGGAGCCATACCGGGCACGCCGGCCGCGGCTTCTTTTCTCACCGTATACCAGAGCTTACCGCCCATGGAATTCAGCACGGTGGCGGGAGCAATACCGGAATCGAACACTGCGGGGAGAGAAACGGTGGTATCATCAGTTCCCAGCTTGGCAGAAGCAATATGCCCGCTGAGCTTGTCGTTCTCCGCGTCATAAGCGGTATAGATATCCACTACCAGATTGGCATAGCCATCAGCAGCGGGGCCGTTGTGCACCCTGATCTCATCGTTCTGAGGATAGGGATTGTTATTAGCAACGGTATCAGAGCTGTTCGTAATGATATCGCTGGGCTTCGGAGTTTCTTCCTCATCATACTTCTTCGCTACCACTTCCACCTTCTGGGTGATGACGGGAGCTGTCCAGGTTGCGCTGGGCTTGTTGATGGGCAGGGTAGTCTCAGCAGTATCCGCAGTATTCTTATTTGCCGCGGACAGGGCCGTCCAGTCTACTACGCCGTCGTTCAACGTGATGGTAACAGGAGCGGTCTCAAAATCGGTTCCGCCTGCCGTCCAGTTGGCTGCCGCATAGATATTTCCAGTTACAGGTACTACCGCCATAGACCAAGTGGCGGAAGGATCCTGTACCGGAGCGGTATTGCCGCTGTTTTCCTCATCGGACATATAATAGCCATAGGTCAGCTTGGGCCCGGTAACACCGGATACATCAGCGATCTTGTTAATGACATCGTCCGCGGTATAGGTGTCGGTTTCGGGATCGGCTACCAGATCGGACTTGACGATCTGTACTGTTTCAGGAGTAGGCTGATCCACACTGAAAAGCGCGTACTCTTCCTGCTTCGCAACAAGGAACGGAACTTCATTGCCCTCGCTATCTTTCATTGTCTGTTCTTTGCTTTCTCCACCTGTAATTCCGGTAAACAGCCTGAGCCTTGTATTATACTCTCTGGCGGTCTGCGTGAACTGCACAGTGTAGTTGTAGCCGCCCTCGACCGGTTCCACCGTGATGTCTTTCACACCGTCCAAATTGCCAAAGGCCACACCTACGGTTTTGGTTCCGTCTTCGCTTACCAAGGTGAGCTGAACCTTCCCAGCATCCGCTTCAAGGGCTTCCGCCAGCTGACCGGCTTCATCTCCGGTAATCCGTACCGTATCCTTGGTACCCAGGGGCTTATTCTCTGTTACCTCAAATTTAAGGTTTGCTCCGTATAGTCTGATTGACCTTGATACTTTAGCAGTGATCTTTACGGAACGCATTCCCGGATCGGTGTTTGAATACGTTCTCACAGTGCTTCCGGTAAGTGCATTGTATTCAGCAGTTCCTTCCTCGTTCCCGGGAATGGGGAAGGAAACTTCATACCGATCATCCAGAACTTTCTCTCCATTCAAGGTTGCCAGGTCAGAATCAGTTGTTGTATTGTCCTCGGCCACTTTTTTCACAGAAAGCCTAGCGGAGTTCACGGCATCGTAAGTATCCTCTCCCGCGTCATTTGCGCTGCCGACCCATTTCTTCATTTGGGCGGCCGTGAGGGTAAATTCATCAGATTTTACCTCCCCGCCTTTCTCAACAGGGCCTACCACCACGAATTTAACAGGATCTACATAATTCAACAAATCATTCAGCTTTTCCTTGGGCCCGAAGGTTTCCTCTACCTCGGTATCCTGCAGCACAATAGCAGTATCGCCATCGGCCACGCGGATCTGAATCTTATCGCTCTGAGTATAGGTTACACCGTCTACCGGAGTATTCTGATAGCTCAGCCACATAATATCTCCTACAGCAGGAGTATTCTTCAAGGTTTCAGGAGTGATGCCGGTTTTGGTAAGATCGGCAGCGTCAATGGTAAACAGGGCTTCCCATGATATTCCGGTTTTTGTTTCATCGTCCCACAAGAAGATCTGATCACTTTCGATCATGAAATCCTTTGTGTCTCCCAGAACCGTCAGGGAAGTACCTTCATCATTTACCGCCAGATAATAATCCGCCGGGTTGGGCAGCACATTGACATAGATTACAGAGGCATAGCCGCCTTCGGGAATGGCGCTGGGAGTCTTGTAGTAATCTGTGGGCTGTTTATAAGTAACGCCGTCAATTTCCTTTTCCTTGTAGGGATTCCGAATGGTGAACAGGCCGTGCTTGTTATAAACACCATCGGTATTCATGCCCTTTTGGGTCAATCCGGCAGTACCGTTGTACAAGGAAGCCTGCATCCAGGAGTTCACATAGGTCTGCGCCGTATTCTGAGTACGCACACCGCTTTCCACCGGAGCGTTCACACTGGTGGAAAGTATCACATTCTCCGCGTCTAAGGCATCAAGTACATCCTCCATGGTGTCTCCAAGCTTGATCTTCAGGGGATTATCCTTGGAGCCGGGAACGCCAGCGGGCACCACATCGGTATCCTTACTGTAATAGAAGATGTTTTCTTCCGGGTTGATCGCTACCTTCGGGCTGCTTGCCGCAGAACTGGGATCCTTCGCTTCCTCGCTATCGGCAACCTTTTCCCTACGGGCGATATAAATCTCTTTCTCGTCCTTCAGGAAGCTGTAATCAGCAGATACAGGCTTATTCGCCTCGGTGCTGCCCTTCAGGTCATCCACCAGCTTCAGGGCCAGGCCTTCCGTGGTGTTTACCGCATTGCCGTCATTCAGAGAAGGAGCGGCAGTTACTGTGCCGTCAGCGTTTAACACCACCAGGTTATCAGCTGTGATGGTGGTTTCACCGATCAGCTCTCCGTACTCGTTTTCGTTTTCGGTGGTCTTATAGAACATAACAGTATCGCCCACCTTGAACTTCGTCTCGTCAGAGGGGAACTTCAGGTAGTCGGTACGGGCATTCTCATCGGCTGCCGCTGCGGCAGACATGTAAGGCAGGTTCTTCTTGTTGATGATCGCGCCTTCATAGTTACCATCGGGAGCTTCAGAGGGGTTTGTAACGGTAACATAGATAGGTTCTGAAACAATCACCGATGAGTTTGTCATATTTGTGCTCGCGCCCGGCGCATTTGCCTCGGTATTACGAGAAGACTTATAGTTCATTTTACCCAAGCTCATGGAGCTGTTAGCCACATTCTCAATTTGAGTTGTACTATCGTACTTTTCAACTTCAATTTTATGTGTACCAACCTTTGCCGCCTTCAGCTGCAAATAGCAGTCCCATGTAGCATTCTTGGGAAGATAGCCAGTACCATTCGTAGCATTAACCAGAATAGAACCTGTACCCGGTGAGGTTGTTTGAATATTAGCTGTATTAGTAGCTGTAAAAGTATAGGGTGTAGTACCAGGGTAATAGTCCCACAGAATATCCGTATCAGCGCCCAAATAGCCTGCAATACCGGGGTTGTTGATATAAGAATTGTGAACTTTCTCATACGTAAACGCACCGCCGGAATAATCCACACGAATACTACTGTTACTACCCAGACCATATTCGTATTTTCCATCAGTACCCTTATCCGTTTGCAGATCCAAATCCACTGCTACAAAAAAGGTGTCCCTTTTTCTACCACGTAAGGATCCTCTTCCGTTCCGCTGCCGGAAAGGGTTTGCGGCATGTTGTTTACCTTTTGGGCATACTCAGGAAGCTTTGACGCATCCTCATTTGTCTCTGCGCCAACCATATCCAAAGCCTGCCGTAACAGATTCTCTCTTTGTGACGCATTTGTCTTGCTGAGGGCGTTCAAAACTGCATCACTAAACGTAACCGCCTTCAAGGTGATATTTACCTTTGTCGGCGCCGCAGCTGACGCGCTCATCGGAATTGCCGCCACGATCAGCATAAGTGCCAATACGCAGGCTACCATTCTTTTGAACCTTGTCTTCATAAATGCTTTTCCTCCATTTTTATATCTTTTTGACCTAAAGCCTTACTCTCTCTTCCTTATCACATCCCTTTGTTTTTCTTTGTTTGGGAAAATTTAACATGTTAGAATCTCATGGGCGGTATCGTGTACACATCATTTGCCTTGTCTACGATCAACGCCGCATCACCTGTGTTGGCATTACCATCCATGTCCACGTCCATCAACTGTAGAACCAAGGCTAAAATTTCTGCTCCGTTCTCATCCACAAACGGAAGCGTCACATCATTTGCCTTGTCTACAATCAATGCCGCGTCACCTGTATTGATATTGTCGTCCAGGTCTACGTCGCCGGTCTCGTATCTCAGCTTTACGTCACGATATGCCGTATATAGTTCTCCATCTACCTTGATGGTGTAGATGATCCGATAATACTCTTCCCCGCGCACTGTACTGCTGGTAGTCTTCGTGCTGTCATAGTAATTCGATGCTTCCGCTCCCGTGTTGGGCTGGATATGCGCTTTCGCATCTTCCCCTTCGCCCACTGTGTACAGCTGGGCACGGCTGCTTCCGTATCCATCATCTCCTATGACAACTTCCTGAACCTTAATTTCAGCGTCCGGATTTGCCGCCAACCAGTCTGCTATCGCGGTTCCATCTACGGTTGCTATCATTCCACTGTAGTCTGCTTCCTGTGCGTTACCCTCCGAATCTACCGTAGCATCTACATACTTTGCCACATAGTCCGGGTTATTCGGATTAGTCTGATAATACCCCTCGGTCTTATAGTAGAACACCAGCTCATTTCTGAACGACGCGACATCTCTTTGAGCATTCTCTTCCAACTCGGCATTCAGATTATCCAGATACTTCTGTGCCGCTGTCTTCGCGGCGTCATCTGCCGTGCTGTCTGCCTTCAGGCTCTTCCACACGTCGCTGTTGCCTTCTGTCAGCTGCAACGGGTTCTGGTTCTCCGGATTATCCGGATCGTAGCCCACATACAGGTTGATGGGAACCGCGATGTAGGGATAGTTCTCCGCATCTACCGTGTAACCGGGAGAGGCGTAGTCCGGGCAGGCCAGCAGGGCGAGCTTGCCGGAATTCTCACGGTTTGCCAGAGCTTCGGCAATGAGCGCGTCACGACCGGCCTGCTCCAGGGTGGTATCCTGCAGCGCCGCCATGGGCTGCCACTTGCCTTCCGCGCCCTGTTCGCCCAACACCCAGCCAACGAAATCCTGATCGGCGGGGGCTTCCGGCAGAGAGGTCATTCTCTGGAGGGTATCCTCCTCGGGCGTTTCAGACTCGCCCAGATAATAGGCGTAGCCTGCCTCGTCCAGATCGGCCACCAGATCCAGAAGCGTCTGCTCGGTGGAGACCATGCCTGCCGTGAGGTTCAGAGTACGAGGCTCCTCCATACGGGTCACTACTGTGCCGGTGGCGGTCTTATCGCCTTCTCTGATATAGAAGTAGGCAGTATAGGCCTTCCCGGTGGGCTGACTGATCACATCCTGCTTTCCGCTGTTTACCACATCGGGCAGGGTGATCGACATCTTGTGGCTTGTACGCCACTGACCACTATTATAGCTCTCAATCCAGCGCGAGTCAATAAAAGATTTGTCGATTCTTGTCATTTCCTCGCCAGCGCCGATCACATAATAATCGGAGTCAACTGTGCCCAATGTCAGCGTGTTTCCGGTGGAGCTTACCACCGTGATGAGGCTGGGGAAATATCCCTGTACATCGGCTAAGGTCGCGCCGGGCGCTACCGTGATGGGGTTCGTGGGAGAGGATCCCTCGCCCTCGGTGATTTGCAGATAATCCGCGACATAAGTCTGAGTTTCCGCATTGAAGGGAGCGTCCATGGTAACGGGATAGGGCTCGCTTTCCATACCGTCGCCCTGGCGGGTGATATAGGCCACGCCGCCTTCCACCGGCAGGTAGCTTTGCAGCAGTTCCTTCAGCTGAGCGGTGGGGTTTGCGGGCACCGTATAGGTGAACTCGCCGACCTTCTTAAAGCTGTTCTCCGAATCGCCTCTGGCATACACGCGGATCACATCGCCATCGTCCAAAGCATTTTCCACCTCAGGGTGGGCCTGGCTGTAGGTGATAGAATCCTTCTCCGTACCGTTGGCATTGAACACCGTGAAGGTGAGCCCGGCCTCCGGAGAAATGCTTTCGGAGGGATACCCGATGGAGCCGTTTGCGGTATAAACCGTGCCGTCCACCGTAATGGAGGCCTGTACCACAGCGGACTTCGCGGTACCCATGCCCACCGTGACGGACCGGTGATCCGTACTTGCGGCAAGCGTTACGCTGCTGAGGGTCTCGCCGGGCCTGGAGCTGATCTTTGTCCAGGTATCCTCCCCGCCGGTAAAGACGGGAGCGGCAGTCTCATCGCCATACTGATCCAGGAACTTCATCTTGAGCTCGCCCGAGGTATCGGAGGCCTTCAACACCACGTCCTCCACCTTCAGGAAGGTAAAGGTCAGGTCATCGCCGGTGATCTCCCGCTTCACTTCCAGCGTGTAACTGCCGGAAACATTATTGGGAGCGGTGGCAAGGATCAGATACCTGCCGGAAACGGCTTCACTGGTCAGCGTGAGCACACCGTTCTGGTCGATGGAAACTCCCTTCGGCCTGCTCTGAACGCTCCACACAATGGCGCTGCCGTCCATGGGCTGGTCGTACTGGTCATAGGGTGTTGCCTGGAACTTCGCGGTGGTCTTACCGGGAGTATCGGCGTCTTCCATGACGGGCACCGCCATGGTGCGATCTTCATTTACACCCTCCAGAGCGTCCACGCGGATCCAGGTTATTTCGGAAGGTGTTCCAACCTCTTCCACATTGATAACAGTCTCACCGTCATAGAAGGTACCGTTCTTCTCGGCAGAGCCGGTAACCTTTACGGAAGTTGCTCCGTTCAAGGTCAGCGTATCGGTATCGTTATCTATGGTGGGAGTCGCGTCAGCAGGCGCCAGCGCCTCGGGGGCGTCATAACCTACCGTTTCAGAAGCGTCTCCCATGTAGCTGCCGTAAGAATCCACAAAGGCGGAATGCAGCTCTACGGTCTCTTTATCCTCCTGTACCGCGGAAGGCGTGATCTGCAGCCCCGCGATAGCGGAATATTCCTGACCGGTGATCGAAAGGGTCACGCTGTTCTTCAGTCCGGCGGCGGAAACGGTAAGGTTGGCGCTGCCGGTTTCGGCCGTGTTGTAAACAGTCACGTTGCCGTTTCTGTCTACGTCTACACCGGTCACATACGGGTCGATGGACCAGACCATATTTGTCACATTCACCCTGCCGCCGAACTGATCTTTGACCTCGGCGCTGTACTGGGCCGTGCCGGGAGCCGTAATGGCATTGCTTCCCTTCACATCCAGACGGGTGATAACGATCTCGGTGGGTACAGGCTCCTCATCGGAAACCTGGATCTCCTTGGTATCGGAGCTTTTGCCGGAGGCAGCCATGACGGTGAATTTCTCCACACCGCCGGCGATGACCGCCACGCCGCTTTCCGCTACGGTAACGCCTTCTGTAGGCGTGGGCAGCGTCCACTTCACCTGGGCGCCGGTGATCTTCTCACCGTACTGATCCAGGACCTCGGCTTCCAGGTGAGGCGCTTTTCTGCTCACTGTCTCTGTCAGGATCTTCACAGACTGTGCCTGGGGTTCCGCATGGCCGGCGTACACCTCTACAGAGCCTTCCACCTTTTCCGTGCCGCGGGTGGCGGCAGCGGAGACCTGATAGGTCTTGGCAGGGCTCTTCGCGGGCACGGTCAGCTTGCCGTTCGCGGCTCCTGTCCAGGTGAGAGTTATATCGGTCCGGTCTGTCATATCCGTACCGAACTCACCTACGAGCTTGTGGTATACCGGTACCTCCAGGTCGGCGTCGGTCAGAACCGTTACGGGGCTCTGGGCCGTAAGCTTTACAGTCTTCAGGCTTTCCTCACTGAGCGTCTTGCCGCTGACGGTGATCTCCGCCTCGTCCTTTACGGAATCTGACAAGGCGGCCCGCACGGTAAAGGGCTGATCGTGACCGTTCAGGGTCAACTTGCCGCCGGCGGTCAGCACAACATCTGTAAGGCCCTCTGTGACCATGGACCAGATGGGCGCCGTATTCACAGGCTGCGCCATCTCGTTTCCATACTGATCCAGATATTTTACCTTCAGCTGGAAGTTCTCGCTGTCTCTGGGAACAACGGTAGGATCGATCTTGATTCCAACGCAGGCGCTGTCTTCCTTTGCGATGTCTGTCGTGGCATATCCGGAAACTCCGGTGGCGCGGTCTGTAGCGCTGATCCGGATCCCCTTGGCCTCAGGCGCCGTGGAAGCCACCGTCAGCATACCGTTCTGGACAGAGCCGGAAGCGGTCACGCCTGCGGGAGCGTTTTCAACGCCCCATACGATATTGGGATTCGTGGTAATGGGCCTGCTGTACTGATCCAGGATCTCCGCGGTATACGCCACGTTATTGCTGCCGCTCACGGGGATATTCACCGCACCGCTGCCAGTGTTTCTGGTAACGGTAATGCTGGAGACCACAGGCGCTTCCTCAGAGATGGCGAGGGTCTTCGTCACAGACTTTCCGTCCGCCGTGTAGGTCACGGTAAAGCCGGTCAGGGACTCATCGGTGATCTTCAGACGGCCCTTCTCGATTTCAACACCGCTGGCGGGAGCATCGATCTTCCACTCGTCGCCCAGGGGCACATAGCCCGGGATCTCTTCGCCGAACTGGTCAAAGTACTGAGGTGTCAGGGTGGTATCGGAGCCGCGCCTTACGGCGGATTCCTTGATCCCCACAGCGGAGAGCAGAACTCCCTCGCTGTAATCCCGCACCAAGTCAAACTTCGCCGAGCCGCTTACGCCGGAAGCGTGATCGCGTACCCGGAGGGTAACGCCGGAGGCTTCCTTCGCCCCGGCGGGGATCTGTACCGTTCCAGTGCCGTCGGCAGCTTCTACCGTTACGCCGCTGGGTTCGCCGAACAGTCCCCACACTGCCGCCGCGGGCAGGTCGATCTCCTGACCATACTGATCATACGCCTTGGCAAGGAAGGGCGTCAGGCTGACTTGCTCCGCAGCCTTGATCGTTCCGCGGGCCGGGCCTGTCACCTTGATCTCGGCAAGTCTTGCCTCCTCACCTCTGGTGATGGTCACTGTTTTCTTGAATTCCTTCTTGCCGCCGTCCGTACAGGTCACGGTGGCGGGGAAGGTGATGGATTGTACCTCAGAGGGGAATTCGCCCAAAGTTCTGGTGCCTTCGTTGTAGGACAGATTCTCCTTCTGCTCCTCTGTCAGTTCGGGCTCAGTAGTCAGCTTCGTGAGATCTACCGCAATGGTATAATCCGCCGGAAGCTCCATTTCCTCGCCATACTGATCCAACCCAATAGCGCTGAGCGTCACGGAAGTAGCTCCAGGTGCCATCTGGACCGGCCTTACCGCCACATCTGTCAGCTTGCTTTCCTGCCGCAGAATTGTGAAGGTGGTCTTGCCGCTTACCTTGGTGCCGTTCTCCAGCGCGGTGATCGTAACCGTTTGAGCCGCCTTGGCGGTCTTGGGTACCGTTACGGTGACCTTCTTCGTTGTACTGTCCGCCGTGCAGGTCACGTCGCCGGAAGCGCCGTCCAGGCTCCACAGGAAGCTGGGGGCGTCGATATTTTTGCTTTCGGCCTGGAAGGTCAGTGTAACAGGTGTATTTCCTGTAGGCACGGTGACCGGGCCGTCCGCCTCACCCTCCTTCAGCACTCTGGTCACGGTGACAACAGGCGTGCGGTCAGGCAGGGCCGTGCTTCTGTCAAAGGTATCGGAGGCCTCGAAACGGCCATCGCTGGTCACAGCCTTCACATTGACCAACAGGGCGTCGTGGAAGGTCAGCAGACCGCCGCTGGAAACGGTGGGTTCCACCGCGGTCTCGGAGGCGTCGTCCATCTCTTTTCCGGTGATCTGGAACAGAGGAATAATGCCGTCGGGCTTATCCATCTTCGCGCCATACTGGTCGATATAGTTTACAACCAGCTGGATCACGCCGTCCTCGGTATCTCCTGCTTCCAGGGTAATGCCCTTGAGCTCAGAGGCCGTGCGAACCAGATTTACTTCCGTATCACCGGAGAGTTCGCCGTAAAGGGCGGTGATCTTCACACCGTTTTTGGGAACGGCGTTGTTGGATACTGTGAAAATACCGGTAGAAACATCTTCGGTCGAGGCCGCCATGCCGGTGCCGTTGATGGTAGGCATGGTCCGCCAGGTAATGGCGCCCTCCGCGATAGGAGTTACCACACTCCCGTGATCGTCCAGTACCGTAGCTCCAAAACCGTAACGGTCCTGACCAGAAACGGGAATATAGATGGCTCCGCTGCCCTTCAGACGGGTCACCAGGATCTCCTTCGCCGTCTGGGGATCTACACTGTAGCTGTTATCACGGGCTAGTGTTGCGGTGGCTTCCTTGCCGCCGGCGGTCACCTTGACCTGCATATTGTCCACGTCCGTGGGCAGCCAGAGCACGCCGTTGTGAGCGTCCGCTTCCGTCCGGAATTCGGCTTCACGGGTCTCCGTGGCTCCTTCCGCCGCCGTGCCTCTCTGGGTAACGATGCTCCATACGGCATCCGCCGGAGTGGGCATCAGCTGCCCGTACTGATCCAGGTATTTGACTCCCAGAGTCAGGGAAACATCACCGTCCGCCTTGGTGGGCAAAGCGTTTGAGGTGATCACGATGGAGCTGAGCACCTGGCTTTCCTGACGCAAAGCGGTTTGCTTTTTCCCGGTGATCGGGTCGCTGTCCGGGCCGGTGGCCAGTGTGACCTGAACCACATCCTCCTGCGCGGAGGTACCGGCGGCATAAGTTACCTGTACATCATCACTGCCGTTGAGCACGATGGTACCGGCGTTTGTTTTCCAGCTGTAGGTGCCGGCGGTAAAGGCCATCTTTCCGCCGTACTGATCCCGCAGAATGCTGGTGAAGTTTGCATACACGTCCTGCTTGCTGCTGAGCTGCACCTCGTCCGGACCTGTCACAGACAGGTAAGAGGCCTTGGCGGGCTCATCACCTACCAGAAGCGTCTTCGCGGCGGAATAGGAGCTGCCGTTCAGCAGTGCCGTTACACTTACCTTGATCTTCGCCGCATCGCCGGAAGACAGAGTGCTGTCGTTATTTCCGCTGTTGGCAAAGCTGGGCGTTATCGCGTCTTCCGCTGTGGAGCGCATCTCATAATCTGTCACTTCCCACTGGGAAACCACGGTGCTGCTGCTCAGATCCATTTCCATGCCGAACTGGTCTTTCCACGTGAGCTCCAAGGGAGTGGAGGTCTGGGGCGCGACCATATCGTTTTTGATCTCCACGGTGGTGACTGTGGAAGCGGCCTTCTGCAGCGTCAGAGACGCGGTGCCGAATTTCGCGCTCACAGGCTCCGTGGCCATCACCGTGATCGTTCCGGCGGCGGCGCTGCTTTGCACCGTTACCGTGCTTTGAGTCTTCTGGGTCTTCTGGATCTCCACACCTGCGGGCATATTTTCGATTTGCCAATCGCAGGCGCGATCCAAAATCACGTTGTTATTCTCGTCCAGGATCCTGGCGCCATAGATCAGCGTGGGAGGCGTTTCCTTCAGCGTAGGCACCGCCACAGTGGAGGAACCGTAGATCTGATACACCTCTACCCGGTCTACCTTCTGCTCCAGGTCGTCTACCACGGGGATCTCCTTTTCAGGAGAATCCACGCCGTCCGCCGTTACCATTACCTTGACGGCAGAGGCCGTACCGGGATACAGAATACCATCGGCGGTCAGATAAGCGCCGGATCCCTCGGGCGTTTGCCCGGTCAGCGTCCAACGGACCTCCGCCGGATCCGCGGCGGCATTGCCGAACTGATCCAGGTACCGGGCAGTCAGCTGCACAGCCTTTCTCGGCACCTTGGTGCTGAGCACTTCCACAGAAGCCAGCCTGGGCTCTTCCTGAACAAAATCCACACTGCCGGAGCCGGGCTTTGTAACGCCCGCGATGCGGACAGAATTGCTGATCCCTACCGCGTTCTTGGCTTGCGCGCCTTCCGCCGCGACGATTTCACCGACAGCGGCGTCGGGCACGGTATAACCGGTGGTGGGCGCCGTGATCTTCCAGGTCACGGTATCGTTCTCCTCCGTGGGAAGCATCACGTTGCCATACTGGTCAGCCGCCACATAACCAAACTTGGCGGTGGTCTCGCCTTCACTGTTCAACGTAACTGTGCCGTCTCCCAGGTGACAGACTGTCACTGTGGTCAGCACATTGTTGTAATTGGGTTCACCGCTGTGGATCACCTGCAGGGTCTTTTTAGCCTGGCAGGCAAGGCCGCAGCTCACTTGTACTTCAATAGAAGCGGGGACGTAGCCGGCAGTCAGATCCAACCGGCCATCGCTGGAAAGCACCGCGTTTTCCGGTGTTCCCACCAAGGACCATACCGCCGTTGCGGGGGCCGCCACAGGTTTTCCATACTGATCCAGATACTTGGCGGTAAGCTGAGTCACATCCTGATCCTTCACTTTTTCGGAAGTGATCTCCACACTGACTACATAGCTCTGGCTGTGAACCAGGTTCAGCACGGCATAGCCGTATTTCCCGGTAGAGATATCCATGGCGATCACGTGGATACCGTCAGTAGGCTTACTATTTGCGCCCACTGTTACAATGCCGGTATTCCTGTCTACGGAAACGCCCTCGGGCGCGCCGGACAGGCTCCAGGTCAGGGTGGGCCTGATCTCCTCGCCAAACTGATCCAGCACGGTGGCCTTGTAGGCCACTGTTACAGAAGCGTTGGGCAGGATCTCCACATTTCCGCTTCCGGAAACCCTTGTTACCTGAATAGTTTCACTGCGTCTGTTCTCTTCCGTTTCATTGGTGATGCGGGCAGCCGCTTCCAGCATTTCTCCGGCCAGTACCGCCTGTACCTTGACATCGGCATATTCGCTGCCGTTCATGGTCAGATCCGCGTCTTCGCCTGCCGGTGTGATGCTGGCGGTACCCTGCTCGTCGACATCACCCAAGGACCAGGTAACGGAGGTCACTTCCGCAGGCTTTGCCATTTCTTTCCCATACTGATCATAATAGACCGCACGCAGCCGGCCCTGACCGTTCTTTACGGCCTTAGGCTCAATACCGATGGTGGTCAGCACCGAAGGCGCTGCCTCGATCTCTATCTTTGCGCTGCCGTTGATATAGGTTTCCGCCTGGGTCAGCGTTACCGTGACCTCAGAGGCAGGCTCCGCGTTGGACTCCACGGACAGGATCGCCGTTCCAGCCTGTGTAGAACTTTCTGTCAATGTAATTCCCTGACCGCCGCCGGAAAGGCTCCAATAGGTATTGCGGTAAGGCGCTGTCATCAACTCGCCGTACTGATCCCGTACAGTGGGCGTAAGGACAGCGGTCTCCGCAGCCTGGCCCTTGGCGGGGATCGTGATCTTATCGGGATCCGCGCTCAGGGAAATCTCCGCGATATGGGGCAGCTCTCCCTTGGTCAGCTTCTTTCGGACCGTGGTGCCGCCGATGACGACCTCCACGGTAACACTGACTGTTTCTTCCCGGTTATAGTGCAGCACATCGCCTTCGATGGACGCCGTGCCGCCCTCATAAGCCCACACGCTGTAGATCGGCGTTCCCAGACCCAGCATGGGCCGGTTGTACTGATCTACCGCCACAGCGGACAGCGTAATGGAATCCTTGGTAGGATTCAGCGCCGAGGGCGACAGGATAATATCCTTCAGCTTCGGCATATCGTAGATGAGCATCAGATCAGCCTTGCCGGACTTCATGGTTTCCCGGTCGGCGGCGACCACCTGGTAGGTGCCCTCGGAAGCGGCGGCTCCTACCGTGACAACACCATTCTGATTGATCGATGTGTCACTGGGGCTGCCTTCCAGGCTCCATACCTCTTCCATAGGATACCGGCTGCCGTACTGATCGTATCCCTCTGCCGTGTAGGTGACAACAGCGGGGCCGATCACCGCGGCGGCGCCGCCCACCTGCTTGACCTGAACGGTCTCCAGGGCAGGCTCTCCGGCCTCCTCGATCGTAAGCTCTCCCGTGCCGGTAGCGCTTTCCGCCGTAATGCTTACCCGGATCAGGGCTTCCTTCCCCTCCAACTCTTCCGGAGAGATCGGGCCCACGGTAAGCAAACCGGTCTTTTCGTCCAGAGAGACCAGCTCGCCCAGAACCACTGGCGCGCCGTCCTTTGTCACCATGGTATTACTGGTATAGATGTTCTTCCATGTGGGGCTTCCCAGATAAACCATTTCCTGGCCGTACTGGTCATAATACAGGGCGGTCAGCTGAGTAGTGGTGCCCGGACGTACCTTCTTTTGCAGCAGCCCGGTAGAGGTCAGCACGCTTTCCTCCTTGCTGGTAGCAAAGGAGGCCTCGCCAAACACCGTGCCGATCGCCGCCCGCACTCTGATCACATTCTGCACCGGAGCGTGAGGCTTGATGGTGACAATTCCGTTTTCTACCTCAACGCCGGGATCGCCTGTTTCCCCTGCCATCACATCCTGAATAGACCAGGCAAAGGTCTCCCCGCTCATTACCTGACCATACTGGTCATAAGCGGTGGCCTGGAATGTCACGGTGGCAGTTTTCTGCTCCAGAGTGGGAATGGACATTACCGCGCTGCCGGAGATCCGCTTTACAGAGATCTCGGAAGGCGCGGGCGTACCCAGATCCTTCACAAACAGGGTCTTGGAAACCGACAGACCGGAGGCCTGATCTTCTACCGTGACCTCTACCTGCTTGAGATTCTTATCATATGTGAGCATATTTTCGCTCAGGGTGGCATGGCCGCCCGCGGCGGTTTCTGCATCAATGGACCACAGGAAGGTCCTGCCCTCCATTTCAGTGCCGTACTGATCCTGAGCAATAGCCAGCAGCGCTACGCTGTTGGTACTATCGGTAACAGGCAGCGCGGAGTTCTTGATGGCGATGGAGGTGATCTTCCTCGCCTCTCTGCGCACGGTAAGCACATCGTAAGAGGAAACGCCGTTTTCTCTGGCGGTAGCGGTCACCTTGATACCGGTGGCAGTCTCCGCGCCGGGTTCCACTGTTACAACTGCGCGTCCCTGTCCGCTCTCGCTCTGATCCGGTGCCACAGACACACCGGCACCGGCGCCGTTCAGAGTCCAGACGACCTCATCGCCCGCGGGCGTCCAGCTGTTGTTATATTGGTCATAGAAGGTCGCGGAGAACACGGCTTCCTTGCCGATGGCCATCGTTCCTACCGCGGGCACGGTGATATCCTCTGTGCCGTCGATCCTCTTTACCTCTATCTTGGCAACATGGGGCGCCTGGCCTACAGGCAGGGTCTTCTCCGGCGAGATCTTGCCGGAACCCGCGTCGCTGACCTGCACCGTCACAGAAGTGGTAGCGGCGGAAAGGCTGAGCTGGCCGGTCATCTCATTGATGGAAGCGCCCTTCGGCACGGAGGAGATCAGCGTCCATCTGGGAGAGGCCGCCTCATAGTTCATTTCCGCGCCGTACTGATCCAGATACTTGGCAGTCAGCGTGGGCTCCAGATCCCCTGCGGGAATGGCGTCCTCGCGGACCTCCAGCTTGTCAAATACGGATTCCTGGCGCTCGGTCACAAATTCCGCTGTACCGAACGCGCCGGACTTGGTCTCGGTGGCTGTTACACGGATCGTACTATTGTCCGCCGCAGTGCTGGTCACAGTGACAACGCCGGTATTTTCCTCTATGGTAACGCCGGTGTAGCTACCGTTTATCTTCCAAAGGATCTCGGGAGTTCCCTCTACGGGATAATCGTTGCCATACTGATCCAGATAGCGCTTTACCACGTAGCTGAACTGGTTGTCGGCCTTGCCGGGCTCCGGCACAGCTACGGACTTATCGGCGGGCTGTTTCTCTATCACCAGAGAGGCAAGATATCTCTCTGTGGTATCGCCGAAGGTCATGGTGGCGTTGGGGGAGATCTCCGTACCGTCTGTCACGCTGACGGTCATGGACTTCGCGCCCTTGTAGGTCAGCTTTGCCGTATTATCAGCATTTGCCACCAGCTCCACCGTATCCTTGGGATTGGCGGAAACCACGGTCCAAACGCAGCCAGCCGGAGTCTCCTTTTCAAAGAGATCCCCATACTGGTCACGGTATACGGCAGTCAGCGCGCCGTCCTGAGGCGGCAGGACCGTACCGTCCTCCTTCACAGTCAGATACCACTTCTGGGGCTCGGAACGATAGGTATCAAAGGATACCGTGCCCTTGGTATTCCCCTCCGCGGTGACCTCGATCTCGATCCCCGCTTCCTGAGGAGCCCCGGAGGTCACTGTGACGATCCCGCGGCTGTCATCGGCTTCATTGGCCTTGACTGTGACACCGTCTACCGGTGTTTTGACCTGCCAGGTATAGGAGCCGGTATAAGCGGTATACTCGTTGCCGTACTGATCCACAGGAGTGACCGTCAGGTTCAGCTCTTCCTTGCCGTCCTTGATCTCCATGGTGCTGCTGGAATTATCCTTCACCTTGGCGGGTACATTCACATATTTTTTATCTGCCGTTACCTCCAAGGCCGCCAGTCTGGGAGCAGAGCCCACTGTCAGCCTGGTAACGTCGGAGGCCTTGATCGCGTCTCCGGTATCCCGGTCCTTCACCGTTACCTGAACGTCCACTGTCTTCAAATAGTCGATATGAGGCGTCAGCAGACCATCGGTGGAAAGGCTTACCGTGGTAAGCTCCGCCGTGCTCTGGGGGTCGGAGTCGATCTTTTCCCAATACAGCGTGCCGGGCGCTTCCATGACGGTATCGTACTGGTCATAGCAAATAGCCTTCAGCTGCGTGGTAACCTCCGCGCCGGGGGCGAACTCGAACTGTACCGGCGCGATCTGGATCCTGGTCAGCACCGATTCGCCGCGCACCGTGTTGAAGGTGGTCCAACCGGCGGCACCGTTCTGATGCATGGCCATGACCCGAATGCCGTTCTTCGCGGGAGCTTCCTTGGTAATGAGCACAGTTCCCACCGCCGGGTCAATGGTGATGCCGGCATAATTGTCGGGCAGCAGCCACTTCACCGTCTCGCCTGTCATAATGGTACCGAACTGATCCAGCACCTTTGCCGAGAAGGATGCTCCGGACTTGCCGCTTCCGGCAGGCACGGTAATGTTTCCTTCTCCATCAGTACGGCGCACCTCAATGGAGGTGGCCTTTGCCGCTTCCTCGGTGACCTTTACCTTCTTGGTATCGGAAATACCTGCGGTACCGCTTTCCAGGGTGACGGAGGCAGCGCCGGTCAGGGTGAGCAGACCGGACTTGCTATGAATGCTGGCCGTGGAGCCCTCCTCCGGAGTCACGGACCACACCGCGTTCTTGGGGGCGGCCATTTCCTTGCCGTACTGGTCGTAATATTTGGCGTTTAAGGTCACGCCGGTGGTAGCCGCCTCCTTGGGCAGCAGATAATATTCTCCTTCCTGCTGAGAAAGCAGGATCTCTACAGAGGTCAGAACGCTTTCTTCCCGCAGGGCCTGGAAGGAAGCCTTTCCGGGAGTGACAGCGCCTTCCTTGCTGGCCGCCTTCACCGTCACGGTCCCGGCGGCAGTCAAAGAGCCCATTGTCACCTGGCCGCTTTCCTGGCCGACCGTTACGCCGTCTACAGGCGGATCGATGGTGTAGACCAGTTCTTCCTCTTCGTTCCAGTTCCGGCCATACTGATCCAGAGGCTGAGCCACCGCCTGGATGGCGGCATCGGCTTCGCCCTTCTTGGGCACAGCCAGCTCGGTCACTTCCTGGCCCGCAGCGTTCTGCAGGGTCAGGGCGATCTTACTGAACCTTGCTTCATCGCCCACCGTCAAAACGGCGGTATCGATAAAGACCCGGGCATCGCCGTTGTCGTCCTTCTGGCTGGGATCTGTCACCGTAGCGGTCACCGTAATGGAGGTGGCCCCGTTGCGGGTCAGCAGACCGCTGGTCTCGTCAATGGCAGGGTGTGCCGTGGCGGGTTCTGTTTTGGTCTCGTCGATCGTCCAGCTCACGGTAGCGTCCTTGGGCTTTTCGATCTCCTTGTCCTCCAGGTTCAGATAGGCAAGCTGCATGGTCATGGAGCTGTCATCAGGCGGCATCTGCCGGCTGGTGATCTTCACATGATCCAGCAGGGTGTCAATATCGGCAGCCTGCTTTTTATCCAGCTTCAACAGGAACGTATCGGACAAGCCGGTATTCCTGCCGATGGCCTTTACCCGCACCTGCCCGGCCTTGGCCTGGGCAGTTACGGCCACAACGCCGCTGTCGTAGTTCACGCTTACGGTGTTATCGGAGATATCCTCCAGGCTCCAATAATACTGCTCTGTACCAAATACGGGGTCGGTATACGGCCTGTTGTACTGGTCGTACAACTGGGCGCTCATTGCCTCGTAGAAGGGGTTCACCGGCGGGATCTGAATAGCGCTCACCTTGCCGTTCAAACGGGTCACCTTGATGTGGTCCGCCCTGGCGGCGTCATCGGCGGTAATGGTGGCGGTATCCGTCAATGTAACTTCCCCGGCACCGCCTGTCGGATCGGAGTATTTCACGGTTGCCGTAACATCGACAGGCTTGTTGTCCGCGTCAAAATGGAACAGACCCGTATGCTCGCCCACATTGCTGGTGGGCCCCCAGGTGATCTTCGCGCCGTCGGGCTGGGCGATCACCTGACCGTACTGATCGTAATAGGTCAGTGTCAACTGCCCGTCAGTGGTTCCGGCGGGGAAGCCGGTCTCGTTGATTTCCACCTTGGTCGCGATGGACTTTTCATACACGGTTTCCGCCACCAGGGTTCCGGTAACGGTCCGCTTTACGTCCTCACCGTTTTCGTCCTTCTCCAGCAGCGTGGTGGCCGCCGTGATGGTGACAAACGTACCTTCCACCGCGTCCTTGGGAACGGTCAGGATCGCATGGTCCTTTTCCGTTTCATTTCTTTCGATCTTCAGATTTTTGATATAGTTGCTGCGGGCTTCCCAGGCCGGCTCACCCACATTGTTCCAGGGGCGGCCGTACTGATCAAAGCCGTGGCAGATGTACTCTTTTTCCGTATCGTTCTGAGAACCGACCAAAATCCCCAGGTCACCCCAGACTTCGATCTGCTCAGCGCCTGTGATGGTCATGGTTTCCAGCCTGGCCTTTGCCCCCAGGGTAATGACCTGCTCCGGCGAGGTCTCGCCGTCTACCTCTACCTGAACCGTCACTTCCTCGGAGCTGTTCATGGAGAGCTTGCCGTCGCTGGTAAGCTCAGCGTCCACGCCCTTGTCGACCAGGGTCCAGACAGGAGGATTCTTGGGCTGATAGTCAAATACGGTATTGTACTGGTCCAGCACCTCGTAGCTCAGCTGGAAGTTCTTCTCCGGCGGGGCAACCTTATCCTTTACTCTGACGCTCTTGAGCACAGAGGGCTTCCGGATCAGATGGACGATATCGGTCTTCGCCAGACCGGATTCCTTCTCGATCACCGTGATCTCCACAGTCTGGTTGCCCGGGGCCTTGCTGGTGATGACCAGAGCGGCGGAATCGCCCGCTGTATTCAGTGTAACGCCCTCCAGCTGCGCCGGCCGCATCTGCCACACTACATTGCTGGTATCCAGTTCTTCGTTGAACTGGTTCACCACTGTGGCAGAATAGGCCACCAGTGTGGTCTGATCCTGTCCGTTGGCGGGCTCCGGCACCAGTACCGGATCTCCGCCGGTGCGCTCCAGCATAATGGCATAGGGCTTTTCATCATCACCAAAGGTGATCTTATGCTTTTGCTTGGAAATATGGACCCCGTCCGCATCATCGTCATAGGCTACGTCGATATAGACTTCCTCTTCCACGCCGTTCAGCGTCAGAACGCCCTTGCTGGGATCGGAGATCACAACAGAACCGGCGGGGCTGACCATCTCTTCTCCGCTGCTATTCTCGGAAACGTTCCAATGATACTGCCCAACACCCGGAGCGGGAGAGGGCATCTGGTCTTCATACTGGTCGTAGAAGATGGGAGTCAGCTCCAAACCGGGATGAACGATCTGGCGCAGATAGCTTTCCCGCACAGAGATCTTTGTCAGAACACTGTCTCTATGGCGAACAGCCAGCTCCACCGAAGTGCCCGGCACATTGTCCACACCGTCCGCGTACAGCCGCACGGCCACATTGATATGGTCCTTCTTGGGCGCGCCGGCCTTTACCTGTACCGTGGCGGACCGCTGGTCATCTCCGGCCGCAGCAGCCATGGATACCGTCTGCTTATTGTTGTCGCTGCAGGTCCAGACAAAGTTTGCCTTATACTGCTCCGCCCAGGGGATGCCCGCACTCTCGCTGCGTCCGTACTGGTCGTAAGCAACCACAGTCATTCTGGCCTGCTTATCGGGCGTGCCGGCCACTTTTTCCGATACGGTCACGGAGATCCCGTTTTCTGTTACCACCACATCGGGATCACTGCCGGTCTCCGGTACGATCTCAAGGCGGCTCACTCTTGCTTCTCCGCCCAAACGGATCGTAGCGGGCTTGGAATACAGGAACATCTCGTCCCCGGTTCCCGCCGGCTTGGCTTTTACTCTCACCAGGATCGTATCGCCCGGCTGCATGGAGAGAGTTTCTCCCTCCGGTGTTTCGGCAGTCCAGGAAAGCTCGCCGCTGGTATCTACCAAGCGGGGCGAAACGCCCTCTATGGAGGAGGTGTAATCCAGCAGATCCCACAGGAACTCATAGCCGCTGCTCTGGGTAGAAACGCCGAGCACCTGCCCGTGTTCGTCCAATGCGGAAGCCTGTAAGCGGAATCTGCCGTCCGCGGCGGGAACAGCCTGGGTATCTACCCGTGCCCCCGCGAAGGCGGTATCGCTTTCATAAGTGGTGGTGAACCACGCGGTACCGGACACAATGCCCGTATTGCTGCTGGCCTTCACCGTCACTGTTTTATTTTTGGGAGCGGAGCTGGAGATCGTCACTCTGCCGCCCTGGTTCACAGAAACACCGGAAACGGCGGGGTCGATCTCCCAAATGAAGGGAGCGCTGAGCTCCATCTCAAAGCCGTACTGGTCGTAGGCCTTCGCCACAAACTGCCTGACCTCATACTGCTCCTTCCCATCCAGATGGGAGGGGACCTCCACCGTAAAGCCGTCTTTTCTTCCGGTGGCTTCCTCCACCTTGATGCTGGAAAGGCTTTGGGCCTGGCCTACTTGGAAGGTCTTCAGGGGAGACCCGATCACTTTCTTATTGGAAACCGTCGTTACCCGCACGGTAAACTGAACGGTAGTGTCCTTCACCGTTACCTTGCCGTCGGAGGTTAGCTTCACTCCCGCGGGCTGAGAATCCTCCAGGATCCACTGGCATTGGCCGTTGTAGGCCATTTCCTGATCGTACTGATCGTAGAACTTTGCCGTCAGCTGCAGATCCTTCGCGTCGGAGGCGATCTTCGAGATCTCCTCGCCCTCGGGCTGGACCTGAATGCTCTTGAGCACCGCCAACTCTCTCGTAATGGTCACCTTTTTGGTGCTGGTGAGCGTGGCCGCTCTGGCGGCGGGCGTATGAGAGGCCGTGATCTCCACCTGCAGAGGCAGACTTGCGAGAGCGCTGGCGCTGTCTGTTACAGTAAGCTCACCGGTGGCCGGATCAAAGGTAATCCCGCAATCCGCGGGCAGGCCTGTGATCGTATAGGCCGCTGTGATATCATTCTTCTCAGCGCCGGAAGCCGTATATGCTTTTACCGGGTACTCCGCTGTTTCGTCCGCCTCTCCAGGCAGGGGCGCGCGCAGAGTCTCCGGGCCGCTCAGGGCAATGGAGACAATGGCGTCACTGTTCTCGTCGCCCACTGTGATCTTAGCGGAGGGAGAAGTCACTCCCTTGGCCGTTACAAAGACGATGGCATAGCCGTCCGGATCATGGATATACAGCTGATCTCCGGTCAGGGTAGTCTGATCGCTGGAGCTTTCCAGCATGGTCCAGATAGAAGCTCCTCTGTACTCAATGGCCTCGCCGTACTGATCCTTATACTCCGCCAGCAGTGTCCCGGTTCTGGTATCTGTGGGCACAGTGGTGGTAAGGACATTGACAAAGGTCAGCTTTCTGTCCGCCTTGCGCAGGGTCAGATAGGCAACACCGGAAACGCCGCTGATGGAATCCACCGCCACGATCTCAATGGTGCCCTCCTGGGCATTGCTGTTTACCGTGACCACGCCGCCGCTGCTGATAGATACGCCTGCGGGGGTGCCGCTGATCGTCCAGAAGAAGCTGCCCTCCATTTCCTGATGATACTGGTCAAACACTCTGGCCTGGAACACCGCGAAGGCGCTGTCACCCAAGCCGGGAATGGTCACATCTCCGTCAGAGCCCTTCCGGCTGACCTCCACAGAGGACGCCCTGCGCTCGCCGCCGCCTACCGGCAGCACGACCACAGCGGGCTCAATGCTTTCGTTGACCGCCGTGACCCGCACGGTCATTTCGGTCACGTCGTCTCTCAAAAGGGTAAATACGCCGAATTCGTCCACCTCGACACTGGTTTCGGGATGGCTTCCCAGCACCTCCCAGAACACAGGGCCGGAATACTCCATTTCCCTGCCGTACTGGTCATAGAACACAGGCGTCAGAGTAAAGCTGTGCTTTCCTCCCGGCACGCTGGTCTCCTGTACGCCAATGGCAGACAGCACGCTGTCCGCATAGGTCAGATCTACCGTGATACTGCCGGAGATCCCCGCGGCCTCAGAGGTGGCCACTACCTTCACATTCCGGGTGGCGGGCACATTGCTGCGCACCGTTACCCGGCCGGTGGTGTCGTTTACCGCCATACCCTCCGGCGCGCCTTCCAGCTTCCAGGTAAACACTGCGGCAAACTCGTTGCCGTACTGGTCGTAGCCTACAGCATTGTAACGTACCGGCTGCGGCTCCACATTGGGCGTAAGCGGGATCTCGGTGTTTCCCGTTACCTCAATGCGGTCAAGCACTCTTCTGCCGCCTACCGTCAAGGTCTTTGTGGTGCTCTTATCGCCCAGCACCAATGTTACGGTAACAGACTTCGCGCCGGTCTTAGGCGTAATTCTGCCGGAAGCGTCGATCACGGTGCCGCCATCGTTTTCACAGCTCCAGACAGGACGCTCCGTAAAGCTCATGGGCTCGCCGAACTGATCCAGCATCTGGGCGGTCAGCTGGGTGGTCACCCCACCTTCGATCAGATCTTCCTTAATATTGGCCCGGCTCACCTGAGGAACGCCGTGCACCAAGTCAATGATGTATTCGCCCTCCACACCGGAGAGCAGGTCTACCGCCACTACCCGCACCTGTGTCTGTTCCGGCGCGGCGCTGGTCACAGTAAACAGGCCCTTCTGGGTAATGGAAACACCCTCAGGAGCGTTATCCAAATACCAGCCGAACTTGCCCACTGTCTCAGAGCCGTACTGGTCATAGGAGGTTGCGGTAAACTGATAGGTATTTTTCTTTGCGGCTTCTCCGTCATAGGTGGGTACGGAAACCATTCTGCCATCGGGATCCTTCACGATCTTTACCGTCGTCGTATGAGGATCGCCGCTGATCACGATACGCTTTGTTCTGGACATGGTGCCGGAAGCGGATACGCGCACATACACCGCCTGCACGTCCTCTGTCAGGGTCAGCATGCCGCCGTGAGGCGTAATGGAGACCTTGCTCAGCTGCGACTCCGGCTCAGTCTGGGACACATACCAGTCGCTGACGCCCTTATAGTCGATAGCCGTTCCATACTGGTCATAGTAATCCGCATGGAGCTGGGCCACCTCTGTGCCAAAGGGCAGAGAGTTCTCCCGCACCTCTATGGTTTTGAGTATGCTGGGGCTGCGGTCCAGGATCTGAATAGTCCTGCCGCTTATCTTGTTCTGCTTTTGATCGTTGATTTCAGTAGCAACTATCTGAATATTTCCGGGAGCGGTATTGGCCGCTACAGAAAGCTGGTTTGTCACCGCACCGTCCGCGTCGGGGAAGGTAACTCCCTCCGGCGCGCCCCGCAGCTCCCAGGTGACCTTCAGGTCGTTCATGGGTTGCAAATACTGGTCAATGCCGGAAGCGGTATACTCCGCGTGAGCGGAAGTTTGATTGCCATAGGGGATATACAGGATCCCGTAACCATCGGTACGGGTCACCTTGATCTCCCGCAGCTCAGGCGCATCGTCACTGAGAGGGATCACCTTGTTTGCCACAGCAGGCGTTTTGTCCCCTACGGTAACAGTGGCCTGTACTTTTACAGACTCCAGACTTGTGTCAAAGTAAAGCACGCCGGATTCGGGAGAGGCAAAGTAGGTATTCGCGTTGGCGCCGTCGGGCAGCACCCATTCTACCTTGTCATACCCCGCCATTTCCTCACCGTACTGATCCAAAGCCACAGCGGTGAGGGTAAAGGGCATCTGCGCTCTGGGGATATAATCGTTCTTAATGGCGGCGGAGGTGAATTCCGGAGAAGCCCGCTTGATCACCAGAGTAGCCGTGCCGGACTTGCCGGACTCAGACTCTCTGGCAATGACGCGCACTTCTTCGCTGTAAGCGGAAGAGCTTACGCTCACCACGCCGTTCTGATCAATGGACACGCCGCCGGTGGAGCTTTCCACTTCCCAGGTCACTTCGCGGCCTTCCATTTCATCGCCGTACTGATTGTACACATGGGCCTGATAGGTGGCGGTCTCCTTGGAAGAGCTTGCCTTGGCCGGTACGATCACCGCGCCGGTTTTGCCAGTGCGGGTGATCTCCACCTTATCCACATACTCGTCGCCGGTCCTTTGCAGCAGCACTTCTCCTGTGGAAACGCCGCGGCAGCTCGCTTCCACCACGACCCATGTGGTGGTGGGATCCAGCGGGTTCAAGCTGGCGGTATAGCCATCGGAATTTTCCACCAGACTGGTGAGATAGCCGTCATTCTTTACCAGCTTCCAGGATACGGAGCCCTGACGGGACATTTCCTTTTTATACTGATCCAGCCATACCGGCTCTAAAACCATGACCTGCTTATCGCTGGGCAAAGCCTTCTGCTTGACCTCCAGATAAGTGAATTCCGAAGGCTCCCGGATAATATCCACTTCACAGGTACCGTAAACACCGGTATCGCTGTCGGTGGCATACACGGTCATCTTCATATTGGGGGCGCTGCTGGTCACTGTCAGAACACCGGTCTGAGAAATGTTCACAGTAGCCTCTTTATCGCTGAGGCTCCAGATCAGATGGGTATCCATTTCCACGCCGTACTGGTCATAGCCCTGCGCGGTAAACGCCTTGGTGGAGGGGGCATCGGTGCTTGCCATGTCGGGCACCCGCACGCCGCCTGCCGGGTGAGACGTTACTACGATCTTAGACAGGTATCTTCCTGTTCCCAGGGTAATATCCGCCTCGTCCGTAAGGCTCTTTGTGGAACCCGCATCGGGCAGCACGCTTACCTTCACATGGGCGGAGGTATTGCTGCCGAAGGTGATATCGGCGTTCTGATCTTCCTCCCGCTTTGTCACAGTCACACCGGAAGTAGTGGTGCTCCAGGTGGCATTCGCCGTGGAAGGACGGTTCATCTCATCGCCAAACTGATCCAGATACCGCAGGGTCAGTGTTCCGGTCTCTGTTCCGGCAGGGAAGCCGCTTTCCACGATCTCCACACTGCTCAGCCTGGGAGATTCCCGCACTACCGCAAATTCCTTATAACCGGAGGCTTCCGTCTGCTCAGCGGTATCCATATCGTCACCGATCCAGCAGGTAGCGGTCACACGAACGTCCGGGATTTCTTCCGCTTTCGCCGGAATGGTAACTGTACCGGTGTTCGCGTCGATCGTCGTTCCTACCGGAGCGTTTTGCACACTCCACTGAATCTTTACCTTGCCGCTTTCCAGATCCTCTATGGTGTACGCTTCCGCATACTGGTCATATACCGTGGCGGTAAAAGAGACAGTACGCGCTGTTGTGCCGTTGATACGAACCGGCAGGAAGCTGCCCTTTGCCAACTCTACCTCCACAGAAGTGGGCATCTTGGGATCGGCAGAAACGGGAATGGTCACTTCGCCGGAATTGATCCTGGCTGCTTCTACTGTTACAGTAAGGCTTGTGGTATCTCCTGAGCCGCCAAAGGTCACATAGCCGCCCTGAGATACGTCTACCTGAGTCTCCTCCGGAAGCGCACGGATCTTATCCCATTCCTCATAGCCCCGCGGGAAGGTCTCTCTGCCGTACTGGTCGTAATAGATGGCTTCCAGCTGTACATTCTGGCGGGGCAAAAGCTTCTTCTGCCGAACACCGATGGAGGAGAAAACAGACTCCTCCTTGGTCAGCATCAGCTCTACCGTGCCGAAAATACCGGTAGCCTCGTCCACTGCGGTGATCACAGCCTTGCCCTCTTCGGCAGAGCTGCTCACGGTGAGCACACCGTATTCATTGATGGAAAGCCCCTTGGAGGAAGCGCCGGAAACCAGCCATTTCACATTGGTCAAGGGCGTTCCATCGTGAATATCCAGATCATACTGATCGATACCATATGCCTCGTAACTTACAGAAACCTGACGATCCGTGCCGTCTACCTGAGCAGGGATCGCCACTGGGCCATCACCTAACGCCCGCCGCACAATAACCTGCTTCAGTATAGAGGGGTCTCCTCCTACTTCCAGGTAATCATGCTTTGGAGCAAGATCTCTCAGGCCCAGGTCCTCAGGATCGCTGCCTGTATAGGAAACGGTAACGCCAACCGAAGTCTCATTTTTCACAAATCTAATCCAAGAGGCGCCATCTGTTTTCCGTGTAATTGACGCACCTATCCCATTATCCTTTACCCAGGTGAAGTCTCCCGGCTCTGTAGGAATTTCTACATTAAACTGGTCATATACAATAGCTTCCAGCTGATATTCTCCCGTGCCTGCGGGGAATTTTTTATTGTAGATCTCCAGCCGGTCCGCCCGGAAAGCGCTGCCTGTTCTGGTGATCTCAACAAAGGTTTTTCCCAAAATACCGGTGGTATAATCCTTGGCCAGAACGGCAACATCCTGCTTCTTCTCCGCATAAATATCAGCGGTAAGATTACCATTCTGGTCAATAGTCACACCTTCCGGCGCCCCTACCAAGCTCCACACCACACCGTCCAGAACACTCTGTCTCATGGTCTGACCATACTGATCATAGGGTGTGGCACGGAATCGCACGGAGCCGGAACCGGCATTGATCACATCGGTCTCACCCTGTACCTTGATCGTAGTGAGTCTGCGCTCTCCCGCTTGATACAGATAGATAGGACCATAAGCCTTTCCGTCCACCGTGATTTGGATCGATACATCCCACGCGGTTCTGGAATAGATCAGGCGGTTTGGCCTGCCGGATTCAGAATGGTCAAAATTGGCTCTGGCCTGCTCCTCTTCAGGCTCAGCACTCAGCACCTCCCAGAGAATTTCTTCCGGTGTATACTCCATTTCCCTGCCATATTGATCCAGAAATACCGGAGTCAGATCCAGATATGTGGTATCACTGTAGGAAACGGGCAGGAAGCGTTCGCGAGTTGTCACATTGGTCAGAATACTGTCCTCCTGCTCAGCTAAAATGCTGAAAGAGGTAAACCCGCTGACGCCGCTGCTGCGGTCCACCGCGGTCAAGGTCAATCCCTGTTCAGAAGTGGAAGCAGCCTTGCTGGAAATGCTCACCGTTCCACGGTTGACCGTTTTTCCGTCAATGGTCACAGTATCCCCCACCACGGTCACGCCGTCAACGGTCTTTTCAAAATTCCAGTTAAACAGCCGTCCCTCGATCTCTTTATCGTACTGATCGTAAACCCGGGCAATGTACTCCACCTTGGCGTCACTGCTGCCAGACCGGGGCACATGCACAGGGATCTCACCGTTGTATTTCACGATCTCGACCCGGGTGGCCTTAGGCGCCTCCCGGCCAATGGTAATGGTCTCCTGGATCGGGGCCACATCTTTTACCGCATCACCCACCGGGGTGATGGTAACAGTAATACTTTCCGTAGTGTCGCCCATCACCAGAACACCATCTGCCGAAACGGTAGCGGCTCCCGCCGTAGGATCCCCTTCCACGGAAGAAACCAGCTTCCAGGAGGCAGAAGCACCGTCTACCACAATGGCGTCATAGTATTGATCGAAAAATTCATATTCCAGCTGTATCGGGCGAGCGGCAGCCGCCAGAGAGCGAGGCGTCTTCATGCGAATGCCAATCAAATTGGGCTCTTCCCGCTCTACTTTGGCCACGCCGGTGGCCACCACCACCGGTTGGCCGTCCGCCGCGCTTTCTGTAGCGGCCTTCACCGTTACATTGCCTGCCGGGGTAGTGCTGAACACGCGCAGAGTAGCACTGGGGTCCTGAGCGGGATCGGTTTTACCAGTAATGGTGATCGCCTGGTCAGGAGTATCCACAATGCTCCAGTGCAGTTTATTTGCACCTGTAAAATCTCTGAATTCCTCTCCGTACTGGTCTCTGGCATAAGGACGCACCTCAAAGCTCTCAGACTGAGGTGTTCCGTCCGCCAGGAAGGGCTTTACCAATCTGGAAGAAGGATCCACCGTCAAGGTCAGCTTGTCCACATAAGGCTTTTCGCTGCTGACACTGATCCGGTGATTCCTGCATTCTACGGAACCTACCGCCACATTGACGTAGAACCACTCAGAATACTGAGTGTAAGTGGCAAGTCCGGCATCCGTCAGAGTGACCGTACCGCCGCCAAACCAGCCGGAACCGGCTCCGTCGCCCGGTTCCCATACAGGAGTACCTGTGGGCTGCATAGGCAGTCCATACTGGTTCAGATATTCTGCCTTCAAATAGGTAGAACCGCCGTTTTCCGGATCCTTATACACCTGCTTCTGCTTGACACGCAGAGAGGTGAGCTCATCCGGCTCATAGCCTACGGAGAAGGTGGCGGAACCGTGGAACCATGTATCCCCTTCCCCGGGAGCTGTCGCGGTGATCGTGGTAGCTTCGCTGGGGTTCGTAACAGAATTGATATGTACCACACCGCGCTGCGTATAGGTAAGCCCGGTAGGTTCATTCTGCATGGACCACGTCACGCCGGCGGGAGTTCCCATGGAATCGCCGAACTGGTCGTACCCAATGGCGCGGTACACCGAAAGCCTTTCGGCATTGAGTCCGTCTCTTCCCACGGGAGGAATATACATATGAAGGCCGCCCAGAACATTCCTTACTTCCAGGTCGGTCAGCACAGATTCCTCCGCGCTGATCGCAAGCTCCTTTTCCACTGTTTTGGAAGAACCGCCATATTCCGCGGTCAAGCTTACCGTGACACTGCCTTCCGTCACACTTTCCGGCACCAGGATCTGGTTTCCGTTGTTTATTTCAACGCCTTCCGGCGGAGAAACCAGGGTCCAGGTCAGCTTTGCGGCGTCAAGGTCGATCAGTTCCTCTCCAAAGCTGTCATACAGTCTGGCAGTCAGCGGTGTCGTCGTGCCGGGCCGCAACCTGCCGTTTGTGATCTCCGCACGGCCCAGGGCATTCTTTCCCTCAGCCGAGTGAACCACTTTAACATCCTTAAAGCCTACCAGATCTGTAATATTTCCTCTTCGATCATAATAGGTCACTGTAAGACGGATCGTTCCCTCCGGCACCTGCTGATTCAAGGTCAGGTTACCGTACTGATTCTGCTTGGTCGTGCTGGTGGAACCGTCCCGTGTGGTCAATTCAACACCGCTCATACCGGGTGCGGAGAATTCCCACTTGATCTTCTGAACATAGTTTCTCAGGCTTAAGTTAGCTCCAAATTGATCCCGCAAATAAACCTGATAGTCCCCTGTGGTGACCGGGTACGTTTCCTGACCCGGCTGCAACGTAATGGTATCAGGACCGCTGATTTCAAGATAGCTTGGTGTTCCGTTACCCTCACCAATAGCATAGATCTTTTTGATAACCTCAGCCGTATGTCCTGTTAACCTGGACTCTACCACTAACCTGATCAAGGTATAGGTATCCGGCGCGGTGGCCTGCACAGAATAAGTATCTGTAACAACATTATTCGTATAACGCCATTCCGTACTGCCGCTGTCCTTCAGCTGTGAATAGTTCTTTTCCAGCGTCTCGCCTGCCCGCAAAGTATAAGGATTTCCATACTGATCATAGTACAAGGGTGTAAGAGGAACATACCTCTCTGCCAATATAATGGATTCCTTGATGTCTACCCTTGCCAGATAAGGCTCACTTTCATGCACGGTAAAAAGCTTTGCCGTTCCAAAGATACCGGAGTTCCTTTCGATCGCCACCACCGTATAAGTTCCTACAGCGGCTGTGCTGTCCACAGTCACACGTCCATCCTTACTGATGGAAACGCCATTGTGCTCTCCTAAAATATCCCATACAACGGTATCGCTGCCAATATCCAACCCACTGCTGTCCATAACTTTTGCTTTAAACTGCAGATTGCTGACATAATTGGGTGTACCATCTGCCTTGGCCTCAGGGATCGCTACCGTAGTATTATCATCGGTAGTCACCGTAACCGAAGCCGCTTCACCGGCATCCAACACCTGCAAAGCTGTGAGCTCACTGGATACCGTTTCGTCCGGAGTATTCAGCAAAGACGCCTCAAACTGCACCCGAACCAGCTCCGCGCCCTTATAAGTGGTAACGCTGCCAACATTTGCGTCAAACTTTGCATACTGGTAGCCATCAATCCGGTTGGGCGGAACGGTATCAAAGACGTCTTTTAACCAATTAATTTTCAGCCTGGCGGCAGGAATCTGTGCACCATACTGGTCATAACATTTAGTTTCCAGAACGGTGGTTCCCATGCTCTTTACAGCTTCGTTTACCACTTCCGCTCTATCGACTTTGCTATCGTTCTTTGTCAATTCTACCGTGCGGCTCCCTGTTACATTAGCAGTCTCCGCAGTCAGATCTATTTTCCCTTTTGCCGCTTCAGAGGTAACAGTAAACGTAAGTTTTTGCTCCGTTTTCTCCCCATTCAGGGCACCGGTTTCCAATACAACGCCATCATATTGGCCTCTCTCAGGCTTGTATACTACGGTTTCCCCGTCCTTCAGGCTCCAGGGTTCCTCATACTGGTCAAAGAACTTCGCCGTTACAGGAACAGATAAAACACCATTTTCCCCTGTTTCCGAAACCTCCGGAACAGCATAGGTAGTTTTATCTATTGCCAACTCAATAGAATCCAGAGCCCGGATACCACCCCATACCAATGTACCAGTATCAGAGGCTTCCGTTTTGCCATTATAGGTAGGCGTAACCTTTACATGCACTTCGGGATGTTGATTCCCGTACACAGTTAAAAGGCCATCCTCTGTCACCTGATAGGGAACGGGATCATTATGTTCCTTGCTGGTATCGATTTCCCATTTCAGCTGCAGCTTAGCCAGATCTTCTTCCGTCATGATATAGTCCGCGCCGTACTGATCCACCGTGGCAATCTTCAGCTGGAAGGGCTTTTCCTCCGTGCCATCAGGATAAATAGTACTCTTCACCCGCACATGGCCAAACTGAGAAGAGCCACGAGTAATGGTCAGCACCGCAGTATCAGAATCCTTCGCGCCGCCCTCAATTGCGACGGACACTTTGAGCCTGATCTCTTTTTCCGCATAGCTGCTGGTAATAGATAAGCAGTTCCGGTAAGGAGTACTTCCTTGCTCTTGAGAATCCCATATCTCGACATTCTCATCCTGAACAACGTCTCCCTTTTCATCTACAATAGACCACTGGTATGCCTTCGGATCTGTCACAGCCGGCATTTCCTGGTGATACTGATCGTATAGCTTGGCCACGTAATAGGTTCGGCGTGGAATCTTGATACCATTTATGGTAGCAGGCAGCGCAAGCTCTGTGGAAGGTTCCACATTCGCAAAAGACGCATCGGTATAGCGCACTAATTCCACAGATGAAAAGCGGGATTCTTCCTTTTGCAGGGCAGCCGTATAAAAACCCTGCTTATCCTGAGAAGTATCTCCGATCCCGGCGGGGTGGAAGGTCGCCTGTATTTTCATGTCTCCCGCCTGTGCATCCGCCGCGGTTTTATCTTCTCCAAAGCTGAATTTCACCTTGATTGGAGTCGTCCCGTTCCAGGCAATCAGGCCGTCCTCGTCCTCTGTCGCTCCGTCCTGAGGAGTCAGAATAAAAGCATCCGATTTTTCTCCACTCAGGGAAAGGAATAGGGTTCCTGCCCCGATGGAGTATCCATATTGATCTTTTACATCTACTGTAAGATCCAGGCCCTTTTCCTGGAAGCTGCCAGGCTCTACAGAAGAAATATCAATCTGTCCGGTACTGTTGCCTTTCTCGTCCTGTACCGCTACAGAAGTAGGCACAGAGGTCTCTTTCGTCAAAGCAACGCTCAAAACAGAATAGGCACGAAAACCGATTCTATCGTCCACAGCAGGAACATGCTCCTCCATGTAAACCAGGTTTCTGGAGGCTCTGAAATACACGGTCAGATCCTCGCCCTCGTTTTGAGAAGCTTCCGGCGTAATTTTTAGCTGGCCTGTGTAAGCCTCTACCTGTACGCCGTCCTTTTCCACCATTTCTGTCTCAAAGCTCACACCCTTGGGCATGTCCTCTTCGTTTGTAATGGGATTTCCCTCCGCATCGCAGAATTCCCAGTACAAATCGGTAGGCGCAAAAGAGCGCACCCGATCCTTCACATCGATACCCTTGATCTTACCGGTATAATCGATGCTGGTGGTTTTGGTCTGCCCGGCCTTGGGAACCTCTTCCGTGATGCTCTGCGCGCCCACGTACAGATGGGTAATGGCCGGAACATCCCAGCCGGTATAATAAATACCAATGTTCCAACGCTCGGGATCATTGGAAATATCCTGGCCGGTAGTCACATCTATGTTGCGGATCTGGCGGGGCACATTATAGTTGACACCGATATTGGCATCGACCGCGGGAAGTACATCGTAATAATAGCCTACCTCGTTCCGCTTTGTGCTGCCGCCGCTTACAGTAGTGCTGATGTATTCGATAGCCGCGATGGTATAGGCCGCTGTGCTGGACACAATGGCCTTTTCCTCGTCATAGCTTCTGGTCTCCTCTACATAGCCAATATCATCTGCCGTACCCAGCCGGAAGCTGTTGTCCGTCAGATTTCCGATATCGTTATTTTTCACTTTGAAGTAGAGAACGCCCGCTTCCACTTCCACGCCGCTGTCCGCACTGGTATTCAGCGTGAATTCATAGCTCAGATAAGTACGGGGGGATTCTCCGCTTTCTCCTTCTTCCGGAGAAACCACCACATATTTACTCTGGGACTCGTCCACCCGTATTTTGGAAGTAGGCTGTGTAACACTTCCTCCTACCGCATCGGAAAAACTGCCGATGGGGCTTTCTCCCTTTAAGCCGTAGCCTCCGGTCTTTCCCTTGTCGGAAGACACCTGCAAAGGCTCCTTGCCGCTGGCCAAATAGGGAGTCAACACCTTCGGATCCACAGAAAACAGAATGCGGCCCGAATGGATCCCGTAATTGCCCACACCTGTGGCCAATACCTTCATTTCCAGAATACCGTTTCCGGAGTCAAATTTCGATTGCTCCAACCGGATACCCGCCTGGGCATTCTGTGTGTCCGGACTGATTCTGGCGGATGCCAATGGTGCGCTGCTAAGCAGCAGCGTCACTGCCAAAAGGAAGGACAACACCCGTTTCATTTTCTTTTTCATGTGATCCACTCTCCTTATTTTTTCATAAGCAGAACTGTAATATTTGAAGTCTTTCTTGCTCAGAGCATTGGGGCTGCCCTGAGCAGGGAGAAAAGCAAAGCTTTTCCCTCTGCTCAAGGCGGTCCCGTTTGGGATCGTCTTAAGTCCCCGGTAAATGGGGAGGTTATTTCTTACGCGTCCGGCTGGATCGGGGAGAAGCTGCGGTACGGATAATGTTCATCCGTATTGCCCAGGTTTCCGATCAGGAAGCCGCGGTCCAGCGCATTGACTACGCCGTCCTGGTTAAAGTCGCAGCGCTTAATGATCGCCTCTTCCTCGGGAGAGGTACCCGGCTGACCTGTATACCGGTTGTAGTGCTCGATCAGGATATTCAGGTCGGTATCGTTGACCTTCTGGTCACCGTTCACATCGCCGCCGATCAGACGAAGGTCAAAGGTATAGGTCTTACTGGTGGTTCCCAGCTCCAGAGAATAGGCTGTGGGCCTGGGCCGGTATTTCCGCCCGTTATAGGTAAGGAAGCCGTCCCTTTCTACAACGATGTAATACTTACCACCGCTGTAGGCGCCCTTATTCAGAATATTCTGAATCTCAAACTCGCCGCCGTATTCCTTGCTCTCCGTGGTATAAACCGGAGGCACGTTGAAGCTGCCGTCTTCCTGCAGGGTTGCGTTTTCCGCGTCATACAGGGAGATCTTCGCCACGCCGGTACGTTCGTTCAAGGCAGGCATTTCAGGTGTGATGTAGATGCGGCCCTTCAGGGTGCTCTGTCCCACTACCTGACGGATCTTTATCTTGACCGGTTCTTCCACATGGTCGGCGCTCAGGAATACCCAGCCCTCATATACACCGTCCTCCAGGCCGGACACGGGGTGGATCTCCACTGTGCCGATGCCGCCCAAAGACTGCTTCAGGTTGGTCTCGCTGGGCCTCTCCGCTTCAAAGTAACTGCTGGGAGTAGCGCCCTCACGGTCGTCGTACACTGCCGCCGTAATATTTTCCAGATCGCCCGTTCCACGATTTTCATAGGACAGTACAAGACTGGTAAGCTGGCTGTAATCCACCTGCAAGCCGGAGAACTGGTATTCATAACGATCTATCGCCCCGGTAGAGGTATTCAGCACCTCTTTCATGAAGGGCTGGCCGTTCTCGTCCTTGTTGATGACGCCCAGAATATAGCTTGTGACCGGGCTTTCATCGTCCTGAATGAAGACGTCGGTATAGGCGCCGCCGTTACTTACATAGCAATAGCCTTCATCAGAATTCTCAATGGAAAGTACCAGCCTTACAACCATGTGCCCCTGCATCTTATCCGTATCCTGCAAGGTCAAATACACATCTTTACTGGTGGAAGCGCCAAATGTAATGGTATCATACTCTCTGCCGCCGGCAAATCCAAAGGTCTCCTTTGCCGCTATCAACGCTTCGCCGGTCAGTTCGATGGGGTTGCCGCCCTCCAGAATCAGATTGCCGAATTCGTCCGCCTCATAATAGTGCGGAGTGACTCGCACAGTAGCACTGGCATCGGCGCTCCCCAGCTTATTGATGTTGAACGCCAAAGGCCGGCCCTCCGGATAATCTGCTTCCTTATAGGAGTACTTGCTTCTTGTAAAGCCATACTGCGCCATCTGGAAGCTGTCTTCCGTAGTCAGCACTACATGACCTGCGCTATATACCCTGGGCTTATCCGGCAGCTTGTAGTAAGACCACAGATAATAAGTGGCTCCTTCACTTAAGCCGCTGACACCAAACTTCAGGTTTCCGCCTACCGTAACCGGCGTATGATTGTAGTTTACATACACAGGAGAATCGATATATCCTATTGGGAATTCTGCTCCTGTGTTGGGATTATAGCTGCGGTCTGTTACCAGCAGCACGCCTACCTCATCAAACTGCGGGTGGACGCCCAAATTGGTTTTTACTTCACCGGAAATGTAGTCGTTACCCACGTTTCCTTCCGAATCCACCAGCTTGTAGACCAGGTAAACGGTCTTGCCGTTTTCCACCCTGGTGGTATAGGCCTTATCTGTGTCGGGCAGAGGATCTTCAAAGGTGATGTTACTGGGATCGTAGCACTCATTGTACTTGTCTATGATGTTCTGTACCGTGTACTCTTCCGTAACATAGTAATCGTACTCTGCCTTGGAGGTATCTCTCCAAATAAAGCTCTTCTTGGAGCGAATCTCAGTATAAGGCGCTGCCTTGATTACGAAGTCCACTGTTTGAGAAGAACTGTTCCCGCCGAACTTGGCGACCAGCTTCATCATATAGGTGTTTTCCCTGTCGGTAGCCTTCAGCTCCACATCGGGAATTACCGTATCGCCTTCGCCGGTTTTCAGCCAGGAGCAGATATTCTCCGCCAAGGCATATTCCAGTTCGGCCCAGTAGGTGGTCTTGCTGCCAACGTCCTTCAGGAGCTTATCACCAGCCGTGGCCAAGCGCGCATTGTACTGCTCTTCTGTAATGGTCACATATTTGGTCACAGGCGGCGCTACTCTGGCAATGGCCAAATTCATTCCATCCACTGTCAGTTTTCCGCCCACTACAAACCTGGGGCTGGAAGCATCCGCACCCAGGAGCGCCGTTGCCTTTGCCACCACAGCGGCGTCTCCAGTCACACACAGCTGCTGATACAGCGTGTTGTAATCACTGGAGCCCAAAGCCGCCTGATATTCGGCGGGCATTACCAGCAACGCTACCTTGCTCAGGTTGGTGGAAGCCGCGCTGTCTCTTGCGGCGGCCGCCTTTACCTGTACCAGATCGCTCTTCTGATAAACAGCTTGATTTTCCAGCTGTCTGGAGGTGCCTCCTACCACAGAGGACTGAGGTGTATTGCGGTTTATGACCAGCCGGAGTTCATCAGTGGTCTTCTTTGTCTCCGTGTCGCTGTCAGATGCCCGTATTTCCATGGAGGTGTATACTCCGGTGGGCAATCCGCTGGCGTCAAAGGTAACAGGATACAGATTCTCTCTCTGGGTTGCCGCTTCCTGGCTCTTGGGCATTGCCTCGGTGAGTTCAGGCGCCGCGCCCGGTACTGTGGCGATCGTGCCATTGACAGCAGGCTTAACGGTGCTTTCCGCACGGGAGCCGTCCGGATCCCAGGCAGCCACATTCACATGGAAGGTTTTATCCGCCATGCTCTGGTCTACCAGGAGATAGGGCTTTCCATCGCCGGCGGTCTGAACCTTTCCGGCATCGTTATCGTAATAACGATCCTCTTCCTTCGCCAGCTCCACGGAGGGGCTCTTATTGAAGGTGATATACTGCTCGTTTACCGGGGTGTCCCAGCCCTCTTCCGCATATCTGGTATAGGCTGCCAGCTCCGCTTCGGTCCAGGTGCCGCTGGCCGTGCTCAGATGAGGCGTGGAGGAATCCTTGGTATACTCAAAATAGTATCCATCCCGGTTCACCACAAACTGCTTGCCCAGTGAGTATTCTACACCCTGGGTCTGACCGCCCAGGTTCTCAGAGGTGGTCGCGCCGTTGGAGCGGATCTCTTTCACATAGATCTTGTACTCATAGGCCGTGCTCAGGTTTTCCCAGGTAGCCCTGGCCGCGGTCTCGCCGGATACCTGAGTGACCTTTGTCTCCTTGGCCTTCTGGGTAACGCCGTCCGCTTCGCGGTTTGCTTTGGTGGGATCCCACTTGGTGATATCCACCTCGTGGTAGATCGGTTTCCCGTCTTCACCCAGCACAGGCTCGCCTTCCGCGTCTGTTTCCTTCTCAAAGGCCTTGAGCGTCAGGAAGTACTTCTGGTAACGGCCGCTTTCGTTGGGATTATAATTCATCTGCACCGTGATCCTGCCGCTGTTTTCCGTACCGGCAGTGCTGGCGGAAACAGGCTCCTTGCAGCCATATTGGAAGCAGGGATAGGTCATGGTCTCGGAGAACAGATATTCATACTCTGTCAGCTCGATCAGATGATCCATCTTTGAGGACTTTTCCGGATCTGCGGTAGAGCTGTACTTGGATCTGTAATACTCTCCGCTGACCGCCATTCTGCTGGAGCCGACACCCGCGGCGTTCACATAGGCATAGCTGTACTTGTAAACAGCGTCCGCCGCAAAGTTTACCCTGGCATCTTCATAGGACAGGGTCTCCGTGTCCAGCTCTACCAGGAACATACCATCGCGGTAGATCTGTACGCCCTTCACTTCTCCGGTAGGCGCATCCCAGTTCAACACAATAGGTGACATGGGAGAAGCCGGCTCCTCAAAGTAGAAGCTGTCGGCGGGCGGAGCCGCAGGGCTCAGCATAATGCTGGTGATATCCTTACTGTTCAAGCTGGTGCTGTACCCATCGTGGTTTCTCGCCACTACCTGCAAATGGTACCACCGGCCGGGGGTCAGGCCCCGAATAATGAACTTATCACCATCGCTTAGGGTTGCCCAGCCGCCGCCGGGCTCCTCCTCGTTAGCGATGAACATATCCGTCATGGAGCTGGAATTGGATACATAGACCATGTATTCCGTTCCCTCTGGGTTCCCGCTGGTATCCACAGTAAGCGCTACGCTCTTCGTAGCGTAGTTACCTGCGTCATCCAGTGCCTCCGCGCCCAGAGTTCCGGGCATGTTGGCCATGGCGTATACGGTAGAAATCTTTTCATCGCTGATATTTCCTACCCGGTCACGGGTGCGGACAGATACATAATACTGCTTATTGGGCTCCAACGGAATTTCCTTCTCCGCACCTTTTGTCAGAATTCCCGTATAGGAAATGGTATTGGATTCGCTCCACTCGCTCCATTCGCTGACATTCCTGTTATGATCGCTTTCCGGGCCATCAGCAATACGGAACTGGTAAGGCTCTTCCGCCAAAGCGTCATCGGCATCCTTTACGTTATTTGCCACTGCCGTGATCATATGCGTAGTTTCGATATGATTGACAGTTCTCTCTGTAAACTCGGCCTCCACGCGAATATTGGAATGAATGTTCTTCAGTACGTAAGAGCTTACCGCGCCCACGGAATAGCTTGTTGTAGCGGTAACACCATTCATTTCAAAGATCGTGAGAGACTTGACCCGGTAACCGGCCTTTGGCAGAGGCAGGATCAATACGTCCTTGCCCTCAGGAACAGCGGTAACAGCCAGGTTTCCGCCATCCGCCGCTTTCAAGCCGATCGCGCCGCCCACACCGGGTTGGGTACTGATCTTATAGGTCTGCCGGTCAAAAATGACCTCCAGCGTACCGTTACTGCCGGGATCTCTCAAGGTATATTGATACTTCCTGACATCTCCGGGCAATAATTTCAAGTCGCTGCTTCCGACCATGTCCTCAGTATCCATATCTCCATCGACCTGATGGCTCAAGTAGAGATGGGAAATCTTATAGCCGGGCTCAGGTGTGATCATAAAGGTTCTGGCTCCGCCAATCGGAAGATTGATGGCGTCTCCGGCGGAAACAATGGTACCGTGAGTCAGGCCGTCTTCGGCGGACACTCCCACACTTACCTTATAGACACGCCGCGCTGTACTGAGCACATCAAATTCTACCTTTACATCGATACCGGGATCTTCGCCCTCGCCTGTGTAGGCCGGCACATAGTACTCGTAAACAGCCGCGCCCGGAAGGAAGCCATCAGGCTGAGCGCCATTGATGAGCAGAGATTTTGTACTGTAGCCGTCATCGGAGTCCATCTGGATATAGATCTCTTCTTCCTCAGGAACACGATATTCGCCGTCACCACTGTTCAACACGTTTTCTTCGCTGTCAAAGATCGTTACACTGCCGCAATCAGAGGTAGACAGGCGCAGTACACGGGTGGGAACTTTTTCAAATCCTGCCCAGACAATGGTGTTGTCTTGATCAACGGTAAGCTCATAGGTACGCACATTGCTGTGCTCAACCTTTGTGAGCGTGCTCACATCGATGACCTCGGAATTCACCATGAACGTGGCTACCCGATACCCGGCGTTGGGACGCAGTGTCACCAGCACCTTTCCTCCGGGGAGCACCTGATTCTGAGACAGGGAAACAAATCCATGGCTATCCAGCTCATGAGCCTCCACATTGTACATCACCGTGGGATCTACAGGATCGGGCTCTGCGGGCTCTGTAGGCTCTGTAGGCTCTGTAGGCTCTTCGGAACCCTCTCCCCCTTCTTCTCCGGGATCTGCCAAAGGCGTGATATTCGCTTTCGGTTCTTCATCGGACACGGTTCTTGCCGCCGCAAACTGTACAGCCGCCATACTGCGGGTAAGGCTCCGGTACACCGGGGCCTCCAGCTCCGTTTTCGGGAAGGTGGCGGAAAGGGTCGCGTCCTCTCTTACATTTTCGATCTCCAGATAGTCAGCGTCTCTCTCGGCGCTGTGCTGTATCTTTCCGGTCACATCCTGGCCCGCGTAGGTCACGGTGCCCAAAATATGCCCTTCAGCGGGATGGAACTCAAAGTATATGCTTTCTCCCGCAGGTACAGCTACTTCCCGATCCAGTTCGTTGACCTCATCGTTCCGAATCGAATAAATATTGCCGGTCGTATCGTCAAAGCTCAGGCTGATCACGTATTCGTCCAGGATGTCCTTCATCGTGGAGGTAGCGGTCAGCGTCGGTCCCTTGGTTTCCGGCGGGGTGGTATCGATACATACCAACACCGTGCGGGGATAAACCGCTTCGTTGCCGGCCTTATCTATCGCCCTGACCAGAACGGTATATTTTCCGCTCTTTTCAAATTCTACCTCAGCAGAACCCTGTGTCAGGCCGCCCAGGGTGATCCAGGTTTTGCCGCCATCGGTGGAATACTGATATTCAGCGGATTCCGCGTTGATATCGGTAGCGCCGGACGCCACGATCCGCACATTTTTTGTCCACACGTTGGAAACGTACTCGCTGCCGTCCTCATTGAGGAACTGAACGTCCAGTCCGCTGGGGGCTGTCTTATCTATGGTGAATCTTACGGTTCTGGTGTCACTGACGATGCCGGAGCCGTTTACCACGGAAGCGGTCACCTCGTACACACCGTCGTCAGACAAGGTCAGCGTCTGCGCGGAGGGGATCACAACATTTACCGGCAGCTTATTCATACCTGCCGCCAGCATCTGGTCATCGGTCCACCATTCCTGGGCTTCTCTGGCCTTATACTTTATAGAATACCGGATATTCGCCACGCCGGTCATATCCGCCGCGCCGTAATAATCCTGATAATATTCCTGCCCGCCCGCATTCAATACCAGATCGCCGGAGCTGTTGGGAGCATACTTTGCTTTTCTGGGATCGAAGCGCACCGTAACATTGGTGGAGGAGAAGTCGAACAGATCGGTCGTCTGCGTGTCTGTCTTTCCGGCGGCTATATTGGCCTGAGAACCGTTTTCGTTGCTGATGTACGCCACATTCTGGTTCATCATGTTTGTGACGGAGATCTCAGGCGGCATGGGCTTGGAAATGGTCAGCTTAATGTCGGTGATCCTTGTTTTTGCGGTCTGGTTGCCTCCGGTCTCGTTAGCCATTCCGGTCTGGTTATCATAGGCAAATACCGCCACGTTCAAAGAATCTACCGGCGTTTTCCGCATGGCGGCCCTGCCGATCTTGATAGAACCGCCGGTCTTCGGCAGCTGCTGCAGGGCCGTCTTCGCATTGGAAACCTGGGTCAAAGTGCCGTCGGCATTCATTTTGTACCACTTGGTCTCCGTGCCAGAGGCGTTCTTATCGTAGAAGTAATAGCCGTAGCCTCTGAGGACGCCTTCCTGGTCTTCAGAGCCGCCCACATTGATCATAACAAACTTATCGTTGCTTGTTACATCCAGATAGCTGTTGGCCGCATAGGGCTGCTGCTCGGAAGAACCGGCCACCAGCATGCCGGTGGTAACCACCTGCGCGGTGGGAGCCTGGGTATCCTTTTCATACAGGATAGAACGAGCAGACTGGTCGGGAATATAATCCTTTTCCGTTTTGCCCAGCGCCGCCGATGCGGCGGAAAGGCCATAGGTCCTCTCAGTAAGCTGGATCTTGATATGCTTGCCGATCTGACCGCGGGCACTGATAAAGGAGTAAGGAACCTCCCACACGCCGCCGGTACTGCCGATTTCTCCGTTGCCGATATTTCCGGTGGCAGTAGGCGCCGTAACGCACTTCAGCACCAGCTGGCTGCCGTAATAGTAATCGTTTCCACTCTTTGTCAGCTGGGTATACCCGCTCTCCTTATTCGCACCCTCTATGCCGACCTCTGTCAGGTTGATGGCAAAGGACGGAGTAAAGTAGTTTTTCTGGGGGTGAGAGCTGAGACGTTCTACCTTGATAGACCGGTGGGAAGAACCTGCGTCACTGGCGGTATCATACATAATGGTGGGGGTCATGCTCATGACGCTCTGGGGCGCATAGGTGACCGTAACACCTTCTGTGGCGTTGACCTGGCACACATCGCTGACGGCGCCGTTGATGGCTTCGTAGCGATAGCCCGTGACCTGACCGCTGGCATTTTTCACCGCCACTCTGCGGGTCGCGGTATCGGTAACGCGCTCGTAAATGGTCAGTACCGTGCCGGAGGGCATATCATTGTAGCCGGTCAGGCTGTTGAGGGTACGGCCGTTCAGGCTGCTGGTTGACCAGCCGCTTTCTCTCGACACTACCAGCTTATCTCCACTCTTTGTCAGGAACTGATACTTCCATTCCCGCTTGACAATACCGCTGAGCTGAACGCCGCCCTCGCTGATGGGGCCGCTGGGGCAGTCCGGGTCATAGGAAACATCCGTGACCTGCAAAACCTTCGTGCTGCCCTGGTTGGCAATGGTGGCGGCAAATTGCGCCACAGGCCTCTGGTTCACCACAAAATCAAACACGGCAGTGGCGGGATCCAGGGTATTGTTCTTCACATCCTCCTCAGAGGGGGCAAAGTAATAGGTATACCGCCCGGGCAGGGTGATGCCGGTTTCCAGCGCGTCGGAATACTGCCCGCTGCGCACGTCCACCTCATCTCCCATGCCCTTGGGATCGTGCACCATATACCAGCGGCCCGCGGGGAAGTCCGGGTTCGCCGAGGATTCACCCCGCTCCGGCGGATTGACCGCCAGGTGCAGGTTGGAAATGTTATCCAGGGTATAGGCGACGCCCTTCTGAAGGCCCCCGCTGGGAGATACCTGATCCTTGATGGGCCCGTTGTCGGTATTGAAGCCCAACTCAATATAGTACTGCTGCGTAATATAAGTGGCTATATCTGTATATTCTTGAGCAGTACCTTGCGGTCCAGAGCCAAGTCGGCTTTCATACATACCGTACAGAGCCCGGTCTGCATCAGTCGCGCCCTGGCCCGCCATACGATTTAAGAAATCGATAGTGCCCTGACGCTGGCTGGCCTTGCCCCAGCCTACATATCTTGCCTTATCGTTATTCAAACGCCACTGAATCTGTGCTGTCAGAATAGGATCGCTGAAATCCCCCTGCGGGTCATCGGAAAGGTTCATAATAAATCTTGCCTTTCCTTCGCCCCAGGAAGGCTCTGTAACCACTTCAGACAAGGTACGGCCTACGTTATAGAAAATAGCGATGTTGCTGAATTCTACGCGAGTTTCAATTTGGCAGCTATGGCTGTCATAACCAATAACCGGGCCGAAACCGTAGCAGTCTGTATCACGGTAGGGGTTGGAAGCATCGTCCACATCGCCAATGGTGTGTCCGTCTACTGTAGGACGAGGTGTGGAAACATTGTTCAGGATCTTGTTGCCATTTGCCCGGAAATACTTCACGTTCAGATTGCTGTCTGCCATGGTATTTTCGATTTTATAAATTGAGCAAGTCGAACCGGTCAGATCGATCATGAAATTTTGGATCGTTGCGCCGCTGCCGCTGAGGTTTGCGGTAGCAATAACGGTACCCGTATTTGTTCCACCGCTATCTGCCAGCGTTTCTACAGGCTGATCCGTAAACTTCTGCACCTGAATACCGCAGGCACTGGTTTGACCTCGTTTGTCTGTCAGGCTCCACGAACCACCGCCCTGCACGATCATCACACGGTAACCGGAGACGACCCAGGTTCCCGCCTGGTTTTTGCGGATCGTAGTATTAAACCAGAAACCAGACTGTCTGTAAGTATGGAAGTCGCACTTTGCCGTATCCATAGTAAAGATAATGGACTTATTGGTGTTCTGAGAGAAATGATAGAACAGCCAGTCGCTGTTTGCTTCCTCACTGACACCGGCAAACAGAATTTTGGACCAGTCACTATTCCCGCCGATATCCATAATATGGCGCTTACGCATCATACAGGCATTGGTGTCTTCACCATTATCACCGTTCCCTACGGCATGCCGGTCTGTATACGCACGTACACGGCCATTCTCGTTGATTGCTACACTTGAACCGGTACGAGTATCGTGGTCATATTGCGCCCATTCTGTAATCTTTTTGCTGGCATCTCCGCTCATCAAACCGGAAATATTGATCCACTCCGGCTTATAAATGGAATAGCCCTTTGCCTCCACAATATTATAGGGGCAGCTGGCGCCCTGAGTACATGCGCCTGTGCCGCTGTCTGTGGTGTAGGTACAGGTATGGCTCTGCGTATACAGATAGGGGTTGAAGTCAGCGGCGTTGATATTGCTGCTGCCGGAAGTACCGTAGTACTTCTCATTGATCATCTTTGCCGCGCGCATTTTCAACGGAACAATGTTGCGTTCCATTTCCAGCTCGGTATTACCCAAAGCCATAGCCACCTCAATGGGGTCATGGGAAAGGGTGGCCACCGTGGTCACATTGCTGGAGGTACGCATCGCAACTTCATTGGATACCATAGACTCATTGCCTAGCATATCCACAGCCTTGAACAGCAGGGGAACATAATCGCTATAGCCCAGGCCGGTAAGGTCAATGCCTACCTGATATACAAAATTCTGAGAGCTTGTATAGTTGTTCCCTGTATACACCGGCACGGTATCGCTGGTGTTGGTAAGCTTTACCAGCTTTTTATCAGAAGCGATGGTGCTGATATCCGTCCAGGTAAGGCCGCCGTTTGTAGAGAACTTAAAGGTTTTCAGCGCTTTGCCGGTCTGAGGCTCGGAGTAAGCGAACGCCCAGACATTGCTTTCGGTATAAGTACGGTTATCATAGGGCTTAAAGCTTCCGCTCTCTTTCTTCGCAAGCCGGGCCTGAGGGGCCTTGGGAGACGTCAGATCCACACGGAAGTAGCCTTCTACCACTTCTGAAATGAAGCCGGCCTCGTCCTCCGCCCGCGCCACTACACGGTAGTAACCATCCTTGGAAACCACCAGCTCGGTCATATTGCTTACAGGGTTTCCAGAGGAATCCAGCTTATCGGACAAGGAGGCCCAATCCTTATAATCACACCCGGTATCATATGTAGTGGGCGTATAGGTGCTGAGCCTCTGCAATACAGCGGCTGTGGTGGAAAGCCCGCCGGGAACGCTGTCTGTGGGCAGGTAGTACATGCTGTAGCTGTACTGCTTGATACCGGAGCCGCCATTATCCTGGGAATCTCCGATATTGATGCTCACCTGAGCTGCTCCGTCTTCTCCTGTGCCGCCTACTACCACTGCCTTATCCAGGGACAGATCCTTATTTTCTCCGCCGCTGACCGCCCGCATAACAGGCTTTGTAGGCGCGCCGGAGTCAATGGTAAAGGGGTCGGAATAGCTTACGGCCGTATAGCCGGTATACAGGTCTGTCACCACCAGCTTAAAGGCGCAGGTAGTGCTGTTGATGGGCGCTGTATTCCCCGCCACACCCAAATCCTGAAGACAGCTGGGAACATGGAAGTTCAGCCAGGTTTTCGCAAAAGTGGCCGATACTGTTCCGTTGCTGTCCGTCATTTCCTTTGTAGTGCTGTAGGACGGGATCTGATACCAAGCGGAATGATCTTCGCCGTAAACTTCGTTTCCATCCTCATCTGTAGTCGTTGTAAAATCGCGGTTTGCGGTGAAGTAAATATCCGCCTTCAAAGCCGGGCCGCTATAAGTCCTGCCGTCCGCTCCCACATAGTTTTCCACGCCAACCGCGTTGGAATCGTTGAAGGTAGTGAGCATGGAAAGGTTCATCAGGCCCTTACCACCCTGATAAATGGTGGTAACACCGCCGATGCTGAAAGAGTTGATATTCGGTTTCCGGTAATTGAAGCTCAGCTCCGAGGTATACTTCGGCGTATTGGTTTTGCCGTCTGTAGCGATCATACCCCGGATATCATAAGTCTTTCCCGCTTCCAGGCCTTCTACAGAGATATGGATCGGCTCATCGAGATTCCAAGCAGAAAGATCGTCGATTTCCCTTACATACTTCTGGGTAACTGACGTAGTCCAGGCCTCTGTGCTTTTCTTGATCTGATAACCCACAGAAGCTTTCAGGCCGCGGCCTTTTTCGGTAAGGTACAGGTCAAACTCCGCCTTACCGCCTGCCGCGTCGGGGGATTCTACCAAAACACCCGTATTTACCTGCCCGTCGGGAACATCGCTGGAATAAGAGCTGTCATAGCTTGCCGCATAATCGCTCTTATAATCCATTTTCTTGCTGTCGCTGTTCGCTTCGCCCTGAGCATAGTTATAGAACCTGAAGCTGCAGGTATACTCACTGTAGGGCCTGTTTGTGATCTGGTTCCAGTCTGATACAGAGCCGTTCCTGTATGCTTTAATGGAAACAGACCCTTCGCCGTATTTCTCCTGGCTGCTACTGTTAAAGCTAATGCTCAGCTGAGACATCAGGGTATCAAAGCTGCCCTTTGTCAAAGCTTCCCGAGACTTATACGTATAGTACAGTCTGTCGTTTTTATCCCTTTCTTCAGTCCATTTGTTTTTTCCGCTGCTGTTGCTGACTTGCAGCTGCAGCGGGGTGTTTTCGTCAATGTTTGTCAGCGTAATTCGCAGGGAATACACCTTGTTCATGCCGCTGGTGCCAACAAACACCTTATCCGACTGAAAGTTCAGCGTTTCTGTAAGGGAGGCGGTAAGTACGCCATCCTGCTTCACAGTGCTGCTGCCAGCTACCAGAATACTGAACTCGGCATTCCAGGCAAGCGCGGCTGTGCTTCCTACTACTGCCATCAGCATAGCCAGCAGCAAGGCTACTACGATCAGCCTTCTTCCGAAATTTCCTTTTCTGAAACTAGCTTTCATCTTACTCATGAAAACCGTACCTCCTTTTCGTTCCCGCAACGGTTAGGCGATACCCGCCGCACGTAGGACATATGCATAAGCCCAATGCCTCTTATCGATATCAATAAATGGACAATAGGCGTACTTCTGAATGTTGGTGCGCTCCAGGTCGTTCAAAGCGTTCTTCGTGATCATCACGATCAGCTTCACGGCCTCCGCCCTGGTGATGTGCTTTTCCGGACGGTAGGTGCCGTCCTCATAGCCGTCTGCTACCTTGGCTTCCGCCAGAGCTTCAATATACTTTTCATACCAGGCACCGGGCCTTACGTCCTGGAAGGTGCCCGATTTTCCTGAAGTGAGCTTCGCGGCGTCCGCTAAAATTCTGGCGGCCTCGCCTCTGGTGATATAGGAGTTTGGACGGAAGGTCCCATCGCTATAGCCGTCTATGATCTTCAGCTGCTTCGCGTAGGCAATGGAATTGGAATACCATCTTCCCTGCGCTACGTCCTGGAAGGCTTTTCCGTAATTTTTCTCGGAATCAAAGCCGCCCAGGGCCCTTACCACCATGGAAACGAACTCCGCTCTGGTGATCTTATTTTCCGGGCGGACAGTCTTATCGCCATAACCCTCCAGGAACCTGGTGGTGGTCACATCTTTATAGACCGCTACGTAGGTGATATCGGTAAACACGGCTATCTGCGTGGCGTCTACCACCATCTCACCGTCTGAGGTCCAGCCCACAAAGCCGTAGCCCTCCACTGTTTTCACACCCGGCGGGTTCTGGGGCGCTTCGCCGGAAGTGATGGCAATTTGGCTTTCGCCTACCAGCTTTCCGTACTCTCCGGCATCAAAGGTAACGGTCACTCCGGTGTTGTTGTAGGGCCGGTGAACACTGATCTGGGAATACTCGTATACCCAGCGGGATTGATCCATCATATACCGGGTATCGATCACCAGGCACTGCAGCAGGATCAGCTTATTGGTATAGAAGCTTTCCGGCTGTACCGTCAAGGTAGTGGTGCTGTCGGGCGCGTCGTTTTTCAGTACCAGGAACTGGCTGGGCGGCCTTTCGTTGCCCTTTTCGTCCAGCTCCACATTATAGGGCAGGTAATTTCCGCCCTCGTCCTTCTCCGGCAGCATCAGGCTCCACTGAATGGAAACGTTCCCGGTGTAAATTCTGCCGTACTGGTCATAGATCGTTGTATAAACATAGTCCTGAATGGGATCTTTACTGCCCGCCATTACGAAATCTTTGCAAGTGCGGTTGATCTTCACTGTATAGGGGCGAAGCTCTTCCTGAATAATGGGAACTGTCAGTTTCTTAAAGCCAGCCTCGCCCAAGGGCTCATAATTGGCTGTGAAAGCCAGCTTCTCAAGACAATCGCACTCGGTATAAACGGTAAGCTCTCCGGTAAGCCGGTCAAATTCCGCGATCAGGGTTTTTGTTCCGGTCTCGTCCTCCGGGCCGCTGTACTCCACTCGGTATATCTTGTATTCGATGGGCAGATTGCCGTTTTCGGCGCTTTCGCCCCGTTTGTAGATCTCCTCTACCAGAATATTGTCCAGGCCCTCCAGCACGGACCGATCCAGATCCATTGCGATCTCAGCATCTTCCACAGGAGCACCGTACTGATCATACACCACCGGATCAAACTGATAGACCACAGACTTATCCTTCGCATAGGGTCTTTGCAGGGGCGTATCCACGCCGTTTTCATCGGCCCCGGTGATATACAGATAGGTGCTTTCCGGCTCCTCGCGGTTCAGCCGCAGGGTAACTGTTTTGGTAAAGTACCGGTCCTCGGCCTGATTGCTGGTATGCAGCCGCAGGGTCACAGTGTGGCTCAGCTGCCCGGCAGGCACCGCCCGGTTCGTAATGTTAAAGGTAACGTCCTCGCCTTCCGCGATCCCGTCTCCGTCAGTATCGCCAGTGGCAAATTCCACGCCGGTATGGTCGCCCACAAACTCCCACAGGGGGTGATACAGGGCGGAATCAGACCGCATCCAGGCGCCGTACTGGTCTACCACCTCGGCGCGCAGGGTAAGCTGATCGGCAAAATCCGGATCCGGTTTATTCGCCATCTGCTTATTGTTCCAATAGGGGATATCAAACCGGTACTGGTTGGTTTCCGCCAGATACAATTCATAAGCATAGGCGGTACCCTTGCTCAAAACCACCAGCAGGGAGCTTTCGTCCCGAACGTTTTCCGGTTTTCCATGAGGCGTGGCCTGCAAGGTCACCAAAAGGCCCGTTACGGTGGAATTCACGTACAACGTTCCCCGGCTGGTACCGGCCGCCTGCGTCAGCCGCAGCCCCGGCGCTGTTGTAACAAGCTTGATATCCGCTGTTTCTTCCGGCATTTTTCTGCCGTACTGGTCGTAGACCTCGGCATCTATAATGATCTCCTTGGCGGCGGCGCCCTTCGGCGGCACCACCGGCTTTACCACGCCGTTTTCTATTACAGAGCCCTCGCCCGCATCGGTCATTACAGGTACCGCATAAGCAGGTGCGGCATCATCCAGATCCAGATGAATTTTCAGGTCCTCATACACAGTGGTGTCATCTTTCGCGGCACCCCGCAGGGTAAAGCCCACGTCTGTGCCGTTTCGCAGATCCTGCAAAGCCTGAGCTGTATAATACAACCGCACCATTCCGGCATATTCATCATAGATCTGCGCCTGTACTCCGGGGCTGGCATTTTCTACCGTCCACTTTACCATTTTGGAAATGGGGTTCGTAAACTGGTCCCGAACGACCCATACAGCCGTATAAGTCTCATAGCCCTGCCCGGTCTGCGCGGGAAGGGGAAGGGTAACTTCATTCCCCGCCGGAATAGGCTGCACCGTTCCGGAAGAATTTTTGATTCCGGTAAATTCTACCGCTCTGGGCTCCAGCGCCTCGTCCTGACGGAGGGAAAGGTAGAGCGTGCTCCGCAGAGAGCCACAGGCCGCTACAATAGGCACAGAACCCGGAGAAGCGGTGTGATCGATGGTAACGGTTTTCGCCGTGGTGTTTACGGTAACACCCTTGGGCAGCGGAGCGGTGTAGCTCCAGCTGACCGGCGCGTTTTCCAGAACAACACCATACTGATCTCTCACATAAACTACCAGCGGCACCGTTACTGTTTTCCCGTTTTCCGGGATTTGCACGCCGTTGTTATAAACCTCCATATCCTGCGGGAAATACAGGCGGTCCGGCACAGAGGCGTCTCTCGTGATCTTAATAGTCTTGGTATTCCGCACACTGTTGGCGCCGACCACCGTCACAGTGATCTCCTGCGGAATATTGTTGGCCAAGGTAGTGCTGGAGAACCGCAGCCCTCCCCCGGCCGTGAAGGTCACCACGCCCCGGGCGCTGTAAGAATTGCTGCTGAGGTCGTGGGGGATATCTCCCGTCTCCATATCGATCATTTCACTGGGGTTATCCGGGTTTGGCACCTGCGTGGTCCGATACAGGGTGGCATCGGGGAATTTCACCGCATCCAGCCGCCAGGCCAAATCTCCCTGCTGGAACACCTGATCATCGCCATACTGTGTGGTACCGGAAGCGGTCAGATATTGCAATACAGCTCCTCCATCTGTACTGAACACATAGGGAACTTCCGTTTCCTTGATCTCCACAGAATCCGGGCGGGCAGGTTCGCGCCGTACCTCTACCGTAATGCTTCGGGAACGGCTGCTTCCGTTCTGCACGAAAACGCCGGTAATGGTCACATCGCAGTCCGCTGCGCATTTCTTCACGGTCAGCGCCCCGGTGCCGCTGTCAACGCTGATATCTCCCGCGGCGGAGGCAGGGGAAACTGTGTATCTCCATCTGGCGCTGTAATCCGCCATCAAGTCTTCGTACTGGTCGTACACCTGCACCGAAGGAGTATAAGTTTCGTCCCTTCCATTTTTTGTGGAAGGCGTGATCTCATTTGTGCCGTTATAGATCAAATTTTGCACAGTAGTGGGCTTGCTGGGCTCCCGTACAATGTTCACCGCTACCGTATTGGAGCGGCAGGAGCCAAACTGGGCGTAGATCTTAAATTCAGAGGTTCTTGCCGTGGTGTCTACCGTAACATGAGTATTGTTAGCGCCCGTCAGGGAAACTCCATCGGGCAGCTCCCCTTCTACATAGACGCTCCAGGGATCGTAATGGACCCCTTCCTGGTTCAACCTGCCACCGGGCGCATACGCTTCCTCCACCGCGCCCCAATCCCACTGGCTGCCGTACTGGTCAACAGGAACTACGTCCAATAACCGGTCAGCAGTGCCCTCTGCCTTCAAGGGCACCATAATGGTGTACCCGGTCTGATGGGCAGGGGGATAAATTGCGATCTGCTGAAGGCTTCTGGGCTTTCTCGTAAATTGGAACTGATATTCCACAAACCGGGTTTCCCCTTCAAAGGCAGCGGTGATGCGCAGGTTGAAGCGAGCCCCCTCCAGCGTGTTGCTGTTATAGGTAAATTTCCCCTGTGTGTTCATTTCCTGTAAATAAACACCCTGAGGAGCTCCGCCGTCCGGGTAAGAAAGCTCATAAGAAATGGTAAAACCTTTTTGTCTGGCCTTTGCCACATCGATAGCCCCATTGGCGTCCTGGCGAAGCCCGGAAACCAAGTCATGCCTCAAAAGCTCTTCGGGCATCACGTCCTTATCCCGCCACTGATTTGCCAACTCCATAATGCGGACATATTCGGTATTGGTGGCAACCTTGTTGTCGATATTGCGGGCGGGCACCTCATAGCTCAACTGATAAACGGTGCCTTTTATGCCGTTTTCCTCTACCTCTTTCATACCCAGCATTTGGTAACTATTGGTCAGAGAGGTGCGCATATAGGAAAGCCGATCCTTTGGCTTGCTGACATAAACTGTTTTTTCCTCCGTGATCTTCGTTCCGCCCGGCTCTGTATAAGTAGCCCGAAGGATATGCTCTCCTTCTACCACATCATTTACACTTGTATCGTCCCTATATATAATAGTATACGAATTTCCTATTCCCCGAGTGATCTCAAAGGGACAGCTTTTTCCAAACGCAGTATAGATTTTCTGTGTATTCGAAGTGGGAACCAGCTCCAAGGCAGGCCATTTATCCTGATAAGCAGCCTGGTACTGATCGTACAGGAAACCATAAAGGCTGGTTCCCTGAGAAATTACATCCTTGATCGTTTCCTGGCCGGAGCCGTCCAGCGCCGTATTGCCCACACAGAAGCCCTCCACCGGTTCTCCGGCAGAGTTTGTCACGCTGCTCACCAAATTCTCCGTCTGCGTGCCTACCGCAGACGGAACTACAGTACCCTTATACAGGCCGATATCGATCATATCTCCATGGATCGCTTTTCCATCCATTTCAAAAATCGCCCGAATGGCAAACCTGGCTTTTTGCCCGGTGATAACCGGACCAGCAGCTTCGGTGTGCCAAAGAAGATTATCCAGATTGGCAGCCTCATGAGTCACATGAAGCTGAGGCGCGGCCACATCTGTACGAACGATTTCCTGCTCAGGTCCTTCCAGGAATTCATCCGCATAGGTGATCTCCGACGGCACCATATCCAGCGTAACGCCTACCGGTGCTTTCATAAAGTATTCGTCCAGGTTGGGATCTTCAGGATCTAATACCTTATATACTACCCACAGCTTTTTCCCCACCAGCTTCGAGCCTTCCAGCTTGGGGTCTGTCAGGGTAGCTTCCTTTACACGGTAATATTCCCCGTTGACGGTGGGAACCAGCTTTCCTTCTCCGCTTTCCTCCGTGACCTCACAGCTTTCCAGGGAAATATCATCGTTCAAAATAAATTCCCATTTGAGCCCTGTAAAGAAACCCTCAAAATCGTCATGCTCCGGAGAAGTCGTGCCCGAAGTCTCCGTGCCCGCGTAATACTTCAAAGCAGGTCTTTTGCCGTTCCCCTGATGGCCCTCCGGAATCCAGTTGCCCTCTGTATCGTTCTGCTGAGACTGCTCATAGGTGGGAATATCATATCGGGGATACCGGCCGCTTTCGATCACCACGCCGGAAGAATTGGTCGGTCTTTGGAAATCGGGATCCGGAATTTCAATGCCCTGGCCGGGATGCTCCGGGTCTTCTATGGTGTCGCCGCTGACAGTATTGTTATTGCCTACAGAGAGGCTTCTTACTAAATATTTAACATTGACATTATCATACCAAACACCGGGAGCCTCTTCTCCCGCAATGCTCTGCGCGGGATTCCGGCTCCATGTAGTGCGGGAAGCGCTGCCATTCTTTCTCCAGGTGGAAAGCTGCGGCTCATCGTAATAATAATAGGCCTCGCCCTCCTGAGCTGAATAATATTCATCTCTGTACTTCTGAATAAAGCCCGCGCCGCCCATGGCCAGGGAAACCTTTTCTCCGGCGGAGTTCTCATAATAGAACTGATCTACGATCTCCTGAGCTTCCTTGGCTGTCTCGGGAACGTGAATAGAGCCGGAAAACAGCATCTCTGTACTCTCAGCAGGGTTCATGTTGTCATAGCATTGAAAATCCAAATCAATTACTGTGACATAGCCCTCTTCATCGGGCTCCGGAAATTCACCTTCGTTAAAGTAGAACTGGAAATAGCAGTCCAGCATGCTGGTATTCCCCTGATCCTTCCGGGCGCCGGATACCAAATAGCCTGTATAGCGGGAATACAGGTTCTGAGAGCTCATGGCCATTTCAAAATCTCCCGTATCGGAGATGATCTTTGCCTTTTCCGTGGCCAGGAATTCCTGTACGGCCTGGGGCATGGTGCTGCGGTTGGAAAGTACCGCCGCGATCTTTCCATTATAAGCCCGGATCGCTCTGCGCTCTTCTGTCAGAAAGGGCGGCTGCGGATCCGCACGGGGACGGGTAATGGGAACTACCCGGTTTCCATCCGTCTGAAACACGAACACGCCTTCCCGCACGGTTTCATTCCGTGCGCCGGGCTCCGGCTTGATCTGTAAACTCATAGTGAGAATACCGGTAGTCGCGTCAAAGCCGGTCTGCACAAAGCGCATCCGGGTATCCGGAACCGCGGCGGTTTCTTCCGTTTCCAAATCAGAAAAAGGAGTCTCCTCTTCCGCTGTTACTTTTAACGCCTGCACAGCAGGAACCACCGGCAACCCGTAGACCGCCAGGAGCAATGTTAATATGAGTGCGACCACCCTTTTCCACTGTTTCATTGAATTCCTGCCTCCTCAAAACACTTTGTTCTTCGGGAGCAGCTTTCCTGCCGCTCTCCGAAAAATCAACATTCTGTAAATTTCGTTCCCTATCCCGCAAGGTCTTGCGGTTTCTTTTTGCCAAATGGGCACAGTACCCCTATCATTTATTACATATACTAACATTATATCCAAAATGGAAAAAACGTCAATATTTTTCCGCAAATTTTCTTGCTTTTTCTTTGTGAAAAATTCAGGAAAGCAACTGCTTTCTTCTGAGAAACCACGAAAATTTCTGTGGGAATTTTCAAAATTATACAAAATGTAGAGGTGTTAGGATTTCCTGACTCTAGAAGCGGTAAAGCTGCGATACAAAAAATTTTAGAATCGCGCTATACGCTCCGTAATTTTTTCAAAAAAACTTGGTTTTTTCGGAGAATTCTCCATTGACAACGGAAATTTTATCCCCTATAATAACGTCGAGTAATTCTATAACTATGGCCTTTTTCCGTTTTTTAGCTTTATGAGGTCTTGCATACACTAATAAAGTACAAAAGCGGATCTGCTGGATACTAACAATAAGGAGGGAACCTGATTTGAAACAAAATTCTCATCATCCATCTGGCGGAAAGCTTCGCGGCCTGTTTTGTCTGGGCCTTGCCGCTGTATTGGCCGCTGGGATTGCCTTAAACAGCACCGCTGCCGGTACCGCGCCCACGCAGTACGACATTTCCGTATGGAGCTCTCCCACCCACACCGCCGCTCTTTCCGGCGACACGCTGTACTTCTGGGGAACCAATGAGCGCGGTCAGTTCCCCGGTTCAGAACTGGTTTATTCCCCTGAACCGACTCTTGTGCAACGCGGAGTAAAAGATGCTTCCGTATCCGTTAATCGCACTTTGACAGTATCCTCTGACGGGCAGCTCCGTTCTTATGGAATTGAGCCCGCTACTGATATTGCCGCTCCCAAGGACGGCCTTGTGTTGGCAAGAAATGTCGCTCAGGTAGAGGCTGAGGATCTTTTTGCCGCCTATATCGATAAAAAGGGCGCCCTTTACACGTGGGGACAGAATGGGTCCTTTCAGCTGGGTACCGGCTCAGTGGAGTCCTCTGCTGAACCTATCCGAATTTTGGACAGCGGCGTAAAAAAGGTCAGCCTGGGTAATTCCTTTGGCTTGGCCTTACTGGACGATGGCTCTGTGTATGGCTGGGGTAACATTTCCTCTCTTCTTCCGGATTCCGATGAAAATTCCTCAGAAGGGGCTATAGATCATCCCGTGAAAATAGCGGAGAATACACAGGATATCAGCACTGGAAAAATGCATGCATGTCTGTTGAAAAAGGATGGATCTCTGTGGGCCGGCGGCGACAACACCTTCAGCCAGATCGGCATAGAAGATTATTCCTCCAACGGTCTCACGCAGGTCATGGCTGGAATTCGCTGCGTCAGCGCAGGTTCTTATCACAATTTCGCCGTATCCAATGACGGTGCTGTCTACGCTTGGGGCTACGGTATGTTTGGTCAGTTGGGCAGCGGCAATACTGAACGCTACAGCACCCCCACGGAAACTTCCTTTGATTTCGTGCAGCTGTTTGCCTGCAGCGACAACACCTTCGGTGTATCCACCGATGGCTCGCTGTATTCCTTCGGAAACAACACCAACTACCGCCTGGGCAAATCCAACGGCTCCGATTCTCTGCTGCCCGTGCGCATTCTGGACCAGAAAATGAATTGGGTCTATACCGATGAGCCCGAGTCCAATGAGCCCTCTCACGGCGCGGACAACAGCGGCGATCTTCCCGATCACTCCGATAACGAGCCCTCTCAGCTGCCTGACGACAGTGTCAAAGAGCCTGAGATCGTCAGTGTTCCCTTTGTCAGCGGCTACGAAGACGGCACCTTTAAACCCGATAAAAACGTGACCAGGGCCGAATTCCTCCGTATGTTGGTTTCCGCCCTCTGTGAGGATTTCGATCCTGATCACAATTACGGCACCTGCTCCTTCTCCGATATTCCTCTGGGCAAATGGTATGAGAACTACATCGCCTTTGCGGAACAGAAGGGCCTGGTGGCAGGCTATGAGGACGGCACCTTCCATCCGGAGGCCTCTATCACCCGCGCTGAGGCCAGCAGCCTGGCTGCGGCGATTTTGAAGCTGGACATCGCTTCCGCTCCTTCCGCTAGCTTTACCGATGTAGGCGTGAAAAACTGGGCGGCTCCGGCCATCAACGCTCTGGTAGAGAAGGGGATCCTGCATGGCGATGGAAACGGCAAGTTCCGCCCCGGCAGCCCGATCACCCGTGCGGAAGCGGTCATTGTGGCAGCCTCCGCCGCCGGCTTCCAGCCCGATTCCGATACCGTGGAGCAGCTGACAAAGAGATTCCCCGAAAGTCCCTTTAAAGACGTTCCCACTTCCAAGGGCTATTATGTGTATCTGCTTCGTGCGGTAGGCTACGCGCAATAGTTTTCCCCTTTCAACGGATTATTTCTATTCCCTATATTTCCCTTATTCGGCAGACTGGCATTGTCCAAATGGACAATGCCAGTCTGTTTTTTCGTCCGCCCATTGCGGTCTTCGATTTTTCATTGCATTCGCCGGGGAAAAATGCTATACTGAAAAAACACCGAGCTTCATTTCCGGCACCAGAAAGCTTAAGGCGCCACCGCACAATTCCCGGTTAGCGCCTTAAAATTTCAGCGGCTTTCTCGTTCGGTTTTTTAGCGAAGATCCCACAGGGCGCTTCCGGAAAACGGTAAGCGGCCCTTTTGAAAAAAGGAGCGGGTAACATATGAATCAAACGGAAAAAACCATGGAAAAAATTGTGAACCTCTGTAAAACCAGGGGCTTCATTTTCCCCGGCAGCGATATTTACGGCGGCCTTGCCAACACCTGGGACTACGGCCCCCTCGGGGCAAGGCTCAAAAACAATGTAAAGGACACTTGGCGAAAGCGCTTCATTCAGGAACGGAAAAACAGCTATGAGGTGGACGCCGATATTCTGATGCACCCCCGGGTATGGGAGGCCAGTGGCCATGTTGCCTCTTTCTCCGACCCTCTTTTGGACTGCAAGGAATGCAAAATGCGCCACCGGGCCGATAATCTCATCGACGATTTCGACCCTGAGGCCCACGCCGACGGCATGACAAAGGAAGAGATGTTCCAATATATCAAGGATCATCACATTCCCTGCCCCAACTGCGGCAAACACAATTTTACGGATATCCGGGAATTCAACCTGATGTTCCAAACCTATCGCGGCGTCACCAACGACAGCAAAAGCGTCATTTATCTGCGCCCGGAAAACGCCCAGGGGGAATACGTCAATTTCCTGAATGTTCAGCGCACCATGCGGGCAAAGCTGCCCTTCTCCATCGGGCAGATCGGCAAGGCCTTCCGCAACGAGATCACCCCCGGGAACTTCACCTTCCGTACCATCGAATTTGAGCAGATGGAATTCCAGACCTTCTGCAAGGAGGGCTCCGACGAGGAGCTGTACACCTATTTTAAGGAGTACGGCAAGCAATATTTTGAGGATCTGGGTCTTCCCGCGGAGCACCTGCGCTTCCACGACCACGAAAAGCTGGCCCATTATGCCAAGGCGGCCTGCGATATCGAGTTCCTGTTCCCCTTCGGCTGGGGCGAAATCAACGGCACCCACAACCGCACCGATTTCGATCTCACCCGCCACCAGGAATACAGCGGCCAGAAGCAGGAGTATCTGGACCCGGAAACCAACGAGAAATTCATTCCCTATATCATCGAATCCACTTATGGGCTGGACAGAACAGTGCTGGCCCTGCTGTGTGAGGCCTACGACGAGGAGCTTTTGGACGCGGAAAAGAATGACAGCCGTGTGGTTCTGCATCTGAACCCTGTTGTGGCCCCCTATAAGGCCGCCGTGCTGCCCCTTTCCAAGAAGCTGGGGCCCAAGGCGCTGGAAATTCGCGACCTGCTCTCCAAGCACTTTATGACCGATTACGACGAGACCGGCTCCATCGGCAAGCGCTACCGTCGGGAGGACGAGATCGGTACGCCTTTCTGCGTCACAGTGGACTTCCAGACTGTTGGCGACGAGAATTCTCCTGCCGACAACTGCGTTACCGTTCGCGACCGGGATTCCATGGAGCAGGCGCGCATGCCCATCGAGGCGCTTGTTTCCTATCTGGAAGAGCGGATCCATTTCTAAAAATCACCAGCGCGGCGGCGGTTGCGCCGCGGGCACTCGTGTCCCTACTTGGTGCGAAAGGATAGTTTCTGACCCGGCCAGAAGATTAAGATGGCAAATTGTAGTTTGCGGCGAGACGCCGCGGCCACTCGTGCCCCCACTTGGTACGGAAGTTTGGCTTCTGACCCGACCGGAAGGTTAAGATGGCAAATTGTAGTTTGCGGCGAGACGCCGCGGCCACTCGTGCCCCCACTTGGTACGGAAGTTTGGCTTCTGACCCGACCGGAAGGTTAAGATGGCAAATTGTAGTTTAACGAACCAATCGTTAGCTGTTAGTTGTTAGTCGTTAGAAAAGGGAACGCTCTCTCTTTTGTCATTCTGAGGAACGCAGAAAGCTATAGCTTTCTTGACGAAGAATCTCGACCTTGATTCCGGAAAAAGGGCAAAGGACGAGATTCTTCACTTCGTTCAGAATGACAGGTGGAGAGCGAGCGGGTAACCGCTAAATTATAGGTAACCTCTAAAAACTCATTGTTCCGATGAAACGATTTAGAAAAATCGGCCTTTTACAGGCTTTACAAGTGCATTTTTCTGAGTTTTTAGAGACTCCCTATAGTTTATCGATAAGGAAAGGCAACATGCTGTAGGGACAGCCCTCCGGGCTGTCCGGGGAATTTGTACGTAATTTGCGGACAGCCCAGAGGGCTGTCCCTACATTTAAAGCCTGATAAATTCATATTTATCAGGCGTTGGTGATAACCCTTATACTGCCAGCAATGCTTATGCCCTTGACCTTGCTAATTGCTAATTACTAATTCCCCCCCGTCCGGCATCTGGTAGAAGGATTTTACGCTTATGAAAATTGACAGACTTTTAGGTATTCTGGCGGCGCTGCTGCGCCGGGATAAGGTCACCGCACCTTTTCTGGCGGAAAAATTTGAGGTGTCCCGGCGCACCATCAGCCGGGACATTGAAACCCTTTGCATGGCGGGCATTCCCATTGTCACCGAGCAGGGCCGAAACGGCGGCATCTCCATTGCCCCGGGCTACACCTTTTCCAGGCAGCTTTTTACAGAGGAGGAACTGCACGCCATTCTTTCCGGCATTCGGGGGATCGACAGCGTCTCTCCCGCCCCCCACCGGGCAGTGCTGGAGGAAAAGCTTTCCCCCTCGGAAAGGGGCTCTTCGCCCTTGCTGATCGACCTCTCCTCCCATTATCACGACAGCCTGACGGAAAAAATTTCCCTGTTTCGCCGGGCCATCGACAGTTCCTTGCTTGTCACCTTCCGCTATTACTCGGAAAAAGGAGAGTCGGCCCGCACGGTAGAGCCCTATTATGTGGTTTTTCAGTGGGGGGGACTGGTATCTGCTGGCCTGGTGTACGGAAAGGACGGATTTCCGGCTTTTTAAGCTTTCCCGGCTGTGGGAACCGCGGCTGACCTCCACCGGCTTTTCTCACAGAAGGGTGCCGGAGGAAAAGCTGGATTTTGAGCAGACCTGGCAGGAAAACTACCGGCTGGAAGCCGTTTTTGACCCAGAAGTAAAATACCGGCTGATCGAGGAATACGGCCCCGGCTGCTTTTCCGCGGAGCCGGACGGCCGCCTGCGGTTTTCCGTGGACTTCACCTTTTACAGCTCCATGCTTTCTTGGGTACTTTCCTTTGGAAGCAGCGTTCAGGTGCTCTCCCCGCCGAAGCTGCGGGAGGGCCTGAAAAAACAGGGGGAATTTTTTCTTTCCCACTATGCAAAACAGGACAGTTAGCTGTCCTGTTTTTTCTGTTATATTAAATGACAACATATCCTGCCGTCATACTTTGAAGCAGGCGGGAGAAGGCCCATATTTTTTCAAAAAGGAATGGTGTGAAATGAGTAAGCTTCAGGATTTGAAACAGGAGATCACCACATACTGCGGACTGGACTGTGTCGGCTGCGAATTTGTGGAAAGCTGCCACTGCGGCGGCTGTATCGCCACAAAGGGGCGGCCCTTCCACGTCTCCGCGGATCAGGAAGCCTGCGAGGTGGCAAAATGCGCCATGGAAAGGGGCGTCACCTTCTGCGGGGAATGTGAAAGCTTCCCCTGCGAGCTTTTGCAAAGCTTTTCCAACGACCCCGAGCACGGCGACAAGCCTCAGGGGGCCAGGATCCGCCGCTGCCGGGAGCTGATGGCGGCGCTGGAGCGGGAAATGGGCGGCGCCCTGTGAAACGCGAGTTCTTTTCCTATCCGGAAAGGATCGAGCAAAGCTCCCTGTACGGCTTTTCCTGGATGGAATATGTGACGGCGATCCCGTCTCCTCTGGTGGCCGTATCGAGCTATAAAAGCAACGGCAAGCCCAATGTGGCAATGCAGTCCTGGTGTACCTTTTCAGGTGGTTCGGACGGATTTTACACGATCTTTGCCAATGTCCACAAGCGGCAGCACATGTACGTCTCCGTGCGAGAAACCGGCTGTCTGGTGGTAAATTTCCCCTCCCAGAAATACTTTGCCGCCTGTATGCGCTCCATTCATCAAAATGATTTTGACACAGATGAGATCGCCGCTTCCGGCCTTTCCGCAGAGCCCGCCGTAAAAGTAAACGCTCCCAGAATTCAAGAATGCTTTTTGAATTTGGAATGCGAGCTTGCCTGGGAAAGAGAGCTTTTTCCCGGCAGCGACAGCATGGTATTGTGCGCAAGGGTGGTGGGCTTTGCCATGGACGAAACACGCTATCGCACTGAAAAACCGGGGCGCTATAGCAAAACAGGCTATCTTTATAACCTTCGCTCCACCCTGAACCCGGAGACCGGAGCCAGAGACAGGGCCGCCCTGGGCATTCTCCAGGCTCTTCCTCCTTATGACATTTTGTAAAATGACGCTCTTTTTCTTTTCAATTTGTCAAGTAAACCAAAACAGCCGCCGCAAAATTTGAACTTTTGCGGCGGCGACTTTTTAGGCGCTGGATACCCTGGAAGCTGGACAGATGCGATAAATTATGTTGAGCGAACTAGGGCTTGTTTGAAAATAGAGAAAATGGCGGATTTTTGTACAAGGCGAGATGGTTTCAAGGCGGAAACCGCAGGACAGGCTGACGCCTGTCGAGGATTTCCAACGCGGAAATCCGTCCGCATTGT
>Ga0209694_1000220_pt1 | contig 107007 bp, 87 predicted proteins | sample GluameincwithD2O_FD_187499 | JGI IMG/M metagenome (GOLD analysis project Ga0209694, IMG submission 187499) | Mouse cecum microbial communities from Vienna, Austria - Glucosamine amended microcosms incubated with D2O (SPAdes) (version 2) | ecosystem: Host-associated > Mammals > Digestive system... | reverse complement strand
CTACTGCGGCAACACGGTGACGGAGGTGACGCTGGACGGGGAAACCTGGTCCTTCTGGGGCGGAGACTCCGTGACTCTGACGGACATCGTCATCAACCTGGCCTACGACCCGGAGGCGGTTTGCCGCTGCCTCCCCGAGTTCACGGTGGACACGGAGTTTGGGGACGGCTACGGCGTGAACCTGACGGAGAACTACGTCCGCTGCGAGGCGGGTCAGGCGCTCCTGACCGCGGAGCAGACAGAAATGATTCGGGATATCCTGGACCGGAACTGTAAATAAGCAGGGGAGGGGGCGGAGCCCCCTCCCCTGCTGTATCCCGCCGGAGGTCTGCTGTTTAACCATTCCAATCCACGTCGTAGGTTCGCTCCACAGCAAACTTGTTGAGATAACCTGTGGAAATATCAAAGTTCAGGTCGTACTTATACTCCAATCCATAGTGCAGCCACATAACCTCGTTTCCGGTCCAGCCGGGATACTTCTCCGCGGCCTTTTCCTGGGTCAACTCCGTGATTGGCACTCCGTCAAAGGAAATTGTCTCAAGAACGCTTTTATCGTCCTCGGCAGCCATAGTCAGCTCCAGCCGGGCGATTACCGCCTGCCCCAGAGAAACTTCCTCCTCGTCCGTCGCAAAGGAAATCGCAAAACGCATATTGTCGGTCACTTTGATGCTGCCGCCGGTGTAGTAGGAATTCGCTTCCAGTTGAGTGGCAGGGTCTACGGTAATCCGATGATAGCTCTCGTCTACCCAAGACACATCGAATCCCTCATCCAGCAGAGTCTGGACCGTGGTCTCCCCCACCCGGACCTCTTTACCGTTTATACTGATGGGCAGCAGAACATCATCACCGCCGCCCCCCTGACTGCTTTCGCCGTCATCTTTACCGCAAGCGGACAAAAACAGCATGAACACCGCCAAGAACAGGCAGAGCCAAGAACGGGTTTTTTTCGTATTCATGTTTCGTCAAACTCCTTTTCGTTTTCCCGCCACAGGGTTTTAGCCTTTGGACAGTGCCGGTCAATCAACCCTTTTGCCGTTTGAAACTGTTCCCAACTGGTCAGATACAGCCGCTCGGACCGTTCCTTGGCGGAACCGGCATCCTTCCGATAGTCAACGGTCAGGGAGATTCCGGCGCCGACCTTCTGGCGCACACGGGTGTTTCCAACCTTGTAGTAAAGCCGGGTTTTCTCCTCCCGCACGCCCAGCGCTTTCATATCCGATACCCGGTAGATATGGCAGACACCCCGAAAATAGAGCCAGAAATCCGGCCCTATCAGCAGCCGGGCGGGGAAGCTATCCTCAATCGTGTTGAGAAAATCTGCCCTCCCAAAGTTCTGCCGGACGAAAGCCTCCTGATCGGAGGGTGAAAGAATCGAAAGGGCTTTCTCAAACTGTTTCCGCGCATTCTTCATCGTGTTGGCCCGACTGGTAAGCAGCACGCACAGCCAGATAAACGCTGCAATGCCTATTCCAATAAGAAGATGCACCCGCAGTACATAGGCCAGGTCATACCCTGCGCCAAAACCCAAAGCCACCATGCCGGCCGCCGCCGCCGCCATCCAGATATAGTACATTCTCCGCTGTTTGCCCCGGAAAGACTTCCATACCGGCTCGAAATCCCGGAGCTCCCTATCCAGCCACTCCCGCAGCGTTTCGCTCATAACAGCCCATCCTTTCCATGACAAACCGGCAGGAGAAATGGGCCCATGCCTTGCTCCAAGCAAAGGAAAGCGATCATTTCTTTATCTGCCTTCCTCCCTGCTGAGTGCCAGTGTCACTCGTACAGGGCCGCAGGATGTTGGTAGCGCCTTGCGGCCTGCCGCTTTTGTGTCTCCGGGATTATTTTACTCTATCCCAGAAAAAATTACAATAGCCTTGTCCTCGGAATATGGAGGAAACCGGTATCTCCGTTTGCCGGCACAGCTTGGATTTGTCAGCCGTTCTGAAGGGGTTTTTGATTCCTGCAATTCCATCACATTCGGCTGACTTAACAAAAATTAAGGAGGGGACTTCTTTGCGAAGTCCCCTCCTCTCGGAAAGAGCTTTTTTACAAGGGCAAGCCTGCGCTTAGAAATCGGCGCTGCCCACGGTGCGGGGATGGGGCAGCACGTCCCGGATGTTGGAAACGCCCGTGAGGTACATCACCAGCCGTTCGAACCCCAGGCCGAAGCCCGCGTGACGGCAGGTTCCGTAGCGCCGCAGGTCGCAGTACCACCAGTAGCTCTCCGGGTCCATGTTCAGCTCCTTGATCCGGGCTTCCAGAATGTCCAGCCGCTCCTCGCGCTGGCTGCCGCCGATGATCTCGCCGATGCCGGGGACCAGACAGTCCGCCGCAGCCACGGTCTTGCCGTCGTCGTTCAGGCGCATGTAGAACGCCTTGATTTCCTTGGGATAGTCCGTGACGAACACCGGGCGTTTGAAAACCTGCTCGGTGAGATAGCGCTCGTGCTCCGTCTGAAGGTCGCAGCCCCAGAAGACCTTATAGTCGAACTGGTCGTTGTGCTTTTCCAGAATCTCCACCGCCTCGGTGTAGCTCACCCGGCCGAAGTCGGAGGAGGCCACATGCTCCAGCCGCTCCTTCAGGCCCTTGTCCACGAAGGAGTTGAAGAAGTCGATCTCGTCGGGGCAGCGCTGGCAGACCTGCCGGATGACGGATTTTATCATCGCCTCGGCAATGTCCATGTCCCCCGCCAGATCGCAGAAGGCCATCTCCGGCTCGATCATCCAGAATTCGGCGGCGTGGCGGGCGGTGTTGGAGTTCTCCGCCCGGAAGGTGGGGCCGAAGGTGTACACGTCGCCAAAGGCCATGGCGAAGTTCTCCGCGTTCAGCTGGCCGGAGACGGTGAGGTTGGCGGGCTTGCCGAAGAAGTCCTGGGAGAAGTCGATGCTTCCGTCCTCTGTCCGGGGCGGGTTCCCGGCGTCCAGGGTGGTGACCCGGAACATCTCCCCCGCGCCCTCGCAGTCGCTGGCGGTGATAATGGGGGTGTGGACATAGACGAAGCCCCGGCTCTGGAAGAACTCGTGAATGGCGAAGGCGGCGGCGCTCCGCACCCGGAAGGCGGCGGAGAACAGGTTTGTCCGGGGCCGCAGGTGCTGGATGGTCCGGAGAAAGTCCACGCTGTGCCGCTTTTTCTGAAGAGGATAGTCGGGGGTGGAGGGGCCCTCCACCTCAATGCGGGAGGCCTTCAGCTCCAGGGGCTGCTTGGCCTCGGGGGTGAGGACCACCGTGCCGGTGACGATCAGCGCCGCGCCTACGTTCTGGGCGGCGACATCCTTGTAATTTTCCAGGGCTCCGGCCTCCATGACCACCTGGAGGTTTTTCAGGCACGAGCCGTCGTTCAGCTCGATGAAGGCGAAGTTTTTCATGTCCCGAATCGTCCGGGCCCAGCCGCCCACGGTGACGGTCTGGCCGTCCAGGGACTGCTTGCCGGCAAAAATAGCCGCGATTTTCGTGTAGCTCATGGCGATCACCTGATTCCTATTCTTTCATAATGGATGATACATTATATCATAAATTTTCGCTTTTGCAAGAGGCGTTCTCTGCCGGCAGGGGGCCGGTTCCGCCGTAAAAAACGGAGAGGCCCCCGGCCTCCCCGCTTTTTCGCCCTTTTTATTGATACCGGTACTGCATGCCCGTATACTGCTCGATGCAGCTGAAAAACAGGTCCCGGTTCCGGAACTCCAGCAGTTTACAGTCCTCCTCCTCATGGAAGGATACGATGCGGCGGCGGGTGTCAATCCAGACGCGCCACAGGTTCGGGGCGGTGTTTGTTTGCTCCATAGGGAGGCTCCTTTCACAAAAAATCTTGAGACCGTCCTTGATGCCGTCATTATATAAGACGATCGAGGGGGCGGTTTTGTTTCATCAATTTGAAAAAAATTTGAATTTTTTTTGAAGGGGCCCTCTAGGCATCCCCCGCCTCCTGGGCCTCCATCTCCGCCGCCACGTCCTCCAGCAGGGACTCCCAGGCGGCGGGATGCTCCACATAATAGAGGGGGCAGAGCTTTCCCGTCACGTCGTAGTGCCGGATCACGTCCTCCGCCGGGTCCAGGCGAAGGGCCCGGCACAGCCACGCCGTCAGCTCCACCGCCCGTCGGTAGGACGCGGGGGCGTACTCCCCCGTCTCATCCGGATGGCAGACCTCGATGGAAACCGTGTCGCCGTTTCGGGTGTTGGAGGCGTAGGCGATCTCCGTCAGGGGGACGCACTGGACCACCTCCCCCTCCAATCCCACGATGAAGTGGCTGGAGGCGTAAGTCCCCGCCTCCCCGGAGGACAGGGAGGCAAAGTAGTTCCGGTTGGCCTGGGCGGAGGTGGCGGGGTTGCCCACGTAGTGCAGGACTACGCCGTTGACCCGCTTCAGGGGGTCCCCGGGGCGGGACCAGGGGTTCACGGGGAGAAAGTCCCTGGTTATGTAAGCGGGAATCTGTTCCTCCGCCTCCGCCGGGGAGGGCCGGCGGGACAGCCGGACGGCGGCGGTTATGAGAACCGCCGCCGCCAGCAGCCCGAGAATTGCCCAGAGCCGGACAAGCCGGAGGGATTCCTCCGCCCGTGTTCTGCGGCTTCTTCTCCCCATGGATCAGAACGCCTCCTTGAAATAGGCCGAGGTGTCGGCGGGGAAGGAGTAGGAGTCCGCATAGCCGTAGATGTCCTCTCCTTCCGCCGTTTTCTGCATGGCGGACTTCTCCGCCTGGGTCAGCAGCTTATACCCCTGGTTCAGGATGCCCAGGTCCTCCAGCGTCTGGAGGGTCTCGGTGCAGTAGGCGGACAGGCCGATGGACACAATGTCGCTGTAGGTGTAACTCTTCGAGGGGCTGGGGTCGTTCGACGTGGTGAGACCGTAATACAGCTGGAGCTCGCCGGTATAGGCGGCGGAGGCGTAGTCCTCATAGGCGGGGAGGAACAGCGTCTTTCCGAAGTGCCCGGCCTGGATGTCCCGGCGGACGGCCTCCTCCACCGCTTGGGCCTGCTCAGGCGTCAGGTCCAGATTGACCGTCTCCTGGTCCGCCGGGCTGTAGAGGCCGGCGAGATACCCGCCGGTGAGCCGGGCGGAGGTAATATAGTTGTCCTCCGCGGGAGTTACCCGGTCAAAGATGCTGTGCTCCTGGATGTCCGGGTCCGACGCCAGGGCGGCCACCATCTGGGTGATCTCCTCGTTCGCGGAGAGGGGGAAGTGGTAATAGCGGTGAACGGGACGGTCCTCCTGGAAGCGATAGGTCAGGTTGAAGTAGATATATGCCTCGCCGTCCGATTCCTGCTTCCGGTCCAGCTCGTCCGCCTGCTCCGTTATGAGGATGGCGGCGTCCAGGACCTTCTGCATGGCGGCGGGGTCCGACAGCGTGGCGCCGGCCCCCCGGCCATAGACGCCGTGGAAGTTGACGGTCACCTCCGTGATGTCCCCGGTCCCGGGGACCCAGGTCTCCACGCCGAAGGGGTCGGCGGCGATGACGCAGCAGACGGCTGCGGCGGCAATTGCCGTTCCCGCCGCGCCCTTGAGGCTGCCCCGGAAGACGGACAGGGACTTTGCCAGCAGCATGGAGGCGGCGTAGTAGCCCACGATTCCGGCAATGGCCATGCACACGGCCATGGAAACCGGGTTGGCGCACTCGCCCTTCTGGAAGAAGTCCTGGCAGAAAAGGCTGTACAGCAGCGTCCCTCCGGCCGCCGCCGCGCAGAGGGCCACGCCGTAACGGAAGATGGGCTTCATCCACTCCACGGCCACCACGTCCCCGGCGCTCTCGCTCCTGCGGCGGCGGTACAGGGCCCAGGCGCAGGCCAGGAGCACCACGCCCACCAGGGCGTACGCGGCGATGAGCCAGCCGCCCGTCAGTTTGACCCACAGCAGATTTCCGTAATCAATCCAGCCGCCGGCGGTGACAATCTGCTCATATTGGCCGCTGACGCGCACGTGCTCCACCAGGTGGATGGTGGGGCTCAGGAAGGACGCCACGCCCCGGTAGGTCTCGTCCACGCCGAAGTAGAAGAGGTTCATCAGGAAGGTAATCAGCCACTCGGCGAGGAAGCCCAGGAAGTGGAAAACGAAGTAGAGCGCCGCGAAGGCGAAGGGGTTGCCGGTGACGAAGACCACCGCCGTGGCCGCGGCGAAGTAGAAGAACGTGTTTCCCAAAACGCCCAGGACGGTCACCAGGACCCCCACGGGCTCGAAGAGCCCCGCCGCCAGGGAGATGAGCACCGTCAGCCCGCCCACCACGGCGTAGGGAATCAGCATCATGGCCAGGCCGGAGAGGAAGCTGGTGGCGAAGAGGCCCTTGCGGGTGATGGGCAGAGAGTGGTAGAGCCCCACGCTCCGGGCGTTGTACAGCCAGCCCCACACCGCCAGCGCGCAGAGGGCGGCGTAAAACAGGGAGAGGATGGGCACCCCATAGGACAGGGCCGCGTAGTAAAGCCGCGTGACCTCCAGTCCGTGCCCGGCGGAGGAGCGGAAGCCCTCCTCAATCAGGACCATCGTCAGATACAGGGGAACCAGAGCCCCCAGGGCGGACACGCCGCCCCACAGGGGCCAGAACCGGGCGAGATTCTTCTTGAACAGCGTGGGGTTAAAATACGATGTCTTTAACGGCATAGTTGGCCCCTCCTAACTCATAGATGAAAATTTCCTCCAGCGTCAGCGGCACCGCGTCCACCAGCATGGGGGCATAGGTCGCCATGCGGTTTGCCGCCTCCTCCGCGTTCATGCGCATGATGAGGGTGTGAATGCGCCCCACCTGGGAGGCGTGCAGCACCGGCAGATCCTCCGGCACGCCGCCGCCGTCCTGAAAGACCACCTGGAGCTTCACCATGTTGTCCTGGAGCTGGGCCAGGGACCGCTCCAGCAGCACCTTTCCGTGGTCCAGAATGCCCACGTGGTCGCAGACGTCCTCCAGCTCCCGGAGGTTGTGGGAGGAGACCAGCACCGTGGTTCCCCGCTGGCTGACATCCCCCAGCACCAGGGACCACACCTGCCGCCGCATGACGGGGTCCAGGCCGTCCACCGGCTCATCCAAAACCAGATAGTCCGGCATGGCGCTGAGGGCCAGCCAGAAGGCGGCCTGCTTCTGCATGCCCTTGCTGAGGCGGCGGAGGAGGCGCTTCTCGTCAATGTCGAAGACCCCCTTCAGCTTCTCATAGCGTTCCATGGAGAAGCGGGGATAGAAGCCCCGGTAGAACCGGCACATGTCCCGGATGCTGGCCTGGGGAAAATAGTACCAGTCGTCGGCGATGGCGGCGATTCGGGCCTTCAGGCCCTGGTTCTCCCAGACGGGGGAACCGTCGACGGCAAGCTCGCCCTCGTCCTGGCGGTAGATGCCGGTGAGGCAGCGGATCAGGGTGGACTTCCCCGCGCCGTTGGGGCCCACCAGACCGTACACGCTCCCGGCGGGGACGGACAGGGTCACGCCGTCCAGGGCGGCGAAGCCGTCGAAGCGCTTGACGGCGTTGGAGATTTGAATCATATCGTTTCCTCCTTCCGCCCCCCGGCGGGGGCCCCGCCGGACGGCTCTTCCGCAAGAAGAGCCGTCAGCTCCTCCTGGCTGACGCCGAGATACCGAAGCTCCGCCAGGAGCTCCCGGGTCTTCTCCCAGAGCTCCCGGCGGCGGGCCTCCCCGGCGCCGTGGTCCCCGGTGGCAAAGCTGCCCTTGCCGGGGACGGAATAAATGTAGCCCTCGCCCTCCAGCTCGTTATACGCCCGCTGGATGGTGTTGGGGTTGATGGAGAGCTGGGTCGCCAGGGACCGGACCGACGGGAGTTTTTCATCTGTGCCGATGGCCCCGGAGACGATCAGCTTGCGGAGCCCGTCCTTGATCTGCTCGTAGATGGGGCGGGAGTCCCGGTAATTGAGGCTGATCACCGCATACCTTCCCTTCCGCGGCGGTGCTCGCCGCTGCTGTATTGGTGAACTGTATTAACTGTACTAATGAAATTAACACAGTTTGAAGGGTTTGTCAAGGGCTGTTCGTGATTTTGGTTCGGGGGAGGGAAAAATTTTCTTCCTGTTGCCGGGAAAATCATGAATTGGGCCTTTACAATGGGAAAACCCTATGATATAGTAACTAAGTCCGCCAGTCAGGCGGAAAACCTGCCCCGGAGCTTTGTCCCGAGGAGCTTCACCGGCCCGGCGCACAGCCCCGCGGGGAATCTTTTTGAAAGGTGGAACCACACAATGCTGAGAAAAGAGCAGAAGAGCGCCATCATCGACGCCAACCGCACCCATGAGACCGACACCGGATCTCCGGAGGTCCAGATTGCCATCCTCACCGAGCGCATCAACGTCCTTACCGAGCATATGCGCCAGAACCCCCAGGACAAGCACTCCAACCGGGGTCTTCTGAAGATGGTCGGCAAGCGCCGCAGCCTCCTGGACTATCTCCAGAAGAAGGATGTGGAACGGTACCGCGCCCTCATTGCCAAGCTGGGCATCCGTAAGTAAGACGCGAACAGGGCGGCGGGATTACGCCGCCCTTTTCCGCTTCCCCTCCACCCCATGCGGGAGTCCGCTTTTTGTGTTTGAAAGACCGTCTGGCGGGGACCGGACGGCCTTTCAAATACGAAAAGGACCGCTCCCGCGCGACAACAAACGAAAAGGAGCGCATCTATGTCTACTATCATCACCCAGAGACAGTTCCCCCAATACCGCAAGTACGAGATGACCCTGGCGGGCCGCCCCCTGACCCTGGAGGTCGGGAAGCTGGCGGAACTGGCCAATGCCGCCGTCATGGTGGGCTATGGCGACACCCGGGTCCTGGTCTGCGCCACGGCCTCCGCCCGCCCCCGGGACGGCATCGACTTCTTCCCCCTCAGCGTGGACTTTGAGGAGAAGCTCTACTCCGTGGGCCGCATCCCCGGCAGCTTCAACCGCCGGGAGGGCCGCCCCGGCGAGAAGGGCGTCCTCACCAGCCGGGTCATCGACCGGCCCATCCGCCCCCTCTTCCCCCACGACTTCCGCAACGACGTCTCCATCATGGCCACGGTCATGAGCGTGGACCACGACTGCTCCCCGGAGATCTGCGGCCTCATCGGCGCCTCCGCCGCCCTGGCCATCTCCGACATTCCCTGGCACGGCCCCGTGGGCGCGGTGAAGGTGGGCCTGGTGGACGGCAATCTCATCTTCAACCCCACCAGCGAGGAGCGTAAGGTGTCCGACCTGGACGTGACCGTGGTCTCCACCGGCAAGAAGGTGGTCATGATCGAGGCCGGGGCCAACGAGGTGGACAACGACACCATGTTCCGGGCCATTCAGATGGCCCACGAGGAGAACCAGAAGCAGGTGGAGCTCATTAACCGGATGGTCTCCGAGATCGGCAAGGAGAAGTTCGACTATCCCCACGCCGATTTTGACGAGGAGCTCTTTGAGAAGATCACCGCCGCCACCATGGACGAGGCCAAGGCCGCCATGGACACCGACGACAAAAACATCCGGGAGACCCGGTGGAACGCCCTCATCGAGAAGTGGCACACGCTCTTCCTGGAGGACTATCCCGAGATGGACAAGTACCTGGACGAGATCACCTACAAGTTCCAGAAGAAGATCGTCAAGGCCTGGCTGCTGGAGGGCCACCGGGTGGACGGCCGGCAGAAGAACGAAATCCGGCCCCTGGCCTCCGAGGTGGGCGTGCTGCCCCGGGCCCACGGCTCCGGCCTCTTCACCCGGGGACAGACCCAGGTCCTCTCCGTGGTCACCCTGGACACCCTCTCCGCCAACCAGAAGCTGGACACCATCTGGGAGGAGACGGAGAAGCGCTATATGCACCACTACAACTTCCCCGGCTACTCCGTGGGCGAGGCGAAGCCCGCCCGCTCCCCCGGCCGGCGGGAGATCGGCCACGGCGCGTTGGCTGAGCGGGCCCTGCTGCCCGTGATTCCCGACGTGGAGAAGTTCCCCTACGCCATCCGGGTGGTTTCGGAGGTGGTGAGCTCCAACGGCTCCACCTCCCAGGGCTCCGTCTGCGGCTCCACGCTGGCCCTGATGGACGCGGGCGTGCCCATCTCGGCCCCGGTGGCCGGCATCTCCTGCGGCCTCATCCAGGACGACGACGGCGGCTTCACCACCTTCATCGACATTCAGGGCGTGGAGGATTTCCACGGCGAGATGGACTTCAAGGTCGCGGGCACCAAGAAGGGCATCACCGCCATCCAGATGGACCTGAAGAACGACGGCCTCACCATGGAGATCATTAAAAACGCCCTGGACATCACCTACGACGGGCGCTGCCAGATTCTGGACCAGATCATGCTCCCCGCCATCTCCGAGCCCCGGAAGGACGTCAGCAAGTACGCCCCCAAGATGCTGACCATGCACATCGACCCCTCCCGGATTCGGGAGGTCATCGGCTCCGGCGGCAAGGTGATTCAGAAGATCGTGGCGGACACCGGCGCGAAGATCGACATCAACGACGACGGGTCCATCTTCATCGCCGGCGTGGACGCCGCCAGCTGCGACGCCGCCAAGAAGTGCATTGACGACATCGTCTTTGTCCCCGAGATCGGCGCGCTGTACTATGGCCGGGTGGTGCGTCTTATGACCTTCGGCGCCTTTGTGGAGCTGGCCCCGGGCAAGGACGGACTGGTCCACATCTCCAAGCTGGCGGACCACCGCATTGAGAAGGTGGAGGACGCCTGCAAGATCGGCGACATGATGTGGGTGAAGGTCACCGACATCGACGAGAAGGGCCGGGTGAACCTGAGCCACAAGGACGCCGTCCGGGAGATCAAGGCCAAGGAGGCTGCGGGCGAGCGGGCCAAGTGATGGGTTCTTGAAAGAGCGTATCCAAAGCGAACATGCGCGCGCTGGCGGTCCGGAGCTCATCCGGGCCGAAGCGGCGGCGGCAGACGATACCGCAGGACGGGCCGGAGGGCCCGTCCTGCTTTTTCCAGCCTGGAAAATTTCGCGCCAGGCGTTGAAAGCTGGAAAGGTTTGTGCTATGCTGTATCTGTGAAAGAAGCGCGGGACGCGCCCGCGCAGGAGAAGGAGGAGCGGAACATGAGGCGTTGGGTTTGGAGAGTTCTGCTGGCGGCTCTGCTGCTGGCGGCACTGACAGGAACCGTTTCCGCCGAGACGGTGGCGGACGGTTATTTTGAGTATACCTCGCTGGGAAACGACTGCTGGGAGGTGACGAAGTACAACAGCAGCGCCTCCAGCGCCACGATTCCGGATAAGTTCCGGGGGCGGCCGGTCACCTCCATTGGCGACAACGCCTTCGCGGGCAAGAGCAGCCTGAAGACCGTCACGATTCCCGAGACGATCACCAACATCGGGGCGAACGCCTTTTTCGGCACGGGGCTGACCAAGGTGGCGATTCCCTCCAGGGTGGAGAAGATCGGGGAGAGCGCCTTTGAAAACTGCACCTCCTTGTCGGCGCTGGAGTTCCGGGACAATGTGGCCGTCAACAACGGCGTGGCCACCGTCGGCGCAACGACCGAGATCGGCAACCGGGCGTTCTACCTGTGCAAGGGCCTGCGAAGCATTCAGTTTTCCGGCAGCGTGAAGAGCATCGGCGACAACGCCTTTTCCGGCTGCGCGGGACTGGGCAGCATTGTGCTGCTGCCCGGTACGACCCACATCGGCGAGAAGGCCTTCTCCCAGTGCGATAGCGTCACCATGGTGGTTATCGCCGGTACGGTGACGGACACGATTCCCACGAACGCCTTCAGCTATGTGAGGCTGAACGTGATTCACTACGGGGGAGACTCCTATCCGGGCGACCTGCCGGACGGCTGGACCCAGGAGGACAACATCCACAAGGTGGAGGCTCTTCGCAGCGTGACCGCCCCCACCTGCACCAAGGACGGCTCTGTCGACGAGCCCATCTCCTGTGAGAAGAACTGCAACCTCCGGCACGAGGCCGTCCGGCCGGTCCCGAAGGGGCACGATTATACGGACGCGAGCAAGTGGCAGGTGACCTACGACCCCGATCCCCCGCTGGCCTGCCAGGACCAGAGCGTGGTTTACGTGCGGGCGTGCGCCGTGTGCGGCCTGGAGAAAACGGAGCGGGAGACCATCCGGGCCACTGCGGACCATACGGTGAAGGTTTTGACGGAGGCCGAGCAGGAGGACGCCAAGTATATCAAGTCCGAGGAGCCCGCCACCTGCGGCGAGGATGGCAGCAAGGTCGTCGTGGCGGAGGTGTGCAGCGTCTGCGGCAAGGAGCTGAAAACCGAGGAGAAGACTATCCCCGCCACCGGGGCCCACGTTTACGACAAGGGACAGGTGACGGACGACTTCCTGATTGAGGCCCGCTGCGACCAGGAGGGACTGAAGGTGGTGCTGAAAACCTGCGACGTCTGCGGGCAGACGGAAGAACGGCCCTCCTGCGACGTCTGCAAGGACGCCGAGGAGATTGACAAGGACCATTGGATCGCTGACCACGGCGCGGAGGTTGTCACCGTTGAGCACCAGTTCCCGGCGGAGCCCTCCTTCACCGTGGACACTCCGGCCACCTGTGTGGACGAGGGGGAGGAGAGCGAGAAGAAGCTTTGCGAGGTCTGCGGCGCTCCGGACCCTGATTTTACCGGAGGGCAGACCCGGCCCATCCCCGCCCTGGGCCATGACCTGGAACAGGGGACGGAGACGGTCACCAAGCAGCCCACCTGTACGGAGGCGGGCGAGAAGGAGATCAGTGAGCGGAAGTGCCTCCGGGAGGGGTGCGGTTATGTGGAGCCCAAGACGACGGGAACCGTGCCTCCCCAGGACCATAACTGGAGCGCGGCCAGCGAGGTGGTGATCAAAGAGGCCACCTGCACCGAGGAGGGCTTGAAGCAGCTGGGCTTCCAGAAGTGCAGCCGCTGCGGCCAGACGAAGACCGGCGAGGTGGTGAATACCCCCAAGCTGCCCCACGAGTGGGGCGACCCCGTGGTGGATGAGGAGAACGCCACGGAGCCCACCTGCGGCGAGCCGGGAGAGATTCCCGCCACCGTCGCCTGCAAGGTCTGCGGCGAGGTCCGGGAGGAGGTCATCCCCCTCCCCGCCACCGGCGAGCATGCGTACGGCGAGTGGACCACGGAAAAAGAGCCCACCGCCACGGAGGACGGCTCCCGGAGCCGGACCTGCGGGACGTGCGGCCATGTGGAGACCCAGGTTCTCCCCGCCACGGGCACGCCGGAGGATCCCGACGGTCCGGACGACCCCGATAATCCCACGGATCCCGGCAATCCCGACAAGCCCACAGACCCGGACAACCCCACCACGCCGGAGACCAAATACAGCATCGACCTCATCCAGGCGAACCACGGGTCCGTCTCCACTTCCCGGAGCACCGCCGCAGAGGGAACCAGCGTGACGCTGACCGTCTGGGCCGACTCCGGCTATGAGCTGGACACCATCCGGGTAACCACCCCCGCCGGGTACAGCGTGTCTCTCTACGGAGACGGGCGGGACCGCTATACCTTTACCATGCCGAATTCCCGGGTGGAGGTGCGGGTGAACTTCACCCGGCGGTCTTACAGCAGTTCCTCCGGCTCGTCCAGCTCCTCCGGTTCTTCCAGTGGGAGCAGCGCTCCGGTGACCTCCGTCATCCAGAGCGTGCCCCGGATCAGCGCCTCCGGCCAGCTCTTCAGCGACATTCCCCTGAGCCACTGGGCGGCGGGCGAGATCAACTGGGCCAACCAGATGGGCTATATGAACGGCAGCGGCCGCCGGTTTAACCCCGACGGCAGCATTACCTTCCAGCAGCTCTGGATGGTTATGGCCCGCCTCACCGGCAGCCGGCCCGCCAACATGGAGGACGCCCGGCGCTGGGCCGTTAACAGCGGCTTCGCCGAGGGGGCCAACCCCGACATGGCCGTGAACCGCCACCAGCTGGTGACGGCCCTGTACCGCTGCGCCCGGCTGATGGGCAGCACCAACAGCAATACCACCAGTCTGGCGGCCTACACGGACAGCCGCAACATCCCCATCTCCGCCAGAGGCGCCATGTCCTGGGCCGTGGCCAACGGCATTGTGAGCGGCACCGCCAACGGGAAGCTGAATCCCACCGGGACCCTTACCCGGGCCCAGTTCGCGGTGATCCTGTACCGATTTGCCCAGAGAATCTGACAACGTCTGACAGGGGCGGGCCCGGAGGCCCGCCCCTGTTTTGGAGGAAAGGAGCCTTGCATGGATACCATTGCCGCCATCGCCGCCGGAGGGAACGCCCCCTCCGCCATCGGCGTCATCCGGGTTTCCGGGCCGGAGTGCTTCGCGGTCTGCGGCCGGGTCTTCCGGGCCGCCCGGCCCTTCGAGGCGCTGGAGGCCCGGCGGATGGTCCTGGGAGAGATGCTGGACGGAGAGGGACGGGCCGTGGACCGGGGTCTCGCCGTCCGCTTCCCCGCGCCCCGCAGCTACACCGGGGAGGACTCCGCCGAGCTCCACTGCCACGGGTCCCCGGTGGTCCTGCGGGAGGTGCTGGCGGCCCTCTTTGCCGCCGGGGCCCGGCAGGCGGGGCCGGGGGAGTTCACGAAACGGGCCTTCTTGAACGGGCAGCTGGACCTGACTCAGGCGGAGGCCGTCATCGACCTCATTGACGCCGAAACCGCCGCCGCCGCCCGGAACGCCGCCGCCCAGCTGGACGGGGGCCTCCGCCGCCGGCTGGAGCCGGTGCAGGAGGCGCTGCTGGAGGTCACTTCCCGGTTTTACGCCGTGGTGGACTACCCGGACGAGGACATCGAGGACGTGAGGCCGGAGGAGGTGTCCGCCGCCCTCCGGGAGGCGGAGGGGGCCCTGTCCGCCCTGCTGGCCACCTGCCGCCGGGGCCGGGTGCTGAAAAAGGGCGTTCGGACCGCCATCGTGGGGCTGCCCAACGCCGGGAAGTCCTCTCTGCTCAACGCCCTGGCGGGGTATGAGCGGGCCATCGTCACGGATGTGCCGGGCACCACCCGGGACACGGTGGAGGAATCCGTCCTCTGCGGCGGGGTGCTGCTGCGGCTGATCGACACGGCGGGCCTCCGGGAGACGGAGGACCAGGTGGAGAAATTAGGTGTGGAGCGGTCTCGAAAGGCGATGGAGGAGGCGGAGCTGATTTTGCTGGTGTCCGACGACCAAGTGGACATGGAGAACCGGCCCCGGGCTTATTGGGAGGACTTCCGCCAGCTGTTGGCTGCGGTAGGCGGACAGGAGACGCCCTGGATATTCATTGCCTCTAAGCGGGACCTGTCCGGAAAAACGGCTGGGTCTATCGGCGCCTGGGGCGGCGAGAGGGCCTGGAACGGTCCCGCTGCCTATGTGTCCCTTTCCTCCGTTACCGGAGAGGGCCTGGAGGACCTGGAAAAGGCCGTGACGGCTCTCTTCCCCGCCGGGGAGCCCGGGGAGGCGGGGAGCCTCCTGACGGACCAGCGGCAGGAGGACGCCGCCCGGCGGGCCCTGGAGGCCGTCCGCCGGGCCCTGGAGGCCCTGGAGAGCGGCCTGACCCCCGACGCGGTGCTTACCGACGGGGAGGCGGCGCTGGACGCCCTGGGAGAGCTGACGGGCCGAACTGCCAGAGAGGAGATCGTGGAGCGGATTTTCTCCCGGTTCTGCGTGGGGAAATAGCCCCCTCGCCCCCCTGCGGGGCAGGCGCCGCCGGGGTGGGAAGCGGCTGTGGAACCCCATGAAAAAATATGTTTTTCAATCCCCCAAAATATGGTTTACAAAACCGCGTCCCGGTGTTACAATAACCATTGCGCAGCCGTCCGGTCCTGCCGGGCGGCTTTTTCATTGCAAACGGAACGGAATTTCAAGAAAGGACGACCCATGAACGATTTGACCGATCTCCAAGCCCGCCTGCGGGACCAGCGGCCCGTGGAGTGGGAGCAGCTGCCGGATTTCTCGCTGTATATGGACCAGGTTCTCTCCTACATGGACCGGCAGGTCATCCGCTTCGACGGGGACGACGGCCTCACCGCCGCCATGGTGAACAACTACACAAAAAGCGGCCTGGCCCCCCGGGCCGAGGGCAAGAAGTACGGCCGGGAGCATCTGGCCTATTTCACGGTGATCTGCGTATTGAAACGGGTCATGTCCACCCGGGACATGGACCTTCTGATTCGGGAGGAGCTCCAGGGAGACCGCCCGGTGCGGGACGGCTACGCCGCCTTCCGCCAGAGTCTGGACGAGGCCCTGAACATCACCGCCAGAGAGCTGGAGGCCCGGACGGGAGGCGGGGAGCTGGACGATGCCGCTCTGGCGGACGCCGCGATTCACTTCTCTCTTCTAAGCTATGCCGCCGGCGTGGCGGGAAGCCGCTGTGTGGCCCTTCTCCGGGAGGGAAAGGAGCCGCCCGCCAAGGGGAAAAAAGAAAAGGAGCGTGAGTGAGTATGGCCGGATACGTGATGATGACCGACAGCTGCTGCGACCTCTCCGCGGAGATGGCGGCGGAGCTGGAGCTGGAGGTGCTGCCTCTGCGGCTGGAGCTGGAGGGCAGGAGCTTTCAAAATTATCTGGACGGCCGGGAGATCGGCTTCCGGGAGTTTTACGAGAAGGTCCGCAATGGCGCCATGCCCGTCACCTCCGCCGTCAACGTGGGGGAGTTTGAGACGGCTATGCGCTCCGTGCTGGAGTCCGGGCGGGACGTTTTGTGCCTCTGCTTCTCCTCGGCCCTCTCCACCACCTACCAGTCCGCCGTCATCGCCGCCGGGGAGCTGAGAGAGGAATTCCCGGAGCGGAAGATTCTGGTGGTGGACACCCTCTGCGCCTCCATGGGCCAGGGGCTGCTGGTCTGGCTCTGCGTCCAGGAAAAGCGGAAGGGAAGGACCATCGAGGAGGTCCGGGACTACGCCGAGAGGACCAAGGCCAACATCTGCCACTGGTTCACCGTGGACGACCTGAACCACCTGAAGCGGGGCGGCCGGGTCAGCGCCACGGCGGCGCTGTTTGGGACCATGCTCTCCATCAAGCCCGTCCTCCATGTGGACAGCCAGGGGCGGCTGATCCCCATGGAGAAGTTCCGGGGCCGCCGGGCGTCCCTGCTGGCCCTGGCGGACCACATGAAGAAGACCGCCGCCGCCCCCGGGGAGTATCCGGTGTTCATCAGCCACGGCGACTGCCGGGAGGACGCGGAGTTCGTGGCGGAGGAGGTCCGCCGCCTGGGGGTGAAGGAGGTTCACATCAACTATGTGGGACCCGTCATCGGCAGCCACACCGGAGCCGGGGTCATGGCACTGTTTTTCGTCGGCAGGAGCCGGTGAGGAAAGGGGCGGTTTGGATATGCGCTGGCTGGAGGTACACATTGACACAAATCACGCCGGCCTGGAGACGGTCCAGGCCCTGCTGTCCGCCCTGGACGTGGACGGCGTGATGATCGAGGACGAGGAGGAGTTTCAGGACTTCCTGGAGAACAACCGGGACTACTGGGATTACGTGGACGAGGACCTGGAGCGCCATATGGCGGGCCGGTCCCGCATCACATTCTATCTGGAGGCCAGGGAGGCGGGCTTCGCCAAGCTGGGAGAGGTCCGCATCGCCCTGGAGGGACTGAAGCGGGAGCGGAAGGACCTGGGGACGCTGCTGATGACCCTGGAGGACGTCCAGGACGCGGACTGGGAGAACAACTGGAAGCAGTACTACAAGCCCATGGAAATCGGAGAGCGGCTGCTGGTCATCCCCCAGTGGGAGGAGGCGGACCCGGGAGACCGGACCCCCCTCTACCTGGACCCGGGCCTCACCTTCGGCACCGGGGCCCACGCCACCACCCGGCTGTGTCTGACGGCGCTGGAGAGTCTGGTTCGGGGCGGAGAGCGGGTGCTGGACCTGGGCTGCGGCAGCGGCATTTTGTCCGTGGCCGCCCTGCGGCTGGGAGCCGGGTCCGCCCTGGCGGTGGATATCGACGACAAGTGCCGGGACGCCGCCCGGGAAAACGCCGGACTGAACGGCATCGGCCCGGACCGGCTGGAGGTCCTGGTGGGGAACATCCTGACGGACGAGACCGTCGCGGAGCAAATCGGCGGGGGGTATGATCTGGTTCTCGCCAACATCGTGGCGGACGTGATTATCGCCCTGGCCCCCCGGGTCCGGGGACTGCTGAACGAAGGCGGGACCTTCCTCTGCTCCGGCATCATTGAGGGCCGGGCGGAGGAGGTGGAGGCCGCTCTGGCCGCCGCCGGACTGGAAGTCCGGAACCGGCGGGAGGACAACGGCTGGCACGCCTTCACCTGCCAATGAGGAAAACGGCGGCGGACCCCAACGGGTCCGCCGCTTTACGGTTTTCTAAGATGCGCTTTCCGCCGCCTGATCCATGACCAGGACCAGGCCCACCTTGTCCAGCTGGAGGTGTCGGACGGCGCCCCGGTAGAGGTCCGGGATGAAGCGTATCCCCTCGATTCTCTCCTGGGGGATGCAGAAGAGCGTGCTGCCCCCGGTGTCCAGGAAATAATGGACCCGAGGCTTGCCGCTGTCCCGGTCCGCGGCGATGACGTGGAAGAAGGTTCCGTCCCCGATCTGCGCCGCGTCCTGGTCCGCGAGGATGAAGGTCCCCTCCCCCAGGTGCTCCTGGGCCAGGCCGCTGTTTTCCAGAATGTAGCGGCAGAAGGCGGGGCCCGCCTGGGCGTAGCGGCTCAGGGCCTCCTCTGTGTCAAAGCCCTCCTTGGACGGGGCCTCATAGAAGGCCAAACCCCTGTGGCAGAGATACACCGTGTACTCCGCCGGTTCCCGGACCAGGTATTCCGTCTGGAGGCTGGGGTTTGCCAGAGGGACCTGATGCCACTCCTGCCGCGACAGCTCCTCCAGCAGCGCCCCCAGGGCGGCCACGTCCTCCTCCGCCCCCAGCAGGGGCAGGCTGAGGAGATAGGCCCCCGGCGCGTCGCCGTCGTCGCGGGAGTAGGACGCCAGGTCCAAATTCAGGTCCCGCTCTCCGGCGAAGTCCTCCAGAGCCTGTCTGACCAGAATGTGGGGATAGTTGGTCTGATAGCCCGGCCAGTATTCCGTGCGCTCTCCATAGGGGGAGGCGCGGAAGTGCAAATCCGGCTTCGCCGCCGGGGCAAAGACGCCGTCGGACGCGTCGTGGAGGAAGGGCTCCCCATAGTCCTCCTCCAGCCATTGGAGGGCCTGGACCTCCCAGCGGGCGGCCGCCCGCCGGGCGGTGAAATCCTCGTAGGCGGTGCGCAGGTTCACAGCCGTGCCCAGGGAAAAGAACGCCGCCAGAATAACGGCGCAGACCACGATGACCGCCTTCCGCCAGGGGGGATAGCTCCGCCAGGCGGTTCGCCAGGCGCTTTTGGCCCGGGCGGCCCGGCGCTTTTCCCCCCGGCCCACGTTCAGCAGCTTGTACAGGCGGTTGTACACCGGGTATTTGGAGCCGTTCTGGGCCTCATAGGCGGCGAAAATGGCCCGGCGGATCTCCAGGGAGAGGTCCGGTCGCTGCTCCAGAAAGTCCTCCAGGGCGAAGACGAAGTCCAGGTTGGCCCGGACGTTCAAAAACACCGGGTCGTTCAAAAACCGCCGCCACTGGGACAGGGGCGCTCCGGAGGAATCCAGCAGCTCCAAAGCGTGGGCCGCCGCCATCACCGCAGTCCAGGATGCCTCCTCTTCCTCCGCCCGCCGCCGCTGCTCCCGCTCCTGCCTGGCCCAGCGGGCCCGGTTTTTCTCCCGGAGCTCCTCCAGCTTCCGGCGGCGGGCCGCCTGGGCCTCCGCCTCCCCCTCGGCGAAGAGGCGCTCATAGTCCCAGTCCGCGCTCTCGGGTTCCGCCTCCGGCTCCTTGGGGTCCTCCGGTTCCTCGTGCAGAAGCCTGTCGTAATCCCAGTCCGCGCTCTCGGGTTCCGCCTCCGGCTCCTTGGGTTCCCCCGGTTCCTCGTGCAGAAGCTCGTCGTAATCCCAGTCCGGAGCGGCCTCCGGCGGAGGCTGGGGGTCCTGGCGGTCCTTCAAAAGCTCGTCATAGTCCCAGTCCGGGGACCCGGAGGTCTCCGGGGCCTCTGGGGGACCGCCATGGGCCCGCTCGGGGGCCCTGCCTTCCGTATCCTCCCGCTCCGGGGCGGAGCGGGCCCGGCGGCGGGCCATCCGGCTGGCCTCCTGATAGGCGGTGTGGAGGCGCTGGAAGCCCTCCGGGTCCTCCTCGGGGTGGGTGGTTTTCAGGCGCTGGGCATAGGCTTTTCGTATCTCCGGGAGGTCCGCCGGGCTCTCCAGTCCCAGCTCGGTCCAGGGCCAGCTCACAGGTCCTCCTCCTCGTCGTCCGGGGACTCCGGCGGCGGCAGGGCCGCGTCCCCCAGATAGGCCTCCGCCTGGTCGAAGAAGCGGTCCAGCCGCCGGGTGGCCTTGGCGATTTTCAGGGCCTCCTGGGTGGAGAGGACCCGTTGATACCAGTCCAAAAGCTCCGCCACCTGCTGGCGCAGGGACCCCACGGTGACGGCGTACAGCCGCTCGCCCCGGGCGGTCATGGCCCGGTACTCCTCTTGGTCCCGGGGATGGAGCTTCAGACGGGAGAGCTCCTTCAGCCGCCGCTCCGCCTCCTCCGGCGTCATGTCCCGGTTCTGGAGGACCAGACGCTCCGCGTGGCCGGTCTCGTTGACCACCTCCACCTCCAGAAGGCCGTTGATGTCATAGGTGAAGCGGATGCGCACGCTCTGCCGCCCCCGGGGGGCCGGGGGCACGGGGACCAGGAGCTTGCCCAGAAGGGTATTGTCCCCGCAGTAGCGGTGCTCCCCCTGGAAGACCTGCACGTCCACCTTATCCTGGCCGTCCCGTACGGTGTAGTAGATTCCCATCTTGCTGGTGGGCAGGACGCTGTTGCGCTCGATGATGGGGCTCATCAGGTCCCTTCCCGGCTCGCTCTCGTTGTACCGGGCCACGCCCAGGGTGAAGGGGCACACGTCGGTAAGGACCAGCTCCCGGAGGTCCCCGGCCCGGGCCTTCATCCCGGCGCAGACGCCGGCCCCCAGGGCGACGGCGGTGTCCGGCCGGCTGTCCTTCACGGGCTCCTTGCGCAGAGTCCGGGCGATGTAGCGCCGGACGGCGGGCATGCGGCTGGACCCGCCCACCAGGACGAGATCGTCCAGCTCCTGGGGGGAGATGCCGCCGTCCAGAAACACCCGCTGGATGGGGACGGTCATCCGCCGGAAGAGGGCCCCGCACTTGCGGATCAGCCACTCGTTGGAGAGGGTCAGGGAGGCGGAGATGACGCCGTCGTCCACGGAGAGGATGACCATCTCCTGCTGGGTCAGGGCCATTTTGCAGGTCTCCGCCTGCCGGACCAGCATCTCCCGCTGGCGGGGGGTGAGAGCGTCAAAGTCCAGCCCGCAGTCCTCGCAGAAGCCCCGGGCGATGGCGAGGTCGAAATCCGCGCCGCCCAGGCGGTTGTCCCCGCTGACCGCCGTGACGCTGACCACGTTTTCAAAGCGCTCCACCAAAGAAACGTCCAGGGTGCCGCCCCCCAGGTCGAAGACCAGGCAGACCTTGTCTCCCTCCCCCTCCCGGATGTGGCCGGTGACGGCGGCGGCGGAGGGCTCGTTTACCAGCCGCTCCACCTTCAGCCCCGCCAGGGCGGCGGCCCGCTTTGTGGCGGAGCGCTGGGCCTCGGCGAAGTAGGCGGGGACGCTGACCACCGCCTCCTCCACCGGCTCGCCGAGATAGGTCTCGGCGTCCTCCCGCAGGGAGCGGAGAATCAGGGAGGACAGGTCCTCCGGCGTGAAGGTCCGGCCCCCCAGGGAGTAGGTCTTGGAGGTGCCCATGTGCCGCTTGAAGCGGGCGGCGGTCCGCTCCGGGTGGGAGACCAGCCGGTCCCGGGCCGCCCGGCCCACCAGAATGCTTCCATCCTCGTCCACGCTGACCACGCTGGGGGTCAGCACCTCCCCGGCGGCGTTGGGGATGAGCTGGCTCCGCCCGTCCCGCCAGACGGCGGCCAGGGAGTTGGTGGTGCCCAGATCGATGCCGATGATTGCCATGTTGTGTCACCGCTTTCGTCGCGTTTTCGCTGGGGATATCATAGCATTTTGCGTCCGGGTTTGCAAGAGCAAACGCCGGGGACCGCCCAAGAGGGCGGTCCCGAAAGGGCGATGTTACGCGCGGCTGTACACCGTGGTGACGCCGTGGCGGTCGATCAGGCCGGAGAGGGGGCCCCAGGCGGACCAGCTGACCTTGCCGTTCTCCTTCAGCTCGCAGGCGGCGAAGGAATCTTTCTCCCGGTCTACGCCGGTGAGAATCAGCACCCGCTCGGCATAGCCGCCCTTGATGTGGACCATGTCCCCCGGCTTCAGCGTGTCGAAGCTGCGGTGCTGGGTGACGGGGGTCTCCTCGCCAAAGAGGAAGTCGCTGACCGCCATGCCGAAGGAGAGGCAGCCCTTCACGGGCCCGGCGCTGGGGGCGCTGTAGTCATAGCGGGTGGTGGAGCTCCAGACGGCGCCCTCCGGGCAGCCCTGCTTCACCAGCTCCAGAAGCTCCAGGATGTGCTCCTCCGTCCGGGTCTTCCCGTTGGGGAGGCAGCCCTCCTTGCAGCGGGGAGTCCCGGCGTTGACCCGGTCCATCATCTGCTGGACCGTCTCGTCCCCCTGGAGGCCGAAGGCGGGCATGCCCCTTTCCTCCCCGCCCGGATCCTCCTCCGGGGACCGGCCGGATTCTTGGAGCAGGCCGTCCAGCCGGGACCAGATCACGGCGGCCTGGGCGCGGTTCAGGGTGTCCTCCCCGGCGAAGCGGCCGCCGCTTTGTCCCCGGAGCAGTCCCATGGACCAGCAGGCGGAGACGGCGGCGCGGTAGCTCTCGGGAATTTCCTCCCAGTCCGCGATTTCCGGCCCGGCGGCCCGGGCGGCTTCCTCGCCGGGGGCCGCGCCCTCTTTGGAGACGAGGCTGCAGAGAATCCGGGCCATGTCATAGCGGCTCAGAGGCCGGTCCGCAAAATCGCCCCAGCGGTTTCCCGCCTCCTGGTAAGCGGCATAAACCTCCGTCCCCTCCAGAATGGGGAGGCAGGCGTCCAGATAGCGGTGTTCCCAGCTGGACTGGCCGGAGAGCTCCTCCGCCAGGAAGGAGCGGGAGAGAACGGCGCAGAAGTGGGCGGCGGTGACCTCCGCCTGGGGGCGGAAGCTGCCGTCCCCATAGCCGGAGATGACCCCGGCCTCCGCGGCCTCCTGAATGGGACCGGCGGCCCAGTGGTCCTCCGGCACGTCGGAAAAGCCCGCCGCCTGGGCCGGAAGGGTCAGGCAGCAGAGGGCCAGCAGCGTCAGCAGAGCTTTTTTCATAGTCAGGGAGTACTCCTTTTCGTTGGATTTCCCCGCTATTGTACCATGTCCCGGGGGAAACTGCAAGCGCGGGGTCCGCCTCCGGCGGCGGGACTGGAAATCGGAGACAATTAAATTCGCGAAAAGACTTGCGCTTTTTCATGAGCTGTGGTATATTGCATATGTTAGGTATGATGGAAGTGTAAGGGTTGGAGTGGACCGGCGGTCCGCTCTTTTTATTGGCCCTTTTCCCTTCCTTAAAATCCACCGGGAGGCGTTGCGTTTATGAAGAAGATCACCGAGCTCACCGCCGAATTGGCGGCCCCTGCCATCGCGGAGGCGGGCTGCACGCTCTGGGACGTGGAGTACGTCAAGGAGGGCGGAACCTGGTATCTCCGGGTGCTGCTGGACAAGGAGGGCGGCGTGGACATTCTGGACTGCGAGGCCGTGTCCCGGAAGCTCAGCGGCCTTTTGGACGAGGCGGACCCCATCGAGGGCAGCTATACCCTGGAGGTGGGCTCCGCCGGGGCGGAGCGGGCGCTGAAGCGCCCCGGGGACTTTGGGAAGTTCATGGGCAGCCCCGTGCTGGTGAAGCTCTACCGCGCCCTGGATGGGCAGAAGGAGATTCCCGGCGTTCTCACGGCCTATGACATGGAGAGCGGGGCTGTCACCGTGGAGTCCGGAGGGACCTCCCGGACCTTTGAGAAGAAGGACGTGGCCCTGGTCCGGCTGCGGGTGGAATTCTGAGAGAGACGCATGAACAACGTATTTTACAGTGGTAAGGAGAATCAGCAAAGATGAGAGGCAAAAAACAGAAGGAACCCGCCGGCATGAACCCCGGGGAGATCTTCGCCGCGCTGGAGCTGCTGGAGAAGGAACGGGGCATTTCCAAGGCCGGCATGCTGGAGCGGGTGGTCATGGCCATCACCACCGCCTACCAGAAGGACCACAAGGATGTGGAGAAGGAGAACATCCTGGTGGAGGTGGACGAGGTCCATAAGGATATCCGGATGTTCGTCCAGAAGACCATCGTGGACGAAGAGGACTATGTGGACCCCTTCAACGAGATGCCCCTGGCGGAGGCGCGGGCCATCTCCGCCCGGTATGAGGTCGGCGACGTGATCAACATCCCCGTGGATAAGATGGAGTTCGGCCGCATCGCCGCGGGCAACGGCAAGCAGGTCATCATCCAGGGCCTGCGGGAGGCGGAGCGGGGCATGGTGTACGACGAGTTCAACTCCAAGCAGCACGAGATTCTCACCGGCGTCGTCACCCGCATCGATCCCCGGAATGGCGCGGCCTCCCTGCGCATCGGCACCGGCTCGGAGTCCACCGAGGCGCTGCTGCTGGCGGGGGAGCAGGTCCCCGGCGAGCCCCTGGAGGAGGGGATGCACATCAAGGTCTACGTGGTGGACGTCCGCCGGGCCACAAGGGGGCCCCAGGTACTGATCTCCCGGACCCACCCGGGTTTGGTGAAGCGCCTTTTCGAGCTGGAGGTGCCGGAGATTTTCGACGGGTCCGTGGAGGTGAAGTCCATCGCCCGGGAGGCGGGCAGCCGCACGAAGATGGCCGTCTGGTCCCAGGAGGAGAACGTGGACCCCATCGGCGCCTGCGTGGGCCCCAAGGGCCAGCGGGTGGCCGCCATTGTGGAGGAGCTCCGGGGCGAGAAGATCGACATCATCAAGTGGAGCGAGGACCCCGCCGCGTTCATCGCCGCCGCTCTGGCCCCCGCCGCCGTGGTGGAGGTCCGCGTGGCGGAGGAGGGCAAGGCCTGCCGCTGCGTGGTGCCGGACGATCAGCTGTCCCTGGCCATCGGCAAGGAGGGGCAGAACGCCCGCCTGGCCGCGCGGCTCACCGGATATAAAATTGACATCAAGCCCCAGAGCTATCGGGAGGAAGAGGACCCCTTTGAGGAGCCCGAGGCGGCGGAGGCTTTCGCAGAGGAGCCGGCCGCAGAGGAAGCGGAGACTCCCGCAGAGGAACCGGCCGCAGAGGAAGCGGAGACTCCCGCAGAGGAACCGGCTGCGGAGGAGTGAGGCGGAGGCCGCCTTTGGAAGCGGCCCGCCGCCGGACAGACGGGGAGCCGTCCCCGGAGTCTCCTCAGAAAGCGCAAATCCAGAGAGAAGGGTGGTTTGAAACGTGCCCAAGGTGAAGAAGATTCCCCAGCGCCAGTGCGTGGGCTGCCGGGAGATGAAGGACAAGAAGACGCTGCTGCGGGTGGTCCGGTCCCCGGAGGGGGACGTGAGCCTGGATTTTTCCGGGAAGAAGCCCGGGCGGGGGGCCTATGTGTGCCCGGACGCGGCGTGCCTGAAAAAGGCCCGGAAGTCCCGGGCCTTAGAGCGGGCCTTTGAAACCGCCATTCCCCCCGAGGTGTACGACGCCATGGAGGCGGAGCTGGGAGGCGGAACATGACGAACAACCACATTCTCTCCCTCCTGGGGCTGGCGCTTCGGGGCGGGAGGCTGGCCGTGGGAGAGGAACCTGCGGCCCTGGCGGCGAAGAGCGGACAGGCGAGGCTGCTGCTCCTGGCTGCCGACGCGGCGGACAACACCCGCCGCCGGGCGGAGCATCTGGCCGGGGAGGGGCACTGCCTGTTTTTGACCCTTCCCTTCTCCAAGGCGGAGCTGGGCGGGGCCCTGGGCCGGGGCAGCGCCGCCATCGCGGCCCTGACGGACACGGGTCTTGCCGCCGCCGTGACGGAGCGGCTGGCCGCCCTGGACCCGGAGCGCTATGGCGGGGCCGCCGCCCGGATGGACCTGAAGCTCCGCCGGGCCAAGGAACGGAAGACGGCTCCCCGCCGGGACCCGCCGTCCAAGGCGCCGCCGGGACCCCGCCGGGAGGAGCGGCCCGCGTCCCGCCGGGACCGCCGTCCCCCAAGGGACGGGCGGAAGCCGGAAGAGCGGCCCCCCCGCTGGAGCGGCGGCGGAAAGCCGGGCCGCCCCGAAGAGGGGAAACGTCCTTACGGCGGAAAGCCGGGCCGCCCCGAAGAGGGGAAACGCCCCTACAAAGGAAGACCCGGGCCCTCCCAAGGCGGGAGGTCCGGACCGCCCCGGAGCGAAAAACGGGATCATCCCCCCCGGAACCGGGGCGGGGGGCGCTGAGGTGCCGCCGCGCACAGGGGCCCCGGCCCCTTCTATCATAAAATTTCTCCGCTCCTGAGTCCGTCTGAAAGCCGGCGGCGGTCCGCCGGTTTTCAAACGGGCTTCCGGAGGGGAACAGAACGAGGTGTTTCGATTGGCAATTGAAAAATACAGAGTCCATGAGGTGGCGAGGGACTTCGGCCTTCCCACCAAGACCATTACGGAGATTCTGACCAAGTACGCGTCCGCGCCGAAGAACCATATGCAGGTGCTGACGGACCGGGAGCTCTCCATCATCTTTGACCGGCTGACCCAGGACCATCCTGTCTCGGACATCCAGGTCATTTTTAGCGAGACCTATCAGGAGGCCAAACCCGCCCCGGCGGAGCAGAAGCCCGCTCCCCAGAAGGCGGGCGGCAAGCCCGCCGCCCCGCAGCAGCCCCAGCGGACCCAGCAGCCCCAGCGGCAGCCCGCCGCCTCCCAGCAGTCCCCCAATCAGCAGGCGGCCTCCGGCCAGCAGGGCGCGCCCGGCCAGCAGCCGGCTGCGGCCCAGCCGGTTGTGCAGAAGCCTGCCAGCCGGGTTCCCCAGAAGAAGATCGTGGACACCCGGAAGGGCGGCGACGTGAACCTCGCCAAGTACGACGAGCGGCTGGAGACCCTGGGCGGCCAGCAGGGCGAGCGGATGCAGCGCCAGCAGCGCTCCGGCCGGGAAAAGGTCCGGGGCGGCCAGCAGCGCCGGGGCGGTCCCGCCTTCTCCAACAAGCGGCGGCAGGATGAGCAGGAGCGCATGCGCCGCCTCCAGCTGGAGATCGCCAAGAAGGCCCCCGTCAAGGTCCAGATTCCCGACGAGATTTCCGTGGGCGAGCTGGCCAGCCGAATGAAGAAGACCGGCGCGGAGGTGGTCAAGGCCCTGATGAAAAACGGCATCATGGCCTCCCTGCCCCAGATGATCGACTTTGACACCGCCTCCTTCATCGCCGAGGAGATGGGCTGCAAAGTGGAGCGGGAAGTCGTCGTCACCATTGAGGAAAAGCTCATCGACGTCTCCGAGGACAAGGTGGAGGACCTGGTTCCCCGGGCCCCGGTGGTCGTGGTCATGGGCCACGTGGACCACGGCAAGACCTCTCTGCTGGACACCATCCGGAACACATCCGTGGCCTCCGGAGAGGCCGGCGGCATCACCCAGCACATCGGCGCCTATCAGGTCCAGGTGAACGGCAAGCCCATCACCTTCCTGGACACCCCCGGCCACGAGGCCTTTACCTCCATGCGCGCCCGGGGCGCCATGGTGACGGACATCGCCATTTTGATGGTGGCGGCGGACGACGGCATCATGCCCCAGACCGTTGAGTCCATCAGCCACGCCAAGGCCGCCAACATCCCCATTGTGGTGGCCGTCAACAAGATCGACAAGGAGAACGCCAACCCCGACAAGGTCATGCAGCAGCTGACGGAGCACGGCCTTGTTCCCGAGGACTGGGGCGGCGAGACCATCTGCTGCAAGGTCTCGGCCAAGAAGAACATCGGCATTGACAACCTCCTGGAGATGGTGACCCTCACCGCCGAGATGGCGGAGCTGAAGGCCAACCCCAACCGGGCCGCCTCCGGCACCGTCATCGAGGCCCGCCTGGACAAGGGCCGGGGCCCCGTGGCCACCCTCCTGGTGCAAAACGGCACCCTGCGGCAGGGAGACGTCATCATCGCGGGCACCGCCGTGGGCCGGGTCCGGACCATGCTGGACTACAAGGGCGGCCGCCTCACGGAGGCGGGACCCTCCGTCCCCGTGGAGATCGCGGGCCTCAGCGAGGCGCCCACCGCCGGGTCCTCCTTCTTCGCCGTCAGCGACGAGCGGATGGCAAGAGAGCTGGTGGAGCAGCGCAAGGCGGAGGAGCGGGCCAAGGCCGCCGCGCCGGTGCAGAAGGTCAGCCTGGAGAATCTGTTTGACCAGATTCAGGCCGGCGAGCGGAAGGAGCTGGCCCTCATTGTCAAGGCCGACGTCCAGGGCAGCGTGGAGGCGGTGAAGGCGTCTTTGGAAAAGCTCAGCAACGACGAGGTCAACGTCCGGGTCATCCACGGCGGCGTGGGCGCGGTGAACGAGTCCGACGTGATGCTTGCCTCCTCCTCCAACGCCATCATCGTGGGCTTCAACGTCCGGCCCGACGCCGCCGCCCGGGACGGCGCGGCGCGGCAGAATGTGGATATGCGGATGTACCGGGTTATCTATGACTGCATCGACGAGATCACCGCCGCCATGAAGGGTATGCTGGCCCCCAAGTACCGGGAGGCTCTGCTGGGTCACGCGGAGGTGCGGCAGACCTACAAGGTCTCCGGCGTGGGCACCGTGGCGGGCTGCTACGTCCAGGACGGCAAGATCGTCCGGAACTGCTCCGTCCGTCTGGTGCGGGACGGCATCGTCATCCACGAGGGTGTGCTGGGCTCCCTCCAGCGCTTCAAGGACGCCGCCAAGGAGGTCGCCAGCGGCTACGAGTGCGGCTTGACCATTGAGAAGTTCAACGATATCAAAGAAGGCGATATCGTGGAAGGCTATACCATGGAGGAAATTCCTCAGTAAGGCACACAATAAAGGCGGCGGGATCACCGCCGCCTTTATTTGAAAAGGAGAATACCTATGGCTTCAAACCGAATCAACCGGATCAACGATGAGATTCAGCGGGAGCTGGCGGCCCAGATCCGCAGCTTGAAGGACCCCCGGGTCTCCGGCACCGGCATGGTTTCCATCACCCGGGTGGACACCACCAACGACCTGCGCTATGCCCGGGTCTACGTCAGCGTGCTGAACAAGGACCAGGAGAAGGACGTGCTGAAGGGCCTGAAGTCCGCCTCCGGCTTCCTCCGGCGGGAGCTGGGGCACGCCCTCCAGCTCCGTTATACGCCGGAGCTCCAGTTCACCGGGGACGATTCCATTGAGCACGGGGCCCACATTCTGGAGCTTCTGCGCAAGGAGGAGGAGAAGGACGCCGCCCGGGGCCCCAAGCCCGAGGTGGAGGAATGACCGCGCTGACCGTCCGCGAGGCCGCGGAGCGGCTGCGGTCCTTTGACCATCTTCTCCTTCTCACCCACCTCCGCCCCGACGGGGACACCGTGGGTTCCGCCGCCGCGCTGTGCGCAGGACTGCGGGCCCTGGGCAAGACGGCGTACCTCCTCCCCAATCCGGAGCTGACGGAGACCATCGCCCCCTACTTCCTCCCCTACGCCGCGCCGGAGGGCTTCCGGCCGGAGAAGGTGGTCTCCGTGGACATCGCTGCGGTGAAGCTGTTCCCGGAGAACGCGGCAGCCTACGCGGACCGGGTGGACCTGGCCATTGACCACCACCCGTCCTTTGAGGGCTTTGGCCGGGAGAATCTGGCGCGCCCCTCCGCCGCCGCCACCGGGGAGATCGTCTACGACATTCTGGCCGCCCTGGGCCCTATTACGGCGGAGATGGCCCTGCCCCTCTATGTGGCGGTTTCCACGGACTGCGGCTGCTTTGCCTACAACAACACCACCGCCCATACCCACGCCGTGGCCGCCGCCCTGCTGCGAACCGGCATTGACGTTCAGGCGGTGAACAAGACCTTTTTCCGCACCAAGAGCCGCAGGCGTCTCCAGCTGGAGGCCGCCATGCTGAACGGTATGGAATGCTACGACCGGGAGCGGACGGCGTTCCTCTTCGTTCCCCTGTCCCTGCTGGCGTCCGTGGGAGCCTCCGAGACCGACGCGGAGGACCTCTCCGCCCTGGGGGGGCAGATTCAGGGGGTGGACTGCGCCGTCACCATGCGGGAGCTTCGGCCGGACGTCTGGAAATTCTCCCTCCGCACCGGTCCCCGGGTCAACGCCACGGAGGTTTGCGCCCTTCTGGGGGGCGGGGGCCACGCCGCCGCCGCCGGATGCACCGTGGAGGCCTCCTTCGAGGAGGCGAAGCGGCGGATGCTGGAGGCCATCGCTCAGGTGGCCCCGGACTTCACTCTTTAAAATCAGGAGGGCGGTTTCCATGCCCAACGGCATCCTCATCATCGACAAGCCCGCCGGGTGGACCTCCATGGACGTCTGCGCCAAGGTGCGGGGCATCCTCCGCGAGAAGCGGGTGGGCCACGGCGGAACCCTGGACCCCATGGCCACGGGAGTGCTGCCGGTCTTCGTGGGCCGGGCCACCCGGGCCGTGGTGTTCGCGGAGAACGGGCGGAAGGAGTATCTGGCGGGCCTCCGTCTGGGCCTGGTTACGGACACCCAGGACGTCACCGGAACGGTTCTGGAGACCCGCCCGGTCCCCGCGGGCCCGGCGGAGCTGGAGGCGGCCCTGGGGGCCTTCCGGGGGGACATCCGGCAGATTCCCCCCATGTACTCCGCTGTGAAAATACAGGGAAAGAAGCTCTATGAGCTGGCCCGGAAGGGCCAGGAGGTGGAGCGGAAGCCCCGCCCGGTGACCATCCACGAGCTGGAGCTTCTGGGGGCGGAGAGCGAGACGGACTACCGCCTGCGCTGCCTCTGCTCCAAGGGCACCTACATCCGCACCCTCTGCCACGATCTGGGACAGGCTCTGGGCTGCGGCGGGGCGCTGTACAGCCTCCGGCGGACCATGGCAGCGGGCTTCACCCTGGCGGACGCCGTCACCATCCAGGACGTTCAGGAGCGGGGGGAGGCGCTGCTCCGCCCCCTGGACGGCCTGTTCGTCCAATACCCTGCCCGGACCGTCCGGTCTCCGGGGCAGGAGAAGCGGGTCCGCTGCGGAAACCCCATCACCCTGCCGGGAACGGAGGATGGTACTTACCGGCTCTACGGACAGGAGGGGGAATTCCTCTGTCTCTCCCAGGCGGCGGGGGGGACCCTGACGTCCATCAAGAACTTCTTTGGAGCGTAGTATGAAAGAACGTGTCATTGCCCTGGGCTTCTTCGACGGGGTCCACCTGGGCCACGCCGCCCTGCTCCGCCGGACAGCGGAGGAGGCGGCCCGGCGGGGCTGCACCCCCGCCGTCTTCACCTTCGACCGCCCGCCGAAGGAGGTGGTCACAGGGGTTCCCTGTCCCCTCATCAACTCGCCGGAGGACCGGCGGGATCTGGTCCGGAGGCTGTACGGCATCCGGGACGTGATCATCGCCCCCTTCGACCGGGAGATGATGACCACCAGCTGGGAGGACTTTGTGGAAACGCTGCTGGTGGGCCGCTGGCACGCCGTCCATTTGGTGGCGGGCCACGACCACCGCTTTGGCCACAAGAACCAGGGCACGCCGGAGCGGCTGGCGGCGAAGTGCGAAGAGCTGGGCCTTGGGTGCGACATCATCCCAAAGGTGGAGATCGGCGGCGTCACCGTCAGCTCCACCTACATCCGCCGCCTCATTGAGCTGGGGCAGGTGGAGCGGGCGAACCGCTTCCTGGGCCATCCCCACACCCTGACGGGGACGGTTCGCCACGGGCGGGGTCTGGGCTCGTCCCGGCTGTTCCCCACGGCGAATCTGCCGGTGCCGGGCCGTGTGCTGGTCCCCAGCCACGGGGTCTATGTGACTCGGGTCTATTTCGAGGATGGAACCAGCTGTCCCGCCGTCACCAACGTGGGCACCCGGCCCACGGTGAACAGCGGGACCGACGTGACGGTGGAGGCGTGCCTTCTGGACTTCCAGGGGGATTTGTATGGGCAGACCCTGCGGGTGGAGTTTTACGGGCATCTGCGGGACGAGATTCGGTTCGACTCCCTGGAGGCCCTCCGGGCCCAGATCGCCGCCGACGCGGAGACGGCGCGGCGGTATTTTCAGGAGAAATAGGGGGGAGTTGCATTGGGACCTTTGGATTACCAGTATGTATGCAAAGACGCACTGGAATTCAGCCGGTCGTTGCCTGCTGATTCTATAAAGTTAATCATTACCTCACCTCCTTACAATATCGGAAAAGAGTATGAAACCCGGCGGAGCATTGACGAGTATGTTGCCGGTTTGTCGCCTATGCTGGAGGAATTTGCCCGTGTTCTTTCCACTGATGGAAGCATCTGCTGGCAGACCGGAAATTTTGTTGACAGCGGTGAAATCTATCCGCTTGATATCTATTTTTATCCGCATTTTAAGCAATTGGGTCTCCATTTGCGCAACCGGATAATTTGGCACTTCGGGCATGGCCTGCATTGCTCGAAGCGGTTCAGCGGCCGCTATGAGACCATTCTTTGGTTTACGAAGTCAGACAACTATACCTTCAATTTGGATGATGTCCGGATTCCTGCGAAATATCCTGGAAAGAGGTATTTCAAAGGGGAAAAAAGGGGACAAATTAGTGGCAATCCCAAAGGGAAGAACCCGGAAGATGTCTGGGAGATGACGGTGGAGCGCCTGGTTGACGACTGGGACGCGCAGATATGGGAAATTCCTAACGTCAAAAATAACCATCCAGAGAAGGTGGAGCATCCTTGCCAATTTCCTGTGGAGCTGGCAGAGCGATGCATCCTTGCGTTGACAAACCGGAATGAAATTGTCTACGATCCGTTTGCCGGAGTTGCTTCTTCTCTGATTGCTGCGCTGAAAAATGAACGCCGGGCCTATGGTACGGAGTTGGAACCCTCCTATGTCCGGATTGGAATGGACCGAATTCAAAAGCTGGCGGAAGGAACGTTGACTACCCGGCCGATTTATCAAAAGATATGGGTACCGAAGCCGACGGATAAGGTGGCGCAGATACCGGAGGAGTGGAGGCAGGCAAAATGAAAATTGGACAGGTATACAGTCACTTGAACGGATTGGAATTTCTCCTGGTGCACCAATCGGCTTTATGGGACGAGGTGCGAAGCGCGGTTTGGAGGGTTGACGCTGAAAAGGCGTTTGATAAGATCAGTAAGGAGAAAACGATGGTGGGGAGAAGATTGTATTCTCCCTCCGCGCTGAACCGCCTTTTTAAAATGGAACTGTCCCCGAATGGCTGGCGTGAAATGAGGACGCCCTACTTTGTCAATGAGGACTTGCAGACAACCCGGGAAACTGTGGACATGCGGGACAAAGAAGCACAGAGGCAGGCGATCTTACACCGGGGCTTTCAGGCTTTTGGCACCTATAATCAGGTGGATTTTGTCAAAAATCGTGTTGCGGTTGAGGTACAGTTCGGGAAATATTTTTCCGTACAATATGATCTGCATGTGAAACATACTTTCTTCTATGAGCGGGGCGATATTGACGTTGGCATTGAAATCATTCCTATGCACAGTCTGATGTCTCAAATGTCAAGCGGGGTGGCTTGGTATGAGAACGAGTTGACGAATATTGTCCGTGAAGGACGCTCCAACCCGTCGGTTCCGATTGTGTTGATCGGAATTGAGCCGGACTAATGACACGGGCCGGACGGATTTCTCCGTCCGGCCCGCGTGGGTTCACTTTTTAAATTCATCCACCTGCAAACACCGCATGGCGTTTAAAATGGCGATAAACGCAACGCCTACGTCGGCGAACACCGCCTCCCACATGGTGGCCACGCCGAAGGCGCCCAGCAGCAGCACCGCCCCTTTGACCCCCAGGGCGAACCAGATGTTCTGCTTTACAATCCGCAGGGTCTTCCGGGAGATGCGCATGGCGGCGGCAATCTTCGCCGGGTTGTCGTCCATCAGCACCACGTCGGCGGCCTCAATGGCGGCGTCGGAGCCCAGGGCCCCCATGGCGATGCCGATGTCTGCCCGGGTGAGGACCGGCGCGTCGTTGATGCCGTCCCCCACAAAGGCCAGGGCCGCGCCGGGGGACTTCTTCGCCAGTAGGGACTCCACACGTTCCACCTTGTCCGCCGGGAGCAGCTGGGCGTGGTACTCGTCGATTCCCAGGTCCCGGGCCACGGCCTTGGCGGCAGCCTCCGTGTCGCCGGTGAGCATGACGGCCTTTTTCACGCCCGCCGCCTTCAGGCCCTCCACCAGGGTTTTGGCCTCGGGCTTGGGCAGGTCGGAGATGAGGATGTGACCGGCGTAGCGCCCCTCCACCGTCACGTGGACGATGGTTCCCGGCAGGTTGCAGGACGCCCACTGGACACCCGCCCGCTCCATGAGGCGGCTGTTGCCGGCGGAGACGGCCCTGCCGTCCACCCTGGCGGTGACGCCGTGGCCGGCGATCTCCTCCACGTCCGTCACCCGGCCGGGGTCGATCTCTTTGCCCCAGGCCTTGCGGAGGGAGACGGAAATGGGATGGCTGGACCAGCTCTCCGCCAGGGCGGCGGCCTCCAGCAGGGCGGTTTCGGTGAAGCCCTCCGCCGGGTGCAGGGCGGTGACGGTGAAGCTGCCCTGGGTCAGGGTGCCCGTCTTGTCGAAGACTACGGTCTCCGTTCGGGCCAGGGTTTCCAGATAGTTGCTGCCCTTCACCAGAATGCCGCACTTGCTGGCCCCGCCGATGCCGCCGAAGAAGCTCAGGGGCACGGAGATGACCAGGGCGCAGGGGCAGGAGATGACCAGAAAGATCAGGGCCCGGTGAAGCCAGCCGGTCCAGTGGGTGCCCGCCAGGAAGGCGGGCTGAGCGGCGGGCGGAATCAGGGCCAGAGCGGCGGCGGGCAGAAGGAACAGCGCCAGGGCGGCAAGGACGACGCAGGGGGTGTAGTACCGGGCGAAGCGGGTGATGAAATTCTCGCTGGCGGCCTTCTTCTCTCCGGCGTTCTCCACCAGGTCCAGGATTTTGGAGACGGTGGATTCCTCACAGGGCTTGGTGACTCTGACCCGCAGTAAGCCGGACTGGTTCACGCAGCCGCTGATAACGGCGTCTCCCGGTCCCACGTCCCGGGGGACGGACTCGCCGGTGAGGGCGGCGGTGTCCAGGGTGGAGACGCCCTCCAGCACCTCGCCGTCCAGGGGAACCCGCTCGCCGGGGCGGACCACCACGACGGAGCCAACCTCCACGTCCTCGGGGTCCACCTCCTCCAAAGAGCCGTCCTCCCCCTCCAGGTTGGCCACGTCGGGGCGGATGTCCATGAGGGCGGCGATGGACTGGCGGGACTTGCCCACGGCGTAATCCTGAAAGAGCTCGCCGGTCTGGTAAAAGAGCATGACGAAGACGGCCTCGGCGTACTCCCCGGTGGCGAAGGCCCCCACGGTAGCCAGGGCCATGAGAAAGTTCTCATCGAAGACCTGACCGTTGAGGATATTGCGGACGGCCTTCCAGAGGACGTCCCAGCCGATGACGGCGTAAGGAATCAGATACAAGAGCCAAAGGACCGGCGTGTCCTCTGCGGGCAGCAGTTTTACAGCGATGAGCAAAACCGCCGCCAGAAGGATTCTATAAAGCGTTTTCCGCTGTTTGCGGGTGAGGTTTTTCATATCAAACGCCTCCTTAAAAGTTTGCGTTCTGTGTCTTGCATTTCTCTTTAAGGTCTGCTATACTGGAGGCAATCAGACGGAAGGTTCCGACAAACCGCCCCTCTGGTGTGTTTAGCAGGCTCTTGTGGTTCGTTAGGCCAGGAGCCTGCTCTTTTTTTGCGTTGGATGGCAGAAAGGAGAACCCGGAGACCGGGCAACAGATTGCCGCCCCTACAAGGTGATCTACCGATAGAAAGGCGGCCCCGGGGGACAGGTGGCAGGCTGCCGTCCGTCTGCCAAGGCAGGAACCATCCGGCATCCCAGCCGCCAAAAACCGCCAGGGCAGCGGCAGCGGAAAGAGCAGCACGCCGATTCGGCACCCGCCAAAACCCCCGCCCGCACCGGGCCGCGGGCAGAGACATGCGTACCTGAAAACCAGTCCCCAGGCGCGCCCTTCGTCCCCCGTAAAAGCGTTTTTTCTCTTTTGGACCGTGCACGGCCCGTTTTCTCTTTTTGGCGCGACCAAAAAGAGAAAATGGGGGGTGCAAAGGACCAGCTATCTTCATAGCTGAATCCCCCCGCCCGTCAGGGCAAGCCCCCTTACAGGTTAATCACACAATCCGGCTCCACCTTCTTGCAGACGGCCACAATCTCCTTCATAATCTCATCAAACCGGCTGTCATCGGCGTCCACCGTCATCTTTTGAGCCATGAAGCTGACGGTGGCGTCGTTCACGCCGTCGATTTTCTTGATGGCCTCTTCCATCTTCGCGGCGCAGTTGGCGCAGTCCAGATCGGTGAGCTTGTAACGCTTTTTCATAGTGAGTTCCTCCTGATATGTGTTTATGTGAGATTCTGCTGAATGGGAAAACAAAATCACTCCCGCACGTGCTCCAGCCCCTGGTTGATGATGGTCTTCACATGGTCGTCCGCCAGGGAGTAGAACACGGTCTTGCCCTCCCGCCGGGCCTTCACCAGCCGGACGTTTTTCAGCGCCCGGAGCTGGTGGGAGATGGCGGACTGGGTCATGCCCAGAAGCGCCGCGATGTCGCACACGCACATCTCCGCCTCGAAGAGCACATAGAGGATGCGGACCCGGGTGGAGTCCCCGAAGATGCGGAACAGTTCCGTCAGATCATAGAGCGTATCCTCCCCCGGCAGGTCCCGCCGGACTTTTTCCACCAGCTCCTCGTGGGCGTGGATGAAATCACAGCACTCCACATTGTAGCGGTCCTCCATACGGACGCCTCCTTTCAGTTGAACAATTGAACGAGTGTTCATATGTTCATTATACACAGCCCGCTCCGTTTGTCAAGCCCCTTTGCAAAAAAGTTGAAATGCGGCCGGGCCTATGGTATACTAACGCTGCTTTGCACCACTGAATCAGGAGGGGTCTTATGGAAGACATGGAAACGCTCCGGCTGAAGACGCTGCAATTGGGGGCCAACGCCTTCACGGCCCATAATTTCATCCGTCTGGAATCGGCGGAGCCGGACTGCGTGGCGTACTGCCTGGAGATTCGCCCGGAGAGCCGGAATCCCTTCGGCATGGTCCACGGCGGCGCGCTGTACACCCTGGCGGACGACGCCGCCGGCGGGGCGGCCCACAGCGACGGGCGGCATTATGTCACGCAGCACGGGGACCTGCACTTCCTGGATAACCGGGCCCATGGGACCATCCGGGCCGTGGGCCGGGTCCGGCACCGGGGACGCACCACGGTGCTGGTGGATGTGGAGATCACCGACGGGGCCGGGGCTCTGCTGGCCACGGGGGCGTTCAGCTATTTCTGCGTGGACCGGAAGCGGATGGCGGAGCGGGCTTTGGAGACATGAAAAAGGGCGTCCCATACGGGACGCCCGCAGGCTGTCGAAAACGTATTTTCGCCAGCCTGCGCAAGTTTTTCAAAACGTTAAAAAAGTTTTGAAAAACTTCTGATTGAAAACGAAAGGAACCCCTCCTGGGTTCCTCTCGTAACTCTCTTCCTTCCCGTTGCGTCAATCTTCTGCGTTTTTTGACACGCTGGGGCGGACCCACAGGTCCGCCCTTTTCGTGCGCTCAGGTGAATTCCTGCTCCAGCTGCTGCCAGAACTCCACCAGCTTGCTTTTCAGCACATAGCCGTGATTCTCCTCCGTAATAAGACCCACTTGAGACGGGGACATCCCCGCAGCCAAGGCGGCGGCGGGCACCTCCGCAGAGGCCGCCGCGCACAGAGGCGGGAACACCACGCACCACCAGTTCCGCCCCTCCCCCGCGCCGATGACGGCCCGCAGAGCCAGATACCTCCCGGCGGGGAGAGTGAAGCCCTCGTACTCCCGGGTGGGGAAGGCCGTGTCCTCCAGACGGACGGAGACGGCGTAGTCATATCCGTTTGCCCGAATCTCCTGGGCGGCGATGTCCTCCAGCTCCAGCAGCCGGCCCCGGAGGAGGGCCTCCGCCTCCCGGCGGTCCGCCGCGCCCTCCAAAATGGGTTCGGCGTAGGCGAGAAGCCGGTCCCGGACCTTCAGCTTCAGGGCCTGGTCCTCCTCCGAGTCGGAGTTGGCCAGCACGTGGAGCCGGACCACCTTGTCCGACAGGGCCTGCCCCGTCTGGAGGGCCATGGCGCCGGAGGCCAGAAAGGCCGCCAGGAACAGCAGCAGTATAATCTCCGCGAATTTCAGTTTCCCCGCTTGCTTGGTTTTCATATGTCGTCCATTCCCTTCCCGGTCCCTGGGACCTTTGTCCATAGGATGGACAAATTTTCCAGATTTTAAACCGGGGGATGAGAAAAGCCCGCCGGAGAATGTTCCGGCGGGCGGCGGGGCGAAGGTTCAGTCATTTTCCGGCGGCTCGTCGGGGGCCGCCTCGCCGTGGGTTTTTGCCAGGTTGGAGGTGTCGATGGGGGCGCTCTCCTCGAACTGGTCGTAGTAGTCCTCGTTCTGGAGGGTGGGGCGGCGCTTCCGGGCGATGGCGGTGATAGTGGGATAGAGGACGATGGCGATGAGGCCGCCGGAAAAACCGTTGTTATAGAGATTCAGTCCCGCCACCGGCCCGCCGGTCTGGAGGACCAGCGAGGCGTGGATGAACCCGGCCAGAATGCCGTAGGGCCAGCCGAAGTGCCCGGAGATGGGGGCCAGCGTGGTGCCGAAGAGGCCCGCCAGCTGGAGAGAGGGATAATCCGGCGTGTGGTGCATCCCATAGGCCCCGATGAACACCCCCAGCATGACCGGGGTGATGTTCCCCGCGTGCTTGCCGAAGGCGGAGAAGCCCATGATGGTGAAGATGCCGCCCAGAGTAGGGCCGTTGAGGTCGCCCCCCACCAAGAGCACATAGGCCACGCCCAGAAGGCCGTTGACGCCGATGTTGACCATGACGGGCCCATAGCCGAACATGCGGAGGTAGTCGCTGGGGGCCCGGCCGGAGGTGGAGAGCAGGCGGCGGTATCCCGCCCAGACGGACCAGGCGGGCACGCCGGTGGCGAAAAAGCCCAGCAGGATCAGCGACGCGCACAAAAGCCCCAATACGGCGATAAAGCCGGTATTATACCCCGTGGCCCAGTAGAGGGCGGAGTCCGGACTGTCGCCGAAGGCCGTCAGCACCGGCACCACCATCATGGCGAAGAGGCCGCAGGCGAACCCCATGTTATAAAGGTTCATGCCGTTTTGAATTTTGTAAGTATAGGAGGACAGGGAGGGCAGGAGAAAGCCGATGACAACGCCTGTGGCAATGCCCAGGAAAATGTTGGCGTGAATGCTGCCAAGAGACATATAGCTGACCAGAGGGGCTAGGGACGTGGCCAGCAAAGCCACGGAGGCGTGCTTGGAAAAGGGCTCTTTTTGATAGCGGGCGTAGAGCCAGGTGCCCAGGATAATGGGCCAGACGTTGATGAGGTTTTTGCCGAAGAGGGAGAAACCCGCCATCAGACCCATCTCCACAATGGTAAAGCCGTTGAAGGGGTCGCCGGAGAGCTTGATGAGGCAGATGGAGAACATGGTCACAAGCCCCGCGTTTACCAGGGCCGCGCCGGGGCCGCCGATGGACACATAGTCCGTAATCAGCAGGTCCTGCATGGTGACGATGTGGTACAGCCCCTCCAGAATGTCCATGGGGGCCTCCAGCGTAAATCCCAGGAGCATCAGCCCCGCGGAGAAGGCCAGTGTGGCCGGGAATAAATTTTGATAACGGTTCTGCAAAGCGGTTCCTCCCCTGTAAGACGCTGCCGGTTTCCGTAAGAAACGAGGGTCCGGCGGCGCGCTCAGTGGCTGCGGATTGTAAACGCCTCCGGCGGCATGGCGTCCGCCAGGGCCATAAGGGTGCGGTTGAAGCCCCCGGTGTAGTCAAAGGGAACGTCGGAGAACGTGGACTCGCTGAGGCGGTCCGGCATGGCGAAGGTAAAGCGGCTCCCCTTCCCGGGGCTGGACTGGGCCGTGATCACGCCGCCATGGCCCTGGGCAATGCCCTGGCACAGGGCCAGGCCCAGACCCAGGCCCTGGGGGGGCGGGGCGGGAGTTCCGGCCCCGTGATAGCTATCAAACAGGGTCTCCAGCCGCTCCGGGGGGATGCCGGGTCCGGTGTCCGACACGGAGAGAAACACGCGGTTTCCGGCCAGTTTCAGCTCCACGGTGATCAGGCCGCCGGTGGGCGTGAATTTGAAGGCGTTGGACAGCAGCTGGTACAAAAGCTGCTCCAGCGCGTCGGGGCAGAAGGCGCAGACGTGCCGGTCCGCCGCGCAGACGAGGCGGGTGTCCAGCCCCCGCAGAGGGGCCAGGGAGGCGGCCTGGGCGAACAGTTCCGCCGTGAATTCCACAATGTCCCGGTCCCGCAGGGGCAGGGGCTCTCCGCTGAGATAGCACGTGGCGGAGAGGTTGTTCACCAGGCGGACGATGCGGTAATAGCTCTGGTCCACCAGGGCGGCCTTGGCGTCCAGGGCGGAGTCCTGCTCCCGGGCGGCGGGGGTGGCCAGCCGCGCGGCGGCGAAGTACAGGTTGCTCAGCGCGCCCCGCAGCTGAGAGGCGGTGTGGGGCAGCAGAGAGAGGTCAAGGTCCATGAGGCTGTCTCCTTTCCGGCGAAACTCCCGGAGAGGGGGTCCTCCTCTGGAAGCGTCTGGGTTATCATTTGCAAGGGGGGACGGTCTGAGCCAAGGAAAAGACTGCCTCCCCCGGAAATATCATAACAAAAAGCCGGAGAAAACACAAGGAATTTATCGAATCCTGTCGAATGCTGTCGAGCTTTCAGGGATGTTGGAGAACCAAAACGCCGCCTGAACAGGCGGCGTTTCAAGGGGAGACGGCGAATGCTTGCAACAAAATATGCCGGAAGGCTCCGGATTATTCCTCGAACTTCTTCTGGGCGGCGGGCTTTTTCCGGCGGCCGCCCCGGCGGGGACGGGAGACCTTCACCGCCTTTTCCATCTCCGGTTCCCCGGCTTGAAACAGGCGTTTGAGGTGGTTGTACAGCGCGCAGCCCTGGGCGGAGCCGTATTCCTTCACCAGGGCGTTGCAGAGCTCCTCCCGGTCCGCCGCCCGGAGGACGAAGGGCAGGGCGAGGCAGCTTTCAATGGAGGGGCGGAGGGCAACCTCCTGAAAGGCGCTGGCATACCGGGCCCGCAGGGCGCCGATGGAGGCGGCGTAGCCCTTGTCCTGGCTGATGACGTAGGCGAAATCCGCCTCCCGCCGGCCCACCAGGACGCCCAGCTCCGTGATGATCTGAAAGTCAATGGAATTCTTGCCGCCCCGGACGCTCTCGATATACTGCACGTCCGCCGCCGTTCCGGCGCAGAGCTTCTGGAGCTTGGTCAGAGGCAGGCCCTTCTCCTTCTGGTAAAAAATCAGTACGGTATCCTGGTTGGAGAGCATGTCCACGCCCTTCAGCCCGGTGCCGATGTTGTTGTCGCCGTCGACGAGAAAAATCATTTTCATGAGGTTTGTCCTTTTTGTGTCAGATTCGCGCCGGGTCCGGCGCGTGGGCCCGCGTGGGCTTTAAAGGACTAGTATACCAGCTTTCCGGGGAAAAGGCAAGGGAAACCTGAGGCGGAGTCAGATGGTCTCCACCGGCAGTCCCTGGAGGTAGCGCCGCACCACGTCAAAGGCATGGTTGGCCGCCAGGCCCTGAATGCGGTCCCGCCGCCGCCGTCCCAGGTCCAGAGAGCGGCAGAAGGTCCCGTCCGGGGTGGACAGGCCCACGTACAGGATACCCACGGGAACGTTTCGCTCGTCCGGGTCCGGTCCCGCAGCCCCGGTGACGGAGACCCCCAGGTCCGCCCCGGTGACGCGCCGGACGCCCTCCGCCATGGCCCGGGCGCACGCCTCTGAAACGGGGCCGTATGTATCCAGGATGTCCTGGGGGACGTGGAGCACCTCCGCCTTGACGCTGGTCCAGTAGCTCACCACGCCGCCCCGGTAGACGGCGGAGGCCCCGGGGATGGCCGTGAGTTTTTCGGCCACCAATCCGCCGGTGCAGCTCTCGGCGGTGGCCAGGGTCATGTTCCGGCGGAGGAGCTGGGCGTGGCAGCACTCCGCCAGGTCCGCGATGTCCGCGCCGTAAACCACGTCGCCCAGGGTTTCACAGACCATCTCCCAGACGGGGACCAGCATGGCGCGGGCCTCGTCCTCCGTGGCGGCCTTGGCGGTGGCCCGGAGGCGGACCTCGCAGGGCTTGGCGTAGGTGGCCAGGGTGGGATTGGTCATATAAGCCATCTTGTCGTGGAGCAGCTGGTCCACGGAGCTCTCCCCCATGCCGAAGGTCATGATATCCTGAGAGATGATGACCTCGTGGGAGAGCTTCCGCAGGTAGGGTTCCACGTGGCGGCGGAGCATGGTCTCCATCTCGTGGGGGGGTCCCGGGAGCATGAGGACGTGGACGCCGTCCGCCTCGAAGGCGCAGCCGGGGGCGGTGCCCACGGGGTTGTCGAAAATCACGCAGTCCTCGGGCAGCTCCGCCTGCTGGGTGTTGTTCTCCGGCATGGGGACATGGAGGGCGGACTCGTAAAAGGTCCGGATATCCTCCAGGATGTCGGGGTGGAGGACCAGGGGCTTTCCGAAGGCCTGGCAGATGGTCTGCTTGGTGAGGTCGTCGTAGGTAGGGCCCAGGCCGCCTGTGGTGATGAGGATGTCCGCCCGGCGGCGGGCGATGGCCAGAGCCTCCTGAAGGCGGTCGGGGTTGTCGCCCACGACGGTGTGCCAGAAGACGTTGACGCCCAGGGCAGAGAGGCTCTGGCTCAGGGTCTGGGCGTTGGTGTTGGCAATGTTGCCAAGGAGGAGTTCGGTGCCTACGGCGATGAGTTCGGCGGTGTGAGACATGGTGGGCTCCTTTTCCCCCGAAGGGGGAGTTTGTACTCGCCCTTGCGGGCGGGGAGGATTTCAGCCATAAAGATGGCTGGTCCAATGCACCCCCCATTTTCTCTTTTTCTGATACGCAGAAAAAGAGAAAACGGGCCGTGCACGGTCCAAAAGAGAAAAAGACGTTTTGAAACGGGGGACGGGGGACGCGCCTAGGGCGGATTCTCAGGTACGCATGTCTCTGCCCGCGGCTCGGTGCGGGCGGGGGGGGGTGGCGGGCGCCGAATCGACTTCCTTCTCTTTCCGCTGCCGCTCATGCGGTGGATACGGAAAGAGAAAGCGGCAGGCGCGGCTTTGGCGGAAGCGCCGGGGCGCGGCAGCAAAAAGAGAAACGGGTCCATTCAGCCAGGGACAAAACTCCCGCCCGCACCACGCCGCGGGCAGGGATATTCGTACTTGATCTCCAAGCTCCAGGCGCGCCTTCGTCCCCCGTAAAAGCGCTTTTTCTCTTTTGGACCGTGCACGGCCCGTTTTCTCTTTTTGGCGCAACCAAAAAGAGAAAATGGGGGGTGCATTGGACCAGCCATCGCTGTCCGCCCATCCTCCCCGCCCGTCAGGGCGAGCATCAGCTCAAGGTTTGACCCAAACCCACTCCTCCCCCTCCAGGGAGCGGGCCGTCAGGCCCTCGATATCCAGCTTGGCCTCCGCCGCCTGAACGTCCTCCGCCTTGGGCCTTGTGGCCGGGTGCCGGGGGGTGAAGACGGTGCAGCAGTCCTCATAGGGCAGAATGGAGGTGTCGTAGGTGCCGATCTCCCGGGCCATGCGGATGATCTCCACCTTGTCCATGCCGATGAGGGGCCGGAGAACCGGCATCTCCGCCACGCCGTCGGTGACCGCCAGCGCCATCATGGTCTGGCTGGCCACCTGCCCCAGGGACTCCCCGGTAATCAGGGCCTTGGCCCCCGCCCGCCGGGCAATGGCCTGGGCCAGGCGCATCATGAAGCGCCGCATGATGAGGGTGAAATACTCCTCCGGGCAATTCTTCCGAATCTCCTCCTGAATCTCTGTGAAGGGCACGATGTGGACCCGGAGGCGGCCGCAGTACGCAGTCAGAAGCTTCGCCAGCTCCAGCACCTTGTCCTGGGCCTGCTGGGAGGTGTAGGGCGGGGAGACGAAGTGGACCATCTCCAGCTCCACCCCCCGCCGGGCCATCATCCAGGAGGACACGGGACTGTCCAGCCCGCCGGAGAGAAGGCTGACGGCGTGTCCCCCCATGCCCACGGGAAGCCCCCCCGCCCCTGGGACGGCGGGAGCGTGAACGTAGGCGTATTTCTCCCGAATCTCCACGTGGACGGTGAGGTCCGGGCTGTGGACGTCCACCGCCACGCGGGGGAAGGCCTCCGCCAGCTCGCCCCCCACGGCCTGGGAGAGTTGAATGGAGTTCATGGGATAGCTCTTGTCGGCCCGCTTGCTCTCCACCTTGAAGCTCCCGGCGGAGGCAAAGGCGTCCGCCAGATAGTCCTTGGCGGTTTCCACAATGGCCTCCACCGTCTTCCCGCAGGGGACGGCCCGGGCCACGCTGACCACGCCGAAGACCTGCCGGGCGGCGGCGTAGGCCGCCTCCATGTCGCAGCGGTCCGTGGTGGGCTCGGCGTAGATGGTGCTTTGCCGGATGTAGACCTGGAAGCTGCCGCAGGACTTCAGGCGGCGGGCCACATTGGCCACCAGCCGGTCCTCGAAGGAGCGGCGGTTCTGGCCCTTCAGGACCACCTCGCCCAGCTTGAGCAGAAACATTTCATTTTGCCGCATGAATGTCATCCTCCGTAGATGTCAATTTTACGGGTGCTATTATAACGCACTTCCGGCGGAAGAAAAAGGGGGTTTTCCGAAATTCTTGCAATTTTGCTTTGAATCCGATAGAATGATTCCATCGGAAGAGAGGAGGCGCTGTCATGATGAAAAAATGGGTTGCCGCCTGGGGACGCTGGCGGTGTGCGCATGTCCCGATGTCTTTTGGGGAATGTATGGAGACGCCGCCTGGGGGAGCATGGCGGGCGATCTCCCGCTCCTGGTCCGGATCGCCCTGCTGGGCTGGCGGGCGGCCCGGACCCGGGACGTCCCCACGCTGCTGGCCCAGGGAATGCTGTTCTGGTTTTTCCATGTCCAAAAGAGCCGCGCGGCCAAAACATAAGGAGGTATCCCCATGAAAATCGTCGCCATCAACGGAAGCCCCCGCAAAAACGGCAACACCGCCCTCTGCCTGGAGGCCGCCGGCCGCGAAATCGAAGCCGCCGGCGTGGAGTTCCAGGTCTTTCAGCCCGGCGCAGGGGTTCGTCCCTGCACGGCCTGCTATCACTGCCTGAACACTGGAAGCCTCCGCTGCGTTCAGAAGGACGACGGCGTCAACGACATCATCGCCGCCTGCATCGAGGCCGACGGCCTCCTCCTGGCCTCCCCCGTCTACCACGGCGGCATCGCCGGGGGCATGAAGTGCGTGCTGGACCGGCTGATGCTGGCGGCGGGCTGCGGGGCGAACCAGCTGCGCCACAAGGTGGGCGGGGCCCTGTGTACCCTGCGCCGCAGCGGGGGTATGGAGACCTACCAGCAGCTTTTGGGAACCATGGATGCCATGGAGATGATTCTCATGACCTCGGACTACTGGGGCGTGGTCCACGGGGCGGACCCTGGCGAGGCCGCCCGGGATGAGGAGGGGATGGCCGTGGCCGCCCGGCTGGGGCGGAACATGGCCTGGATGGTCCGGGTCCTTCGGGAGACAAAGCTCCCCGCCCCGGAGGCGGCCCGGAGACCCATGATGAACTTCATACGGTAAGGCTGGCGGCAGACGAAGAGCCGCACGCCAGCCAAGGCGGCCCGCGCAGGCGGGCCGCCTTTTTTGCGCCTTGCGGCCCCTTACACGTCCCCCCGGAGGAGGAAGAGCTGGAGGACCTTCTCCGCCAGCCGCAGCTCCCGGGGGGTGCAGCGGGCCAGAAGAGCCTGGAGAGAGGTCAGGTCCGCCTCTCCGTGCTCTTCGCCAAGGAGAATGTACTCCATGGACAGACGGGAGGTCCGGGCCACCTTCATCAGCGTGTCGATGGACATCTGAGAGGTGCCCACCTCGATCTGCCCGTAGTAGCCGGAGCCGATGTCCGCCAGCTCCGCGAACTGTTCCCGAGTGAGACCCAGGCGGTTCCGCTGCTGGCGCAGGCGCTGACCCACGGCGACGCGCTCCTGTTTTGTCATAGAATTGCTGCTCCTTCCATCGAGTTTTTTTCAGTCTATCCTTGGAAACTGATGGACAAAATATGTGAATAGATATTGATTTTTGTTATCTTTTAGCGTATCCTGCAAGTGTAAAAAACGCTGTAACCGTTGCGGCGCAATGGATTCAGGGATTTTCAAAATTATTCAGATTGATGCTCATAATTGTAACACGGAGGCATGAATGAAATCACCTGATTCCGCGCAGAATGCGGAAAAATCTGCGGAGGCCGCGGGGAGGAAAATCAGCGGAATTTATCACATGTTTGTAACGTGGAGGAAGGGGGACGCTATGCAGGAGTACGTTGTCAACCGCCCGGACGAGGGGGCCATGGACCGGGCCCTGCGGGAAAATTCCGGCAACGCCGCCGGGGCGGTGCTGCGTCTGGCCTGGCAGGCCGGGCTGCTGCGGGATGAGATTCAGCGCCTGACCTGGGAGCAGGTGGACTTTCTGGACGCGGCCATCGCGCTGCCGGACCGGAAGGTGCCCATCTGCCGGGAGCTGGCGGACTGGCTCTGGACCCTGCGGGAGAGCCGGGACCGGAGCCAGGAGGCCGTGGTCCTCTCCGACCGGGACCACAGGCCCCTGACGCCCCAGTCCATCTCCCGCCTGGCCCGGAGCGCCCTGGACCGGCAGGGGCAGACCTCCGTCCGGCTCATCGACCTGCGCCACGATTTCGTGCTGCGCCAGCTGGAGGAACACGACTGGCAGTACGTCTCCCGCATTACCGGCGTGGAGGCGGCGGGGCTTAACGTCCACTTTGCCGGACACCTGGAGGAGAAAAAAATCTCCACCCGGGTCCGCCGGGAGGAGCGCGTCCCCATCGACGAGTTTGCCCTGTGGAAGCTGCTGCGGACCGAGGGAACCAGCCCCGCCGGCATAACCCTGTGGCTGACGTGGCAGGTGGGGCTGCGGCTGGAGGAGATTGTCGCCCTGCGGTGGGAGCAGGTGGCCGGGGACCTTCTGCGGCTGGAGGACCGGGACGTCCCCCTCCCCAGCGGCGCGGGAAGGGCTTTGGAGGAGCTGGGGCAGGCGGAGGGACGGGAGGGGTTCGTGCTCACCGCCCCCAGAAGCGGCCAGCCCTATGACCGGACCCGTCTTTCCAAGCTGGTCCGGGCGGCGCTGATCCGGGCGGGCCTGGACAACCTGACCCTCCGGGACCTGCGGATGGACTGCGCCCTGCGCTCCGGCGGGGAGGGGCGCATCCTCTCCCAGGTCCGGCGGCAGGGCTGGATCACCCGCAACGAGGTGATGGACCTTCTGAACGTCTCCCGCACCACGGCCTATAACCGGCTCAAGCAGATGGCCGGCCGGGGCAAGCTGACCCAGGTGGGGGCCCGGTACTACCTGCCGGAGGCTGTGGTGCCGCCGGAGCGGCAGGAGAGCGCCGTGCTGGAGTACCTGGAGCGGGAGGGCTTCGCCTACCGACAGGACGTGGCCCGGCTGCTGGGCATCGGCGTGGGGCAGTGCCGCCCGCTGCTCCAGCGGATGCTGGCCGGGGGACTGATTGTGCAGGACCGGCAGCGATACCTATTAAATAATGAAAAGAGCCCCCGGGAGGAGGGGCTGGAGACCGCCGTTCCCGCCGGGGGAGGCGGCGGGGGAAGCCGGGAAACCTAGGCCGGGAGGAAAACTTTGTTACAAACATTTTGCACATAAAAGCGATTAAATCTCAGCGTTTATCAAACAAATTACAACTCCCAGAAAGCTATAGACAAACAGATTGCGGACTGTTACATTGGGCTTGCGGACGGCGGACGGATTGGCGCGAGACCAATTCCAGGCTTGATGTGGGATCGGCTAGCCCCGACACGAATCCTGGAGGGGGCTGCGCGCCGGGATGTCCGGACGGACCGTAATCTTTAAAGGAGGAATGTTCAATGAAGAAATTCCTGTCCCTGGTTCTTGCGTTGGTCATGGCCATGTCTCTGGTCACGATCAGCGCGGGAGCCACCGAGTACAAGGATCTCACCGACAAGGATGAGATTCAGTACGAGGAAGCCGTCGCGGTTCTGAACCGCATCGGTGTGATCACCGGCTACGACGACGGCAGCTTCCAGCCTACGAGGGAGCTGACCCGTGGCGCGGCCGCGAAGATCATCGTGTCCCTGTTGATCGGCCCCGAGGCCGCCAACAACCTGCCCAACAACAGCAGCCCCTACCCCGACGTTCCCGCCAACCACACCTTCGCGGGCGTCATCAGCTTCTGCAAGACGAAGAACATCATCAGCGGTTACGGTGACGGCACTTTCAAGCCCGCCAACTCCCTGACCGGCTATGCCTTCGCCAAGATGCTGCTGGGCGCCGTCGGGTATAACTCCGAGCTCGAGCGCTTCACCGGCTCCGGCTGGACCAACAACGTCGCCGCCATCGGCCAGAGCGCCGGTCTGTTTGACCGCCTGAAGTTCGACGGCAGCGCCGCGGTCAACCGCGAGCAGGCCTGCCAGCTGGCGCTGAACGCCCTGAAGGCCACCGTCGTGGAGTACAGCCAGGGCATCAACGTCAACGTCACCGGCGCTGACACCAACGTTGTGGTCTCCGGCGGTCAGACCCGCTCCTTCAAGACCAGCAACCAGGAGTTTGCCCGCAACATCCGCACCAAGTTCATCGACAACGTGGACGACGACTACTACACCGTCGAGTTCGCTGAGGAGCACTTTGTCGACCTCCGCCTGGAGCACAACAAGTGGTCTCCCACCGACGACGAGTTTGGCCGTCCCTCCTCTGAGTGGAGCTATAAGAAGGTCACCATCGGCACCTATCCCCTGGAGGCCGACTTCACCTATACCACTCAGATTGCCCACGCTGACACCAAGATCGACGACAACTCCAACAAGGTCACCAAGCTTGGCCTGCGCGGCTATGAGCTGGTAAGCGACAGCCGCCAGGAGACCCAGGACTACACCGACCTGTGGCTGAACGGCATGCCCGTCTACAAATGGGGCCGTACCCACGAGGTTGGCGAGATCGCCGACTACACCGATAACGGCACCCTGGTCCAGGTCTACGTTTCCGAGAACGACGCCGACTTCATCACCGACGTTGTGGTCATCCAGACCCAGCTGATGGAAGTCAAGCGCGTTGGCTCTGACTACGTCTCCCTGGAGCAGAAGGACCCCGACGATCCCACGACGATTGGCCACGCCTTCAACCAGGCCGCCATTCAGCGCGATGTCAAGGACGTCAAGGAAGCGAATGAGAACTACGCGGTCCTGAAGGAACTGAAGGATGGCGACACGGTTGCCGTTATCCCCGTGGCCGACAACCACAGCACCAACCTCTCTACCGACATGATCGTTTCGAAGGCCTATGTGCCTGAGACCGTCACCGGCGTTCTGACCCGTACCGACATGTACGACGAGGAGGTCACCGACATCACCGTTGGCGGCACCAACTACAAGGTCGCCCAGTGGAACGACAAGATGAAGGACGTGAACGCGGACGTCATCAAGGTCACCCGCAAGGACGTTACCCTGACGCTGGACGAGTACGGCAACGCTCTGTTCGCCGATGAGCCCGGCTCCACCAGCGAGTACATGGTCATCGGCAGCTACTATCGCAGCCTGGAGAACGGCAAGCTCGTGACCTACGTCCACGGCTGGGACGTCGGCGGCGACGAGGTTGACCTGAACCTGGGCGCCAATGGCGACAATTATCTGAACGTCCAGAACATGGTCCCCGGCGATCTGGTCCGCTACACCAGCGCTGCCCGCGGTTCCGCTGAGTGGATTCTGGAAGACCATACCGGCAACTTCGGAATCTCCGGCGATAACGCCCTGAAGAATCGTACCAATATCTATGATATTGACAGCGCTGCCCAAAACCTGGGCACCACGACTCCCTATGAGCTCCGCGCCAACAACGCCAGCGCCCTGCTGCGCAACGTGATTGCCGCGAACGTCAACGCCACCAGCGACACTGACGCCATGGCGAATGACGCTACTACCAGAGCTGAGCGTACCTTCCTGTTCAAGAACAGCGTGAAGTTCCTCTTCGTCAGCTTCGACGATGAGGGCGATGTGGACAGCATCGAGTTCCAGAAGGGCGCGCAGAACGTCTCCAACGAGGACCTGCTGAAGTACAACACGTACTATGGCTCCTCTGCCGCCAACGCCGCTGAGGCGTACTTCAACAAGGACGGCGCCGTGCAGGCCGTGGTCGTCAAGACCGAGAGCGGCAACGCCCAGAACGGCAACCTCATGTACATCAAGGATCACTGGGGCGGCCACACTGTCAACGACAACGGCAACGGCCAGAAGGTCTATGGCTACACCGTGGCCATGATGAAGAGCGACGGCACTGTTGATCACGACGTGAACATCTGGACCAACCGCAACCTGGCCCTGCACACCTTCGCCACCTACAACGAGTCCACCCTGGAAGGCTTCGAGCCTTACTACACCTCCAAGGCTTATGACCAGCAGATGCGCAGCACCGCCACCATGGTTGTCCATATGGACAGCGACGGCGTCCGTGCCGGCACCAGCAACCTGGCCAAGGTCTATAACGTTGAGACCGTCGGCGGCAACGCCCTGTACTCCGGTACGAACAACAACGACGGTACCTGGGGTGTCACTGGCGGCCATCCCAACAGCCGTCCCACCACTGCCAACGTCCTGACCAACATCAACGCGCTGAGCAGCTCCATGATCTTCGACAAGGTCAACTTCGGCGATACCCGCGGTGACGCCACCGCCGGCGAGACCGTGATCTGGCTGGATGCCGCGAAGAACAACTGGGTCGACCTGACCAACAACGGCATCAACGAGGCCGATGATCTGGCGGACTTCGAGAACATCGAGCTGGCCCTGATCATCAACGACAATCCCAACAGCGACAGCTTCCGCCACACCTCCATGATCGTGGTCGTGAACGCCGAGAAGTCCTCCGAGCGTCCCGCTGCTATCCACACCGTGACGATCGAGAAGAGCGTTGTCGAGGCTGGCAAGATTCGCCTGACCGCTACTGTCGGCAACCTGCCCGAGGGCTATAAGAACGTCAAGTATCAGTGGTACAAGGACGGCGCCGCGATTGCTGGCGCGACCGGCAGCACCTATGATGTTGCTGCTACTGCCGACGGCAGCTACACCTGCAAGGTCACTTATGAGCAGAGCGGCAAGCTCCTGACCTCCAAGCCCAAGGAGTCTAACCCGATCACCATTGCGCCCGCTCCCGCCGTTGACGGTGTGAAGATTGCGGTTCCCACTGCTGCGAACACGAACCGCGGCGAGGCCATCACCTATAAGGCGGTTGCCACGGTCAATGGCGTTGCGGTTACTTCGAACGCGAATATCCGCTACACCTGGAAGATCGACGGAGTCGACGCGGAAACCCTCGGCGCTACCGTCAAGGTCAACGCCGACGGCACCACGGAGCTGGTTATCCCCGCGGACAAGGCCGCCTCTATGGCTGGCAAGACCGTCACCTGCGTGCCTTCTGTGATTGATGCCGCTGGTACGGAGACCCCGGTCGTGATCGCGCCCGAGGACGTGGAGAAGGTTGAGCAGACTGAGACCGGCGCTATCGGAACCACTCCCGCCGAGGACACCAATGTTCCTGCTCCGGGCGATCTGCCCGATTCTCCCACCGCGACTGACGCGGTTGTCACCTTCGAGATCGGTGCGAACACCATGGTGACCTATAAGGGCGCGACCCTGACCTCTGCTTCTCCCTCTACCTTCACGGTTGCGAAGGGCGAGATCATCACTGTCGTGGCTGAGAAGATGGGCTCTGCGAGCGGCGTTGTGTCTGTGACCCCCAGCGAGAGCATTGTCTTCGTGGATGAAACCGTCGACAACGGTCAGAGATTCGTGGTCAATGCCTCCGGCACCATCACGGTCTCCCTTGACGCCCCCGACCTGAATAAGGTTGCCGCCGCTTTCACGAAGACGGCCCTGGCCGACAGGGCTGACTCGATCCCCGCTGATGTTCTGAATGCTGGTTACGGTCTGACTACCTCCGCTAGCAATGGGAAGATCACGCTGGCTTTCACCCACACCGGTCTGTACGGTCATACGAACGCGAATGGCACAAAGGCCTATCAGATTGGGTTCAATGTTCCCGAGACGATTGGTGACTGGACTGTGAGCAACGTGACCGTTGTGAACAAGTGGCAGACGGAAGGTTCGCAGGGGTATGTCAACTTTGGAACCTCCGGTGAGGGCGGCTATTGGCTCACGCTTTATCGGGCGAACGCTCCGGCCGGAGGTGATCTTGCTCCGGCCATGGGGGATAACGGAGTCACCACTGGCACCGTTACTCTTACCAAGAGCGGCGTGGACGTTAAGGTTCCCCTGGTAGTGGATTGCAGCAATGTTGTGGTGTACGGGTGGGATGCCACCTACACGCGGCCCGGGGCCTGATCCCTTTCTCTCAAAGATTCTGATTTCCCCGGATTTCTGAGAAATCCAAAAAGTCCCCGGCGCGCAAGCGCCGGGGACTTCTTTTCATTTCCTGCGTCATTTCGCGAATCGTTTTACACAGGCGGCCTCCGGCTTCCCCAGGGACCGCGCCCCTGAAAATGCGCTTGCGTTCCTGGGCGGGGGGTGGTATAATGAACTTGGCGTCAAGCCATCCGATAAGGATACAAACTATCCGCCGATACAGCAAGGCGAACCCCCGGAGAGGTGTGAGCTCTCCGGGGGTTCGCCTTTGCGGGAGTATCAACTGCCCTTCTTGCGCTGATCGAGCCATTTGCATAGGTAGTGACAAACGATGCCGGCCGTGACAGACACAAGAAATCCGATAAGGATAGTCAACCCATCCACCTCCTTCCTGTTGCCAGGAGGGCAGCGTGGAGATTATACCATTTTTCGACAGGGGCCGCAAGGCGGCGCGGCAAAATTTGCATCTCCGGTTCCCGGATTCTTGTGCAATCCGCCAATTGAATATTTATTCACTATAGATGTATAATCCTTACATCATTCAAACCTTTGGAGGCGCTGTTATGAAGAAAGATATCAAGAAAATTGTCCTCGCCTACTCCGGCGGACTGGATACGTCCATCATTATCCCCTGGCTGAAAGAGAACTACGGCAACCCGGAGATCATCGCCGTGGCCGGCGACGTCGGGCAGAACGACGAGCTGGACGGCCTGGAGGAAAAGGCCCTTAAGACCGGAGCCAGCAAGCTGTACATCGCCGACCTCACCGACGCCATGGTGGACGAGGTCATCATCCCCTCCCTGAAGATGGGCGCCAGCTATGAGCAGTACCTGCTGGGCACGGCCTTTGCCCGGCCCATCATCGCCCGGAGCCTGGTGGAGATCGCCAAGAAGGAGGGCGCGGACGCCATCGCCCACGGCTGCACCGGCAAGGGCAACGATCAGGTCCGCTTCGAGCTGGCCATCAAGCGCTTCGCCCCGGAGATGACCATCATCGCCCCCTGGCGGGAGTGGGAGATCAAGGGCCGGGACGAGGAGATCGACTACGCCGAGGCCCACAACGTCCCCCTGAAAATCAGCCGGGAGACCAACTACTCCAAGGACAAGAACCTCTGGCACCTGAGCCACGAGGGCCTGGACCTGGAGGACCCCGCCAACGAGCCTCAGTATGAGAAAGAGGGCTTTTTGGAGATGGGCGTCAGCCCCATCGCCGCGCCGGACGCCCCGACTTATGTGACCATCGACTTTGTCAAGGGCGTGCCCGTGGCCGTGGACGGGGAGAAGATGAAGGCCAGCGACATCATCCGCAAGCTGAACCGCCTGGGCGGCGAGAACGGCATCGGTCTTCTGGACATCGTGGAGAACCGGCTGGTGGGCATGAAGGACCGGGGCGTGTACGAAACCCCCGGCGGCACGATTTTGTATAAAGCCCACCAGTGCCTGGAGATGATAACGGTGGATAAGGACACCGCCCATATGAAGAGCAAGCTGGCGGTGGACTTCGCGGACCTGGTGTACAACGGCAAGTGGTTCACCCCCCTGCGGGAGGCTCTCAGCGCCTTCGCCGACAAGACCCAGGAGCATGTAACGGGCAGCGTGAAGCTGAAGCTCTACAAGGGCAACATGATCACGGCCTCCATCACCTCGCCGGAGAGCCTGTACTCCGAGGAGCTGGTGACCTTCAACGAAAGCGCCTATGACCAGACCAACGCCACGGGCTTCATCAACCTGTGGGGTCTGCCGGACACCGTTCTCGCGCTGCGGGAGCAGGGAAAACTGTAAATGAGAAGGAGGGGGCTTGGCCCCCTCTCTTCAGAAGAGGAGAGCGTTATGAAACTATGGGGAGGCCGCTTCGGCAAGGAGACCGACGCGCTGGCCAACGACTTCCAGTCCTCCATCCACTTTGACCAGAGGCTGTACCGGGAGGATATTCAGGGCAGCATCGCCCACGCGGAGATGCTGGCGGAGAGCGGCGTCATCTCCAGGGCCGACGCCGGCACCATCGTCCAGGGGCTGAAGGGCATCCTGCGGGACATCGAGGCGGACAAAATCACCTTCTCCCCGGACAACGAGGACATCCACATGAATATCGAGGCCCTCCTCACCCACCGGATCGGGGACCCGGGGAAGCGCCTTCACACCGCCCGGTCCCGGAACGATCAGGTGGCCCTGGACTTCCGGATGTACGTCCGCAGGGAGATCGGAACCGTCATCGGCCAGCTGCTGGAGCTGGAAACGGTCCTCTGCCGCCGGGCCCGGGAGCATCAGGGCACGGTGATGCCGGGCTATACCCACCTGCAAAGGGCGCAGCCCGTGTCCTTCGCCCAGCATCTGCTGGCCTACGCCGCCCAGTTCCGCCGGGACGTGACGCGGCTGGAGGACTGCCAAAAGCGCCTGAACGAGTGCCCCCTGGGCTCCGGCGCCCTGGCGGGGACCACCTACCCCATCGACCGCTTTCAAACGGCGGAGGCCCTGGGCTTTGACCGGCCCTGCGGCAACTCCATGGACGGCGTCAGCGACCGGGACTACGCCCTGGAGCTTTTGAGCGGCCTCTCGATTTTGATGATGCACCTGAGCCGCTTCTCCGAGGAGGTCATTCTCTGGTGCAGCTGGGAGTTCAAGTTCGTGGAGCTGGACGAGGCCTATTCCACCGGCAGCAGCATCATGCCCCAGAAGAAGAACCCGGATATGGCGGAGCTGATCCGGGGAAAGACGGGCCGGGTCTACGGCGGCTTGATGGGCCTTCTGACGGTGATGAAGGGCTTGCCCCTGGCCTATAACAAGGACATGCAGGAGGACAAGGAGCCGGTGTTCGACGCGCTGGACACTGTGGAGCTGTGCCTGCCGGTGTTCACGGGGATGATCGCCACCATGACCGTCCTGCCGGAGAATATGCGGGCCGCGGCGGGGCGGGGCTTTATCAACGCCACGGACTGCGCCGACTACCTGACGAAAAAGGGCATGCCCTTCCGGGACGCCTATACCGCCGTGGGCCGGCTGGTGGCGGCGTGCTCCGGCGCGGGGAAGACTCTGGAGGAGCTGACCCTGGCGGAGCTGCGGGAGATTTCGGAGCTTTTTGAGGAGGACGTCTACGAGGCGCTGCGGCTGGAGAACTGCATGGCGCTGCGGCAGAGCTTCGGCGGCCCCGCCGAGGCGGAGACCGCCCGGCAGATTCAGGAGGTCGAGGCGTTTGTCCAGGCCCGGAAGCAGTGAGAGGAGCGGCGCTATGAAACCGAAGGTATACATTGACGGCAAGGAGGGCACCACCGGCCTCCAGATTTACGACCGGCTGGCGGCCCGGGAGGACATCGAGCTTCTCCTCATCGAAGAGGAGAAGCGCAAGGACACAGCGGAACGGAAAACGCTCCTCAACGCCGCCGACCTGGTCTTTCTCTGCCTGCCGGACGCCGCCGCCAAAGAGGCGGTGGGCCTGATTGAAAACGACCGCACCCGGGTCATCGACTGCTCCACCGCCCACCGGACGGCCCCCGGCTGGGCCTATGGCTTCCCGGAGCTGTCGGCGGAGCACCGGGAGGGCATCCGGCGCTCCAAACGGGTGGCCAACCCCGGCTGCCACGCCACGGGCTTTATCAGCATTGTTTACCCCCTGGTGAAAAGGGGCCTTCTGCCCCGGGACGCGGCGCTGAGCTGCTTTTCCCTCACCGGCTACTCCGGCGGCGGGAAGAAGATGATCGCCCAGTACGAGGGGGAGAAGCACACCGAGATGTACAGCCCGCGCATCTACGGCCTGAACCAGAGCCACAAGCACCTGCCGGAGATGCAGGCGGTCTGCGGCTTGACGGTTCCCCCGGTGTTCTCCCCCATTGTGGACGACTATTACAAGGGCATGGCCACGACGGTTCCCCTGTTCCTGGACCGGGAGACCCTGCTTTTGGCCCTGACGGACCACTACCAGGGCAGCGGAACCTCCCTCATGGTCCGCGTCAGCGCCGCGTGGGAGGGGCCCATGCTGGCGGCCAACACCCTGGCGGGCTCCGACAGCCTGTACCTGTTCGTCCAGGGGAACCGGGAGCGCTGCACCGTCACCGCCCTCTTTGACAACCTGGGCAAAGGGGCCTCCGGTGCGGCGGTACAGAACATGAATCTGATGCTGGGCTTCGACGAGACTGCGGGCCTGAATCTTTGAGAGACTGCGAGGTATCGCTATGCTGAACTTGATTGACGGCGGCGTCTGCGCCGCCCAGGGCTTCCGGGCCGCCGGAGTCCACGTGGGCGTGAAGACCCACGCGGACTGGAAGAAGGACGTGGCCCTGATTGTCTCCGACGTGGACTGCGCGGCGGCGGCGGTGTTCACGAAGAACGTGGTGAAGGCCGCCCCCATCCGGGTGGACCTGCGGCACCTGGCGGACGGGAGGGCCCGGGCCGTCATCGCCAATAGCGGCAACGCCAACGCCTGCGCCCCCCAGGGGGAGGAAAACGCGGAGCGGATGTGCGCGGCGGCGGCGGCGGCCATCGGATGCAGGCCGGAGGACGTGCTGGTCTCCTCTACCGGCGTCATCGGCCAGCGGCTCAACGTGGAGGCCATTGAGCGCGGCGTCCCGGCGCTGTACGCCGCGCTGGAACGCTCGGCGGCAGCCAGCGACGCGGCGGGCCACGCCATCATGACCACGGACCTGGTGAAAAAAGAGGCGGCGGTGGAGACCACCGTGGGCGGCAGAACCGTCCGCATAGGCGGCGTCGCCAAGGGCAGCGGCATGATCCACCCCAACATGGGCACCATGCTCTGCTTCCTCACCACGGACTGCGCCATCTCCCCGGAGATGATCAGGGCCGCCCTGCTGGAGACGGTGGCCGTCAGCTTCAACCGCATCAGCGTGGACGGGGACACCTCCACCAACGACACCTGCTGCGTCCTGGCCAACGGTCTGGCGGGCAACGAGCCCATCACCGCCAAGGGCCCGGATTACGACGCCTTCGTGGAGGCCCTGAAGGCGCTGTGCGTGGACCTTGCCAGGAGGATGGCCTCCGACGGCGAGGGCGCCCGGCACCTCATCACCTGCACCGTCTCCGGCGCAAAGACGGAGAAGGGCGCGGAGACCATCGCCAAGTCCGTGGTCTCCTCCACCCTGACCAAGGCCGCCATCTTCGGCGCGGACGCCAACTGGGGCCGGGTTCTCTGCGCTATGGGCTATTCCGGAGAGGCGTTTGACCCGGACGGCGTGGCCGTCTGCTTTGCCAGTGCCGCCGGAGAGGTCCAGGTCTGCGCCAAGGGCCGGGGCCTGGACTTTGACGAGGATCTGGCCAAAAAGGTCCTCACGGAGCACGACGTGGAAATCCGCATCGCCCTGGAGGAGGGAGACGGCTCCTGCACCTGCTGGGGCTGCGACATTACCTACGACTATATCAAGATCAACGGCGACTACAGAACGTGAGAGGGGGCGGACAGCATGTCTTCCCATGAACAGCAGGCCCAGACCCTGGTGGAGGCCCTGCCCTACATTCAAAAGTACACCGGCAAGACCGTCGTCATCAAGTACGGCGGCAGCGCCATGACCTCCGACACCCTTCGCCGCTCCGTCATGACGGACATCGTGCTTTTAAATCTGGTGGGCATCCGGGTGGTGGTGGTCCACGGCGGCGGACCGGAGATTTCCGCCATGCTGAAGATGATTGGCCACGAGTCCCGCTTTGTGGACGGCCTGCGCTATACCGACGCCACCACCATGGATGTGGTCCAGTCCATCCTCTGCGGCAAGGTCAACAAGGACCTGGTGGCCCAGCTCAACCGGCTGGGGGGCCGCTCCGTGGGCCTGTGCGGCCTGGACGGGGAGCTGTTCCAGGCCCGGCGGCTGGACGAGAAGTACGGCCTCGTGGGCGAGATTACGGAGGTGAACCCCGCCCCGGTGCGCAACGCCCTCCAGACCGGGTACATCCCGGTGGTGTCCACCGTGGCCCAGGGGACGGACGCGGATACCTCCTATAACATCAACGCCGACACCGCCGCCGCCAAGCTGGCGGAGGCCCTGGGGGCGGAGAAGCTGATTCTGCTCACGGACGTCCGGGGCCTTCTCCGGGACCCTGGGGACGAGGAGACCCTGATCCACGTGATCCGCACCCAGGAGGTGCCGGCCCTGGTGGAGGAGGGCGTCATCTCCGGGGGCATGATTCCCAAAATGAAGTGCTGCGTGGACGCCATCCACGGCGGCGTGGAGCGGGTCCACATTCTGGACGGCCGGATTCCCCACTCCATTTTGATTGAGCTGCTCTCGGACGAGGGCATTGGCACCATGATGAAAAAGGAGGAGTGCGCATCATGACTTCCGAGGCGGTCAAGAGCCTGACCGGGCAGTATATCATGAACACCTACGGCCGCTTCCCCGTGGCCATCGACCACGGCCGGGGGGCCACCCTCTATGACCCGGAGGGGCGGGAATATATCGACTTCACCAGCGGAATCGGCGTCACCGCCCTGGGCTATGGCAACGAGCCCTGGGTGCAGGCCGTGACGGCCCAGGCCAAGAAGCTGGGCCACGTCTCCAACCTCTTTTACACGGAGCCCCCCGCGAGGCTGGCGGAGCTTTTGTGCAAGCGCACCGGGGAGAGCTGCGTCTTCTTCGCCAACGGCGGCGGCGAGGCCAACGAGGGCATGATCAAGCTGGCCCGGAAGTACAGCTTCGACCGGTACGGCCAGGGCCGCAGCACCATCATCACCCTGAAAAACTCCTTCCACGGCCGGACCATCACCACGCTGAAGGCCACGGGGCAGGACGTGTTTCACAACTTTTTCTTCCCCTTCACCGAGGGCTTCCGCTACGCGGCGGCCAACGACCTGGAGGACCTGAAGGCCGCCGCCGGGGACGACGTGTGCGCCGTCATGGTGGAGCTGGTCCAGGGCGAGGGGGGCGTGCTGCCCCTGGACAAGGATTATGTCAAGGCCCTGGCGGACCTCTGCGCCCAGCGGGACTGGCTGCTGCTGGCGGACGAGGTTCAGACCGGCGTGGGCCGGACGGGCACGCTGTTTGCCTTCCAGCAGTACGATATTCTGCCGGACGCGGTGTCCTTCGCCAAGGGCATCGCCGGGGGGCTGCCCATGAGCGGCATCCTGGCCAGCGAGAAATGCCGGAACGTCCTGGGCCCCGGCACCCACGCCACCACCTTCGGCGCCAACCCCGTCTGCGCCGCCGCGGGCCTGGTGGTGCAGGACATCCTCAGCGACGCCTTTTTGGAGGAGGTCAAGGCCAAGGGCGCCTACCTCCGCCAGGGCATAGAGGCGCTGAACCTCCCCTGCCTGGGAAAGACCCGGGGATTGGGGCTGATGATCGGCGCGGAGGTCCGGGAGGGCTGGACCAACAAGGAGATCGCGAACCGTCTGATTGAAAACGGACTGCTGATTCTCACTGCCGGGCCGGGCCTGCGGCTGCTGCCGCCCCTGGTCATCACGAAGGACGAGATGGACAAAGGTCTTGCCATTATGAAGGCGGTCCTGGCCTGAGGGCAATCGATAAAAAACCGAAATGAGGGCCGGTCCCGGAGCGCCGAAACTCCCGAGCCGCCCTCATTTCAAATGTTCGGAAGGGATGGTACTTATGAATCAGAAGCATTTTTTGAAGCTGCTGGACTTCACCCCGGCGGAGATCGGGCAATTTCTGGACACGGCGGCAGACCTGAAGGCCAAGAAGAAGGCCGGGATTCCCCACCGGTACCTGGAGGGCAAAAATGTGGCCCTGATCTTTGAGAAGACCTCCACCCGGACCCGCTGCGCCTTTGAGGTGGCGGCCCAGGATCTGGGCATGGGCAGCACCTACCTGGGGCCCACCGGGTCCCAGATCGGCGTGAAGGAGTCCATCGCCGACACGGCCCGGGTGCTGGGGCGGATGTATGACGGCATCGAGTACCGGGGCTTCGGCCAGGAGATCGTGGAGGAGCTGGCGGCCCAGGCGGGGGTCCCCGTGTTCAACGGGCTGACCAACGAGTTCCACCCCACCCAGATTCTGGCGGACTTCCTGACCATTCGGGAGCACTTCGGGAAGCTGGAGGGGGTCAAGCTGGTCTACCTGGGGGACGCCCGGTTCAACATGGGCAACTCCCTCATGGTGGGCTGCGCCAAGATGGGCATGCACTTCGTGGCCTGCGCCCCCAAGGCGTACATGCCCGACGGGGCCCTGGTGGAGACCTGCCGGGCCATCGCCGGGGAGACCGGGGCCGTGCTGGAGTTTGTGGAGAACCCCATGGAGGCGGTGCGGGACGCCAGCGTGCTCTATACCGACGTGTGGGTGTCCATGGGCGAGCCGGTGGAGGTCTGGGAGGAGCGCATTGCCGCCCTGGGACCCTATCAGGTGACGGAGGCGCTGATGGACGCCGCCGGACCCCAGTGCCGCTTTATGCACTGCCTTCCCGCCTATCACGACCACAAGACGAAGGTGGGCCGGGAGATGGGCGAGCGCTTCGGCCGGGAGGCTATGGAGGTGACGGACGGGGTCTTCGAGTCCCCCCGGTCCATCGTCTTTGACGAGGCGGAGAACCGGATGCACACCATCAAGGCCGTGATGTACGAGCTGATGAAATAAGCGCGGGCGGAGGGGCCGGGTTCCGGTCCCTCCGATTTTTCGGTGACAGGTATAAATTTCTTCCTGGGTTGGGAAACTGGAACCATCAACGTTCAGGAGGCATAGGTGCGAGATGGTGAAAGGTATTTCCAGAAGAGTGGTCGTGGTGGACTCCCCGGACCAGCGGTTTTTCGAACAGGCGATTTTTATCGTGCGGAACGACGCCGCCGGGGAGGGAGTTACCTCCCGGGAACTGGTGGAGGAGGCCCGCCGGGTGGCCCGAAATTACGCCGGGGGAGACCACGGCAAGCTCAGCCGGGCCTGGCGGGACCTGAGCCCGGCGGTGTACACCCTGATGGGGGCGGCGGCCATCGGCCTTTTGTGGCTGATCGTGGCGCTGATTTGAGGGGCCCCGCCGCCCGGACTGGGCGTTCAGGCCTTGAAAAGGACCCCGGAAGCGCTCCGCGGAGAGGCTTTCGGGGTCCCTTTCTATTTTACAGCGAAATTACCTTTGTGGCCACGGCCTCCTGAAAGGCCCGGTCGTGCTCCACGAAGAGCATCGTGGGGGCGGCGGCCCGCAGCAGCTCCTCGATCTGGAGGCGGGCGTCGATGTCCAGGAAGTTCAGCGGCTCGTCCCAGACATAGAGGTGGGCCTGCTCACAGAGGCTGGCGGCGATGAGGGCTTTCTTCTTCTGGCCCTCGGAGTAGTCCTCCAGGTTCCGGGCGAACTGCTCCCGGGCGAAGCCCAGCTTCCGCAGGATGGCTTTGTACAGACTCTCGTCCAGGTCCCTCCGGCGGATGAAGTCCCCCAGGGAACCCCGGAGGAAGGCGGTGTCCTGGGGCACGCGGGAGATTTTCAGCCCCGGGGCCCGGGTCAGCGTCCCCGTATGGCGGATGTCCCCGCCCAGCAGCAGCTTTAAAAGGCTGCTTTTCCCGCTGCCGTTGGGGCCCTCCAGGGCGATCCGCTCCCCCTGCTCCAGGGAGAAGGACAGCGGCCCGCAGACGGTCCGGTCCCCGTACCAGAGCGCCAGGTCCGAACAGACGGCCAGCCGCCGGGCGTGGTGCGTCAGGGGAGAGAGCTTCAGGGTCTCCGCCGACTCCCGGTTCTGGAGAAGGCTCCGCTTCTCCTCCAGGGCCTTCTCCTGCCGGGCCTCCAGAGCCTTGGAGCGCTTCATCATCTTGGCGGACTTGTGGCCCACAAAGCCCTTGTCATAAGCCCCGGCCTTGGACGACTCCACCCGGTCCGACCAGGCGGAGGTCCGCCGGGCCGCCTGCTGGAGGCGGCGGATGTCTTTCCGGAGGCGGTCGTTTTTCGCCTCCTCGAACTGCTGGACACGGTCGAAGTTCTCCTTCCAGCTGCTGTAGTTCCCCGCCTGGACCTGGATGTCCGCGCGGTTGAAGGACAGGATGTGGTCCACGCAGCCGTCCAGAAAGTGCCGGTCGTGGGACACCAGGATGAACCCCCGCTGTCGCCGGAGGTACGCCGCGGCCAGGGCCCGGCCCTGAGCGTCCAGGTGGTTGGTGGGCTCGTCAATGAGGGGAAAGGCCCCCTCCCGGAGGAACAGGGCCGCCAGGAGGACCTTGGTCCGCTCCCCGTTGGAGAGGGTGGGGAAGGGCCGCCACAGGGCCTCCTCCTCCACGCCCAGAAGGTCCAGCTCCCTGGGAAAGCGCCAACTCTCCGCCTCGGGGCAGAGGTCCTCCAGCACCTCCGCCGTCAGGCGGGCGGGGTCCGGAATGGGGGCGGGAAAATAGTCGAAGGGTACGGAGGACAAAATCCGTCCGCCGTAGGAATACTCCCCCAGCAGCAGCCGGAGGAAGGTGGTCTTTCCCCGGCCGTTCCGGCCGATGAAGCCCAGCTTCCAGCCGGTGTCAATCTGGAAGCTGACGTTTTCAAAGACGGGGTCCGGACTGCCGGGGTAGGAAAAGGTAAGGCCCTGGGCCTGAATCATGGACATACGCGTCATCTCCTCGCTGTGGGGCGCGGCGGCCCCAAAAATCAGGGCCGCAGGAGAACTCCTGCGGCCCGTTGCAGCGCGGCGCAAGCCGCCCCGAAACCGGGCGGCATGGCGGTATGACACGGGGGCTGGAGGTGATTTTCTTCCTGCGCGGCGGCATGCTGCCGCCCCGGCGTCCGCCCTCTGGCGCCGCCGGCGTCCAAATCACTTGGAACTCAGCAGGAAGTCTTTCTCACCTTTCCACCCCTCTCGGTTTGATCACTGGCAGTATAGCACGCCGGGCCGCCGCCGTCAAGCCCCTTTCGCGACCCGGGGCGCACGGCATTCTCCCTGCCGGTTTTGCGGGGGCGGGGCAAAAATTTACAAAATTACTCTTGACTTTCCCCCTTGTGGAAGGTGTACCCTGAGACCGCAGCTTAGGAAAGCGCCCCGGCGGGGAGGGCCCCGCCGGGACGGGAAAGGAAGAAATGATGAAAGAGACCTGTAGACGATTCGGCGCGCTGCTGCTGGCCCTGGCGCTGAGCCTGAGCCTCTCGGTTCCCGCTCTGGCGGCGGAGACGGAGGGCGCGCCCAAGACGCTGGCGGAAACCGCCAAGGAAGCCGCGTCCGCCGCCATGACCTACGGCGGGGCCACCCAGCTGGCCTGGGCCGTGTGGCAGGACGGGGAGATCCTCGCCAGCGGCCGGGAGGGCGGAACCCGGGAGGACCCCGGCGCGGGCCATCTGGCCGGTCTGGCGGCGTGGAGCGCCGGCTCCAACGACCTTTACGGCGTGGGCTCCGTCAGCAAGATTTACACCACTGTGGCCGTCATGCAGCTGGCGGAGGCGGGGAAACTGGACCTGGACCAGCCGGTGGTGAAGTACCTGCCCAATTTCAAAATGGCCGACGAGCGGTATAAGGACATCACCGTCCGGATGCTGCTGAATCACTCCTCCGGTCTGATGGGCTCCTCCATGGGCAGCGCCATGCTCTTTGACGACGCCAGCTCCACAGCCACGGACCAGCTGCTGGAGCGCCTGGCCGTCCAGCGCCTCAAGGCGGACCCGGGCGCGTACAGCGTCTACTGCAACGACGGCTTCACCCTGGCCCAGCTGGTGGTGGAGGCGGTGAGCGGCGCCGATTTCCAGGATTACCTCCGCGCCCACATCCTCGACCCCGCCGGACTGGAGAAAACCGCCTTCCCCGATGAGCTGGTGGGAACGGGCCGCGCCGTTGCCACGTACCAGGGAGAGGACGCCCAAGCCCTTCCCATGGACTGCCTGGGCGTCGTGGGAACCGGCGGCATCTACGCCACGGCGGAGGACCTGGCCGCCTTCGGCGGGGCCCTCACCGGCGAGACCCTGCTGAAAAAAGCCTCGCTGGAGGCCATGGCCGCCCCGGAGTACGCCCGGGGCCTCTGGCCCGAGGAGGGACCGGACGCCTTGGCCTACGGTCTGGGCTGGGACAACGTGGAGTGGTATCCCTTCGCCCAGAGCGGCGTCACCGCCCTGGTGAAAGGGGGAGACACCCAGTATTACCACGCCGGGCTGGTGGTCCTGCCGGAGCACGAGCTGGCGGCGGCGGTGCTGAGCAGCGGCGGCGTGTCCACCTACAACGAGATGGCCGCCTCCCGGATGCTGATCGAGGCGCTGAAGGCCAAGGGTGTAGAGGTGGACGAGACGCCCCTTACCCTCCCCGAGGCCAAGCCCGCCCCCATGCCCCAGGAGCTGACGGAGCTCTCCGGCTATTACGCCTCGATCTATGTCTTCCGGATTGACGTCACGAAGGAGGGGAAGCTGACTCTGCACTACATGAACACCCCCGGCATGCCGGACCAGACCTTCACCTATTACAGCGACGGCTCCTTCCGGGACGAGAGCAACACCGCCGCCCTGCGCCTGGTGAAGGAGGACAACGGGCAGACCTACCTCCACCAGTGGACCTTTACGGAGCTTCCCCTTCTGGGGGGACTTCCCGGCAGCAACTACGCCGCCATGAAGCTGCCGGAGAACCCGATCTCTCCGGAGCTTCAGGAGCACTGGGACAAGATTCTGCTGGAGACCTCCGTCCTGCCGGTGAGCGAGCGGTACAGCTCTCAGGTCTATCTGGCCCTGGGCGCGGCCTTTGCCCTGTCGGCGGCGCAGCAGGAGGAGGAGACGGAGAGCGTCCCGGGCTATGCCGGATCCATGGCCATCGTGGACGAGAACCACGCCCGCTATGTTCCCCAGGTTCCCGGCAACGTGGGCCGGGACGGCAATGACATGGAGCTGTGGCGGGATGAGAAGGACGTCCTTTGGATACGCTATTCCAACGGCATGCTGTCCATGGAGGAGAGCGCGGTTCCCGAGCTCTCCACCGGGCGGGACAATGCCGCCGCCTGCACCATCCGGCCGGACGGCTATGCCCGCTGGTATAAGATCGGCGACAAGGCCGCCGGAAAGACCATGACCGTCCAGGCGCCGGAGGACGCGGGCTTCTGGGTCTATGACGCGGCGGGCCAGGTGACGGCCTCCTCCGTCCTGTGGGACCAGACCTCCGTTCCGCTGCCGGAGGACGGCCTGCTGGTCTTCGCCGGGGACCCCGGCGCGCGGTTCCAGCTGACCTTCCGGTAACGCCGGAAAAAAGCCCTCCGCCATATGGCGGAGGGCTTTGCATTTATCCGCGGGCCAGATACAGGTTCAACCAATAGCACAGGTCTTCCAGGGGCAGAGAGGTCGTGCCGTCCTCCTTGAGGCAGGGGGCGGAGATGGTGGTCTCCCCCTCCGGGGTATGGATGACATTCTGACCGGGATAGACATAGAACACCACGTCGATGTTCTCGTCATACACCACCGCGCCCCGGTTTTTGTCCCAGGAGACGCTGTACCCGGCGGCCTCAGCAATGGCCCGGATGGGAGCCATGACGCCGTTTTCCGTCCGCTTGCCGGAGAACTGGGGAACGTCCTTGTCCTGCTCCGCGTCAAAGCCGCCGTTCACCGCGATGCGCACATCGTGCATGGTGGCAAGGGTGCACACATAGCCCTGATAAGAATAGGGGAAGAGCAGGACCTTCTCCGCTGCGCCGTCCTTGTCCTTCCAGACCAGGACCCGGGCGCCGGGGATCAGATCCTCCATGCGGACGATCTGCCGGGTCAGCCAGGGGGAGTAGGCGGTCTTGTCCGTCACCTCCAGCGTTCCGCCGCCGGTGAGGGGGAAGGCGGGGTTGCCCTCGCTGCCGGGGGCGGGAGACACGGCCCGCCCGGCGATCTCACAAAACTCCGGCGCGGCGGCGTCCGCAGGGACGTTGCCCACCACCACCTCGGCGGATATCTGGGGCGGCAGGCTCAGGGCCATGGCGGGGCTGGCCCAGACATAGAGGGTATCCCCCTCCTTGACGGACTCCATGTCCAGGGGCAGGCCCGTGGCCGCGTCCACCGCCGGGGCCTCTCCCACGTGGACCACCACCTCGTTCAGGGGGTCGTCGGGATTGTCGTTCTTCAGGAGAATACCCTCCCCGTCCCAGGGGGAGACCTTGCCCCAGGCCTGGGTGAAGACGGGGAGCTCCGCAGAGGCTTCCGCCTCCGCCGCGGCGGCGGTGAGGCACAGAGCGGCGGTACAGACCGCCAGAGACAGCAATACAGACAGTAATTTTTTCACGAAAAAATCCTCCATTTCATCAGTGTGTGCTAAAATAAGTATACCACAGTTTTACAGGACAGACAAGCACCTCATCCCGCCGGCTCCGGATTTGCCACATCCGGCTTGGGATATCCCAGGGCGGCGATGCTGGTCTCGTTCAGGTCCTGGAAGGGGACGTCCAGGGACTACGCCCCGCCATCCGGCGCGGGGGCGTCCTTCTCCGGCGCGCCGCCCGGCGCTTCCGGCGCGGAAGCGGCCCTCTGCGCGGGCTCCTCCGGGGCGGACTCCGCCTCCCCGCCGGAGGGCTGGCCGGTTGTTACAAAGGCCGTGACGTGTGAATCCGCCCCGCAGGCGCTGAGGGTCCCCAACAGCAGACCCGAGAGAAAAATTCCGCAGAGCATCCAGATAAAGTGCTTCATATGGTATCCTCTTTCCTGATGTGAATTGCGTGCGTCCACTATTATAGACGATCGCCGGAGGGATTTTGTTACAAACTTTTCCGATTTTTTTACAAATTTTTCTCTCCGTATGCTCGCCCGGCTTCCAACATATACTATACAAAGCAACCATCACAAAGCAACCATCAGGAAAGGAGACCTCTATGGAAACGCACTATCCCTTCACTCTGCCGCCCCTGCCCTACGGCTACGACGCCCTGCTGCCGGAGATCGGGGAGCGGACCCTTCACTTCCACCACGATAAGCACTTCCAGACCTATGTCGACAACCTGAATAAGCTGCTGGAAAAGCACCCGGACGCGCAGGACTGGCCTCTGGAGCGGCTGGTTCAGGAGTGGCCCAGCCTCCCGGAGGACATCCGCCAGGGCGTGCGGAACAACGCTGGAGGCGTCTATAACCACGATCTCTACTTTAAAACCATGGCCCCCGGCCCCGTCTCCTCCCCCTCCGGCCCCCTGGACGACGCCATCGTCCGGGACTTCGGCAGCCTGGAGGAGCTGAAATCCGCCCTGAAAACCGCAGCCCTGGGGCAGTTCGGCTCCGGCTGGGCCTGGCTGGCCAGCAACCGGGACGGCGGGCTCTCCGTGGTGAAGACCCCCAACCAGGACACCCCCCTGCCCCTGATTCCCCTGCTGCTGTGCGACGTGTGGGAGCACGCCTATTACCTGGACTATCAGAACCGCCGGGGCGACTACTTTGAAAGCTGGTGGCGGAAAGTGGACTGGCCCGGGCTTTCCAAGACCTACGCCGCGCTGCTGGAGAACCGGCCCCGCCGGGCGGAGTGAGGCGGGCGGAGGTGTTCCGCGTGCCGCCGCCCCGGTCAGGGCCCCAGGAAAGACGGCGGGAAGGACGGCGCTTCTGAAATCTCCCGGCAGCGGCGCGGATTGGCGGTTTCGGCAAAAATCCACAGAGCAGACCGCCGCCGGGGGAACGAACCTTTACAAAACCGCTATTGACAAATCCGCGCTTCCTGCGTATGATAGGCCTTACAGGTGTCAAGACACCTGTAAGGCCTTCTGCGTCTTCGCGGGGCCGGTTCCGAAACCATATCACGAAAGAGACAGGTGCTTCCCATGGAAAATGTCAAGGCGTTTCTCAAGCGCAAGAACATCGTCCTCTCCGTCCGCCGCTACGGCATCGACGCCCTGGGGGCGATGGCCCAGGGCCTGTTCTGCTCCCTCCTCATCGGCACGATTTTAAACACCATCGGCACGCAGTTTCACATCGGCTTTCTCACCGCCCAGATCATCACCATCAACGAAACGGGCTATACCATCGGCGGCATGGCCTCCTTCATGAGCGGCGCGGCCATGGCCGTGGCCATTGGTTACGCCCTGCAAGCCCCGCCCATGGTCCTCTTCTCCCTGGCCACGGTGGGCTACGCCTGCAACGCCCTGGGCAAGGCGGGAGGGCCCCTGGCGGTGCTCTTCGTGGCCATCATCGCCGCCGAGGTGGGCAAGGCCGTCAGCAAGGAGACGAAGATCGACATCCTGGTAACGCCCATCGTCACCACCCTGGCGGGCATCGGCACGGCCTGGGTCATCGCGCCCCCCATCGCCGCCGCCGCCAGCGCCTTTGGCCGGGTCATCATGCGGGCCACGGAGCTCCAGCCCTTCCTGATGGGCATTCTGGTCTCCGTGCTGGTGGGCGTCGCGCTGACGCTGCCCATCTCCTCCGCCGCCATCTGCTCCGTCCTGGGGCTGACGGGTCTGGCGGGAGGCGCCGCCGTGGCGGGCTGCTGCGCCCAGATGGTGGGCTTCGCCGTCATGAGCTTCCGGGAGAACGGCTGGGGCGGCCTGGTGAGCCAGGGCCTGGGCACCTCCATGCTGCAAATGCCCAACATCGTCAAAAATCCCCGGATATGGATCGCCCCCACCGTGACCTCCGCCATCACCGGCCCCATCGCCACCTGCCTGTTCCGGCTGGAGATGAATGGCGCGGCCATCAACTCCGGCATGGGCACCTGCGGCCTGTGCGGGCAGCTGGGGGTCTGGACCGGCTGGGTGGCCCCCAGCGAGACCGCCCTTGCCAACGGGGCGGCGGCCATCGCCCCCGGAGCCATAGACTGGGCGGGGCTGCTGCTGATCTCCTTCGTCCTGCCCGCCGTCCTGTGCCCCCTCCTTAACCAGCTCTGCCGGAGAGCGGGCTGGGTGAAGGACGGAGACCTGACCCTTGCGGGCTGAGGAAAGACCATATTCGGACCGGAGTCATCCAAAGAGGATGCCTCCGGTCTTTTTTTGGCGCATTTCCGCTTAAGGAAACCGCCTCCCTCCCCTTTTTCTCCGGGAAACGCCCGCCCCGCTTTTCCCGACGTGTTTTTTCCCGGCCCGCCGGTAAAATTAGGAAAAACATCCTTGAAGGAGGGACAGGCTGTGGCACACGGTCAACTGACTTTGGAGCGGGGGCAGGCGGGGCGGCTGCTGAATCTGGGCATCCGCTTTTTCCTGGCGGCGGCGCTGACCGCCAGCCAGACGCCTGGGGGCTCCGCTCCCTTTGCCCTGGGCTGGATCGCGGCGGCGGGGCCGGGACTGGAGGGGGGCGCGGCGCTGGCCGGAGCCGTGACGGGGGCGGCGCTGTTTCTCCCCTTTCGAAACGCCCTGCCCTTCCTGGCGGTGGCGGTGCTGATCACCGCCGCCTCCGCCTCTCTGGGGGGGACCTGGCTGCTGGCGCGGCCCAGAGGCGCGGCCCTGACGGCGGCGGGGCTCTTTGTGACGGTGGAGGGGATTTACGTCATTCAGTCCCTCTCCCCCCTGGTCCGGCTGGAGGAGTGCCTGCTGGCGGCGGGACTCACCGGGGCCTCCGCCCTGTTCTTTTATCCCCTGCTCCGGGGCGGGGAGGGACGCCGCATGGCCGGGGGGCTGATCTTTCTCTCCGGGGCGCTGCTGGCGGCGGTGGAGGACATCGAGTTTCTGGGCTTCTCCCCCGCCAGGGCGCTGCTGTGCCTGCTGGCGCTGCTGGGGGCCTATGACCGGGGGCCCGCCGCCGGGGCGGCTTTCGGCCTGGGCCTGGGGCTGACGGCGGAACTCTGCGGCAGCAGACTGTCCCTCACCGCCGCCCTGGGGCTGGCCGGTCTCGCGGCGGGCGGCTGCCAGGGGCGGCGGCGGCCCATGGCGGCTCTGGCCTTCCTGGGGGCGGCGGGGGCCTGGGCCCTGGCGGAGGGACGGCCCCTGCCCGCGCTTGCCGAGGCGGCGGCGGGGGCGGCGCTGTTCCTGGCCCTGCCGGGGCGTCTGGTAACGGGAAAGCGGGTGAAGCCCGCCGTACCACCGCCTCCGGAGGAGCGTCCGTCCTCCGCCCCCTGGCGGGAGCGGCTGAACCGGGCCGCCGCCGCTCTGCGGGACCTCTATGACAGCATGGGGCGGAGCATCCCCCCCCAGACCGACGAGAACCCGGCCATCGTCTTCGACCGGGCGGCGGAGAAGGTCTGCCGGGGCTGCGCCCTCTGCGACATCTGCTGGCAGCGGGACTACACAGGCACCTTCAACGCCATGAACGACGCCACGCCCTATCTCCTGGAGCGGGGCCGGGCCCTGGCCAAGGATTTCCCGGACTACTTCGCCAGCCGCTGCGTCCACCTGCCGGACCTTCTGAACGCCATCAACGGCGAGCTTTCCGCCTTCCTGCTGCGGCGGCAGTACCGGCGGCAGCTGGAGGAGACCCGCCGCAGCGCCCGGGGGCAGTACGCCCAGCTCTCTGAGCTGTTGACCGCCACCGCCGCCGGACTGGAGGCCGCCGCCCCCGCCATGGGAGCGGACCGGCCATGCCGGGTGGGGGCGGCCCTCCGGCCCAAGGAGGGGGAGACGGTCTGCGGGGACACGGTGACCTCCTTCCGGACGGACGGGGGCCTCTGGTGCCTGATCCTGGCGGACGGCATGGGCAGCGGCGAGCCCGCCCGGAAGGAGTCCGCCCTGATCTGCCGCCTGCTCCAGGAGTTTCTGGAGGCCGGGGTAGCCCCGGAGGCGGCGCTGAAGACCCTGAATTCCGCCATGGGCCTCCGGGGGGCGGACACGGGGAGCTTTACCACCGTGGACCTCTGCGTCTACGACCCCGGAAGCCGGGAGGCGGCCTTCTACAAATTCGGCGCGGCCCCCAGCTACTTGAAAAAGGGCGGCGTGGTCCGGCGGATCACCGGCGCGGGTCTGCCGGTGGGCCTTCGGGGGACGCCGCCGGATGTGACCAGGGCGCCTCTGGACCCCGGGGGCTTCGCCGTCATGGTCAGCGACGGCGTGGCGGACCCCATGGAGGACGAGTGGCTTATGAACCTGCTGGCGGGCTGGACGGGGGACGACCCCCAGGATTTGGCGGGGCTGATTCTGGCGGAGAGCGTCCGCCGGGAACGGCTTCGGGACGACTGCGGCATCCAGGTGCTGTACTGCCCGGAAAATAATGTACGGGAGGTATAACCTCCCGTACTTTTTTGCTCTTATTCTACGGTTTGGAATGTGACGGCCACCGTAAACAGGTCCGCCACCGTCTCCACCCGGAAGGTTCCGCCGCAGGCCTCGGTGAAGGAGCTGGCGATGCTCAGGCCCAGGCCGCTGCCGCCGTCGGTGCGGCTGGCGTCTCCCCGGACGAAGCGGGCGGTGAAGTCCACTCCCTCGGGCAGCTCGCTGCGGCTGGTGTTGCGGACGCTGGCCTCCGCCGTTTTCCCGGCGGTTTTCAGGGTGAGGTACACCCGGCTGCCCTCCAGGGCATAGCGCAGGGCGTTGTCCAGAAGATTCTGAAAGACCCGATAGAGCCGCTTGCCGTCGGCGACGATCATCACCGGCTCCTGGGGGAGCTCCGCCTTGAAGGTCAGGGCGCTCTCTTGAATGGCCCCGTCCATGTCCGCCAGGGTCTGGCGGAGGAGCTTCGCCAAATCCAGCCGCTCCAGGTGGACGGGGAGCTGGTCCGCCGCCGCCTTGCTGATCTCGAAGACGTCCTCCACCATGGTTTTCAGCCGCTGGGCCTTCTGGTCGATGATCTGGGCGTAGTCCGCCGCCGCCGGGGGCAGTTCCTCCTGCCGCAGAAGCTCCGCGTAGGAGAGGATGGAGGTCAGGGGGGTTTTCAGATCGTGGGAGACGTTGCTCACCAGCTCCACCTTCATCCGCTCGCTGCGGGTCTGCTCCTCCAGCGCCGCCTTCATGCCCGCCTGAATGTCGTTCAGGGATTCGGCGGTCTGCCGCAGGTCCGCGTCCTCCGGCAGGACCAAAGGACGGCTCAGGTCCCCGGCCCGGACGGCTTCCACCTGGTCGGCAAGACGCCCCAGGTCCCGGGCGAGGCCCCGCTGGCAGCGCTGGAACAAAAAGAGGGTCCCCGACGCCAGCAGCACCGGCAGCGGGTAGACGGTCCAGATCAGCCAGGCTGGGAAGACCCCGGCCACCGTCAGGTTGATGAGGATGCTCAGGACCTCCGCGCACAGAAGAAAGACGGTCAGGATCAGCAGCACCGTCCGGCGGCTGAGACGCTTTTCAACCGGCCGCTTCAGGTCCCGGGCCCGCAGTCCCCGAAAAAAGGGGCGGAGGAGGGACCTCCTGGCCTCCTTGGGGTTGTGCTTATGGTCGTTGCAAAGCAGCCGCCACAGCCAAAAGAGGGCGATGAGAGCCGGGATATTCATGGTAACCAGCCGGAGGACCGCCATGCCCCAGGCGGCGAAGGAATACCCGCCGTCCCAGCCGTAGCCATAGCTGTAGCTGCAAAGAAGCTCATAAACCACGTCCAGATTGCAAAGTCCCGGCAGAAAGGCCCACAGTACGCACGCCGTTACCAACAGGAAGCGGACCTCCGTCCAGACATGCCGGGTCCAGAAGGCGATTTTCCGGTTCACCGGCTCCACGGATTTGCGCAGCAGAGCCCAGAGAACCAGGCACCACATGGCGATGAACAGCAGCAGGCCCTGGGTCTGGTAGAAGGACTCGCTTTCCTCCACATACTGGGCGAGACCGTAAAAGGCGTTGTTGGAATAGATCCCACCGTTTTTGTAGTCCACGCCGTAGTACCGCTCCGGCGTCCGCCGGACGGCCATATAGACCGTCACGTGCTCCAGATCTTTGCTGACGGGGAAGTTGTCGTAGCCCGGGACAAACCACCGGGACTCGTTGTTGTACAGGCCGTTCCCATAGACGTCCAGGTCCGCCCCGTCCTTGACAATGGAGACCTTGCCGTTTTGGAAGGTCAGGAAAACGTTATAGTCTTTTTGCTCCTGAGGCACCGTGGAGAAATCGACAGAGGAGGCATGGCGCAGCCGCTTCGCCTCCAGAAAGAAGGCCAGACGCCCCTCCGCATTGGTGTAAACCTTTCCCTCCGCTGTCGCAATGTAGTAAAGGACGTTCTTGTCGTTCCGGTAGGCCTCATCCGGCTCCCGGTCTTTTTCAGACTCCGCCGGGATGGAATTGAAGGAATTGAGCTGCGTCTCACACTCCGCCAGCCCCCCGCCCACCACGGCCTCGGTAAGGGGATAGGAGCCCCACCAGGACCGATAGGCCTCCGCCTCCTGAACCACAGCCACGTCTCCACCGTACTCCGTCCAGTAGGATTGGTCGTAGAAGTCCACCGTTCCCCCGGCTCCGATGGTCAAAAACTCCCGGAGATACTGGGAAACCTCGTCCCGGAAGGCGTCCGTTTCCTGCCAGTCCCACTCCCACCGGGGAGAGGGGTCCCGCTCCCAGGCGATCCGGTTTCCCAGAGCCCCCAGGGCGGAGAGGAATAGCGTCATCCCCAGAAAGAAGGCCAGAAAACCGGCCAGCGCCTTGACCCGCCCGCCGGGACGGAGGACCTTCACGCCCTTCCCCGCCTCCGCGGCTTCCCGGACCTCCTCCGCCACAAACCGCTCCAGGGCTTCGCCGGGGTCCTTATCCGTGCGGTTCCAATTTGTATCCAATGCCCCACACCACCTTAATATAATCTGGCTCCTTGGGATTCAGCTCGACTTTCTCCCGAATGCGGCGGATGTGAACCATCACCGTGTTCTCACAGGAAAACGCGTCCTCGTTCCACACCCGGCGGTAGATCTCCTCGGCGGGGAAAATCTGCCCGGGGTGGCGGAAGAGCAGGTCCACGATTTTGGTCTCCGTGGGGGTGAGCTTCACCTCGTCCCCGTCGGCCCGGAGAACCCGTCCGGCGGGGTCGTAGCAGAGCCGCCCGTTGACGATAAGCCCCTGCCGCCCCTCGGCGTTCACGTCGCCCAGGGACGTGTACCGCCGGAGCTGGCTCCGCACCCGGGCGATGAGCTCCTGGGGGTTGTAGGGCTTGGTGACGTAATCGTCCGCCCCCATGGAAAGTCCCAGGATTTTGTCCGTGTCCTCGCTTTTGGCGGAGAGGACGATGACGGGCAGGTTTCGCTTCTCCCGGATGCGCAGCAGGGCGGAAAGACCGTCCAGCCGGGGCATCATCACGTCGATGAGGAGGAGCTTTACGGCGGGGTCCAGGCATTGGTCCACGGCCTGGAGGCCGTCGTAGGCTCTGCGGACCGGGTAGCCCTCCCGCTCCAGGGTGATGGCGATGGCGTTCACGATTTCCGGATCGTCGTCCACAACTAAGATACATTCGTTCATATGGGCTTCCTCCCTTGAGCTGAGACTAGGATAGCAGGCAATTCTTACGAATGGCTCGACAAAAATCTTACAATTTTCTTACGATTGCAAAGAAAAAGGCGGGGAAGTTCCCCCGCCTTTTCGTTATGTCAGTCCTCCAGGGCCTTTTGAAGGGTGTCAATGACTTGATCCAGTTTCGCGTTCCGCGGTTCCTCGTCTTTTTCGGACCGTATTTCTTGCAGATCACTCAGCACAAACCGGATAAAGGCTTTGAATTGGCTGTCCGTCATGCCCATGCTAAAACGCTCCTTTCCTGGCTGGGATATCTTCATTTTACACAAAAGCCGGACGGAGGTCAAGTCTATCCCCGCCCCTATTTTTTCAGCGGCACGGCAAAGATGAACCGCGTGCCCTCCCGGCCGCTCTCCGCCTTCAGCGTCCCCTTGTGCTCCCTGGCGATGACGGCGGCGATGCTCAGCCCCAGGCCGAAGCCGCTCTTCTCCCCCCGGGAGGCGTCCGCCCGGTAAAACCGCTCGAACAGCCGGGAGAGCTGCTCCGGCGGAATGGGGTCGCCGGGGTTGGAGACGGTCAGCCGGGCCTGCCGCTCCGTCTTCTCCAGGGTCAGGGTGACGGTTCCGCCCTCCGCGCCGTATTTAATGGCGTTGTCCAGCAGGACGGAGATCAGCCGCCGCAGCCGCTTCCCGTCCCCCAGGACGGCGATGTCCTCCGCAATCTGGTATTCCAGGGACTTCCCCGCCTCGAAGGCCACGGGCTCGAAGGCGAGGGCGCAGTCCTCCGCCGCGTCGGAGAGGGACGTCTCCGCCAGCGCCGCCGGCTGGGTCATGTTGTCCGCCCGGGCCAGGGTCAGCATCTCCTCCACCAGGTCCCGCATCTGCCGGGACTCGGAGAGGATGTTGTCCGTCCAGCGGGCGGGGCGCTCCTCCTGGGACAGGGCGGCCAGAAGCTCCGCGTTGGATAAAATCACCGTCAACGGGGTCTTCAGCTCGTGGGAGGCGTCAGACAGGAACTGGCGCTGCTGCCTCCAGGCCCGCTCCACAGGCCGGGTGGTCCACCAGGCCAGCAGAATGGAGACGCACAAAAGCAGCAAAAACGCCGCCAGGGCGATGACCAGATAGGAGCCCATCATCTCCTGGAGCATGGCCCGCTCCATGGACATGTCCACGAAGGCCAGCTTCTGGTAAAGGCCGTTGTCCTGCCGGAGGTAGCGGAGGCTGTAGCTCTGGATCACGCCCTCCGGTCCCTTCTGATTCAGGCAATCCTGCAAAATGGCGGCCAGCTCCTCCGTATCCTCCAGCCCGGCGTAGGTGCCGCCGGTGACGTAGGCGTTCATCCGCCCCTCTCCCCCCCGCCAGACGTGAACGGTGAAATAGGGCAGCAGCAGCTTGTCCCCGCCGATTTCCACGCCGATCTCCCGCTGCCCGCCGCCGGGCAGCTCCGCCTCCTGGATGACCCGGTGAAGGACCTGGCGGCTCAGATTCTCCACGTTTCCCTGTAAGGCGGCGAAAATGGCAAGGCACACCGCCGCCAGCACGGCCGTAACCAGGGCCATACAGACGGCCACAAATTTCAGCCGCAGCTTTCGGATCAAGGCGGGGACCCCCTTGTCAATAATTTTGTGGAAAATGTGGAAAAAGGGTGGAGAGGGGTGGAGAAGATAAGCGGAACTCACAGTTGACGAAACGGACGTTTCAGCCCTCCTCCAGACAGTAGCCCACCATCCGGATGGTGCGGATTTTCACCCGGGCGTGAATGTGGGCCAGCTTCTTCCGGAGGAAGGAGATATAGACCTCCACATTGTTGTCCTCCGCGTTGGACTCATAGCCCCAGATTTTCAGCAGCAGCGACTCCTTGGCCAGCACCAGGTTCCGGTTCAGCATCAAAAGCTCGCAGATGTCAAACTCCTTCCGGCTGAGGCGGACGGACCGCTCCCCGCAGGAGAGGGTGAAGCTGTTCTTATCCAGCCGCAGCCCGCCGAACTCCAGAATGCCGGTGTTCCGCAGCTCCGGCTGCCGCCGGGCCAGGGCCCGGACGCAGGCCAGCAGCTCCTTGGGGTCAAAGGGCTTGGTGAGATAGTAGTCCGCCCCCCGGTCCAGCCCCTCCACCTTGTCGGAGACCTCGGACCGGGCGGTGAGCATCAGCACCGGCACGGCGTTCCCCGCCTCCCGCAGGCGGCGCAGAACGGTGAACCCGTCCAGCTTGGGCAGCATCACGTCCAGCAAAACCACGTCGTAAATGCCGCTGAGGGCGTTGTCCAGCCCCGCCTCGCCGTCGTGGCAGACGTCGGCGGTATAGCCGTCCATCTCCAGCAGGTCCCGCAGCGTGGCGGCCAGCCGGGTCTCGTCTTCGATTACCAGCACCCGCATGGGCGTTCCTCCTTACTTTGCTCCCTGCTCCTCCGGCTGGCCGCCGTCCTGGACCGACGGGCCCCGTATGCCGGCCGCGGAGATGGTCATCAGGGCGTCCGCGCTGTCGGTGGGCAGGGCGTAAATGGTGGCGTCCTCCCCCAGCTGGACGTAGCGGCCGGACCCGTCGGGCATCCGGGCCCCCACGGTGAGGGTGAGCGTCTGGTCCAGGCCGCCTGCGGCGTACTCCACCTTCAAAATGGCGTCCGGGTTGGCGAAGCCGCAGATTTCCGCCGCCTCCGCGCTGGGCAGATAGTCCACGCACTTAGCGAAGGACATGGTCCGAAGGTCGTGCAGCAGGTCCTGGAGCAGGGCGGCGGCGGTGACGTTGTCGCTCCCGGAGAACCAGAGGACGGACTGCTCCCCCCCGCTGGAGTGCCGGGCGGTCAGGGAGACGGTGGGCCGCTCCGGCTCGGAAGCGGGCTTCTCGCCGCCCTCCTCCCCGTCCTCCTCCGGGTCCTGGGCGGGGGCGGGGCCCTGGATGGTGATGGCCCGGAGATTTGTCTCGCTAAGGTCCGGCAGCTCCGGCAGAAGGCACATGTCGTAAATGGGCAGCTGCATCAGGCGAATCAGGGTGTCCGCCACGATGTAGACCGTGGACTCGTCGCCGTTCATCATCATGTAATAGCTGTCGCCGTCGGTGGTGGCCTTGCCGAAGGCCAGATTCTGGGCGGAGCCGTCCCCGGCGGTGGCGGTGAGGGTGGCGGAGGGGCTGTCCAGCCCATAGGTCTCCATGCTCTCCGTGGCGGGAAGGACCTGCTGGAATTTCAGGGCGGCCAGGGTCTCCACAATCTCGGTCACCGTCGCGTCGTTCAGGGGAAAGTCCGGGGTGTCCGCCCAGATCCACTTCCCCTCCCCGTCCAGGGCGAAGGAGAGGGTGGCCGCGCCGTTGTAATAGGTCAGCCCGGCGCAGGCGGAGGGGTCCGCCAGGGTGACGGCGCCGTCTACGGACTGGCTGGCGGCGCCCGACACCGCCGCCTCCCGCCCCTCCCGGTAGCGCATCCCGAACACGATCAGCAGCGCCGCGAAGAGCACCGCGATGATGGTGAGCAGCATGGTGACGGTTCGTCTCTCTTTCCAGGTCATGGATTAATCCTCCCGTTTGAAGCCGGCGGCGGAGGCCGCCGGGGGCTTGTGTTAAAAAAAAGAATGCAGCCTATATTATATCCATAGAGCCCAGACTTGTCAATTTTCTGGTTTCACTATCCGCCTTCCGGCTGAAAAGAAGCTGAAAAGGGACGAAAAAAGGCGGCCCGGGCGTAAGGTTCACAAAATGTTTTCAAATCGTCAAGATTGATTTCAAATTTTCGGGGTATGCTATTACCATCCTCTGCGGAGGAGACACGATTTCCTCTCTTTCTGTTTCTTTTCCCTCTTTGCAGCCGGCGGCGGGTTCTCCCGTCCGCCGGATTTTTTTTGTGTCCGGCCTTGCCAGCAAGAACCTCTTGCAATGTGGGGCGATGTCCGATATAATATACCCCGAGCCGGTATGGTTTGATATTTCACAAACATCAGACGGCGGAGCCGCCTGAAAAATAGGAGGAAACTGCAATGAGAGGTGTACACAGCGCTGTCGACGACATCCGCCGCACCGTATTCAAAGAGGTGGCCAAGCTGGCTCTGGAGGGGGGGGACCCCCGCCTGCTGGACCAGGTTCCCCTGAAGATGATTCAGGGCGACGTGGCGCACCACCGGCACGACGTCTTTCTGGAGCGGGCCATCGTCCAGGAGCGGGTTCGCCTGGCCCTGGGGCTGAATATCCGCTTCGCCGGGGAGACCACCCCCGTCAGCGAGGACCTTCAGTGGGCGGAGAAGTCCAAAAAGCACTTTGAAAATCCCCTGGTGAACATCATCCCCTTCGCCTGCAACGCCTGCCCGCCCAAGCAGCTGCGCATCACCGACAACTGCCAGGGCTGCATTTCCCACCCCTGCATGAACGTCTGCCCCAAGGACGCCATCTATATGGATAAGGACAAGCACTGCCACATTGACCAGGACAAGTGCATCAAGTGCGGCAAGTGCTTCAACCAGTGCCCCTACCGGGCCATTTCCAAGATCGAGCGGCCCTGCGCCGCCGCCTGCGGCATGGACGCCATCAAGTCCGACGAGCTGGGCCGGGCCAAGATCGACTATGACAAGTGCGTCTCCTGCGGCATGTGCCTGGTGAACTGCCCCTTCGGCGCCATCGCCGACAAGAGCCAGATCTACCAGGTCTGCCAGAGCCTGCATAAGGGAGAGAAGGTCATCGCCTGCGTGGCCCCGGCCTTTGTGGGCCAGTTCGGCAAGGACGCCACGCCCGCCAAACTCCACGCCGCCATGAAGGTGCTGGGCTTCTACGACGTGGTGGAGGTGGCCATCGGCGCGGACCTCTGCACCGTGGAGGAGGCCCACGACTTCCTGGAGGAGGTTCCCGCCAAGCAGCCCTGGATGGGCACATCGTGCTGCCCCGCCTGGAGCGTCATGGCGAAAAAGCTCTATCCCGAGTTTGCCGACTACATCTCCATGGCCCTGACGCCCATGGTCATCACCGCCCGCATGGTGAAGAAGGACCACCCGGACGCCAAAACCGTCTTCATCGGGCCCTGCTCCGCCAAGAAGCTGGAGGCCAACCGCCGGACCATCCGTTCCGATGTGGACTTCGTTTTGACCTTCGAGGAGATGCTGGGCATCTTCGACGCGGCGGATATTGATTTTGCCAAGCTCCACGTCAATCCCGAGGACGAGATGGACGAGGGCACCGGCATGGGCCGGGGCTTCGCCGTGGGCGGAGGCGTGGCCGCCGCCGTGGTGGAGGCCATTAAGCACATCGACCCGGACCGGCAGATTAAAATCGAGTACGGCGACGGGCTGAAGAACTGCCGGAAGATGCTGGCCATGGCCAAGGCGGGCAAACGGGACGGCTATCTGCTGGAGGGCATGGGCTGCCCCGGCGGCTGCGTGGCCGGCGCGGGCACCATCAGCCCGGTGCGGGACAGCATGATGACCGTGGAGAAGTTCAAGAACCAGGCCCTTTCCATGAGCTGCACCGAGAGTCCCTATCTGGACCAGCTGGAGGAAGTGGAGAAGAAGTACGAGATTACGCCCCACGATTGACCGGACCGTATACGAAAAAATTGACGGGTTTTGCCCGTCAATTTTTTTCGCCGGTGCTGTAACATTCGCTTCTTCCGGGGGATATATAAACAGAAGCGCCGCCCCGGCAGCCCCGGCTCCCGCCGCCCGGAAAGGAGGAATGCCTGTGGAGGATTTACAAAAAGTCTATCAGCAGCACGCCCAAACGGTTTACAAATTCCTCCTGGCGAAAACCGGGAACGAACACCTGGCGGAAGAGCTGACCCAGGAGACCTTTTACCAGGCCGTCAAGTCCGTGGACCGCTTTGACGGCAGCTGCAAGGTCTCCGTCTGGCTGTGCCAGATTGCCAAGCACCTTTGGTACCAGCACCTCCGGAAACAAAAGCGGGAGGCCCCGGTTTTGCCCGAGGACCTGCCGGAGGTTCCGGGCCCCTCGGCAGAGGAGGGACTTTTGGAGAAGGAGGGGCGGATGGACCTTTTCCGGCTGGTCCACGGCCTGCCGGAGCCGGCGCGGGAGGTGGTGTACCTCCGGGCCTTCGGAGGGCTCAGCTTCCGGGAGATCGGGGACGTGTGCGGCAGGACGGAGACCTGGGCCCGGGTAACCTTTTACCGGAGCAAGGAAAAACTCAAGAATGGAGGCGCGAGGGATGAAGAATGATTTAAGCTGCGGCGTGGTGCGGGATTTGCTGCCCAGCTATGTGGAAAACCTTCTGGGGGAGGAATCGAAAGAGGCGGTGGACCGGCACCTGGAAAACTGCCCGGAATGCCGGGAGCGGAAGGAGGACATGGCCGCGCCAACCGGGGCGGAGGAGACGGCGGAGGCCGCGAAGGAAGTGGATTTCCTCCGGCGGGTGAAGAAGGGGACGGTGAAGAAAATCGCCCTGGCGGTGGTGTGCACGGTGCTGCTGGTAATGGGCGGATACCTGCTGAAGGAGTTCGTCATCGGCCGGACGCCGGACGCGGAGCATATCAGCATTGAGCTCGCCCAGGTAGACGAGTATAACAACCTTACCCTGCTGGCGGACACCTATTGGGGGGACTATGAGCTCCGGGGGATGAAGGCCGTCACAAAGGACGGGGTCCTCACCTACACCGCCCGGGAGGTCCGGGTGAACCCCTTCCAGGCCCTGTTTATGCGGGATAAAATCGGAGGTATGGAGGGATACCAGAAGCAGATTCCCCTGTCCATCCCCCTGGAGGGCCTGGACGAAGTGTGGATCTGCGGGCGGCTGGTGTGGCAGGAGGGACTGATTATCCACCCGGACACCCTGCGAATGCTGGAGACGAAAACCCCCTACTGCGGAGACCCCGCTGCCCTGGGGCGGATCATGGACGCTTTGCAGCTCCAGGAGTTCACGGGAGGGCACACCATGTCCCTGCAAACCCGTGAGCGCCCCTACGTTCTGACGCTGAAATTTGAGAAACGAATCAGCCCCTTTATCATATGGGATTGGACGGAATGCTATTTCTTCCAAATTCTAGTCCTGGTGGACAATCTGGATGAGGTGGTCTACGCGTTTGACCCGGAAAGGGACAGCGGCAAAACCGTTACCGGCGGCAGAGTCACTGTGGAGTACGCCACAGAGGTCATGGCCAAGCTGACGGAGTCTCACAATCTTCGATATGGCACGGACTGGCCCATCCATGAGAATTTTAAAGAGTACGCGGAATCCCCCCTGGAGTATCAGCGCATGATTACGCTGCTGGAAGAAAGCTGCAGCTATAAACAAGGCTACCCTCTGATCTGGTCGGACAGCTCCGGCCGGTCATGAAAGGAAGGACCGCCCCATTACGGGCGGTCCTTTTATAATATTTTTCGACAATATTCCAATTAGTATTTAATCTCGCCCGTATACACCAGCTTCGCGTCCCCGGTCAGGGTAACCCCCTCGTCGGTGTAGTGGACAATCAGCTCCCCGCCCTTCACCCGGACGGTGATGTCCCGGCCCTTTTCGCAAAGGCCGTTGGCAACCGCGGCTACCACGGCGGCGCAGGCCCCGGTGCCGCAGGCCATGGTCTCCCCGCTGCCCCGCTCCCAGACCCGCATTTTGATGGTGCTGGGGTTTACCACCCGGATGAACTCCGTGTTGATGCGCTCCGGGAAGTAGGGCGCGTGCTCGAACCGGGGGCCGATGAAGTCGATGTCCACCGCGTCCACCCGGTCGCAGAAGACCACGCAGTGGGGGTTGCCCATGTCTACGCAGGTGATGTTGTAGGGCCGTCCGGCGATGCGGACGGGATAGTCCACCACCTGCTTTTCCGCGATGGTGAATTTCAGCGCCGCCGTGTCCAGAGCGGCCTTCCCCATGTCCACGCTGGCGGAGGTAACCTTCCCGTTGGTGGTGTGGAGGGTGACGGTCCGCAGGCCGCTGCCGGTCTCCACGGTGATGGTCTCCCCGGCGGCGAGGCCGTTGTCATAGAGGTACTTTCCCAGGCAGCGCAGGGCGTTGCCCGCCATTTTCCCCTCGCTGCCGTCGGCGTTGAACATGCGCATTTTCGCGTCGGCGATGGCGGAGCGCTCGATCAGAATAATGCCGTCGGCCCCCACGCCGTAGTGCCGGTGGCAGAAGGTGACGCACAGGGACTCCGGGCAGGTGATCTGCCCGTCGAAGTTCTCCAGGAAGATGTAGTCGTTGCCGCAGGTCTGCATCTTGGTGAAGGGCAGTTTCTCCCGCCGCTCCCGCAGGTGGCAGATGTCCACCAGCTCCGTGTTCCCCTGGCTGTAGCGGGACTCCAGAATGTCCGCCAGGGCCCCGGCGGTGTCCAGGCTGGTCAGGCAGGGGATGCCCAGCTGGACGCAGCGGTGGTTCAGGCGGATGAAGTCCCGGATGTAGTCCGGTTCCGTGGAGCCGGTGAGGATGACGTAGTCGATCTTTCCGGCCTCCAGCAGCTGGAAGACCCGGTTGTCCTGGCCCAGTTTGCCCACCACTTCCACGCTGGTGCCCAGGCCCTCGATCTCGCGGGCGGTGCGCTCGGTGGCGTAGAGCCGGAAGCCCAGCTCGTCCAGCTTCCGGGCGGTGTCGATGATCTCCGGCTGGTCCCGGCGGTTGACGGAAATCAGCACGCCCCGTTTCTCCTCGCTCTCCACCTTGTACCCGGCGGAGACCAGGCCCTTGAACAGGGCCTCCTGCATGTTCTTCCCCAGGCCCAGCACCTCCCCGGTGGACTTCATCTCCGGGGAGAGGGCCGCGTTGGCGTCGGTGATCTTTTCGAAGGAGAAGACGGGGACCTTGACGGCCACATAGGGCGGCTGGCGGTACAGTCCCGTGCCGTAGCCCAGGGACTTGAGGGGCTGCCCCACCATGACCCGGGTGGCCAGGTCCACCATGGGCACGCCGGTGACCTTGGAAATGTAGGGCACCGTCCGGCTGGCCCGGGGATTCACCTCGATGACGTAGAGCTCCCCCTGGTAGATGAGGTACTGGATGTTGATGAGGCCCCGGGTGCCGAGAGACAGGGCCAGCTTCTCGGAGCAGTCGATGATGGTCTTCAGCATCCGGTCCCCGATGGAGAAGGGGGGATAGACGGCGATGGAGTCCCCGGAGTGGACGCCGGTGCGCTCGATGTGCTGCATAACGCCGGGAATCAGCACGTCCGTGCCGTCGGAGATCACGTCCACCTCCAGCTCCTTCCCCATGAGATACTGGTCCACCAGGACGGGGTTCTCCACCTTGCCGGAGAGGATGACGTTCATATAGGTCCGCACGTCCCCGTCGTTGTGGGCGATGACCATGTTCTGCCCGCCGATGACGTAGCTGGGCCGCAGCAGGACGGGGTAGCCCAGCTCGTTGGCGGCGGCCAGGGCCTCCTCCATGCCCAGGACCCCCTTCCCCTGGGGGCGCTTGATGTGGAAGCGCTCCAGAAGTTCGTCGAAGCGCTCCCGGTCCTCCGCCATGTCGATGGACTCGGCGGAGGTGCCCAGAATGGGGATGCCCCTGCCGTCCAGGAACTTCGTGAGCTTGATGGCCGTCTGTCCGCCGAAGGCCACCACCACGCCCACGGGCTGTTCCGCTTCTATGATGTGCATCACGTCCTCGGGGCAGAGGGGCTCGAAATAGAGGCGGTCGGCGGTGTCGTAGTCCGTGGAGACGGTCTCCGGGTTGTTGTTGACGATGACCACGTCATAGCCCAGCTCCTTGAGGGTCCAGACGCAGTGGACGGAGGAGTAGTCAAACTCAATGCCCTGGCCGATGCGGATGGGGCCGGAGCCCAGGACCATGATGACCGGCCGGCCGGACCGGGGGAAGGCCCGGGACTCGCAGAAGCGGTCGAAGCTGGAGTAGAAATAGGGGGTCTCCGCGTCGAACTCCGCGCCGCAGGTGTCCACCATTTTGTAGACGGCCCTCCGGCTCTCCCCGGGCAGGCGTTCCGCCCCGGAGAGGCGGAGCAGGGTCTCGTCGGGATAGCCCAGGCGCTTGCCCTCCTCATAGCGCGCGGCCGTCAGGCCCCCGCTCTCCAGGGCCCGTTCGAAGTCCGCCATGCCCTGGAGCTTCCAGAGGAACCAGCGGTCGATCTTCGTGATGGAAAAAATCTCGTCCGGGCCGACGCCGGACTTCAGCGCCTCGAAGACGGTGAAGAGCCGCCGGTCGTCCACCCGCCGGAGCCGCTCCCGGATGGGGGCGGGATCGCTGTCCTTCCGGTTCAGGCTGTCCTGCCCGATCTCCGCCCCCCGGACGGCCTTCATCAGGGCCATCTCGAAGCTGGGGGCGATGGACATGACCTCGCCGGTGGCCTTCATCTGGGTGCCCAGGGTCCGGGAGGCATCGGCGAATTTGTCGAAGGGCCACTTGGGCATTTTCACCACGATGTAGTCCAGCGTGGGCTCGAAGCAGGCGCAGGTCTTGCCGGTGATGTCGTTTTTGATCTCGTCCAGGGTGTAGCCCAGGGCGATTTTCGCCGTGATCTTGGCGATGGGGTAGCCCGTGGCCTTGGAGGCCAGGGCCGAGGACCGGGACACCCGGGGGTTCACCTCGATGACGGCGTACTCGAAGCTGTCGGGGGCCAACGCCAGCTGGACGTTGCACCCGCCCACGATGCCCAGGTGGGCGATGATGTCCAAAGAGGCGGAGCGGAGCATCTGGAACTCCCGGTCCGCCAGGGTCTGGGCGGGGGCCACCACGATGGAGTCCCCGGTGTGGACGCCCACGGGGTCCAGGTTCTCCATGGAGCAGACGGCGATGACGTTCCCCGCGCCGTCCCGCATGGTCTCAAACTCGATTTCCTTCCAGCCGAAGATGGCCTTCTCAATCAGCACCTGGGTGATGGGGGAGGCGTCCAGCCCCGTCTGGGCGATGACCCGCAGCTCCTCCTCGTCCTTGGCCGCGCCGCCTCCCGCGCCCCCCAGGGTGAAGGCGGGACGGACAATGACAGGATAACCGATGCGGGCGGCCACGTCCAGGGCCGCCTCCACGGTTTCCGCGATGCCGGAGGCAATCACCGGCTGGCCGATTTCCGCCATGGCCTCCTTGAAGAGCTCCCGGTCCTCGGCCCGGGAGATGGCGGCGGCGTTGGCGCCCAAAAGCCGGACGTTCTGCTCCGCCAGGAAGCCCTCTTTGTCCAGCTGCATGGCCAGGGTCAGGCCGGTCTGCCCCCCCAGGCCGGCGAGGAGGGAGTCCGGCCGCTCTTTGCGGATGATGCGCTTCATGGTCTCCACGGTGAGGGGCTCCAGGTAAATCTCGTCCGCCATGGCCTGATCGGTCATGATGGTGGCGGGGTTGGAGTTGCAGAGGACCACGTTTACCCCGGCCTCCTTCAGGACCCGGCAGGCCTGGGCCCCGGCGTAGTCAAACTCGGCGGCCTGGCCGATGACAATGGGGCCGGAGCCGATGACCAGGACTTTTTGGATGCTGGTATCCAAGGGCATCAGAGATCGCCTCCCTTCATCAAATCCACAAAGCGGTCAAAGAGGAACGCGGTGTCCCGGGGACCGCCCCGGGCCTCGGGGTGGAACTGGACCGTGAAGGCCCGGAGGCCGGGATAGTCCAGCCCCTCGCAGGTCTGGTCGTTGGCATTGGCGAAGGAGACGCGGCCGCAGGGCACGGAGTCTCCGTCCACGGCGTAGCCATGGTTTTGGCTGGTGATGTAGGTCCGCACGCCGCCCAGGTCCCGGACGGGCTGATTCACGCCCCGGTGGCCGTACTTGAGCTTATAGGTCCTTCCCCCCGCCGCCAGGGCGGTGAGCTGGTGGCCCAGGCAGATGCCGAAGAGGGGGACCTTGCCCAGGAGCTTTTGAATCTGCGCGATCGGAAAGACGTTCTCCGCCGGGTCCCCGGGGCCGTTGGAGAGCATGACGCCGTCAGGGTTCGAGGCCAGAACCGTCTCCGCCGGGGTGTCCGCCGGAAGGACGGTGACGGCGCAGCCCCGCCTCCGCAGCTCCTGGATGATGTTTTGCTTCGCGCCGTAGTCCAGCAGGGCGACGCGAAAGCGGGTCTCCCCCTCCGCGCCGTAGACAGCGGGCTCCCTACGGGTGACGGCGGCCACCGCGCCGGTGACGGCGTACTCCCGGAGGAAGGCGAGGTCCTGGGGGACCTGGCCGCAGATACAGGCGTTCATGACGCCGGACTCCCGGATGATCCGGGTGAGCTGCCGGGTGTCCACGCCATAGAGGCCGGGGACGCCCCGCTCCTTCAAAAAGCCGTCCAGGTCCCCGCCGCAGCGGAAGTTGGAGGGGTGGGCGCACCACTCCCGGACCACATAGCCCCGGACGCAGCAGTCCCCCTCAAAGTCCTGGGGGATGACGCCGTAGTTGCCGATGAGGGGATAGGTCTGCATGACGATCTGTCCCGCGTAGCTGGGGTCCGTCAGGGTCTCCACATAGCCGCACATGCCGGTGGTGAACACCAGCTCGCCGGTGGCCCCGGCCTCCGCGCCGAAGCGGACCCCCTCAAAAATCTGGCCGTCCGCCAGTACCAAATAGCCTTTTTCCATGGATTCCTCCCGTCGAACGTTGGACGCGTGATTGCCTTCTTTAGTTTTGTCTTTCCTATTATGAGGGTTTTTCCCGCCAGCGTCAATGACGGAATCCCCCGGCGGACGGCGAAGTTTTTCGGCGAGAGGTATTACTTTTTGTGAAAAACGTTCATAAGGCCCGGCGGCGAAAACTTCCATGGAAACCCCCTTGTAAAAGAGAGAAAGATGGTGTATGATAAGTTTGATTTTTGAAAATTGGGAGGAAGCCGTTATGAGCAAAACCGCAAGCATGGTCATGAAGATCATCGGCGCCAGTTTGGCCTTCGCCGCCTTCGTCTGCCTGTTGATCGGCGGCTGGCACGATCTCAGCGTGGGGTACTGCGGCATGAAAAAGCGCCTTACCCAGAGATTCAGCTCGGAATACGACGACTACGCCGACGAGGAGCTGTACGAGTGACGCCTCCCCCCTCCCCGCTTTCGGGGCGGGGGAATTTTTTTGCGGCGGACGGTTGACAACGCCGCCGTTTTCCGCTATGATACCTCGTTGAGAAAATGGAGAGGAGAACGTCTATGCGTTTGCTGCTGACCGGCGGGACCGTCTTTCGCGACGGGGGCTTCGAGCCTCTGGAGATTGCCGTTTCCAAAGGCCGTATTGTTTCCGTTTCCCCCAGCCTTCCCAGAGACGGCGCTTCCATCCTTGAACTGCATAATTGTTTGATCGTTCCAGGTTTTGTCGATGTTCACGTCCATCTTCGACAGCCTGGATTTTCTTATAAGGAGACCGTGGCCTCCGGCACCGCCGCCGCCGCCGCCGGGGGCTATACCGCCGTGTGCGCCATGCCGAACCTGGACCCCGTGCCCGACTGCCCGGAGCATTTGCAGGCGGAGCTGGAGGCCGTCCGCCGGGACGCCCGGGTGCGGGTCTATCCCTACGGGGCCATCACCCGGGGGGAGAAGGGGGAGACCCTGGCGGACCTGGAGGGCCTGGCGCCCCTGGTTCCCGGTTTCTCCGACGACGGGCGGGGCGTCCAGTCGGAGGCGGTGATGCGGGAGGCCATGCTTCTGGCCAAACAACTGGACAGGCCCATCGCGGCCCACTGCGAGGACGAGTCCCTTTTGACCAAGGACTGGTGCGTCCACGACGGGGCCTTCGCCAAGAGACACGGTCTCCCCGGCAACGACCCCGCCAGCGAGTGGCGGCAGGTGGAGCGGGACATCCAACTGGTCCGGGAGACCGGGTGCCGCTATCACGTCTGCCACGTCTCCACGAAGGAGAGCGTCGCCCTCATCCGGGCGGCGAAGGCGAAGGGCCTTCCCGTCACCTGTGAGACCGGGCCCCACTACCTCTGCCTCTGCGACGAAGACCTGGAGGATCACGGGCGCTTCCGGATGAATCCCCCCATCCGCTCCGCCGCCGACCGGGACGCGCTGGTGGAGGGCCTTTTGGACGGGACGGTGGACTGCGTCGCCACGGACCACGCCCCCCACTCGGCGGAGGAGAAGGCCAACGGGCTCCGGGGAAGTCTCAACGGCGTGGTGGGCCTGGAGTGCGCCTTCCCGGTGTTGTACACGGAGCTGGTGAAGACGGGGAGGGTCCCCCTGGAAACCATTTTAAACGCCCTGTGCGTGAACCCCCGGCGAATCTTCGGACTGCCGGGCGGGAAAATTGAGGAGGGCCAGATCGCCGATTTGACGGTGCTGTCCCTGGACCACGGCGGCGTGGTGAACCCGGAGACCTTCCGCTCCCTGGGCCGGGCCACGCCCTTCGCCGGGCGGCGGGTGGAAGCCGCCGTCTGTATGACCCTGGTGGACGGAAAGCCTGTCTTTCCGGAGGGGCTGGAGCCGTCCCTCTATGGGACCATCGGAATTGCCCGGGGCTATGACCGCCGGTCAGGAGGGGAATCATGAGAAAGACCATATTTACCCTGGAGCGCACCCGGCAATTGGCCGGAGACGTGTGGGAGCTGACCCTCGCCGGGGATACCTCCGCTGTCACGGCCCCGGGCCAGTTTGTCAACCTCGAATTGCCGGGAAAGTTCCTCCGCCGGCCCATCTCCGTTTGCGGCTGGGACGGGGGGAGCCTGACTCTGCTGGTAAAGGAGGCGGGGGCGGGCACGAGGGAGCTGGTTCGCCTGCCGGAGGGAACAAAGCTGGACACGCTGACGGGCCTGGGGAACGGCTTTGACGTCTCCGCCGCGCCGGAGGGGGCCGTTCTGGTGGGCGGCGGCATCGGCATCGCGCCGCTCTATGGCCTGGCAAAGCGCATGCTGGAGGCCGGGCGGAAGCCCGCCGCCGTTCTGGGCTTTCGGTCCGGGGAGGACGCCTTTTATCTTGAGGAGTTCGCCGCCCTGGGCCTGGAGCTCCGCCCCGCCTCGGAGGACGGAAGCCTTGGGACGAAGGGCTTCGTCACCGATGCGCTGAAAAATCTCCCGGACTGCCGGTACGTTCTGGCCTGCGGCCCCGCGCCCATGCTGCGGGCCGTCTGCGCCCTGCCCCAGATCGCCGGAGGGCAGTTCAGCTTCGAGGCCCGGATGGCCTGCGGCTTCGGCGCCTGCGTGGGCTGCACCATTGAGACCGGGAACGGCCTTCGCCGGGTCTGCAAGGACGGACCCGTGTTCCGAAAGGAGGAACTCCTATGGTAGACCTCTCTGTCAATCTGGCGGGGGTGCGGCTGAAAAACCCCGTCATTCCCGCCTCGGGCACCTTCGGCTATGGGCAGGAATTCGCCGGGGTCTATGACCTGGACATTCTGGGCTCCTTCTCCTGGAAGGGCACCACGAGCGAGCCCCGCCCCGGCAACCCGCAGCCCCGCATCGCGGAGGCCCCCTCCGGGATGCTGAACGCCGTGGGCCTTCAGAACCCCGGTATGGACGCCGTTCTCCGGGAGGAGGTTCCCCGCATTGCGAAGATCTTCCACGGCCCGGTCATCGCCAATGTCTGCGGCTTCTCCCTGGAGGAGTACGCCGAAAACTGCCGGAGGCTGGAGGATGTGGAGCAGGTCAAAATTCTGGAGATCAACATCTCCTGCCCCAACGTCCACGCCGGGGGGAAGAACTTCGGCTCCGACCTCCGGAGCGCCGCCGCCGTCACCCGGGCCGTCCGGGCGGCCACGAAGAAGCCCGTCTTCATGAAGCTCAGCCCCAACGTCACGGACATCGCGGAAATCGCCCGGGCCTGTGAGGCGGAGGGGGCCGACGGCCTGTGCCTCATCAACACGCTGCTGGGCATGCGCATCGACCTGAACACAAGGCGGCCCCTTCTGGCCAACCGCACTGGGGGCCTCTCCGGTCCCGCCGTGTTCCCGGTGGCGGTGCGGATGGTGTGGGACGTGTACGAGGCGGTGAAGCTGCCCATCATCGGCTGCGGCGGCGTGGACAGCGCCGGGACCGCGGCGGAGATGATGCTGGCCGGGGCCTCCGCCGTGGAGGTGGGGGCGGCGAATCTCCGGGACCCCTGGGCCTGCAAGACCATCATCGAGAACCTGCCCGCCGTCTGTGAGCGGCTGGGCGTGCAGAACATTTCGGATTTGACAGGAGGAGCGCACCATGGCTAAGGACATCATCATCGCCCTGGACTTCCCCACGCGGGAGGAGACCCTGACCTTTCTGGACCGGTTCCCCTCCGGGGAGAAGCCCTTCGTGAAGATCGGCATGGAGCTTTACTACGCGGAGGGGCCGTCCATCGTCCGGGAGATCAAGGCCCGGGGACACAAAATTTTCCTGGATCTGAAGCTCCACGACATTCCCAACACCGTGAAGCGGGCCATGGCGGTCCTCTCCGGCCTGGAGGTGGACATGGTAAACCTCCACGCCGCCGGGGCCTCCGCCATGATGCGGGCGGCGCTGGAGGGCCTGACCCGGCCCGACGGGACGCGGCCGCTGCTCATCGCCGTCACCCAGCTCACCAGCACCGGCGCCGCCGTCCTGCGGGACGAGCTGCTGATTGAAACCCCCATGGCGGAGACCGTCCTCGCCTACGCCCGAAATGCCGCCGCCAGCGGTCTGGACGGCGTGGTCTGCTCGCCCCTGGAGGCGGCGCTGGTAAAGGAGCGCTGCGGAGCGGGCTTTTGCACCGTCACCCCCGGCGTCCGCTTCGCCGGCGGGGACGCCGGGGACCAAAAGCGGGTAATGACCCCGGAGCAGGCTGGAAAAAGCGGCTGCGACTACATCGTTATGGGACGCCCCATTACGAAGGACCCGGACCCGGCGGCGGCCTACCGCCGGGCGGTACAGGAATTTTTAGGATGAGAAAGGAGTCTTCCCATGACGCGTGAACAGACCATTGCCCACGACCTTCTGTCCATCGGCGCGGTGTTCCTCCGCCCGGACGAGCCCTTTACCTGGGCCAGCGGCATCCGGAGCCCCATCTACTGCGACAACCGCCTGACCCTCACCGCGCCGGAGGTCCGCACCCGCGTGGAAGAGGGGCTGGTGGACCTCATCTGCAAGCACTATCCCACGGTGGAGGTCCTCATGGGCACCTCCACCGCCGGCATCGCCCACGCCGCCATCGTGGGCCACCTCATGGGCCTGCCCATGGGCTACGTCCGCTCCAGCGGCAAGGACCACGGGCGGCAGAACCGCATCGAGGGCAGGCTGGAGCCGGGCCAGCGGGTCGTGGTGGTGGAGGACCTGATCTCCACCGGCGGGAGCTGCATCGACGTGGTGGAGGCCCTGCGGGAGGCCGGGGCCGAGGTGCTGGGCATCGCGTCCATTTTCACCTACGGACTCCAAAAGGGCCTGGACCGTCTGGCGGCGGCCGGCGTGGAGAATCACAGCCTCTCCAACTTCGACGCGGTGTGCGAGATCGCCGCGGCGGAGGGGAGAATCCAGCCGGAGGACATGGACCGGCTGAAAAAATTCCGGGCGAACCCGTCAGACGCGAGCTGGAGAATTTGAGCGGAACAGGGAAAGGAGCCTTTATGCCCAGAAACATCATCGACGTCACGGACCTCACCGTAGAGGAAATCGGCGAGCTCATCGCCGTGGCGGAGGACATCATCGCACACCCCGCCAAGTACCAGGAGGCCTGCCGCCATAAGCAGCTGGCCACGCTGTTCTTCGAGCCCTCCACCCGTACCCGCCTGTCCTTCGAGTCCGCCATGCTGGCCCTGGGCGGCAGCGTCCTGGGCTTTTCCGAGGCGGCCTCCAGCTCCGCCGCCAAGGGTGAGACCGTGGGGGACACTGTCCACACTGTCAGCTGCTACGCGGACATTATCGCCATGCGCCACCCTAAGGAGGGCGCGCCCTACGCCGCCGCCCAGTTCAGCGAGGCGCCCATCATCAACGCCGGAGACGGCGGCCACAACCACCCCACCCAGACCCTGACGGACCTCCTCACCATCCACCGGGAGAAGGGGCGGCTGGACGGCTTCACCATCGGCTTCTGCGGGGACCTGAAGTTTGGCCGCACGGTCCACTCCCTGGTGAACGCCCTGAGCCGGTATGAGAACATCCGGTTCGTCCTTATCTCCCCGGCGGAGCTGAAGCTCCCCCGCTACGTGAAGGAGGGGGCTTTGAAGAAGCGGGGCATCCCCTATAAGCAGACCGGCAGCCTGGAAAGCGTCATTCCGGACCTGGACATCCTGTATATGACCCGGGTCCAGAAGGAGCGCTTCTTCAACGAGGAGGACTATCTGCGCCTGAAGGACAGCTATATCCTCACGCCGGAGAAACTGGAGGCCGCGAAGCCGGACCTCTCCATCCTCCACCCCCTGCCCCGGGTGAACGAGGTCTCCGTGGCGGTGGACAAGGACCCCCGGGCGGCGTACTGGAAGCAGGTGAAGAACGGGAAGTTCATCCGCATGGCCCTGATTATGAAGCTGCTGGACATCCGCGTGTGAAGAAAGGGGAGGACTTTATGAACATCGACAGCATCCAAAACGGCGTGGTCCTGGACCATATCCAGGCGGGCAAGAGCATGGATATCTACAAGTACCTCCACCTGGACCGGCTGGACTGCTCCGTAGCCATCATCAAAAACGTCCGCAGCGAGCGGCTGGGGAGGAAGGATATCATCAAGATCGACTCCCCCCTGGAGGTGGACGTGGACGTGCTGGGCTATATCGACGACCAGATCACCGTCAACGTCATCCGCAGAGGCGTCCGGGTGGAGAAGCGCCGCCTGGAGCCGCCGAAGAAGCTGGTGAACATCATCCGCTGCAAGAATCCCCGGTGCATCACCGTGGCGGAGCCCCAGCTGGACGCCGTCTTCCTCCTCAGCGACCCGGAAAAGCACGTCTACCGCTGCGCCTACTGCGACACGGCCAAGGGAAAGAAGAAGGATTTTTAGCGCGCCGGAAGCCCGGCAGCGGACCGGGCCGGCGGCGCGGAGAGACATGGATGATACGGATAGACGAAAATGGAACCTTACGAACTGATTCGCTCCCGGCGGAAGACCCTGGCGCTGGAGGTCACGGGGGACGGGCGGCTGCTGGTCCGGGCCCCTCTGCGCTGCGCCCAGGCGCGGATTGACGCCTTTGTCTCCGCCCACACCGCCTGGATTGAAAAGCACGTGGCCCTCCAGCGGGAACGGGCCGCCCGCCGCCCCCCCGCCCCCACCGGGGCGGAGATCGAGGATCTGAAGGCCCAGGCCCGGGCCGTTTTGCCGGAGCTTACCGCCCGCTGGAGCGAGAAGATGGGCGTGCGCCCCACCGGGCTCAAGGTGACCACGGCCCGGAAGCGCTATGGAAGCTGCAGCGCCAGGAACAGCCTGTGCTTTTCCTGCTTCCTCATGCGCTGCCCCCCGGAGGCCATCGAGCTGGTGGTGGTCCACGAGCTCTGCCACATCCGGGAGAAGAACCACGGCCCCCGGTTTTACGCCCTGCTGGAGCAGTACCTCCCCGACTGGCGGGAGAGGAAGCGGCGGCTCTTCCTGGAATGAAATTTCAACTGCGGAGGATGGATATGGAAAAACGAGACCTTCTGGAACGGCTGAGAGGCAACCCCTATCCCGGGCGGGGCATCGTCCTGGGCAGAAGCGCGGACGGCGAATTTGCCGTTGCCGCGTACTTCATCATGGGCCGGAGCGGGAACTCCCGGAACCGCCGCTTTGTCCCCACGGAGGACGGCATCCGCACCGAGGCGGCGGACCCCGCCAAGATGACGGACCCCAGCCTCATCATCTACCACCCGGTCCGGACGGCGGGAGGGGAGCTCATCGTCACCAACGGGGACCAGACGGACACCGTCCGGGACCATCTGTTAGAGGGCGGGACCTTTGCCGGGGCCCTGCAAACCCGGACCTTCGAGCCGGACGGGCCCAACTACACCCCCCGCATCTCCGGCCTTTTGAGTCCCGACGGCAGCTTCCAGCTCTCCATTTTGAAAAGCGCCGGCGGGGACCCCGCCTGCTGCTGCCGGTATTTCTATCACTACGACGCTCCCCTCCCCGGCGAGGGCCGTTTCCTCCACACCTACCTGGGCGACGGGGACCCCCTGCCCTCCTTCGAGGGGGAGCCGGAGCGGGTTGCCCTGGACGCAAAGACGCCGGAGGCCCTGGCGGAACAGGTCTGGGAGGCTCTGGACCCGGCGAACAAGGTGTCCCTCTTCGTCCGCTTCGTGCGCCTTGCGGACGGGACCTTCCACGACGCGATTCGTAACCGGCTCTGAGCCAAGGAGGCCGTCCCCCGTGGGGACGGCCTCCTTTGATTTTACAGCCTGCCATAGACCAGTTCCGCGAACTGGCCGTACTTCCGGACCTCCTCCAGGCGGAAGCGGCGGAGGGCCTCCCGCTGGGTAAACAGGGGGATACCCTCCCCCAGCAGCACCGGGGCCACCTGCATAATCAGATGGTCCGCCAGGTCCCGGTTCAGCAGCGGGGCCAGGATGGTGTTCCCGCCGACCACCCAGACGCGTTTTGCGGGGTCCAGCCCCTCCACAAACGCCGCCGGGTCCCCGCAGACGGCGCTTTTTCATTTTCCCCCTTCCCCCCGGCGGCAGACTGCGGTATACTGGAGGGGATCATAAACCACCGGCCCTCTCCGGGCGGAACGGAGGAACCCATGAAACAGCTCTATTTGAACATGACCCGGGCCTTTCAGGAAGAGGACTTCCTGCGGAAGCTGGCCTGCCCCCAGGCGGATGCGGCGGCGCTTTTCGGCGCCGTGGACTGGAAGCGGCGGCTGGCCCCCCTGCTGCCCATCCGGGAGCGGATCTCCTGCGCCGGGGCGCTGGAGGTCTTCCGCCCCGTTTTGAAGGACCTGGCCCCGGAGCCGGAGGAGGGCTGGGCCTTGTACGCCTATCGGGTGGCCGCCTCCCTTCTCTATCCCCAGGCCAGCCCGGCCCGCACCCCCGCCCAGCGGGACGGGGCGCTGTGCTTCCTCCAGTTCCTCCGGACTCTCTTTGACGCGGAGCGGGCCGCCCTGCCCTTTGACTTCTGGCTGGACTTCGCCTTCTGCACCGAGGAGGAGCTGAAGACCAGCGCTGCGGCGGAGGAGTACCGCCAGTTTCTCCGCCGCTGGCGGGAGGAATATATCTACGAGCTCCTGCGCCTGGGCCGGGAGGTGACCCCCTTCCGCACCTGCGAGCACATCGCCGGGGTCCACCATGTGTCCATGATGGTCTCCCGGGCCTTCAAGGCCGGGGGCGGAAAGATCGACCTGGGCCTGATCTCCGGCGCGGCGGCGGGGCACGACATCGGCAAGTTCGGCTGCAAGCCCGGGGAGCGGGTGCCCTATCTCCACTATTACTACACGGACCAGTGGTTCACCTGGCGGGGTCTGGGGACGCTGGGCCGGGTGGCCGCCAACCACTCCGTCTGGGACCTGGAGCTGGAGAATCTGTCCTCGGAGTCGCTGGTGCTGGTGTACGCCGACTTCCGGGTGAAGCAGGAGCGGGACCAGGCGGGACGGGAGAGCGCCCGGCTCTTCTCCCTCCAGGACGCCTTTGACGTCATCCTCGCCAAGCTGGACAACGTGGACGACGCCAAGCGCCGGCGCTATCAGTATGTCTACGTAAAGCTCCAGGACTTCGAGGGCTACCTCCAGACCTTCGGCGTGGACGTGACGCTGGAGACCCCCGGCGGCCCGCCCCTGCCCCGGAAGGACCCCGCCCTGATGAACGAGGACGAGGTGGTCCTGGGTCTGCGGCGGACCGCCGTGGACCACAACATCCGCCTCATGCACCGCCTGAGCCGGGAGCGGCTGTTCGTGGCCACCCTGGAGGCGGCGCGGGGGGAGAAGGACCCAGCCCGCATCCGGGCCTATGTGTCCATCTTCCGGGAGTACTTCACCTATTGGACCGTGGAGCAGAAGGAGCAGACGCTGGAGTTCCTCTACGAGCTGCTGCTGCTGCCGGACGGGGACATCCGCCGCCAGGCGGCGGGGCTGATGGGGCAGATTCTCTCCAAATTCCTCTCCGGCTACAAGAAGGAGCTGCCCCAGGGGGTGGCCCCCAGCGCCCAGGAGGAGCGGCCCTTCGAGCTTTGGGCGGAGTACCTGGAAAAGCTCATCCACCCGGACCGCCGCCTCACGCCCCGGCAGATCAGCATGATCCGCTATCAGGCCAAGACGGCGGCGGACGCGCTTTTGGGGGGCTGCTCGGACGAGGATTTCCCCCGGTTTGCCGGGCTGCTGTTCCGGCACTATCAGGACCCCGGGGCCGAGGACGCCGAGGGGGCCTTCGCCCTGATGAACACGGCGCTGAACCTGCCCATGGAGCGGCTGGACCACCGGGACGTCCGGCTGCTGGCGGAGTTTGCCGCCTGGTGGCTGGAAGGGGGCGAGGCCCCGCAGCAGGCGGCGGCTATGCGCCTGAGCCGGCGGCTTCTTCCGGTTCTGGGGGCGGAGCCGGAGGAGAGGGAGGCCATCGCCAGGGCCGTGGCGGCGGCGGACTGCCGCTCGTCCACGCCGCTTCTCTACCTCCAGGCCCGCCTGGGGGGCCTTCTGGGCCTGGACGTCTCCGCTCACCAGCTGCTGCTGGACCGGGGGGAGGCCGCCAGCGGCGTCTTCCTGGACAATCTGAAAACCGCCACGCCCTGGGTGCTGAAGGCGGTGGGCGTGGAGTACCTTTTGGACCAGGCCCGGCGGAGCGAGGCGGTGGGCGTGCTGCACATCGCCACCCACTTTTCCAACCTCCTGAAGGTCAGCGAGAACGTGGTGGTCCGCCGTCTGGCGGGAAACGCCCTTTTGGACATTGCCCCCCAGCTGTCCCCGGACCGGCGGAATGAGGTGGCGGTGGAGCTGTGCGAGGCGCTGGAAACCGGGCAGTCGGAAATCTCCCAGTACATCCCCCCCTACCTGGGCCAGTTCCTCCTCTGGCTGCCCCCCAGGGAGCTGGACGAGATTCTGGACGAGCTGCTGCGCTTCCTCTCCTCCTCCAGCGCCAGCGTGGCGGCGGCCTCGCTGTCCACCGTGGGGGCGCTGCTGGAGTATTACGCCGTTTATAAAAAGCGCTTCCAGGAGCCGGAGGAGGCCCGGACCGCCCGGCGCAGGCGGATGGCGGGCCTTCTTTTGAAGGGGCTGGCCTCCTGCATGGACCCCGTGCGGCAGGAGGCCCTCCGGGTCCTGGGCGAGGGGCTCTTTGCCTCCGGCGCGCTGAGCTATGAGGACAAGACCAGCCTCTTCACCCTGGTGGCCAAGAAGCTCCTCTTCCTCATCGGCGAGCAGGCCGAGCAGGAGCTGACCTTCTTCTACACCGCCGCCGCCTTGTCCCACATCTACCGTTTCGCCGTGCGGCACCGCATTGAGAGCGGGCCCTTCCGCTTCGAGTGGCGGGACAAGGCCGCCGCCTTCTTCCCCGGCACCTTCGATCCCTTCTCCCTCTCCCACAAGGGCATCGTCACCGCCATCCGGGACCTGGGGCTGGAGGTGTATCTGGCTGTGGACGAGTTCTCCTGGTCCAAGAAGGCCCAGCCCTCCCTGATCCGGCGGCAGATCGTCAGCATGTCCGTAGCGGACGAGTTCGGCGTCTACCTCTTCCCCCACGACATCCCCGTGAACCTGGCAACGCCGGAGGACCTTCTCCGCCTGCGGCAGGTATTCGAGGGGCGGGAGCTCTTTCTGGTGGTGGGGTCCGACGTGGTGGCGGGGGCCTCGTCCTACAAGGCCCCGCCCCGGGAGGGGTCCGTCCACACCCTGAATCACATTGTCTTCCGCCGCTCCAGCGACGCCGAGGGCCGGGAGATCGACGCGGACCTCTCTTGCATCACCGGGCGGGTGGTCCAGCTCCAGCTGCCCACCCATCTGGAGGACATCAGCTCCACCCGCATCCGGGAGAACATCGACCTGGGCCGGGACATCTCCAACCTGGTGGACCCCACGGTCCAGGACCTGATCTACCGCAACAGCCTCTACCTCCGGGAGCCCCAGTACAAGCAGCTGGTCCGGGCCAGCTTCCTGGACTTCTCCCGGGTGGAGACGCCGGACCCGGTTTTGTGGGAGGAGCTGTCCGCGGCCCTGGGCCCCCTGCCGCCGCCGGACCCCCGCGACAGCCTCTTCCTCCTCCGGGCCGCCGGGCCCCGGCCCCGGGTCCTGGGCTTTTTGACCACCCGAGTGGTCAACTCCGGCGAGCTGTACAGCGCCTTTGGAAGCGAGGTCCTGGCCAACTGGGTCCGCACCCGCACGGCGGGCCGGATTCAGCTGCTGACGGGGCTTTGGGCCGTCCGGACCCCCGGGGGGAACTATGACGTCCGCCAGCTGCTTTTGACGGAGGTCCTCTCCCGCGCGGCGGAGGAGGACTGCGGCTACAGCGTCTGGTGGGGCCGGGCCGGGGCGGAGGAGCTGGAGATTTTAAAGCGCCAGGGCTTCCTGCCCTCGGAGCTGGAGGCCCCCCAGCCCCTGCTGCTGGTGGACATGCGGTCCCCGGCGGTGCTGGTGCAGAACATCCCCACCACGCTGAAGGAGCCTTTCGCCTCGGACCGGCAGGTGCTTGCCGCCGTGAGCCAGGCCCATCTCCGCCTCCAGGAGGCGGTGTGCGGCCTGTACCCGGGGACGCTGGTGCTGTCCTTCAACGCGGAGGTCATCTACCACCGCCTGGTCCGGATGCTGACGGAGGAGAACGGCGTCCCCGCCGAGCCCCAGACGCCCCGGGTCCTGGGGCCGAAGATGTGCGTGCCCTTCGGCAAGATACTCCGGGGCAACGCCGTGCCCAACACCGTGACAAAGACCATTCATACGGACAAGGTCTTCGCCCCGGACCTCCGCTCCTTCTCCATCGCTCCCTTCCCCGGCTACGCGCCGCTGGAGAGCCAGATCCGCACCATCCGTTCCTTCCGCCGCCCCGTGATGCTGGTGGACGACCTGCTCCACACCGGCAACCGCATCAACGCCCTGGACCCCCTCTTCCGCCGGGAGGAGCTGGAGATCGACCGCTGCGTGGTGGGCCTCCTCTCCGGCCGGGGGCGGGACTTGATGGCCGCCAGAGGGCGGACGGTGGAAAGCGTGTACTTCGTGCCGGACCTCCGGGCCTGGTTTGTGGAGTCCACCATGTACCCCTTCATCGGCGGGGACACCGTGGCCCAGGCCCGGCCCTCCGTCCCGGGACTGACCCCGGCGGTGAACCTGATCCTGCCCTACGCCTTCCCCCGGTTTTACCGGGAGTGCGGCCGGGAGGCGGTGTTCCGCTTCTCCCGGACCTGCATGGAAAACAGCCGGGAGATTCTCCTGACGCTGGAGCGGGCCTACCGGGAGCGCTACGCCCGGAACCTGACCCTCTCCCACCTCAGCGAGGCGGTGAACCTGCCCCTGAGTCCGGACAAGGGGGCGGCTTTGCGGTACGACCCGAATCTCTCCGCGTCGGCGTGCCTGGAGGGGGACCTCCGGCAGCTGGACCGGATGCGGGAGCTTTTGCGGTGAGACAAAAGGAGGCGCTATGACAGAACACACACCATATAAAATCCAGCAGGACCCCGCCCGGACCCCCGCCGCCTGGCTGGCGGCGGACCCCCGGCAGCTGAACGGGGAAGCGGCGGACGTCCGCTGGCTGGACCCCCGGCGGCTGGAGGAGGTCCCGGCCCTGCCGGAGGCTGTCCGGGCCGCCCTTCCCCAGGGCGGGGTGACAGGGGTAAACACCCGCCACCCCCGCTGGGAGCGGGCGTTGGAATTCGTGGTCCCCAAGCCCGGGAAAAAGCGGGTCCACCTCCTGGCGGTGGGGGACGTGGGGGGCACGCTGCTGACGGCGCTGAAGCTGCTGGGCGGGGACGTGATCTCCGGCCTGGGCATCTGCGACCTGAACGAGAACACCATAGCCCGGTGGACCGCAGAGATGGGCCAGATCGCCTGGCCCTGGGACTACGGCGCCCTGCCGGAGGTGGAGGCTGTCCCTCCGGAGCGCCTGTTCGACTGCGACGTGTTTATTTTCGCCGCCACGAAGGCCGTTCCCCCGGTGGGAAGCGGCGTCCGGGACGTGCGCATGGCCCAGCTGGAGACCAACCGCCCCCTGGCGGAGTCCTTCGCCCGGCAGGCCCGGGAGGCGGATTTCCGGGGCCTCTTCGCCGTCCTCAGCGACCCGGTGGACCCCCTGTGCCGGGTGGTGTGGCGGGCCTCCAACCTGGGGCCGGACGGGGAGATGGACCATCTCGGCCTCCTGCCGGAGCAGGTCCAGGGCTTCGGCCTGGGGGTGATGAACGCCCGGGCGGCGTACTTCGCGAAGCGGGACCCCCGCTTTGCCTCCTTCCTCACGGAGGGGCGGAGCTTTGGCCCCCACGGGCGGGGGCTGGTGATCGCCAACTCCGTGGAGCGCTATGACGATGCCCTCTCCCAGGAGCTGACCCAGCTGACGCTGGAGGCCAATCTCCGGATTCGGGACCTGGGCTTCAAGCCCTATGTGGCCCCCGCCGTCTCCTCCGGGGCCATGCAGCTGCTCCTGACCCTGCGGGGGCGGTGGCATTGCTCCTCGGCGCCCCTGGGGGGCGTGTGGTTTGGCTGCAAGAACCGCTTCACCCCCTGGGGGCTGGAGCTGGAGACTCTGGAGCTGCCGGACGCCCTGTTTGCCCGCCTCCGGGAGACGGAGCGGGCTCTGCACGAAATTTCCTGAGAGCGGGTGAAGCCATGGAACGGGAATGGACCCTGGCCGCCGGTCCCCTGACGGGGCGGCTGGGGGAGACGCTGAACGCCGCCCTGGCGGGGCGGGGGGGCCGGCTTTGGCGAAGGGGGGAGTCCCTGGAAAACCGGCGGATTCTCTTTGCTTTCTCCCTGCCGGGAAATGGAACCAATACGGAGCTGTACGGCCTCCTGGGCTGGCTGCGGGATCACCCCGGCTGCCTCCGGGGCAGCGTGGGCGGCGTGGTCATCGACGGGGCCGGAGACCTCTACACCAAGGCGGCGGGGCGGGATTTGCTTCTCGCCGCCAGTCTGGCGGGCTGCGCCTTCCCGGGCCGCCCGCTGGTGGAGGCGGTGGGAGACCTGCGGAATTTCACCGTCCAGGCGAAAAACGCCGGCTGCGGCCTGGAGGAGGCGTACCGCCGGGCGGTGGCGGACCTGGCGGAGCGGGTGCGGACCTTCGCGCCGCCCCGGAGGGAGCGCCCCCGGATTCTGGCGCTTCACGCCTCCAGCCGGACTACCTCCAACACCCTGGCCCTCTGGGGCCGGGTCCGGGAGGGTCTGGAGGCGGCGGGCTGTCAGGTCCGGGAGATCGGACTGCGGAACGGAACGCTGGAGGACTGCGCCGGCTGCGCCTACACCACCTGCCTTCACTTCGGAGAACAGGGGGGCTGCTTTTACGGCGGCGTTATGGTGCGGGAGGTCTTCCCCGCCATCCGGGAGGCGGACGCGGTGGTCCTCCTCTGCCCCAATTATAACGACGCCCTCTCCGCCAACCTCACCGCCGCCGTGAACCGGCTGACGGCGCTGTACCGCACCACGTCCTTCGAGGATAAGGCGGTCTTTGCCATCGTGGTCTCGGGCTACTCCGGGGGGGACCTTGTGGCCGGGCAGGCGGCGTCGGCCATGAGCGCCAACAAGGGCTTCTGGCTGCCGCCCAACTTCTGCCTCCTGGAGACGGCCAACGACGCCGGAGCCGCCATGGCCCTGCCGGGGATCGAGGAGCGGCTGGAGCGCTTCGCCGGAAACATGCTGGCCCAGCTCCAGGCGTAGGCGCGGGCGAATCGAATCAAGGAGCGCCGCCCGCGAAAGCGGTCGGCGCTCCGAACCGTCGGGAACCGTCCGTTCCCGGGGCCAAAAGCACAGGCGGGAGCCCCTGGGGAGGGGTCCCGCCTGTGATTATTTCCGGTTCCGGCGGAGCAGCAGAAGCCCTCCGCCCAGGATGGCGAAGTCCGCCAGGTTGAAGACGTAGCGCCGCAGACGCCCCGGCGCTTTGGGGAACTGAACGTAGTCATAGACCCGGCCATGCCGGACCCGCTCGGAGAGGTTGCTCGCTCCCCCGCCCAGAAGCAGCCCCACGGCCAGGGGCCGCCGCCTCCGCTGGGACCACAGCGCCCCCAGCGCCGCCGCCGAGACCAGGGGCAGCGCCTCCTTGGGGAGGGGCAGTCCAAAAGCGGCTCCCTGGTTCCAAAGGGCCCGGAGCCGGACGCGGCCGCCCCAGAACGCTGTCTCCCGGCGGCTGGAGCGGTTGAGATACCAGCGGGCGGCGGCGCTGGCGCCGAAGACGCCCAGGGCGGTGCAGACAGTCAGCATGGCGGTTCCTCCTTTTTTCGCTCCGCCCGCTCCATGGCGGTCCGGAGAGCTCCGGGGCCCCTGCCCCGGCGGTTGTTGTGAGAGAGCAGCTCCGCGATCTGGCCCTGGACCTGTTCCATCTCCTCCCGAAAGGCGGAGGCGGAGAGCCGCAGGGCCCCGTGGCCCAGGATGATGAGCTGTTCCGGTCCGTCGGAGGTGGCCACCCGCACCCGGTGCCGCTTTCCGATCTCATAGGTGGCCCGTTCGATGTAAGCGTCCGCCGTCTCCGCCTCCTTGGTGTAGACCACGTGGATGTTGTGGTACCGCTCCACGGACCCCTGTCCGCCCTTGACCTTGTACGCGTCGAAGACGGCGATGACCTCGCACCTCCGCCAGCCCTGGTAGTTGCAAAGGAGGTCGCACAGGGCCTTCCGGGCGGCGTCCAGGTTCTCCCGGGCCATGGCCTTCAGCTCCTCCCAGGCGAAGATGATGTTGTACCCGTCCACCAGCAGATACTCCGGCCCCCCGGGCGGGGGGCGGACGGGGCGGCGCTCCGCCTCCGGGGCGGGGGGCCGCCGGGGTTCCTTGGGCGGGAGGAAATCCCGCCGCTTCACCGCGCCGTAGGTCCGCTCGAAGATGACTTGAAGCTCCTTGTCCTGTTCGATGGTCCCGGCGTAGGAGGCGCTGCGCCGGGTATCCGGCTCCCTGGCGGCCTCCGCCTCCGGGGCGTTCCGGCGGAGGCCGCTGTCCACGTGGGCCTGAGCGGGAACGTCGCTCCACTTCACGGTGTATCCCGCCCCGTGGGCGCAGAAGACGGAGTCCGGCGTGTTCTCCACGTCCCGCTCCGGGTCGTAGCCCAGGGCCTCGATCACGGCTTCCGGGTTTCCGCAGGGCCGGTATCCCGCGGGGCGGAGGCTCAGGCGGCCCTGGCCCCGGGTATAGGCGGCCACCTCCCTGGCGTAGTCCCCCATGGCGGCCACCGGGGCCTCGCCGGAGAGAACGGCCTCCTCCCCCAGGGTCTCCGCCGGCTCCGCCTCGCCGCCCATCTGCTGGATGTCGTGCAGGGCCCGGCCCAGCTGCGCCCCCGGCAGCTCCAGGCGGAAGGCGTACCAGGGCTCCAGCAGCACGCTCTGGGCGGACATGAGACCCTGGCGCACGGCCCGGTAGGTGGCCTGACGGAAGTCGCCGCCCTCCGTGTGCTTCAGGTGGGCCCGGCCCGCCGTCAGGGTGAGCTTCATGTCCGTGATGGGGGACCCGGTGAGGACCCCCAGGTGGATTTTCTCCCAGAGGTGGGTGAGGATGAGCCGCTGCCAGCGGCCCTCCAGCTGGTCCTCTGGACAGGCGGCGGCGAACCGGAGGCCCGTCCCCCGGGGCAGGGGCTCCAGGAGCAGATGGACCTCGGCATAGTGCCGCAGAGGCTCGAAGTGGCCCACGCCCTCCACGGCTTCGGCGATGGTCTCCCGGTACACCACCCGCCCTGCGCCGAAGCGCGCCTCGATGCCGAAGCGCTCCTTCAGGCGGCGCTGGAGAATCTCGATCTGGACCTCCCCCATCAGCTGGACCCGGATGCCCCGGCCGTCCCAGGAGACCCGGAGCTGGGGGTCCTCCTCCTCCAGAAGCCGCAGGGCCTTGAGGGCGGCGGAGGGGTCCGCCTCCGTCTCCGCCTGATAGGCCAGCACTGGCTCCAGGGAGGGAACCGTCCAGGCCGTCTCAAAGCCCAGCCCCTGGCCGGGGAGCGCCCGGCTCAGTCCGGTGACGGCCACGACGGAACCGGCGGGAGCCTCATCCACGGGGCGGAATTTGGCCCCGGAGTAGAGGCGGAGCTGGTCCGCCTTCTCCTCCCAAAGTTCCTCCTCCGGCGCGTCCGGCTGGGCCTCCGCCTCCGGGCGGCGGTTGGTGAGGACGTCCCGGGGCCTCAGCGTGCCGCCGGTGATTTTCATCCAGGTCAGCCGGGCCCCCCGGACGTCCCGGGAGACCTTGAAGACCCGGGCGCCGAAGTCCGCCGGATAGGTCCGTAGAGGCGCGCAGCGGCGCAGGGCCTCCAGCAGCGCCTCCACCCCCTCCAGCTTTAACGCGGAGCCGAAGAGGCAGGGAAAGAGCTTCCGCCGCCGGATGAGGTCCGTCAGGTCCGCCTCCGAGACGGCCCCGGTCTCCAAATACCGCTCCAGCAGGGCCTCGTCGCACATGGCGGCCTCCTCCGCCAGCTCCTCCGGCGGCAGGGAGAAGTCCGCGCAGCCGCTGTCCAGCCGGCTCTTCAGCTCCTTCAGCAGAGCTCCCCGGTCCGTCCCCGTCAGGTCCATCTTGTTGATGAACAGGAAGGTGGGAACCCCGTACCGCTCCAGCAGCCGCCAGAGGGTCCGGGTGTGGGCCTGGACGCCGTCGCTGCCGCTGACCACCAAAACCGCGCAGTCCAGCACCTGGAGCACCCGTTCCGCCTCGGCGGAGAAGTCCACGTGCCCCGGGGTGTCCAGCAGCGTGACCTCCAGGTCCCCCAGGGAGAATTCCGCCTGTTTGGAGAAGATGGTGATGCCCCGCTCCCGCTCCATATCGTCGGTGTCCAGGAACGCGTCCCCGTGGTCCACCCGGCCCAGGCGGCGGATGGCCCCGCTCTGGTAGAGAAGGGCCTCGGAGAGGGTGGTCTTCCCGGCGTCCACGTGGGCCAGGATGCCCATGACGAGTTTATTCATGCCGTCCCTCCTGTCAAGAGAAGGTGTCCCAGGGCCAGCGCCCCGTAGATCACCGGCTGGTGGAGCATGTAGATGAGAAGGGAATGGCGGCCCATGGCGGCGGCCAGGGGGACCCGCCGCATCTCCCGCGCCTCCTCCGGCCGGAGCCGGAAGAGGAAGTACCCCGTCAGGAAGAGGAAGAACCAGGGGAGGAGGGAGAAATAGTCCGTGGAGAAGAAGTCCGCCGGAGGGAAGCCCAGCAGGGCGGTGAGGCGGTTCCGGTAGAGCCTGTCCGGCAGGGCGGTCAGGCGCAGCCCCTCGAAGCCCAGGAAGCCCGCGTTCACATCCCGGAAGAGCAGGAAGAGGAGGAAGCTCCCCGCCAGCCCCGCCCGGGGAGGAAGACGCTCCAGGACCAAAGACAGGGGGACCAGCAGCATGGAGGAGGCCCCCAGCAGGGTCAGCACGCCGCAGTACACCAGATTGGAGGGCATCCAAAGCCAGGTGACGGCGGTGATGAGGGCCCCGCAGGAAAACACGGTCAGCCCCCGCCGGAACTGATGGCGGCCCAAAGCGAAGCAGTAGCCGGAAAGGAGGAGGAAGGTCCAGCAGATGCTCTGCTGCCAGACGTGGGCGGCGAAGCCGCGGTACCAGAGCCAATCCATGCCGACGATATAAACAAGGTCCCAGCAGGCGTGATAGAGGATCATGCTGATCAGGGCGCAGCCCCGGATGGTGTCTAACACTTGATAGCGGCGGCGTTCCAAGGAGCGGCCTCCTTTCTGGAGTGGGAAAAAGGGGGAGCGCCGCTCCCCCTTTTGGGTCTTCAATAGGCCACGCCCCAATAGATATCGGTGACGCACTTTTTGCCGCACACGGGGCAGACGCCCTCCGTGCCGCTCTGGGATAGGGGCATGCAGCGGGAGGTGACGCCCGCCCGCTCCTTCATGGCCAGCTCGCATTCCAAAGAGCCGCACCACTTGGACCGCAGGAAGCCGCCCTTGCCTTCGGCGATGGCCTTGGCCTCCTCGGGGGAGGAGATATCGAAGGTGTTGTCCTCCCGGTTCCGAAGGGCCATGGCGTACAGATTCTCGTGCACCGCGTCCAGGAGCCGCTTCACGGTCTCCTCCAGCTCCGCCAGGGGAGTGGTCACCCGCTCTCCGGTGTCCCGGCGGGCGATGACGCACTGGTCCTTCTCCATGTCCTTGGGCCCGATCTCCACCCGGAGAGGCACGCCCTTCATCTCGTACTCGGCAAACTTCCAGCCGGGGGAGTTGTCGGAATCGTCCATCCTGGAGCGGACGCCCGCCTCCTTCAGCCGGTCCCGCAGGGCGGCGGCGGCGTCCAGCACGCCGGGCTTGTGGGCCGCCACGGGAATGACCACCGCCTGGATAGGGGCCACCCGGGGGGGCAGCACCAGTCCGTTGTCGTCGCCGTGGGTCATGATGATGCCGCCGATCATCCGGGTGCTGACGCCCCAGCTGGTCTGATGGGGATAATGGAGCTGGTTGTCCTTCCCGGTGTAGGTGATGTGGAAGGCCTTGGCGAAGCCGTCGCCGAAATAGTGGCTGGTGCCCGCCTGGAGGGCCTTGTGGTCGTGCATCATGCACTCCACGGTGAAGGTCTCCTCCGCGCCCTTGAACTTCTCCTTCTCGGTTTTCCGGCCCCGGATCACGGGCATGGCCAGGAAGTTTTCCATGAAGTCGGCGTAGACGTTCAGCATCCGCATGGTCTCTTCCCGGGCCTCGTCCTCAGAGGCGTGCATGGTGTGTCCCTCCTGCCAGAGAAACTCCCGGTGGCGGAGGAAGGGACGGGAGGTCTTCTCCCACCGCAGCACGCTGCACCACTGGTTATAGAGCTTGGGAAGGTCCCGCCAGGAGTGGATGATGTTGGCGTAATGCTCGCAGAAAAGGGTCTCGGAAGTGGGACGGATGGCCAAGCGGTCCTCCAGCTGTTCGCTGCCGCCCACGGTGACCCAGGCGCACTCCGGGGCGAAGCCCTCCACATGGTCCTTTTCCTTTTGAAGCAGGGACTCGGGGAGCAGCACGGGGAGGTATACGTTCTCGTGTCCCGTCTCCTT
>Ga0209694_1000218_pt1 | contig 107631 bp, 115 predicted proteins | sample GluameincwithD2O_FD_187499 | JGI IMG/M metagenome (GOLD analysis project Ga0209694, IMG submission 187499) | Mouse cecum microbial communities from Vienna, Austria - Glucosamine amended microcosms incubated with D2O (SPAdes) (version 2) | ecosystem: Host-associated > Mammals > Digestive system... | reverse complement strand
GGCTATATCACATTTAGAATCTGTTACACAAGAGAATGTTGAGATTGCTAATTCTAGTGCAGAGATTAGTGAGAGAGTAGATAAAGTAGCTAAAGATATATTAGATGATGTGAATAAGAAGAGGTTTTAGAGTTTTTTTACAGGGTTTTATAAAAGAATATATTTAGCCGCGCACATCAAGGAGAGATTCTTTAAATTCATATAAAGCTGAGAGATTGGTGTCTATAGAGATTTTGCTTACCTTAAATCCTTTGAGTATATTTAGATTGTTTTCCAGCACTGCTTTTGTCGTTTCATAGAGCACTTTTATATCTAAAGTATTCCCACTCTTATATATCCCAATATCTCCTGAAATAATCCCTAAAAGTGGCATTATTGCACTAAAACGCACTTTATTTGAAGCATATTTTTTTATCTGCAATATCTCATCTTTTTCTCCGATGACAAGGCTTAAAACCCCGCTCTTTAACCCAAGTAATATATTGCTTAAAAACAAAAATTCCTCTTTGCTACTTGCTTGGGTAAGCTTATGAGCAATAAATTCTTTAAAGCCCTCAAAAATATCACTTTGCTCTCCTAAAGTTTGTAAGTCTTGAAGGGACAATTTCAATGGGGCATTTTGAAAAAAATCCAAAATTTTAGGCTGGAGAATAAGATTATGTAATGTAATATGTCCGAGGGAACTTCTCCCCATTTCTCCCCAATATCGCTCCCCTACGATAAGTGCTTTATGACTTTTTGTTTGCATCTGCTGTGCGCCAATTTGCAGAAGATACATATCGCCCTTTAGCTTTTGGATAACGCGTATTAATATGGGAAGTGAAGCATTATAAGTTGCTGGTGTTTGTTGGCTATTTTTTAACAAATGCGAAAGCTTTTGAAGCTTTTGTATCATTCATCACCTTTAAGAGATTGTAGTTGTGAAAATGCACTAGCAATACCAAAAGCAACTTCAAGCTTTGAACCACTTACCTCTTGTATGTCCTTATGTGTAATTATTTTGATTCTATTTGTTTCTCCACCAAAAGGGTTTTGAGAACCCACAACATTAAGGCACACCATTTCACACTCTTTTGCCTTTAGCATATTTTGAGCATAATATAAGGCATTTACATCATCAATTTCAGCCTTAAAGCCTACTTTATAGGCTTTTTGCGATGAAATAGATGACAAAATATCATTTGTTTTGGAACACAAAAGAGAGAGATTCTCTCCAATTTGCTCTTTTTTGAGTTTGCCACTTTGAGGTTTTGGCGCATAATCTGCAAGAGCTGCTGCCATAAAAATAATAGGTTTAGATTCTATAGAATCTAAACTATTAAACGTTTTATGAATTGCCTTTTCAAATGTTACCACACTCTCCACACTCACACATTTTATGTCCAAGGGCAACACAAGCGGGAATGAGCTTGAGATAAAAGTTACCTCCGCGCCAAGCATATATAGAGCTAAAGCAAGATAACTTGCCTGTTTGCCACTGCTTCGATTAGAAATATAGCGCACCTCATCTATGCTTTCTTTTGAACCACCACCACTGACAATAACACGTTGCTTACTCCAAAATGTATCCCTCAAAATCTCTCTGCCAAGCCTATAAATAATCTCTTCTACCTGAGCAAGAGCCCCTTCTCCCTCATCTCCACACATAAGGATACTTGAACGTGGAACAATGATTTCATAGCCCATATCTGCAAGCATAGAAAGATTATGCTTGGTTTGAGAAGCATTAAGCATAGCTGTATTCATTGCAGGAGCTACAAGTTTAGGAGCACGGGTGGCTAAAAGCGTAGAGAGCAAAACATTATCGGCGATGCCACAAGCAATTTTTGCGATAGTATTTGCTGTTGCTGGAGCAACAAGCACAATATCTGCCCATTTTGCGTAAAAAATATGATTTGGGCTTACTTCTTGTAAAGTTGTATGCCAAGATTGATTGTCATCGTGCAAAACAATATTATGGCTCATAGCCTCAAAACTTAGTGGAGCAATAAATGCGCGAGATTCCCTACTCATAACAACTCTTACATCTGCACCATATTTTGTCAGCTGTGAGATACAATCAAGCATTTTATAAACGGCAATAGAGCCACTCACAAGAATAAGAATTTTTTTATTAACAAATATGTGATGCATATGCTCTCCTTGAGCTTTTTATTGCTTGGTTTTTTCACGCAAAAGCTAGATTCTTTAAGAATCTAACATAAGGGAGCTTATTTTGAGGTTATTTTGAAGCAAGTTCTTTAATAAATCTATCTGCAAGATAAGGACCATCACCATTTGAGCCAATAAGCTTAATCTTATCTACGATACCGCGAAAAAGCGCTTCTTCTTCGTGCTGCTCACTCACATACCATTGTAAAAAATTAAATGTCGGATAATCTTTGCTTTGAAGTGTAAAATCTACAAGTTCATTAATAGATTGAGTAATTTTTTGCTCGTGGGCATAAGTTTTTTCAAATACATCAAGCAAACTACTAAAATGAGATTCAGGAGCTGCCACTTGTGCAATATTTACTTTAGAATCTGTTTCATTGAGGTAAGTAATCAAACGTTTTGCGTGTCCGCTTTCTTCATCGGCGTGCTGAAATAAAAATAACCCCGCGCCATCAAAGCTATTTTCATAACACCAAGAACTCATACTCAAGTAAAGATTTGCCGCATACATTTCTTTTGCAATTTGTTCATTGAGCATTTTTACAATACTATCTAAAATCATTTTGTATCCTTTAATGAGAATTTAAAAACATTGCATTGTAAAATGTATTTTCTAACAACTTGCTTAAATTTTATCATTTTTGGATAATTTTGAGAATTTCATTCTGTGTCAGCCACCACGAATTAGTTTCACTGCTATATTCAAATCCTGATTGCACAGGAACTCCTTTTTCTCCCTTACGCGTTTTATAATAATCAATAGGTGTTTGAAAATTAATAGTAGGCATAAGAATAAAAAATTGTTCAAATTCCGCACATAAATGAGAATCATCGCGTGGCACCATTACTTCGTGGAGCTTTTCGCCCGGACGTATGCCGATAATTTTATGTGGCAAATGTGGTGCAAGTGCACTTGCTAGCTGTGTAATTTTCACACTTGGAATCTTTGGTATAAATATCTCGCCTCCGTGCATACGCTCTAAATTCTCAAGCACAAACTTTACGCCAGATTCTAAAGTGATAAAAAACCTACTCATACGCTCATCAGTAATAGGCAGTTCATTTGCACCTTCTTCAATAAGTTTTTTAAAAAATGGGATAACCGAACCACGCGAACCTACAACATTCCCGTAACGCACCACACTAAATTTAGAATCTTTATTGCCTTTAATATTATTTGCAGCAATAAAAAGCTTATCTGAACATAACTTTGTCGCCCCATAGAGATTGATAGGATTTGCAGCCTTATCTGTGCTAAGGGCGATAATATGCCCAACATTATTGCTTAAACACGCACTAATAACATTACTCGCACCATCAATATTTGTTTTTATACACTCCATAGGATTGTATTCAGCAATAGGCACGTGTTTAAGTGCAGCCGCGTGAATACAAATATCCACGCCATCTAGTGCACTCTCTAGCCGATTTTTATCTCTGACATCACCAATGAAATAACGCATTCGTTTGTCATTAAAAACCTGCGCCATTTCATATTGCTTTAGTTCATCACGACTATAAACAATAATTTTTTTTGGATTATGATATTTTAATATATATTCAACAAATTTTTTACCAAAACTTCCTGTGCCACCTGTAATCAAAATACTCTTAGAATCAATCAAATGTCCCATAAGCCCTCCTTGAATTATTTAATATAGCCTAGTTCTTTAAGCTTGTTTGCAATTTTTACAAGCACAGGTCCTCCGCTTCCTCCGCTTCCTCCGTGTTCAATGAGAATTGTAACTGCATATTGAGGATTCTCATAGGGTAAAAATGCGGTAATCCAAGCGTGAGAACGATGAAAATATTCCATATCTGCCTCCCTAGTTCGTCTTTGTATATCTTGAGGAATACCCACTACTTGTGCTGTCCCTGTTTTACACGCAAGACTTACTCTTGTGCCTTGCGTGCGATAATATGCTGTCCCACCCGGCACAGAGCATACTTGATACATACCTTTACGCAAAACATCAAGTTTAGATTTTTGAAAATCGCTTAGGATATCTTTAGCCTCAAATTCTGCACTCTCTTCATTAAATTCTTTTGCAAAATGTGGTGTTACTAATTTACCTGATGCAATAAGCGCCGTATAACGAGCGATTTGCATAGGTGTAGAGAGAAAATACCCTTGCCCAATAGAAGTTGTAATCGTGTCCCCCTTATACCATTGCTCACCATAACGTTGCAATTTCCATTCAGGCGTAGGAAGTATGCCACTTACTTCATTGGGAATATCAACGCCTGTAAGCTCACCTATGCCCATTTGTCGCAATACACTTGCCATATTATCAATCTCTGCACGTTGAGAAAGCAAATAAAAATACACATCTACAGATTCTCTAATTGCTTTGATTGCATCAGCACTCCCGTGTCCTGATGCTTTCCAATCGCGAAACTTTCGCCCACCAAATTCTATAAAAGGCGGTGTTTGAATCAAAGTGCTTTCATTGATTCCTGCATATTGTAAAAATGCCAAAACCATACCCATTTTAATAACAGAGCCGGGTGGATAGCGCCCATACACAAGCTTATTGATAAGTGGCTTATGGACATTTTCAATAAGTCCCTCCCAATTTTTATAGCTAATGCCATCAACAAACCAATTAATATTATATTCAGGATAGCTCCCTGCTGCAAGTATTTCACCATTATGCACATTCATCACAATTACGGCTCCAGAGCGTTCTGTAAATTCTGAATCAATACTTTCTTGGAGCTTTAAATCAAGCGATAAATATAAATCATTGCGTTTAAGCACGCTATCTTCTTTTAAAAGCTTGATTTCTTTGTGAAGAGAGTTAATATGAGATTTTCTATATCCTGCCTCGCCTTGTAAATACGAATTATAAAATTTCTCAATGCCTTCTTTGCCAATAACCTTGCTGTATTGAGAAAGAGGATTATTTTGTATATCTTTATCATTTGCCTTTGATACATAGCCTATAACGTGTGAGGCTGCACTTTCATTTGGATATAGACGCTTACTATTGGGTGCAATAACAACATAAGAAGATCGTTTAAGATAGGCATAAATACTCAACATTTGGGCATAAGGAACAAAATTTACAATTTCTATAGGCAAGTGGTTATAGGCGTGATTATTTTTTTTATAGAGATTGAAAAGTTCCTCTTTATCAAGTGAGGGCAAAAATGAAATGATTCGTTCAATTTCAGATTCGACAATACGACTATTACGTATTTTGGGTATAAGTGAGATAGAAAACCCTATCTCATTAATTGCCAAAGGTTCGGTATTTCTATCAAAAATTAACCCACGCATTGGCACAAGCACTTCAGTTTTTGTGATATTTTTCTCAGCAAATTTTTCATAATACTCGTGATTAATAACATTCACCACAAAAAGACGTATTACAATAATAAACCACACTACGATAAAAAAGAAAATAAGCAACCAATAACGCAAATTAATCATAGGAATATCACTACAAGAATTTCAATAGCAATATAATAGAGCACAATCCATATACTTGGAGTGATAGTGCTTCCCATAAAAGCATCAAATAAAGATAGCACAATATAAAAGCTTACATAGGCTAAAGCAATATAAACAACCCTCGCTGTGCGAAGTGTGCTTAATACAATCTGAATACGTGAGACAACGAACAAAGAAAGGAACAAAAATAATCCCAACACTATACCCAAAGGTAAATTATTCTCTGCTTCTATAAAAGCTATGCCACAAAGCACAGCTAAGAATCCATAAAAATTATCCTCTTTATCAAAATGCAAAAACAAAATAAAGTATATGCCGATAAATGGCGGTAGCCATATCCACATACTTGCTATACTCTCATAAATATAAAGACCTATAAATAAAATAAAAACTACGAGAGTTTGTTTATGAGTGCTATTTCGTCGCATATTGGAAAATGTTTGCATTTAATACAATCCGCCCATATTTTGTGATTTGGTAAAAACGATTTCTCTATTATAGCAAAACCTAACCTTTGGAACAAATTTGCTTTATAAGTAAGTGTTAAAACTTCCTTTACACCAAGCTTCTTCCCCTCCTGCAATGCCGTTTGTATAAGCTTGCTTCCTAAACCCAACCCTCTAAATTTTTCTTTAACAACCAAAGAACGCACCTCAGCTAAATCTTTAGAATACACATACAAAGCGCAAAATCCTGCAATTTCTCCACTTTTGCTCTCACGAGCAAGCTGATAAGAACGGATAGCATTTGCCATCTCATCTTCGCTTCGCTCTAAAATCACGCCATTTTTAACTTCCACACTTACAATCTCTCGCATTTGAGGAATATCTGCGAGAGTGGGTTTAATAATTTCAAATTCCATTTTCTAATCCTAAAGTATATTTAACAATCTCCTCGCGCAAATGCGTTAAAGACACCATTTTACGATGATTTTTACTTATAGCACTAAAAAGTAAGCTTTGTGTGTGCGTATCATCTGTATCTACACCTTGCACTTTATTCTTTTGTATATACACTCTCTTATATAAAGCATTAAGTGCAGACTGATTAAGCTTATCGGCTTTAGTGTAGATTCTTAAAATACATTGGTCGCCTCTACATATTTGTTCCAACATTGTAGCTACAGATGTATCAATAGCTAGATCTGTATGTCGTGCATCAACAAGATGCAAAAAAAGCTTGATAGATTGACGCATAAACAAAAAATTAAGTAAATGCCTTTCCCATTCTTTTTTGATAGTTTTACTTACTTTTGCATAGCCAAAACCGGGCAAATCAATAAAAGTAAGTGGCAACCTTTGATTATGCCATACCCACACAGATGCAAAAAAATTAATAAGTTGTGTTTTACCCGGCGTAGAAGAGCTTTTTGCAAGAGGTTTGTTTAAGAGCGTATTAATAAGTGTGCTTTTGCCCACATTGCTTCGTCCTAAAAACACTATCTCCGAAGCATTTGGTGGTGGAGCATTATCTAAATGGCTTGCACTGCTCATAAAGCGGGATTCTATAACCTGAACCATATTTGCCTCATTGCCCTTTTCTAAAGATATACATTTGATTTATGTTATTTCTCATTTTTCTTATCTTCCATAATAAAAGTCATCATTCCGGGTTTTTGGCTTGAACCCTTAACAAAAGCCTCTTGAGATTGTGGATTAAAAACAATCATATTACCCCTAATAATATTTTTTTTTCCAATCTCCTCAAGCATAGCACTATCTATAAGCTGATATTCATCTTTAATCACATTATAGACTGCTTTCTTTGCTTTTCCTCTCATTTCTTTATTAGGCATCTTAGCATAGAATCTTACATTGCCTGTCGCTGTATATTTTTGTGGTTTGTTTTTTTTGTTTGTCTCAATTACAACCTTATCTGCCCATAATTTATCCTCACCTTTGACAACTAACACTTCACCACTCAATTCTGTTAGCCCATTTTTTAAATCACTCTGAAACACCTTTGCACTTACTTCAAGTGTATCTGCTGCATTCATACACATACATACGCATACGCATTTCACAATCCAGCGCATTATCTTTCTCCCATAGCAATATCTGCCTTGATAGAATCTGCTCTCAAATCCCCTTTAAACATATTGTAATAAATATTTTTCCCTGTTGCTCGGGTCGTGTGGTTTTCTAAGACAAAATCTCCTTTGCCCTTAAAAATACGGTTGTGATAATCATATACACCCCATTTACTCCAAAAGCTCAAACCATCTACGCGCAAATAATCTGCACCTTGAGAAAAAGTATAAAGATTATCTTTACTCAATACAAAAGGGGCATACATATATTCATTAAGTTTATTATTTATTTGATTGACAAAAATATCATAAATTTCCTCGTGGTCTTCAAAACGTAGTGCTTTTCTCCCTTGCGAAATTGCTTGCGTATATTGCGCATTTAAAAGATAAAGCGTAAAATCTGATATTTCAATGTTTGGCACTTCTTTACCAATATTCGCATAAAGTTCATTATTGGAAGTAAAAAATACAATGCTGCTCAAACTAAAACCAAGTAACGCAATAAAAAAAGCATAGATTCTATAAGAAATATTTTTCAAGCTTTTTATCTCCATTAAGTTTTAAGACATCTTCTATCATTTCACGCACTGCACCATTACCGCCAGAGTGTTTAAGAATCTTATACGCATATTTTTTGAGTGCTTTTGCGCCATTTTTTGGCATATACGCCTTTGCACAAATTTTAAACATACTCAAATCATTTAAATCATCACCAATACAAGCCACTTCAGACATATCCATTTTAAGTTGCGATACAAGATCTTGTAATACCTTACCTTTATGCTCACACGCCATAAAAATATGCTCTATGCCTAGCTCTTTTGCACGCTTGCGCACTATATCAGATTCTCTACCTGTGATAATAGCACTTGCGCGGCGCATTTGACGATTCCATACACTAATCGCTAAACCATCACGCGTGCTAAAACTTTTTATTTCTTCTCCCGATTGCGAATAATACACTTTACCATCACTTAATGTCCCATCAACATCAAAGACTAAAAGTTTTATCATAATACACCTTTTGTTGATGGAGTGAGGATTCTTGGATTTAATGTGAGTGCGCGGCGCAAAGATACACCAAAAGCTTTAAACATCGCTTCAATAATATGATGAAGATTTTTGCCTCGTTTAAGGACAATATGTGCACTCAAATGAGCATTAAAACAAAGTGCACGGAAAAACTCCTCAACCAATTCTACATCAAGTTCGCCTACTCTACCTTTGAATGGCAGTTTATAGGCATTTGTTTCAAAGACAAGAAAGGCACGATTGCTCACATCAATATCACACTCCACACACGCTTCATCCATTACTATACTTGCATTGCCAAATCGTTCAATACCTGCTGCAGGGTAAATGCCTTGAGCTAATCCTTGCCCTAATACAATCCCACAATCTTCTACGCTATGATGCCCATCAATAAATGTATCACCTTTACACGCAAGCTCCAAATCTATAAGGGAGTGTTTGGTCAGCGATTGCAACATATGGTCAAAAAAGCCTATTCCACTTTGAATCTGTGCGTTACCATTGCCATAAACAAGAAGTTTCAAGCTAATGTCTGTTTCTTTTGTTGTGCGCGAAATCTCTATAACATTTTTTGCCATTCTTTCCTGCATACCTCACTCCTTTAGTTTTTCTTTTTTAGTCACGGATAAAAAATCCTCCTTGAATCTGCGTATTCTTTTTTAAGAAATCACGCGCTTCTTGTTCACTTTGGAATCCCCGCAAAAATACACGATAAATAGGTGCACCATTAAGTTCAAATTCTTTTATCACACTCTGATATGGAGGCATATGCGAATATCGTTCTTGAGTGATTTGTGCGCCTTCATATCGCCTAAACGCTCCCACTTGAATAGCGAAATCCCCACCATTTACTGATTTTGGAGTGTTAGCGACTTTAAACTCATTGCTTAAAATATCTTCGCTCTCCACATTCTGCACTTTAGCATCCTTATTAATAACGCCACCAAATCCAATTACTTCTAGTCGCACTTTTGCTGTGCCAACTTTTACCATATCAATATCGTGTGCAGCGGCACTGCTTAAATCAATAATGCGCCCTTCCACAAATGGACCTCTATCATTAATTCGCACAATGGTGCTTTTACCATTTTCAACGTTAAGCACTTTTACAACTGTATTCATCGGAAAAGTCTTATGTGCAGCAGTATGGGCATACATATTATAAGTCTCACCATTAGATGTCTTTTTAGAATGAAAATCTGGACCATACCAGCTTGCATATCCATCAAACTTATCTCCAAGGCTCACTTTTTCAGGATAGTACCATTTCCCTGCAACTTGATAAGGGCGCATAGTAGCCTCTTGTATAGCAGGTGATTCTCGCATAGAGTTTCCACCAATATTAGGTGTAATACCTTGATTAAAAGCATCTAAATCATTAAAGCTTTCATTAAAACCCTTTGCTTTTACCCCGTTCTCATTCCATTGTGTATCTTTTCCTAAACAACCCCAAAACAGCCCACACAACACACTTAAACTTATAGCAATTTGTATTTTTTTTAGACCTTTCATTCTATTCCTTTACTCTACCTATTATCGGCAATCGTCGTAGATTTGCCTTTGAGCACAGGAATTATGAGCTTTTGATTAATTGCGATATGTGAACCTTTGATATTATTTGCCGCTTGTAGTTGATTGAGCGAAATTTTATAATTCCGTGCAATAGAACCTAGATTCTCGCCCTTTTGCACAATATGGGTTATAAATGAAGCTTGAGGATAGCTTTTTTCATTAAAATATCTCTTAAAAGTGCGCAGCTTATCATAAGGAATATAGACATTATAGCGCTTATTACCCTGTGGAAGCAAAGAACGCGTAAAATGACGATTATACTTTTGTAATTCACCTAATGGAATCCTCGCACTTTTTGCAATCGCACTTAATGATGTTCCACCCCTAATGCTCACACTTGTAATACTATCTGTTGCCCCACGATTAAGTAAATAATCAGCATTTTGCGCTTTAAGAAAATCTACATCATTAAAAAGCAAACTCATAGCCAAAATTGTGCGAATATAATTGCGTGTTTCAGCTGGAATATATTGAGCCTCATCATCAAGCAGCGTTTCAATGCGCTTATCGCCTCCTGCCTCTTCAATGCCTCGCTTTAAGCGTCCAAGCCCACAATTATATGCCATTGCTGCCAAATACCATTCACCTGTGGCATCATAAAGATATTTAAGATACTTTATTGCTGCCTCTGTGCTTTTAATCGGATCTCTACGCTCATCAATATATGAATTAATTTCTAAGCCTAAACTTTTACCCGTTGCTGGCATAATCTGCCAAATACCTATGGCTTTTTTAGAGCTTTTTGCACTCGGGGCAAATTCGGATTCTGCCATAGCAAGAAATAAAAACTCTTGAGGAATCTGCTCTCGCGCCATCATATTTTTTAATGTAGGGATAAATTCATAACTATGCTCAAAACGTTGCACAAAATACTTCCATTTCTCTTGTATTTTCTGTGCTCTTGCATCATCTGCGATAGTCGCAATAAAAGCTGTATGTACCCCGAATGAATTAAGCACATTATTTGCACTTCTATTATGTGTCATTGTATAAAAACCATTTTCATCGCTCAATGACACATTTACTACACAAAATAAAGCAAAAATTATCAAACATATATGACACTTTGCATTTTTCATTGGCATTCCTTCCTCTTTCTTTATTGAATCTCTTTAAAAAGCGTAATAGCGTTGTGTGTGCTTATATCTATCACTTCCTCTTCACTCATACCAAGCACTTGAGCAATTTGACGCATAATCAATGGAATATAATGCGGCTCATTGCGCGTCCCCCTATATGGGTGAGGCGTGAGATAAGGTGCATCAGTTTCAAGCACAATGCGTTCCTTTGGTATAAGCGGAAGCGCTTCAATAATTCGCCGAGCATTTTTAAAGGTGCAAACTCCACCGATTCCATAATAAAATCGCTCACTTAGTTTAAGCAAGATTCTATCTGCATTATAGCAATGCAACACTCCACGCGCCTGAGGATAAGCCTGTAAAATCTCAAAGCTATCTGCGCTTGCTTCTCTAATATGCACAATAAGCGGCTTTTGTAAATTTAAAGCAAGTTCAATTTGTGCGATAAAGCATTGCTTTTGTTGTTGCTTTATTGTCTCTTTTTCATTTTCGTTTTGTGATATTTCAGACAAACGATAATAATCTAACCCACACTCTCCAATAGCAATACACTTTTCATCTTTTGCATACTCTTCAAGCACCTTTATATCAAAATCAACAATCTCATTAGGATGCACTCCTGCAGCAAAATATACATTAGGATAAGTATGAGCGATATTTTGTGCAAGGGGTAATGTGCGTATATCTGCACCTGGAATAATGATTTTAGCGACATTTTGCTCATACGCACGCGCAATTACTTGCTCTAAATCATTCTCAAAACTTTGAGAATCCAAATGACAATGTGTATCTACCATATATCTAAAATTTGCACTCATACGCCCAAAAATCCTTAAAATTATACTAATTGTGCTAGAATAAAGCCAAGATTCTAACATAATTATCTTTAACAAACTAAGGAATTTTAATGTTTAGTGGATTAGTTCGTCAAATCGCCCAAGTAAAGAGTTTCACAAATAATACTCTTGAAATTATCACACCTTATAAGGCACAACTTGGGGATTCTATTGCTATTAATGGCGCGTGTTTAACAGCTATGAAACTTTTTGAAAATGGCATAACAATGGAATTAAGCCAACACACACAACAAAGTATAGCGCTTGAAAACTATACACAAGGTGCATTTGTGCATTTAGAGCCAGCTTTACAAGTGGGTGATAGATTCGATGGGCACATTGTGCAAGGGCATATTGATGCGATAGGGTGCATCAGCCATATTGAGCACCACGCAGATTCAAGCGATTTTTGGATACAATCTTCCCCGCAGATTCTATCTCTGATTATCCCTAAAGGCTCGGTATGCGTAGAGGGCATAAGCCTCACAGCAATAGAATGCAATGATAAAGCCTTTAAACTCACACTTATCCCTCATACATTGCAAAATACGCTTTTTGGGAAATTTAAAGTAGGCAGAAGGCTTAATATTGAAACAGATATTATCACGCGCAGCGTAGTAAGCACACTTAAATCTATTTTTGGCACTACACATAACTTCAACAAACCTCTTTCTTGGCGTGATATTGATACACTCTCACTCGGGTATTAAGGTAAAAAATGAAAGATAAGAAAGCTGTTGCACTTGCTTATAACGCACAAAATGACAGCGCCCCTCGTGTCGTAGCAAAAGGCAAAAATGAACTTGCTCTCAAAATCATCGCCAAAGCACAAGAATTTGATGTGCCACTTTTTAGTAATCCGCTACTTGTGGATTCTCTTTTGGAAATCCCTCTTGATTCTCATATTCCACCGGAGATGTATAATGCTGTGGTGGAAGTTTTTGTATGGCTTTTAAAATGTGAAAAAGCTGCTCAATTAAGCAAGGACATTGAGTGAAATATAAAAAAGCCTACTTAACACATCTTATCCATTTTTTCAGACGCGAATTTAATGGCTTCGTGCAGGATAGATTCTCACTTTTTCTTTGCACACTCGCTCCTTTGCTTCTTGGGCTTTTTGTATGGGGAGTGTTTTCTCAAAGCTTTGTGCGAGGCGCACCTATTGGCATTGTGGATTTAGACAAAAGCCCTTTAAGCCAAGAACTTGCGCGCAACCTTGATGCAATTCCAGCTGTGAGTGTTACTAAAGCTTATGCAAGCCTCACAGAAGCAAAGTCAGATATAAGTAATGTTAGAATCTACGCAGTAGTCGTATTTCCTAAAGGACTTCAAACTCACGCAAAAAAGGGAGTGCTTACCCAAATTCCTATTTATTACAACGCACAGCTTGTGCTTGTGGCAAAATCCATTGAAGGTGCGTTTAAGCAACTCATTCTCACAAGCAATGTCAAAGCAAAACTTGGCAAAAATCTTATTCAAACGCAAAATATTGATGCTGCATTAGCGAAAAGCTCACCTATTTTAATGCAAATCACCCCACTTTATAATATCAATAATAGCTATGCACAATTCCTACTCACAGGGATTTTACCTTGCTCGTGGATTATGCTTATTATTATTTGTGTGATTAATTCTTTAGCACGCGATGAAAGTGATGTGGGCTTTGTCAAAGGGAAAAAAAGTCAAATGCCCGATGGAATCAGCGCATATGTCTATATTCTCACGAAGGTTTTTGCCTATGCGGGGATTTTTTCATTATGGTGGGTAGTGATGATGATATTTTTTCATTCTCTTGGCTTTGAATGTCGCGGGAGTTATATCACACTTTATCTTGGGGCATTGCTTACTTTTTTTGCCTATGCAGGGGTGGGGGTATTTGTCTATGCACTTTTTAAAGATCATACGCGTGCTTTAGCTGTGGCTGCGATTTATTGCGCTCCAAGCTTTGCTTTTGCCGGACTTACCTTTCCTGTAAATTCTATGGGGAGTTTTGCGACATTTTGGCACACAATTTTACCTATTAGCCATTATTTGAAGCTCTATGTGCAAGTAGCAAACTATGATGTTGGATTTTTTACCGCTTTTAAAACAATGTGCGAAATCCTGCCTTTTATACTCTTTTTAATCTTTGGGATTTTGATTTATCGCAAAAGAGAGCATTTGGAATAAGCCCAAGTGTGTATTTATCCAAAAATCACGCGGATTCTATATTTATTCATTATTTAGTATTTCTTTTTACTTCCTTAAAGTAACCTATATCCTGTAAAGCCTGAAGCAATACAAAGTAACAACCCAAATAATACACCTAACCATTACTAAAAAATTATTTTGATATTAGGATATTATTTTTGTAAAGTGCGGTATTCAATATTCAAAAACGATGGGGTAATGCTGCTCCAGAGGAGATTTTAGCATTTTAACCTTGAACATTGTTACAAAATAGCCAAATCACTTAATGTCAATATCAGAGAGTTCTTTTAATCGTGCGAGTCTCTCTTTTTCTTTTTCATCGCACACTTGCAGTGTATTTAAATCACAAAAGCTCAAAAACATCTGCAAACATACAGATTGTCCATTTGCAAAATATGCTCTTGGCTTGAGATAAGCAAGTTTATTGCCCAATCTATCCCGAGAAATTTGAATAGCCCTAAAAACAACTTCTTGTCTTTTGTCGTGTTTGAGCTTTACTTCATATAATTCATTACAAAGAAAAGATGTTCCTAAGCATTCTATCTTTTTATCTATATGAGCCATTTATGCCTCCCGCTCCAAGCAAATAACTCTTTGCCCCCATATATTCGCGTATGATATTCCATACTTCTTTATAGAATCCTTAAGGGTAAGGATTTACTTCACTCAAAGTGTGTAATTTTAGAGAATCTACTTAAGCTCTGCCCAATTTTTGCCTATGGAGATACCGCATTTAAGCGGCACTTCAAGCTCATAGATATGATTCATAATCTGCGCTGCCTCTTGTGCATAAATATGTGCTTTTTCTTGTGGGGCTTCAAAAATAAGCTCATCGTGCACTTGCAAAAGCATTTTAAAATCACTATGTCCATATCGCTTGTGAATCTCACACATTGAGAGCTTAATCAAATCTGCCGCACTCCCTTGAAAAATAGAATTTATCCCCTCACGTAAAAAGTTTGCTTTCATAAAATCCGTAGCATTTTTAAAGTCAAAATATCGCCGATGCCCAAGCAATGTCTGCGAATATCCATTTTCAAGCAAAAATTCCTTTTGAGCATTTAAAAAATTCTTTATAGTAGGGAAAAGCGCAAAATAACTCTCTATATAGTTTTTTGCTTCTTTAAGTGAGATTTGCAATGTTTGAGCAAGCTTTTTACTCCCCATACCATAGATAAGCCCAAAATTAATAGATTTAGCAATGGCACGTTTTTGCGCGGCTAACTCTACCCCAAAAAGTCGTGCAGCAGTCTCAAAATGAATGTCTTTATCTTGTTTAAAAGATTCTATAAGTGAAGAATCTTTGCAAAAATGTGCCAAAAGTCGCAATTCAATTTGCGAATAATCAATACTAATAAGGCTATGTCCTTCTTTACTGATAAAGGCTTGACGAATTTTGCGCCCCTCCTCTCGCCGCACAGGGATATTTTGGAGATTTGGAGATTTGGAGCTCAATCGCCCTGTGGCAGTGCCACTTTGAAGAAATGATGTATAGATTCTATGTTTATCATTTGCGCTACCAAAACGAAGTAATGGCTCAATATAAGTGCTTTTAAGTTTATTTACTTCACGATAGTCAAGAATAAGCGCAATTACAGGGTGGGCATCAATAATCGCAAGAAGTGTTCGCTCATCGGTGCTTAATCCACCTTTAACACTGCGTCCTGCCTTCAATCCAAGACGATTAAAAAGTATGTGTGCGAGCTGTTGAGGAGAGTTGAGATTAAAAGTCTCTCCACAGAGTTCAAAAATCTGTGCACTCAGTTGCGAAATATGCTCACTCGCTTTTTCTTTGAGAGATTCCAAAAGTGGAATATCTACTTTAATCCCCTCACATTCCATTGCGAGAAGCACTTTAATAAAAGGATATTCAAGCTTATTTGCAAGTTCAAGTATGCTACTCCATTCACGCTTATAAAATACTTCTTCTAACCTATGATACAGCCTAAAGGTTGCAATGGCATCTTCTGCTGCATATTGTGTAGCTGCAGCAATATTTACTTGTGAGAAATTTTCATCTTTTGCCACCACAGAATCAAAGCTAATCATTGTATGATTAAACCATTTAAGCATTTGCTTATCAAGCCCTATAGGTGCAATACTATCATAAAGCCACCCTAAAATCATACTATCATAAATTTCCCCTGTGTGCTCTAACTCTAAAGTGTGAAAAATAAGACTCAAATCAAATTTAAGATTATGTCCAATAAGTGGATATGTAAAAATACGCTTTAAAGCTATTTTTGCTTGAGTATGTGTAAGCTGACACCCTACACCCAAATAATGATGCCCTACTGGCACATAATAAGCATTCTCTCCATCAAAACAAAATGAGAATCCAACTAAATTTGCTTCTTGCATATTTAAACTATCGCTTTCGCAGTCAAACCCTATCTTCGCACCACTAGGGATAGAATCAAGCACAGCTTCTAAAGCCGTAAAATTATCAAGTAAATGTGCCTTAAAGCTAAAACTTTGCGCAGATGAAGAAGATTCTATCACATCGGGCATATCATTGAGCGAACCTATACCTTTTTGCGCACTTCTTTTTTGCGCGTATCGTTCGTGTGGAGATTGCACTTTGGAAATAATATTTTTCAAATCATATTTTTTAAGCTCATCTAAAATTTTAAGCATAGGATTGCTCTCTGGCATCAAACACTTACTCAAATCAATATTTTCAAGTAAATCATCATAAAGTGTTACAAGCTTTTTGCTTAAAAAGGCATTGTTCTTTCCTTCACGTAAAAGATGAGCAATACGCGGTGTAACAACCTCTTCTAGCTCACTTTCACGCTCATACAGAGATTCAATACTGCCAAAGTGCGTAATGAGTTTTTGAGCACTTTTTGCTCCTATGCCTTTAATACCTACAATATTATCGCTCGTATCCCCAACAAGACTTTGATAATCTATAAAGTTTTTAGGATTTACACCATATTTGTATAAGCACTCAGCCTCTCGTATATCCCTTTTTCCAATAGGATCATAAATATAAGTATTCTCATCAATAAGCTGGTAAAGATCTTTATCGTGGCTAATAATACGCACAACAATATTTTGTGCATTAGCAACTTTATTAATTGAGGCAATCACATCATCAGCCTCATAGCCCTCAATGCTAATGTTCAAAAAGCCCATTTTTTCAATCCATTCAATCGCAATAGGAAGCTGCATTAGTAGTTCTTGTGGTGGAGGTTGGCGATTGCGCTTATAAGCATCATAAATTTGCCTTCTTTTATTCTCGCCTCCACCCTCAAGTGCAAATGCTAAATAAGTGCAAGAGGGGTCTTTATAAAGGGATTGTAATAAATTACAAAATCCTACAAGTAGTCCTGTAGGGAATCCTTCCTTATTTTTTAATGGTGGCAGGGCGTAAAAACTCCGAAAAAAAAACCCAAAAGTATCAATAACGCTCAAAGTATTCATCTAAACTCACTTTGCTAGAGAGGTAAAATGCGAAATCATAACTGAAAAATATTGTATTTGCAAATGTTGTAAAATCATTTAAGATTCTACACTAGTAAGTAGAATCTTAAATGTCTGCAAATTATCTAAAAGTAGGTTTTGGAGTTTTATTTGTTACAGCTGGAAGCATAGGATAAATAATTTGAGGTTTATCCCCTGTAAGAGTATTGAAAAAGCTTTCAATTTTTTTTGCCTCATCATCACTAATTTTTACGCCAAGCTGTATTCCTCCCATTTCTTTAATGGCATCTTTTATATCCCAAAATTGCCCATTATGAAAATAAGGCATTGTTTCCATTACATTGCGCAATGTAGGTGTTTTCACCAAACCTTGTTTATTTCCTGCAAAGCCACCAACTTTTCTATATTTATAACTCTTTGCCACTTCAAAAGCCTGCATTGAACCACCAAGATTCACTCCATTATGGCAAGCAGCACAACCTTTATTAATAAAGATATTTAAACCCTCTTGCTCTTCCTTGTTTAAAGCCCTTGAGCTTCCGTCTAAAAACTTATCAATACGAGCAGGTGTAACTAAAGTATGCTCAAACATTGCGATTGTATCAGCAATGAGTTTAAAATCAATCTTTACATCTTTACCATAAGCTTTTTTAAATTCCTCAACATATGCTGGAATTGAAGTAATCTTAGCAACAACAACTTTGGGTTGAGCATTCATTTCAGGTGCAGCTTGGATTGGTCCTTGAGCTTGGTCTCCCAAATGTGCAGAGCGCCCGTCCCAAAATTGCGCACTATTAAACACAGAATTATACACCGTTGGAGAATTTAAATGAGAGGGATTGTGGGTCCATTTATGCCCAATAGCTGCAGGCACAATATCTACACCTGCAAGTCCCACATTATGACAAGTGTTACAAGAAATAAGATTAGAACTAGAAATACGAGGGTCAAAATACAACTTTTTGCCTAATTCAATTTGTTCTTTTGTCATTTTGTTTGGATAAGCCTCTGCAAGTTTAGATTCTTTGGCTTTTTGAATTTGGATATCCTTAAGCTTTTTCCCACTAGGCATTGATACAAGCCCTGCTTCTTTAGCTTTCTTAATAAGCGCACTATCATAAACCATATCATTAGCTTGGAGCATTACACTAAAGGCAAGCAAAACTCCTAAATATGTTTTCATAACCTCTCCTTAATTGATAATATTGAAACTATACTTTTTTTAATTTTAATAAAATATAGTTATTAATTATAATTATTTAAAAATAAAAATTATCTAAAATAAAGTCTAAATTGAAACCTTTAAAACTTTAAGATACAATTTTGTTTTTATACTTTATTAATTAAAGAGAGGATATTATGACTATCATTGCTGGTAATTTCAAGGCAAATCTCACACGCATTCAAGTTGCTACCTTTGCAAAAGAGCTAGATTCTATACTCACAGATATGCAAACATCATCTCATCTTCAAGTAGATATTTTTCCTTCTCATACGGCATTACTTACGAATAATTTTAAGCATTTTCATATCGGCGCACAAAATGCGTATTTTGCACAAAATGGGGGATTCACGGGCGAGATTGGACTAAGCCAACTCCAAGAATTTAATATTAATCGCCTTATTATTGGGCATAGCGAACGTAGGACACTTTTTGGTGAAAATCAAGATTTTATTAATAAAAAATTTAGATTCTATGCAGAAGCAGGATTTGAAATATATTACTGCATTGGTGAGCCCTTGAGTATGCGACAAAAGGGTAAAAATGCGCTCAAAGACTTTCTAGGTGCACAATTAGATGGTATTGACATCACTTATCCTAAGCTTATTATTGCATATGAACCTATTTGGGCTATTGGCACAGGTGAAAGTGCGACTTTAGAACAAATAGAATCTACTCACTCGATGCTTGCTACATTTACAAGTGCCCCGCTACTTTATGGAGGCAGTGTGAATCCCACAAATGCAAGAGAGATTCTTTGCACTCCTTACGTAAATGGTGTGCTTGTAGGCTCTGCAAGCCTCAATATACAAAGCTTTACGGATATTATTCGTGCTAGTAAATAGCACAAAAACCTTTACTTTATCTTACCGATCGCTTTTGCCACACCAATAGCAGCGCTACAAGTTTTAATTGCAGCCTTAGATTCACTGCTTGTAATACTTATTTTCTTTAAAGCAGACTCTGAAGCATCTTTAGTCTCTAGCCTTTCTTTAGCACTACCACCCAAAAAAAGTTTTTCATTTTGTGTAAGTTGCTTAGTAAGTGCTGCTGCTACGCATTCATTAAGCTTTTGAGCATCTACTTCATTAACTACCTTGCCATAAGTCTCTTTGAACACAACTTCATTTTTTTCTGCGATATTTCGCTCAACATTTTTCTCTAGCTCTAGCTGTGGTGTAGGCGAATTTGAGAAACACCCTACAAACAAAAATGTAAAAGCAACCAAACCTAACTTTTTCATAAGATTCCTCCTAAAAAATTTTAAAGACATTTTATTCCTTCAAAAATTACAAAAAAATAAAATCAAATATATTTTAGTCTATACATAACCAAGCTAGTGTATAATAGTGCATAAATTATTCAAGGAGTAAATATGGCTGGAATCTTAGCGGGAAAAAAGGGGCTTATTGTAGGTGTAGCAAATAATCGCTCAATCGCTTATGGTATTGCAAAAGCGTGTAAAACACAAGGTGCGCAACTTGCCTTTACATTTTTAAATGAGGCTTTAGAAAAACGAGTGCGCCCTATTGCAGAGGAACTAGGCAGTGAAAAATATGTATATGAACTTGATGTAAGTAAGGAAGAACACTTTAGCGCACTTGCAGATGCACTTAAAAAAGATTTTGGCACATTTGATTTTATCGTGCATTCTGTAGCTTTTGCTCCTAAAGACGCATTAGAAGGAGATTTTGTCCAAACAAGCAAACAAGCCTTTAATACTGCTATGGAAATTTCTGTGTATTCACTTATTGAACTTACCCGTGCGATGTTACCCTTACTCAATAAAGATGCTGCTATTCTTACTCTTACTTATCTTGGAAGCGTGAAATATGTAACAAACTATAATGTTATGGGTGTAGCAAAGGCTGCCTTAGAATCTTCTGTGCGCTATCTCGCTTATGACTTAGGAAAACAAGGCATTCGTGTCAATGCTATCTCTGCAGGTCCAATTAAAACTTTGGCAGCAAGTGGGATAAGTGATTTTAATATTATGCTCAAATGGAATGAAGCAAATGCGCCTTTGCGTGAAAATGTGAGTATTGAACAAGTAGGAAATGCTGCAATGTATTTGCTAAGCCCTCTTGCAAGTGGTGTTACAGGAGAGGTGCATTATGTAGATGCAGGATATAATATTATGGGTATGTGCGCCACCGAGCAAGTCGATGGCAAAATCACACCTCGTTGGGATATTTTGCGCTCTTAAAAAGCAATCATAATATTCGCGAGGTAGTCAATACGCATAGGCAGAGATTCATTATTATTAGCTCCTATTTCCTTAAACTTATCGCTTAAAGGAAAGCTACCTCGTCCCATTACCTCAAGGCTGACAAAATCGCTTAGCACAAAACCTAGTCCTAGATTCACATTCACGCCAAATCCTTTTGTGCTCTCATCATTGAGCTTAAGTTGTGCATAATGCACACCCGGTCCGCCAAATGTATAAAATCGTGGAGTGAATCTATACCCTTCTTCCCAAGTAATACCATAGCTCCGATATGTTGGCTTTGAATCGCTTTTTAAGAGGTTTGAATGCGTAATTTCAGCAAGGATACGCGTAAAAAGCTTTTGGCTTGTATTTATCTGCAAACCCACCGCACCGCGTCCGCTTAAACCACCCTTTTCATTATATAAAGTTTCACCCATATTACTCCATTTGACATTTGTATCAGCATTTTTAAACCAAGTGGTTTGAGAACCTATACTTCCACCTGCTATAAAGCGATATTTCTGCTCATCTGCTCCAAAAGCACAGAATGCAAAAGTAAGTGATATAAAAGCAAGAAATTTTTTCATTTTCTCTCCTTTATAAGATTATAAGCATATCAAATCAAAATCTTAAATGATTTGAGGCGCGAATTGTATCTCATAAGAAAAATTAATTCTGTGATAAAGTTACATTTGAGTCAAATTTGCCTACAATGCGTCTTTTATTTTTATAAAGGATTCAAAAACAATGCGTTTTAGAGAACGACAGAGCCTCCACCTCATCTCACTTGGCTGCACAAAGAATCTTGTAGATTCTGAAGTAATGCTTGGACGATTACAATCTTATACCCTCACACAAGAGCTTGAGAATGCTGATGTGATTATCATTAATACTTGCGGTTTTATAGAATCTGCTAAGCAAGAGAGCATTCAAACAATCTTTCACGCTTCAAGCAATCGCAAGAGAGGTGCATTGCTTGTAGTAAGCGGCTGCCTTGCAGAGCGTTATACCAAAGAGCTTAAAGAAGAAATACCAGAGATTGATATTATCACAGGTGTAAGCGATTATGACAAAATTGATAGTATGATAGCCCAAAGGCGCAGTATAGAATCTGCTAAAGTCTTTTTAGCAGATGAGCACAATGAGCGCGTGATTATTGGCTCATCTTTTCACGCTTATATCAAGCTAAGCGAAGGTTGCAATCAAGCTTGTAGCTTTTGTGCGATTCCACAATTTAAAGGCAAACTCCACTCACGCACATTGCAATCCACACTCAAAGAATTGACAAATCTCTATAATCAAGGATTTAGAGATTTTAGTTTTATCGCTCAAGATTCTAGTTCATATATGCGTGATTTAGGGCAAAAAGATGGGCTTATGCAGCTTATCCGTGCAGTTGATAATCTTAATCTTCCTATAAGTGCGAGAATCCTTTATCTTTACCCCTCTAGCACATCACTTCAACTCATAGAAAGTATAGCACAATCAAAAAGCTTTCTCCCCTACTTTGATATGCCTATCCAACATATTGCAGATGCTATGCTTAAAACTATGAGGCGCGGTGCGGATAAAGCTACTCATTTAGAACTCCTTAATGCGATGCGAGCAGTGCCACATAACTTTGTGCGCACGAGCTTTATTATAGGACACCCCAATGAAGATGAAAAGGCTTTTTTAGAACTACACGATTTTATAGAATCTTTTGCTTTTGATAGGATTAATCTTTTTGCTTACTCACCACAAGAAGGCACTGCTGCGGATTCTATGCCCAATCGTCCTAACACAAAAATAACAAATCAACGTATCAATACACTTAATAAAATTATCCAATCTCAATACAAAGCTCATAATCTTGCGCTTGTAGGACAAGAAGTAGATGCCATACTTGAGGGTAAAAGCGAAGTAAGTGAATATTTTTATAAAGCGCGATTAAAACTTTGGGGCAAAGATATTGATGGGGAGATTCTGATAAATGATAGTGAAATTGTAGATAGCAATAATCAAATGCTCCTCCTTAAAGAAGGATACTATCGTGTGCAAATTACTCAATGCAAAGATAATTTTCTTTTTGGCAAAGCCCTCTCCCACCTTTAGCAAATCTATCAGTAAAAAACATAAAAAATGTAATAACAATTTAAGGCACAATACATTAGACTTTGCACTCTGATTTTTGCCTTAAGGAATAATATGACTTCTGCACTTCGCCATTTAAGCATCAAGATTCAAATTCTTGCACTTGTAGCAATTCCCATTATTGCACTTATATATTTTCTCTTTATTCAGTTTTCTTATACGCTTGATTCTATCTCTCAAGCACAAAACCTACAAAAACAAATTCACATCTCCGAACAGCTCTCAAGACTTGTGCACGAAATGCAAAAAGAACGAGGTATGAGTGCTGGATTTCTCGCAAGTAGTGGCACAAAATTTGCAAATGAGCTTAAAGGGCAGAGGCTACTCACAGATAAAGAACATAAAGCTCTAAGCGATATGCTCTCTCAAAGCAGCAATTTACCCCAAAGCTACCTTACACAACTTCATCAAGGTTTAGAATCTGTGGCAAAAATACAGCAGATTCGCAATGATGCAGATAAATCTATTGAAGATAAAATCAATATAGCGCCACAAGTTATTGGCTATTATACTTCTACGATAGCTTTTTTACTTGATAGTGTTTTAGAATCTACAAAAATCATTTATGATGCACAACTTGCTAAGTCTATGGTCGCTTATACAAGCTTTTTATATGCAAAAGAACGTGCAGGACTAGAACGCGCTACTATTAATGGTATCTTTACCCACAATGGTGTGCCAAATGATAATAATTATAATAAAGTTGTCTCTTTGATTGCCGAACAAGATGCGTATATAAAATTCTTTCTCTCAATTGCCTCACAAGAGAGCATTGATTTTTACAAAAATGCAATTAAAAATCCAAGCTTTGAACAAGTCCAACAAATGCGTGAGATTCTGCATTCTAAACGTCATAGTGGAAATTTTGGGATTGAACCAAAAGTATGGTTTGATACCATTACAACAAAAATTAATGTGCTTAAAGAAGTGGAAGATTTTATCGCCCATCGGCTTGATAGCTTTATCACTCAACATATTCAAACATTACAAAACGAGTTTATTAAATGGCTTATACTTGAGGGTGTTATTATGATATTTACACTCTTTTTATGCTTTATTGTGGTAAAAAACATTCTCACACGACTTAACAATGTCAATACCAAACTTGCTTATATTACACAAAATAAAGATTTAAGAGAGCAAATTAAAGTATTAGCCAATGATGAAATTTCTGCTATGGCACATTCTGTAAATGCTTTTATCCGCTATATTCACAATGTATTTTTAGAAGTAATTAAACAAACAAAAAATAATCTCTCTATTACACAAATACTTATAGATGTTTCCCACAAACTTGATAGCAACACCAAAGACATTGCTAAGATTTCTGAAAATAACACAGGACTTGGAGAAAAAAGCTACTCTATCATAGAGCAAAATATTACACTCTCTCAAGCAACAAAGGAAACATTAGAATCTGTGCTTTTAGATGTTAATCAAACAAAACATATCATAGAATCTATTAATGAGGAGATTGGGCAATTTACAATAAAAGAAAATCAAAATGTAGAAAAAATACTCTCCCTTGCTAATGAAGCAAAAAATATTCAAAGTGTGCTTATAGCAATTACCGATATAGCAGATCAAACAAACTTACTTGCTCTTAATGCAGCAATAGAAGCTGCACGTGCAGGAGAACACGGAAGAGGATTTGCTGTTGTTGCAGATGAAGTAAGAAAACTAGCTGAGAGAACTCAAAAATCCATTACAGAAACAAGTAGCATTATTCAATCCATATTGCAATCTATCAATGAGATTTCCTCTGATATGGAGCAAAGCTCTCAATCTATGAATCATCTCACACAACAATCCGAAATAATGCATAACAATATAGAATCCCTCTCAAATATCGTGCAAGAAGCAATGGAAAAATCACTTCTTAACTTAGAGGGTGCGCAAAAAGTCAATGCTAATACATCAGAAATTTTAGATAATGGCATTAAGATTGCCTCTTGTGTAGCACAAATTGTAGAGATTAATGAAAAAATGCAAAAAAGTTCAGGCACACTTGGCACACAAACAAAAACACTTAATGAGATGATTGATACTTTTAAAATATAAATTCTCAATTATTTTTCATTCAAAAAAAGCATTAAGGTTAAATAAAGAAAAATAAAAAAGATAAAAAAATCTTGTCTAAAATGTATCAAAAATACACATTGAGTAGTAAGCTACTTTTTAATATGTATAAATTAAACACACTTAGTTTATGATTGAATCTTAATAACTTTTTTTATTTTGGAGGAGTAGCTATGAGTTTTATTGATACAATTAAAACACAGGCAAGGAAGAATAAAAAAACGATTGTTCTTCCTGAAACATCAGATTCTAGGACAATAGAGGCAGCGGTAAAAATTCTAAATGAAGACTTTGCAGAGCTTATTTTAATTGGAGAACAAGAACAAATCCTCTCCACATACCAAGATAATGCTCAAGTGCTTAAAAAAGCGACTTTTCTCCATTCTTCAGATACCGCATTGCTTGATGAATTGATTGAATTACTTGTCAAATTGCGCGCTCACAAGGGTATGGATAAATCTAAGGCGCGTGAAATCCTCGTAAATGATAATCTCTATTTTGGCGCAGCACTTGTGAAAGCAGGTAGGGCTGATGGTATGGTAGCAGGAGCAATTCACGCAACCTCTGATGTATTGCGCGCAGCACTACAAATTGTCGGCACTGCTCCAGATTCTAAACTTGTATCAAGTTTCTTTGTAATGGTAGTGCCTCAATGTGATTATGGATTAAATGGCACATTTGTATTCTCTGATTGCGGACTTTGTCAAAATCCAAGTGCTGAAGAGCTTGCACATATTGCTCTTTCAAGTGCAAAAAGCTTCGCGTCCATTATGCACGAAGAACCTATGGTAGCTATGCTTAGTCATTCAACTTATGGCAGTGCAAAACACCCAGATGTTGATAAAGTCGTTGAAGCAACAAAAATTGCTAAGAGTTTAGATAAGAATCTTAAAGTTGATGGGGAACTTCAATTAGACGCAGCAATAGTGCCAAGTGTAGGTGCTTCTAAAGCAAAAGGTTCAAATGTAGCAGGAAAAGCAAATGTGCTTGTATTCCCTGATTTAGATGCAGGAAATATTGGATACAAACTCGTGCAAAGATTCGCAAAAGCGGAAGCCTATGGACCTATCACGCAAGGTATGGGTGCGCCTATCAACGACCTTTCACGTGGTTGTAGCGCTGATGATATAGTGGGTGTAGTAGCTCTTACTGCACTTCAAGCCAAATAAATTCATACAAGGAGAAGAAATGAATATTTTAGTCATTAATTGTGGGAGTTCATCTTTAAAATTTCAGCTTATAGACACTGACACAGAAAAAGTCTTAGCAAATGGTATATGCGATAGAATCGGTATTGAGGGTTCAGTCTTACAATATAAAAATAAAGAGGGCAAAAAAAGTGAGAAAAAAGAAGCTATGCCAAATCACACTAAAGCCATTGAAATGGTGCTAGAAGCTCTTACAAATAAGCAAAATGGAGCAATTAGCTCGCTTGATGATATTCGTGCCATTGGACATCGTGTCGTTCACGGAGGAGAATTTTTTAAAGAATCTGTGCTCATTAATGACACGGTTATTGCACATATCAAAGAATGTTCAGATTTAGCACCACTACATAATCCAGCAAACCTTATGGGTATTGATGTTTGTAAGCAAAAAATGCCAAATACTCCTATGGTGGCAGTTTTTGATACAGCATTTCATCAAAGTATGCCACCACAAGCCTACACTTATGGTGTGCCTTATGAATGGTATGAAAAACACAAAGTGCGAAGGTATGGATTCCACGGGACAAGCCATAAATATGTCTCTCAACGCACAACAGAATTTTTGGGGCTTGATTATCATAATTCTAAAATCATCGTATGTCATTTAGGCAATGGTTCATCTATCTCGGCGATTAAAAATGGTAAATGTGTAGATACAAGTATGGGACTAACGCCATTGGAGGGCTTGATTATGGGAACTCGCTGTGGAGATTTAGACCCTGCAATTTTAGAATACATCTCAAAACGTGAAGATTTAGATATTCAAAGCATTTTAAATGTTTTAAATAAAAAATCCGGTGTGTTAGGTATTTCTGGCGTATCAAGTGATTTTAGAGATTTGCTTGATGCAGATTTAGGCGGAAATGAACGCGCCAAACTTGCCCGACTTGCTTTTGCTTATCGTGTAATGAAATATGTAGGCGCATATTGTGCGGCGATGAATGGAGTAGATGCTGTGAGTTTCTGTGCAGGAGTGGGTGAAAATGCAAAATTTATACGCGGTATGATTGTAAAACATTTAGAATTCTTGGGTGTAGAGCTTGATGAGGAGGCAAATAATATCTGTGGGCAAGAGGCAATCATCTCTACTGCAAACTCTAAAGTGAAAGTGTGTGTGATTCCTACAAATGAAGAGCTTGTCATCGCACGAGATACAAGAGCTATCGTTTCACAGCTTAAAGACTAGGCACACAAAATGCAACCCTTTATCAAAGCAAAGAAAACTTTATTTATTTGCATTGATGTGCAGGAGCGGCTTTTAGGGCTTATGGCTCATAAAGATGAGGTAATAAAAAATACTAATATTCTTTTAGAATCTGCGCAGATTCTAAAAGCGCCTTTGCTTATCACAGAGCAATATCCCAAAGGACTAGGCAAAACGGATAATGCAATTAAATTGCCACCAAATGCAAAAGTATTAGAAAAAACAAGTTTTGGTATCTTTGGTGATAAAAAAATCAAAGATTATATCGCCAAAAGTAAGTGCAAGAGTCTTGTATTTTTTGGGATAGAAAGTCATATTTGCGTCCTGCAAAGTGTTATTGCTGCGCAGGATTTGGGCTATGAGTGTATACTTGCCGCAGATGCGCTGAGTTCGCGCAATGAGATTAATCATAATCTCGCGCTTGATTTTTTCCGCACGCAACAAGGGGTAAATGTGCTTCCTACAGAATCTATTCTTTTTGCAATTTTAGGAGATTCTATGCACGCCTCTTTTAAGGCAATCAGTGCGTTAGTAAAATAATTTAAATAAGTCTTCTTTAATCCGATTTTGTATATAAAGGTTTCTAAAAGAGGGCATTTAAGGAATTTTCTTTGCTTTATTTGCTCAACAAATGAAAGATTATTCAAAGGATAGACACAGGCAATGAATGTAACACTCTTGCAAAAATATATTCAAATCACTGTTGAGGAAGAGAGTGATTTTCTTCACAAAGCCCTTGCCTATGCAGAAAAATATTTCTCTAAAAGTTATCGCCTCTCAAGCACGATTCTTATCCTTGATGATGGCGAGAGATTCAAAAAAGATTATCTTGTGAATTGGGCATATCACGCTTTTGGGCAAGATGAAAAACATCAAAAATTGCATCATTTTCTAGATTCTTTGCAAAGTGATTTGCCTTATTTAGGAGAGAAGGCTCAAAAACCAGCTTTAGACGCGATAGATTCTATGCAGAAGCCTATTGAAGAGCCATTGCAAGATTTAAAATATTTGCTTGATTTTACTTATCTGCCTATTCGCATTAAAATTGTGAAAAAAAATTCGCTTATCCAACGCGTGAAAATTGCTTTACGACTCTTAAATACGCGCCGCGTAATGCTAAAAATGGACCAAGCTAATAGTGTAGCTCGGCGATATATTGCAAATATTTTTGAGGATTATTATGTGGGGTGTGATAGAGATGAGATTTATCTAGATAGCACAAAGCCTTACTTTTGGGAAAGTATCATTAATCTCATTAGCTTTAAAGTTATTCACAATATCATTTTAGACTTTGATTATGATAGCTTTAAAAATCGGGGTGGTTTGGGTAAATTTGAAAATTCGTTTCTTACCGAAGAAGAACGCATATTGCGAAACTGCTATATGACATTAGAATGCCATTATCAAGATGATTTTGAATTTGTGAAAAAAAACTACCTTAAACTTGCTAAAGAATATCACCCCGATAATGTATTTGGGCAAGATGAACAAATTGTTGAAAGCTATAATGACAGATTTAGGAAGATTCAAGAAGCGTATGAGAGGATTAAAAGCTACACAAAAGCTTCTTAGCAAATACAAATGGAGGGGGGAGATGCGTTTTGTTTTACTACTTTTATTCTTAATTTTTCATTTTATACATCTTAATGCAGAACAATACAAGGCTACAAGACACTTTCCAGAGCTAAAGCAAAAAGGGGAAGTTACTCACTCCTCACTTGATATTGCAAAAATATGGGGTTATTGGGCGATTTATAATGGCGAGATAGAGCTAAGCGGCGTTTTAGAATTAGCCGACTATGGCGGTATGAATATGCACAAACTTTATGGTCATATTGGTGTATTAAGTGTATTGAACTTTTACCCTGATACTGCCACTTTAAAGCAAATACCTTTTGTTTTTCCCTATACCAATTTTGGTTCTCTTTCGTATATGTCTTATAATGCAGACGCATTCAAATTGTTTGGCATACATTTAAGAAATTTGCAGTGGTGGAAAGAGCATTTTGATGATGACCCCCGCATTATCATTGAAATTATAAGGCGCAATGAGCATTCAAGCAATAATACTCTACCTCCATCTCTCACAAAGCCAATTTATGGCGCAAGTGCAGTAAGGGCAAAAGTGCGACTAAAAAATTATAGAACAAGCAGTAGTGATTATACAGAATCTATCAAATATGCCAAACAAGAAAAAATCAAAACAAACCCACATTTTAATTACTCTGCTCATTATTTTGCAGATGCTAAACTCATCTCCATTGAACTTTTGGGCGATGTGGTAGTGAAGTATTTTCCTCGCCCAAAGGCAGAGGATTATGGCTTTATTCTTAAATATAATTCAAAAGATGAATATATCAATCTCCGCCAAAGCCCAAATGGCAAGATTCTCACTCGTATTTATAAAAAAGATATGCCCTCAAATCAAGCACAAGCCTTAAATCTTGAAAAAGGACTTATTATATATGATGAATATAAAGATTCCTATCGCATAGATTGCACTTTACAAAAGGATTGTGTCGCAAATCCACCGCTTACTTTTAAAGATGCTTATCAAGCACATATATACGGAGAGAGTAGCATATTACTAGCAACCTATAACAACAATATAGACGACTATTGCGGGCAACTTTGTGGAGGCATAAAACGTTTGCAGTGGATAAATGCTATGCTTGATAGAGAGAAACCAATATGGCTGCCTGTCGTGTATTTTCCACCTAATGTAACTGATGGCAGTGGAGCTATATACGGCTATATCCACAACTCGCAGTTAAGTAGATTCTATCATTAAGTATAGAATCTACTCCGCTCTAGTGTGTGAGAACATTAACTTTTGGAGGAGTTATCCTAGAAACTAAAGATATATCTCACACCAACATTATAAGTATGTGAGGCTGTTACTTTTGGTTCACTTTCATCTAATGTCGTAGCAATAAAAGGCACACGAGCTGCTATTTCTATGCCGTGTGCTTTAGCAATCTCTGTGCGCAAACCAACATTGAGTGCGAGATTTAAACCTGTTTTATCTATTTTACTATCTTTGAAATCTCTGCCACCCCAAGAGTTAGCACCAAGTCCAAGTCCTAAAAATGCACCAAAATCTGTATTGCCACCTGTAATAAAATTATAAAGTGCATCAACATTTACTCCATAATCCATTACATTCCCTTTGAATTTCTCACTTGTGCCTTTTACTTTTCCACTTGCATCTGCATAAGCGAAGTTTATGTAATAACGCAATCCAAAACTAGGAGTAAAGAATTGCTTATAACCAGCAATCACTTCATAGCTTATGCCACTTAAGTTTTGCTTTTCGCTACCAGCTTTTAATTGAGAACCACCATAGCCTACACCAACACCTACAAATCCACTACTCTCTTCAGCTACAAGTGTAGAACTAGCCAAAGCAAGGGCAAGAGTAGAACTTATTATATATTTATATTTTTTGATTGTTTTCATTAAAAACCACCTTATATTAATAAATTTGCGTTAAACGCTATTTAAAGTCTACAGCCCTTTCTTCACCAATTTTGCTCTTAAGTAAAATTTTGGGGTGTAAAAATATATTTATGTAGAAAAATGTAGCAATATGGAGAGAATGTTAAGGCTGTGTTTGTTGAGTGCGTAGTCATATTCACTCGTAGGTTTGCCTTGCTTTGTGAGTGCATTGCGTGGCGTGCATTTGCTAGTGGGAAAAATTTGAAGTGTGTGCGTATCAAATGCTACGCGACATAAAATTCTTGTGTGAAATGATATTTTTGATACGCCTTTTTGAGGGTAGATTTACTTTTTTCTATACCATTGTGGTAGATTAGATTCTAAAGGTGTATTTTTAAACATCGCCTCTTGTTTTACATTGCTCTTTAGCTGCTCTCCCCATTGTTCAAGCGAAAAAGACATTGAAGTGTTTTCAAACATCTCACTCATATCCTCTACATTAGAAATATCCCACCCACTCAAATCGCAATTCAATGATTTTACATCTTTAAACATAGCCCTCATTGTTTTAACATTACTCACATTCCACTTTTGTATTTGGCAACCAGAATGACGATAATAGACATATTCAGAAAATAATCCTGCCATATCTGTAATAGCACTCGTATCAATATGATCAAGAGCTATTCGTATGGGTTGTCTCAACAATAAAATAAGCTCCTCTTTATCTTGTGGGTAATATATAATTCCTTTCTTGGGTATGCTTTCAAGCTTTGCTTGTTCTTTCTCTGTCAGCTTGTAAACCCAATTTGGCAAATGAGATTCTAAAGGTGTGCCCTTAAAAGTTTCTTCCGCAAGACAATCACAATTATATTCCATTTCAAGCATACGCGAGACTTTCCACATATTTAAGTCTTGATTAAAGGTAGAGGCATTTTTAAATATGTATGTCATATTTACAACATTTTCCACATTCCATTGGTTAAGAGGTTGATTAAAACTCTCTGCATTCCAAAACATTTCGCTCATATTTTTTACATTGCTGACATTCCACGCATTTAATGGTTGATTAAAACTTATTGCTCCTGTAAACATAAATTGCATATTTTTAACATTACTTACATTCCATTTATCCAAAGGTGCATTGAATGCGCTCGCATTCGCAAACATACCCTCCATACTTTCTACCTTAGAGGTATCCCATTCATTAAGTCCATCAAACTCCCAAGTTACTCCTGCAAACATATATGACATATTGGTAACATTGCTGACATCAAAATGTGAAAAATCACTAGGCTGGAAACTTGGTGCATTTTTATCTCGCATACACCCCCAAAAGGAGAAGAAATCACCATAATCAAGCTCGCATTCTAAGGCATACAAAAAGCTCATATTTGTAATGTTGCTTGTGTCAATATTTTTAAAATCAATATTTTCAGAGGTGAGAAGGTGATAGAGCTCATATTTATCCTTTGGGTGAAAGATACCCTTGTCGTCAATAGCTATATACATTACTTCGGATTCTTCAGCTTCTGCGGATTTATTTTGTCCTCCATAAATACCATCATAATATACAGACTTAAAAATATCATCTGACAACAAAAGACCATTTATTTCAAAATCTTCAGTAACTTCAATATAGCCGTGATTATAAAGCCACCAATGAGCTAGTTTCTTTTCACCATCATAAAGTATTCTTGCTATGGCTGTGCGTTTGCTTTGTGAATCATAAAAAATAAAATAATCCCCTACAACTTTTGCAAAATCAACGCTGAACTCTAGCCCATTGGGTATAGAATAAAATTGGCAACAAGTTTCTTCTGGGTCTACTCCCCAAACATTAAAATAGCTTTTTCATTCTTTCCTATGAGTGTTACACCAAAAGATTTATCTAAAGTATTTTCTTTTAGGATAAAATAGGGTGTAGCATATATGATTTCATTATCTTTTTGATTGACGGGTATCATCATCTCAGTGGGTTTATCAGGAAGTTCAAATAATGAATGTCCTTGAGAATCTTTTAACTCTAATAGTGGAAAGTCATAAGTGTAATTATCGGGGTCGTATGGGTGCTTGAAATGAGGTTTATCTTGTTGGTTAAACTTAAAATCTTTGGCTTCCAAGCCTTCAGGAAGTGGCACTTCTGGGATTATAGGAGGTAATATATAAGTCTCATTTGGATTTTGAGATACATCAGTAGAAGTAGAATCGGCATTATTGAGTGTGGCAATATTGTTTTGAGTATCTTGGAGCAATACACTTTCTACATTTTCAGAAACAAGAGATTTAGAATCTCTTAATGCCTTTATTCCAAATGCAACTGCCCCCACACAAGCTAAAAACACAAATCCAAAGACAATTTGTTTTTTCATTTTCTCTCCTTGATTATTTTCTTAAATTTACTTTATAACTTAACGAAAATATTAAGAGGAATTAGGCTTTAATACATAAGCAATAAAAGTAGGGGGGGGGGGATTAGTAGATTCACTCTGTGAAATCTTATGTGTGTAAGAATCTTTAATTATATTACAAGCCTTTCTTGCCATTGCTACTCCCCCGAAGTTTTAAAATGTCGCATTATAAAATAATTTTGCTTAAACATCTTAATCTGCATATTTTAAGGCTTCTTGATAAGATACCTTATCGTGGCTCCTAGCTGCTCTACTCCTAACACTTCATAGCCGTGATTTTTCGCATCAATGGGGATATTATTAATGCTTTGTGGGCAATCACTTAGCACTTCCAAAATCTCGCCACTTTTAAGCTCAGGCAAAACCTCCAGAGTTCTTACCGCAGGATAAGGGCAAGGCTCACCTTGCAAGTCTAATCTAAAATTTGGGATAATTTCTTGTTGCATATTCTCCTCCTTTATGCGCGTTCAAATCGTTTATTTTTGGCAAAATATCGCCGCTCAAGAAACAGCACAAAGGCAAGGAATGCAAAAAGCAGCACATAGCTTACCACCAAGCCGCCATAATTACCAAAGGATTCTAAAAGATTGATTTTAGGGAAGCTTGTCGCAAGCGGCACAGAATAATAATCCCAAGTCGCTGCCAAAAGCGTAGAGCCAATGACATTACCAACACCTACAATCCAATAATGCACCTGCCCCTCAACCGCGCGATACATCCAGCCACATTCACACCCTCCTGCAATCACAATACCAAAGCCAAAGAGCAATCCGCCAATCACTGCATTTGGCGCAGCCCACATAATTTTAGGCGGAAGTCCAAGCATAATGTAACTAAAAACGCCAATAGTTGAAACCATCATTCCAACAATCACCGCTCTTGCCATATATCCACGCCCTGTGATAAATAAATCCCTAAAGGCAGAAGTAAAGCAAATCTGCGCACGTGAGATGATAAAGCCAAATCCCACACCAAATACAACTGCAAGTGCTAAAATCGGAATCTTCTTACCCTCTGGAATATTGCCATACGCCATTAGATACGCTACCCAAACGCCAATTCCAACTAATACCAAAACACCAAGTGCAAAAAGGAGTTTTGCCCTACTCTGATTTTCTTTGCTATTTCCAATGTCTTTTTGCGCACTGACTTTCTCTAGCTTTGTATGAGAGCGAAAAAGTGAGAGTAAAACAACCTTTGTGCCTAGCCACACACCAACAAGCGTCATAATCGTAAAAAACCACGCGTGCAAGCTAAATTGTGGAATCCCCGTAAAGAAACTCGCCAAATTACAACCCATACCAATCCTCGCACCAAATCCTGCAATAATCCCACCGATAAGGGCTTGAGCGATTCTAATATTGCTTTGAGGCAAACGAAACTTGACATTATTTGCCATTGCCGCAGCGGCAAACGCCCCTGTAAACATTCCAATAATCATCACGCCATCTACCCTATCTAGCGGTGTTCCTTGCAAACCTAGAATCTTAAAATAACCCCAAGTGCTTGTATCCACACCCAAAAGATTCATAATATGTCCGCCCCAACGCGTAAATTCACCTGTAACAGCCCAATAAGTCCCAGTCAAACCAAAATAATAAGCAGCCATTACGCCAAGTGCGATAATCGCGGGCATAGGCGACCAAAATTTGACTAGGAATCTTTGCTTGAAATCCTCAAACATAACATTCCCCAAAATAACAAAATAAAATTAGAGTGCGTAAGAAAAAGAAGTATGATGCGTCTCTAATGTAATGCTTTACACGAAAGCCTTTCTAAGATAGATTTAAGATTGTATATTACAGCGACTTAATAGAATCTTAACCTTATGGTGGAATATTTTTTGCTTATATTCCTTAAAAATAAGGAGCACCAAAGGCGTTATAACCTCTAGCTTTTGACATATACAAGGAGTGTATAGCTATGGAAAGGAATTCATCAAAAATAAAAATTTTTTTAATATTTGTCCTGCTACTTTTAGTGGCTCTTGGTGGTGTATATTATTATATAGCAGCAGATTCTGATATTTCGCTTGAGGATATTAGTGAAAAAATAGAATCTAATCTTTTACAGCAAGAAAAAATAGAAAAATCTGAACTTGATTCTAAAGACACGCAAATTCAACGTTTAAAAGCCCAAACCAAAGCATTAAAAAAAGAGCAAGAGAGCACTCCTGTGAAACTCCGCTATTCTATCAAACCAAAAGATAAAATCGTGGCACGTTGTGTCAATATGAAAATAGGACGTTGGGGTATGCCAAAAAACTGCACTGAAGAGCTTACAAGTGGTATTGTAGCAATGGCAAGGGCAGATAATAAAATTGTGGCTTTTGAGATTTCAGGCGTGGTAGATAATCTCCCTTATGCAGGGCTAAGCCCAGAGCTTAAACAAGAAGGATTAGCGAGTTTTCGCGCAAGAGAGGCTATTTATATAGTGAGCAAAAGAATGCCAAATGTCGCAGCATTTGAGGGCTTAAGTCAGCAAAAGGCAAATCAAAGGGGATTTGTTGTCCGCGCATACTATGTGGAATAGACTCTAAAATGAAATCTCATAATGCCCCTATTACAAAAGTTGGCGTTATCTTGCGCCCTTCAAGCCCGGAGCTAAAAACGACTTTTTTGCAAATAAAAGAAGAGCTTAATAATGCTGGCATTGAAGTGATATTAGAAAGCATTAGTGGGGGTATGATTGAACTCTTAGGAAGAGATTTTCATCAGCTTGCTACACAATGTGATGCACTTTTTAGCCTTGGTGGCGATGGGACACTTATTTCTATGCTTCGCCGCGCATTTGAATATGAACTACCTTGTATGGGGATTAATACAGGACGATTAGGCTTTCTTACGGCACTTATGCCTCAAAATCTACATACCTTTACTTCTCATCTTAAAAGTGGGGATTACACTCTGCAAAAACATCTCGTGCTTCAAGCGCGTATATATTCTACCTTAAATACCGCATACGAAAACAATTTAGACAATAAAAACCAAACTCCTACTCAAACGCTTATTGCCATCAATGAGTTTCTTATCTCCAAACACGAATTAAGCGGTATGGTGCATATTGATGCAAGTATTGATAGAAAATATTTTAATACTTATAGATGTGATGGGCTTATCATCGGCACGCCTGCTGGCTCTACCGCATATAATATTAGTGCAGGTGGTTCAGTTATTTATCCTTATTGTCGCAACATTTTGCTTACCCCCATTGCACCACATTCGCTCACGCAGCGCCCATTAGTCTTAAGTGATGAATTTATGCTAGAATTTTATGCCAAAGAAAGAGCAAAACTTATCATTGATGGGCAAGAAATGATTGATATTATGCCCTCTGATAGAGTGCAAATTCAAGCTCTGCCCCAAAGTGCTATGCTGATGTATCCCCCTACACGAGATTATTTCAGCGTTTTAAAAGAAAAATTTAAATGGGGTGAGGAGCATTAAAACAAGGAGTAAAAATGGTTAAGAGAATCTTAATCCATAATTCCCCCGCTTTTAGTGATTTAGAGCTATATGTGCAAAAAGGCTTTAATGTTTTTAGTGGTGCGAGTGGCAGTGGTAAGTCAGTATTTATGGAATCTCTGCTTGCAATTTTTGGGATTAAAGAAAGCAATGCCGACCTCATTGAAGCAAACATTGAGATTGATTTGCCCACATTTGATTGGCTAGAATATGGCATTCCAAATGATAATGAAAATGAAATCGTTCTTAGCATTCTCAAAAAAGATAAAACACGTTATTTCATCAACCACGCATCAAGTTCCAAAAAAAAACTCTATGAAATAGTATCAGGCTTCGCAAAGCATATCAGCACAAAAGGTGCAGATGAACTCAAACCTGCAAATATTCTTAAGATTCTTGATTTATTTATCACGCGTGAAAATCCTACACACAAGGAGATTCTCAATCAGTTTCAAACAGATTATCAAGCATTATGCCAAGCCCACAAAAAATTAAGTGATATACAAGCTCAAGAGGCAAATATTGCTAATTTAAAAGAGTTTGCAGCATTTGAAATTGCCAAAATAGAATCTATAAATCCAAAAGAGGGCGAATATGAAGAGCTCATTACCCTTAAAAAAATGCTCTCCAAGCAAGAAAAAATCAAAGAGCAAATATATAAGGTGCGTCAAGCACTTGAACTCTCACGCGGTTTTGAAGAATTTTTGGGGCTTGTGGATAAAAGCTGCCCCAATCTTATTGAAGGCTTAAATGAATTTGAAGCGATTGTCCAAGCCCAAGAAGAGCGTTTGGAGGACTTAGCAGAGATTAATCCTGAAGAAATATTAGATAAAATTGCCGCACTCTCCGAGCTTAACCGCCGATTTGGTGGCATTAAAGAAGCACTAGCATACCTTGAAGAACAAAAGCAAAAACTCCAAGAATATGAAAATCTAAGCTTTGATAAACAGCATTTGCAAAAGCGTGTAGATGAACTTTCCCTAGAATGCAAAAAAAATGCCCAACTGCTTCATACAAACCGCGAACGCTTTGTGCCGCAATTTAATGCTTTGTTTCAAGAATTATGCGCAGAGCTTAGGTTAAACCAAAGCAACATAAAAATAGAAAATGTGAAAATGAATGAAAGTGGGGAAAGCTTATGCGAAATAAAACTTGGCAATAGCAGTGTAGATGTGCTCTCCTCTGGGGAATATAATCGCTTACGACTTGCGATAATGTGCATTGATACACAACTTGAACCGCGCAGTGGGATTTTAGTGCTTGATGAAATTGATGCGAATCTAAGCGGGGAGGAAAGTGAGGGTGTAGCAAAGATTCTTAAAACGCTCTCCCAAAGCTATCAAATCTTTGCTATTTCTCATCAAACGCATATGCCCTCTTTGGCAGATAATCATTATCTTGTGCAAAAACAAGGAGAAAAAAGCATAGTTACAAAGCTTGATGAAGAGGGCAGAGTGCAAGAAATTGCGCGCATTATTAGTGGAGCAAAAATTACTGCACAAGCACTTGAGTTTGCAAGAGCACATTTAAAAACTTAGCTATTCCATTAAAGGCAGGGCATTGAATCTCGCATTATTAAAGGGTATAAGCACATATCTGCAAAATATGGAAAACATCTTATGTTTTAAACGCAAAGAAATAAACCTCTTTATGCTCCTCTGCCAAGATAAACAAGGCAATAAACATAGAATCTATTTTGATATGACGCGCTCTCAAAGTGGTGCATTTATAAATGAGCAAGAAATACTCAATACACAAGAGTTTAAAGCCCCATTTGATAATAAACTAGCTCGTTGTGCTACTTATGCAAAAATAGAACAAGTGCGCATAGATGGAGAAAATAGAATCTTACAGATTCTCATAAGCCAAAAGGGGCACTACAAACTCCAATATTTTTGGCTCATATGTGAATTTACAGGAAAGCATACAAATGTCATAATATGTGATGAAAGCTTTGTAGTTCTTGAAGCATTGCGACACATTCCACTTAGTAAATCGTGGCGTGAAGTGCGTGTAGGCAAAGTGCTTCAACCTCTACCTCAACCCTCCAAAAAGCCATTACCACAGGAAATCCCCTCACTTAGTCAAACGCTGGACTTACTTCATCGTGCATATGTGGAGAGATATTGCCAATCTCACAATACCAAAAAACAAGCTTTGCTTAAATCCCTGCACACAAAAAAAGAGAATCTCCTGCAGATGCTTCATACTCTGCCAAAATATGATGAGCTCTTAGCATCTGCAAAGCAATACGCACACTATGGTGAAGTGCTTTTTGGCTCATTACATCTTTTGCCAACGCATAAAATCACCTCATCGCATTTATCCTTGCAAGATTTTGATGGCGGAGTGCTAGAGATTGAACTTCCTGCTTTTGCTAGAGATTTACAAGAAGCTGGAAATTGGTATTTCACTCAAAGCAAAAAATACCATAAAAAAGCTCAACATCTCCATAAACAAATAGAGAATCTCCAAGATAAGATTGATTTTCTCTCTGATAAAATTGCACTTATAGAGCAATGCGATGAGTTAAGTAATATATTTGCCACTCAAGATAAAAAGCCCAAAACCAAAGATAAATCTACGCAAACAAAGGATATAGAGAGTTTTTTTATTGAGGGATTCAAAATTAGTGTAGGACGCAATGCAAAGGAAAATCAACGACTTTTAGAATCTGCAAAGGCTGATGATTTGTGGTTTCATATTAAAGATGTGCCAAGTGCACATTTAATCATACATTGTGGGAAAACAATGCCCACAAATGCCGTGATTGAAAAAAGTGTGGAGATTCTTGTAGGGCTATATGCAGTGCGTAAAGGTGGTGGTGATTTTGTAGTGGATTATACCAAGCGGCGATTTGTCAAACCCGCGCAGAATGCACAAGTAACTTATGCCAAGCATAAAAGTATAAAATATAAATATCCATAGGGATTGTTTTTATAGATGAAATAGACCACTACAACCCAACTTATGCCATATGCTAGAGATATTACACCTCTTTGGGATTCCTCATCTTGTGCTTGTAATTCTATATTGAGTGTCTTTTTGAAATGGTTTGATTGTTGGATTGTCTCTCTTAGATTCTAATACATCTGTGTAGAGATAGCCATTCCCTAATACTTTACCTTTTGTAAATGATAGGTTACTTCAAAGCCTAGTGTATCACGCAAGGTTTGTAAATTTGTGGTGCTTAAAAAAGCAATGATTTTGTAATGCAGAATAGAATTTAGCGAATTCATATTAGTGGCTATGTGTTTTTTAGCTATAAGTTCTTAAGTTTTTTACTTTCTTTTACTTCAACAATATATGTAACTACAAGTTTGTTTATAGCCTTTGTTGTGATAACAATAGTTCTCTTTAAACTCTCATTATCATATAGAGTATTTCAAGCAAAGAGAACAACAAAGATAATAAAAACTAATGGGATTTGCGATATTCTAAAATCATTGCATAGGCTTCATCTTTGAGGCGAAGCTTTTGTTTTTTGAGCACCTCAAGCTCCATATCACTCATAAGTTCCTCGCCATCTTCAATCTTTTTAATTCTATCATCAAGCTCATTATGCTCATCAAAAATTTTTGCAAAATGCGCATCACTTGTTTTGAGCGCAGTAACCTCATCTCTATATTCGTGAAACATCTTCTACTCCTTTGGGGCAAATTCAATACTTTATTATAGAATATTTTCAATAATAGCGCATTTTTTTACTCTAAAATCATACTACTTTTTAAAATCTCCAAAAATACAACAGAATCTAGCTTCTATAATCAGCATTAATATCTATATAGCGATAGCCCAAATCACAACCATAAGCGACAAAATGTCCCTCACCTATGCCCAAATCACAAGTGATTCTAAAACTTTCTTGTTCCATTACAGCCGCTGCCCTTGCTTCATTCTCTTCATCAAAACATATCTGCCCTCTATCAAATACTACCACAGAATCAAAGGCGATTCTCAAACTTTCCTCATTGCATTCTACACCACTTGCACCGATTGTTGAGGCAATTCTCCCCCAATTTGGATCTTCCCCATAAATAGCAGTTTTTACCAAAAGTGAATTTGTAAGGGCTTTTGCAGCACATATAGCTTGTGATTCATCTCTTGCGCCACACACTTCAAAGGCTACAAGCTTAGTAGAACCTTCGCCATCTCTTACCATATCAGTAGCAAGTTTGTGCATAATCATTTTCAATGCTTCTTTGAAAGCCGCTTCATTATATACCCCACTGCGTCCATTGGCAAACAAAAATACGGAATCATTCGTGCTCATATCGCCATCTACACTAATAGCATTAAAGCTTGTCTTAGCGCATTCACGCAAGATTCTATCACCTTCATTTTGAGGTACAAGTGCATCAGTTGTGATAAAACAAAGCATAGTTGCAAGAGCAGGTTGTATCATACCTGCTCCCTTTGCCATAGCTCCAATACAAAAGCTCTCACCATTATCAAGTCGCACCCTTAATGCGATTTCTTTACTAAAAGCATCTGTCGTGCGTATTGCATCAGCAGCACGAGTGTGAGCATTTTCACACTTAGCATTAAAATCAAAGGAGGCAAAAGAAGCAATTATTTTCTCTTTAGGGAGATACTGCCCGATAACGCCTGTGCTTGACATTATAGGGTTTTGTATAAAGGGAAATTTTTGCGTAAGTGATGATAAAATATCGCACACATCTTGCACCCCTCTCTCTCCTGTCATCGCATTTGCATTTTTGGTATTAATAAGCACGAAATTACTCTCTTTGCCTTTTATAAAGTGTTTAAAATGCGTTATGGGAGCTGCTTGAAAACGATTACTCGTAAAAAGTGTAAAGGGCTTGAGCACATCTTCACTATATAAAAATGCTACATCAAGTGCAGGAGCACCATTAGGAAGCGGAGGCTTTAATCCCGCACTTACACCATCTGCGTAGAATCCCTGTGGCGCATTGACACCACCTTTAATAGGAATAATCTCAAACATAATCAACCTCTCTTGGTTTTTGCTTTTTCATAATCAAACGTTTGGTAGCACGAATATTTTCACTTGTGCCAATCACAAGGAGTTTGCATTCGCTTGAAACAATTGTATTACCATTTGGCATAGTGATATAAACGCCATCTTTTTGCGTTAGTCCCACCACAGATACATTTGTAACATCGCGGAAATGTGCTTCTTTAAGCTTTCTTAGCACAAGCCACGAATAACGTGGCACGATAATTTCTTCCAAATCAAGCGGCGTATCACGTTGATATAAAAACCGCTCAAGGAGATTCTCCATATCAGGACGCACTGCCATTGCAGAGATTCTCTGTGCCATAAGCTTAGAGGCAGAAATTACGGCATCACAGCCTATTTTTTTAAGCTTTTTGCTCTCTTCTTGAGAATTAGCGTTAGCGATAATATAATAAGGCTTTCTTCTTAGCTCTTCTTCAAAGATACGTGCACTCACCACCATAGTAATATTATCCGCAGGATTCTTAGAAAAGCTTATGATACCTTTTGCACTTGAGAGGTGAGATTTGAGCATAGCTATATGCGTATGTGGGTCATCAATAATGTAATAAGGATACTTATGCTTTTGGGCTTGGACTTCAAAATCAGGAGAATTATCCACCACGACAAAGGGAATATGAGCTTCTAAAAACTGCTGGGCAAGTTCAGTAGTAAATTCATTGTGATAGCAAATCACATAATGATTTTGCAAACGCGCAATTTTATATACCATTTTTTGCTCCTTAATTAATCTAATAAGAGTGCCATTATTCACCACACTCATAATAAATGCCACGCTAAAAGTTACAACTCCCGCTCCACACACCATTAAAATAACAGTGAAAAAAATAGTGATTGTGCTAAATTCATTTTCTTTTAATGAGCCAAATCCTGTATTTGTAAAAGTATAAGAAGTTTGAAAAAATGCCTGCATTAAATCATAATCTTCTAATGCTAAATACCCTAATGTGCCAAAAAGAAGAAAAAATTGAACAAGAATAAGCGGAAGTCTAAAGGGTTTGAGCTGCTCGTAGAGCTCACCAGCTAAAGAAATGTCTGGTTTCGGGGTATTGCCCCAGTGAAGAAATTTCTTAAATCTTGCAAACAAGATAGATAAAGCTCAGTTTAAGAATATTTTTTTATCGTTCGCAATGTGGAAGCGGCAACTTTTACTCTTACGCTTGTTCCATCTTCAAGTTTAAGTCGAATACTGCGAAGATTAGGCAAAGAACGCTTTTTTGTTTTGTTATTTGCGTGACTTACATTGTTTCCAACCATAGGACCCTTACCTGTGAAAAAACATTTTCTTGCCATAACAGACCTTTTTTATAAAATTAAATAAGCTATGCATTTTAGTAAAAATTACCCCAAAACTACCTTAAACTAATCAATAAGCACACTCATACCTACGCGTAAGCCCTCAATAGGAGTGGTAGGATATGCTTCAACTTCAAAGGTTTTCACATCATAACCTTTAGACGCACTTGTGGCTCTCCAAGTAGCAAAATCTCCCATAACAGAGACAAATTCTACTCTAAATTCTGCTCTTTTATCCAAAGCGGGGATAAATGCTTCAAAAGTCGCACCTTTAGTAAAATCTTTTAAACGATATTCGGGAAGATGAAAGACAATCCACGCATCATTCATATCAATCATCAATGCCACAGGGAATCCACTAGGTGCAAGCTCACCTTCGTGCAGTAAAACATTGCTTACCTCTCCATTTGTTGGTGCAATAGCTTGAGTATCTTTAGCATAGCTTTCAACTTCATTTACTTGTCCGGCTGCCGCATCTTCTTTGGCTTGTGCAGCTATTTTTGTCTCGGCACTTGCGCCATCAAGAGCAATTTTGTATTGTTGATAGGTTACATTTTCATTATGCTTGGCAGTAGTGTAGTTTGCATATGCTTCATCACGCCTTTGTTGGCTCACTACACCATCTTTATAAAGGGATTCTATGCGTTCATAAGTGCTTTTAGCAAGGTTCGCCATTGTTTTAGCACCTTGCCAAACATCTTTTGCTGATTGGATAGTCTCCACTCTTGCGCCTTGCTTCGTCTCTGTGCTTAGAGCTTTTGCTGCTTGATACCCAGCTTTTGCTTGTTCAAGCTTAGCTTGCAACTCTGGAGAATCAATACTATATACCAAATCACCCTTTTTAAGCATATCTCCTTTTTTAACAAAGATATTTTCCACTCGTCCTGCAACCTTAGAGCTAATAGCGTATTCACGTGCTTGCACTTGGGCGTAGATTCTATTTTCCTTTGGCTCATAAGCACGACTAAAGCTTACCACGAGCCACAATAAAAATGCCAAAGCTATAACGACTAATGCTACAAGCTTGATATTTATTTTCATATCTTCTCTCCCATTTTTTGCTTAATTAAAAAATCCATAGAATCTTTCCACCTCTCCGCTTAAAGCAAGAAGTCGCGCAAGTGAAATTGCATAGCTATATGCTACACTCTGGCGCTCAATAAGAACAAGTGAGAGAGCATTTTGCGCATCACTTACTTCTGTGCTTGTGCTCATACCTTGCAAAAATGCCTTCTGACGCAATTTTAGATTCTCTTTGGCAAGCTCAACCGAAGAATCAAGACTAAAATATTGTGATTTATATGAAAGGACTTCATTATAAGTTTTTTCACAGAGCGTTTTTAAATCTTTTCTAGCTTGCGAAGTAGCAAACTCTGCTTGAATAGAAGCTATTTTGCTTGCTTGATATTTCTGGATTCTCCCATTAGGCGAAAGAAGAGACCACCTTGCACCTATACCCACATACCAATTTGGCATAGCTTTATCAAGCAAGGAGCTATTATCATTGAGCATATAACTTCCAAAAGCTCCTATTTCTGGCAAAAATGAAGAAAATTCAATATGCGAAAGTTCGTGTGTAGATTTAACTTGATTATCCATTATATGCAAAGCTGGATAGACTTCAAGTGTTTTATTTACAAAATAATCCACATTTTGTAATATCGCATCTTGTTTAATATCAATGTTTGGTGTTAATTCAAAAGGTGCATTATATTCTCTATTCAACATTGCATTAAACGCCATAACAGCAATATTGAGATTATCGCTTGCTTTTTGCACTTCAATCGTTGATTTATCATAATTTACTTGGGCTTGGAGTGTTTCTAAACGTGCAATTTGCCCTTTTTCTTGCAGTTTTTGTGCATTTTTATAATGCGTGAGATGTCCCTCATTTGCATCTTGGAGTGTATCAAGAATCTGATGGGCTAATACCACACCATAATAAAGTTTTGCACAATCTTCAAAAAGGCTTAACTCTTTGAGTTTAAGGGTAAGAAGTGCATCATCAAAGGCAATGTCAGAAAGTTTATTAGCAAAATGCCGCTTACCACCTGTAAAAAGCGGATACATAATATTAAGTGCACCAAAGATAATATTTTGATCTTGTAGAGTGATAGGTCGTGCGAGCAAGGGGGCAATACCGCCAATGCCACCAAGATTCCCAAGTTCAGAAGCATTAAAAAGATGTGTATTCATCGGTGATTGCAAATGTATATAAAATGCATCAAGTGAGACTTGAGGGAGGTAAAGCATTTTGGTTGCATTCTTGAGCTTTTCTTGTTTATCAACTGCACTCTGCGTAGATTTTAATCCATCATTATTTTGTAAAACTTGCTTATAGGCACTCTCTAATTCCAAATACTCTGCTTGTAGAGTATTCAAAGCTACCCCCACAAACAAGAATATCCATTTTTTCATTATTTGCCTCTTTATCGAAATTGCGTTAGAATCTATATTAGCGCAAAAATACCAACGATAAAGGAATATCGTGAAAAAGCTTAAGGCAATGCTTGATGCTCACTATATGCTTAAAAATACTTCTCAAGAGATAAATGCGCAAAATCCAGACCCTTTACTTGTGGCAAAAAAATACCAACACACGCCTTATTTTGCAGAAATTGCTCTTATATGTGCGCTTCTCTCTTATGGAAATGCAAAAGCAATCGTGCAGATGCTCCAAAAACTTGACTTCTCACTTTTGCACTCTCGCACAAAAATACGCAATGCGACATTTCCTTATTATAGATTTCAAACAAGTGCAGATATTCAAAATATATTTGAATCTGTGGCTTGTATGCTTGAAAATGGTGGTTTGCTCACATATTTTCTTAAAGCCTATAAAAATCCTCCTGCACATTTTGCACTTTGGCATCAAAGTGCAAATAAAAACCACGCACGCATTCTTTATAGTATTTATCATTGCATTGATGCTCTTTATTCTTTTTTATGTAAAGACACTAAAAGTAAAGGGTTACATTTTGCATTTGGCACATCTTATAGTGTCCATATAAATACTTATGGTGCATTTCCCACTGGTGCTTGTGCATTAAAACGTTGGAATATGCTCCTACGATGGCTTGTGCGCAAAGATGAGATTGATATTGGTTGTTGGCAAGAGCATATACCAACTTCACACTTAATATTGCCTCTTGATACTCATACTTTTAAACTTTGCCTTAAGCTTAAGATTCTAAAACGCAAAAGTTATGATTTACAAAGCGCACTGCAAGCCACTGATACCCTATGTATGCTAAACCCTAACGACCCTATATCATATGACTTTGCCCTCTATCGTATAGGACAAAGCAAACAAGATATATGTGAGGATTTATTTATCTAATATCCTATCACTAAAATCTTTGCAAAGAGCCGAGGAAAGTTTGCAAGAAATTTTAGGATTTTTTTCAAGGGTAGGCGGCTCAAGTGTAAAAGTAAGATATTCTATACCAATATGGGCAATAATCTTGCTTCCTTGCACACTAAAAGCACACTTTGAAGTATTGCTTTTCTCCAAATGCTTTAAAATACTTTGTGCTTGAGTATAATCTATCACATCTGCACGAATAAAAGCATCTGCATAATACATACTCAAAGCATTTTGCGTATGGGCAAGTTGAGATTTAAGGCGAGAGATACATTGTTTATGTGCAATATGCCCCATATATCGCACCCCTACACTCATAATAATGGCGATGATAATAATGACACATAATATTTCAAACGAGCTAAATGCTCCTCTGTTAGAAAATTGCATTTGAGGTGCTAAGCGGCACTTCTCGCCTCATCTTATGTCGCTCAAGTAATTTGGTGCATAAAGTAGAATCTGCTTTGGGTTGAATAAAAAAGATAATTTTACCATTTTCTTGCATAAGCGTTATGCAATCATTTTGTGTATCAAGCACACCATTTTTGGCAAGTCGCACACCATTATTCTGTGCTATCCAGCGCGAATGACTAAGGCCAGCAAGTTCAAGCATTTTTACTCCATCAAGAGTAGAGGGTTCAATATTTTGACTAAAAACTTCGCGCTGAATTGCATTAAGCGCTCCAATAATATCATTTTCCACTGCAATAAGTTGAGCATCAGAACGTGTGAGTGAAAGTCGTGGCAACGCAATGGCGGCAAGAATCCCAAGTATAATGATAACAAATACAAGCTCCATCATACTAAATGCTCCACGCTTTGTGCGTATATAGTGAGCATATCTCATACTTATTCCTTATTTTTTAAAATCTTCAAGCATAAAGGGTGGCAAAATAAAATCAATTACACCTTGTCCTTCAAGTCCATTGCTGCCAGAATGAAGTATAAACCTCATCAATACGCCCTTAGGGACAAGTGCACGAAATGAAGGACAAAGATAAGTTGCAAAACTCTTTAAATCAGGTTGATGTCCTACAATAAGCGCATTTTGTGCTTTTTGAAATGATTTTTTTTCTATAAGCTTCATATATCCCTCAAGTCCGCAATCAGGAAGAATCTCATCACACAGAATTATAGAATCCGAACGCACATATTTGCTTAAGGGTTTAAGCGTTTGCTGTGTGCGTTTAGCAGGTGAGCAAAAGATGACATCAAAGTGCAAATGTTGTGCAGCTAAATGCGCTATATGCTTACTTTGAGTTTTACCAAGCTTACTTAATGGACGAAAAATATCACTTTTATCTTTTTTATTGTTGAGTCGGTATTCTTCCCTACTTATTGTATCGGCGTGGCGCAAAAGAGTAATTGTTTTCATAAAATGCTCCTTTATTTGTGGGCTAAAATCATTTCACACATCATCATTACAAAATCAGCACTGCGTTTTGCCGAGCTTACCAAAAATTCATCAAAGCTTACATCGGCGTTTCCATCAGCACTATCACTAATGGAGCGTAAAATACAAAATGGCACAGCAAGCAAATCACATACTACAGCTACAGATGCTCCTTCCATTTCTACTGCATCAGCTCCAAAATGCTGGATAATCCACTGCTTTTTTTGAGAATCAGCTATAAAAGCATCACCTGATGCAATAGTGCCTTCTTTAAGTTTAATGCCTTGTTTCTTTGCAATCTCACGTGCAATGCTATTGAGTGTAGCATCAGATTCTATAAAAATTTTGCTCTCAGGAATAAAACCCAATGGGTGTCCAAATGCACTAATATCTACATCATATTGACAAAGTTTTTGCCCCAATATTAAATCACCCACTTTCAAATCTGCACTCAAACCGCCTGCTACACCACTAAAAATAATTTTCTCGCAACCAAAATGTAAAATCATTGTGCTTGATGTCAAAGCGGAATGAACTTTGCCAATTTTGCTATAAGCAACAAAAATTTTGTGTTCACCTCTTTGAATTTCATAATAAGTATTGCCGCCAACTTGTCTGCCTTTATAATCACCAAAGAGCTCAAGCAAAGGCGTAATCTCTTCAATCATTGCCCCTATAATACCAAGTGTCATAGATACTCCTTTATTTAAACTCCACTCTTAATGCTATCAATACATTCCTTCAAGCTTGCAAGATTCTCAATATTCCAAGTAGGTAGAGTGCTTAAGCGCTTATTTAATCCCCGCAATACACTGCCATTACCAAATTCAATAAAAGCATCAACCTCATCATTAAGCCTAAGAATAGATTGCTTATAAAGCACAGGGTGTGTAAGCTGTTTGCTTAGTAATGATTTTGCTTGTGCTTTTGTATTATAAGTTTCAAGTGTAGCATTTGAAAGAATAGGTGTGCTTAGATGCTCATTCAAGCTTTCATCTAAAAGCTGTGTGAAAGCTGGTAGAGCTGATTCTAACATAGGACAATGGCTAGCAACCGACATAGGAAGCAAAAGTGCCCGCTTTGCACCAAGTGCTTTAAGGGTAGATTCTGCTTCACTTAAGTCTTTTTTACACCCTGCAAGTACAACTTGTCCATTGCCATTATAGTTTGCACACCAAATGCTTTTACCATTTTTTTGTGCTTCTTGCGAAAAATCCTCAAGTTTTTTATCCTCCACGCCTACAATAACCATCATTCCTGCATCTTTGCCTTCACACGCCTGTGTCATAAGCTCTCCACGCTTATGTGTAAGTTTTATCCCTTGTGAAAAACTCATACCTTCAGATAATACTACTGCACTTACTTCACCAAGAGAGTGCCCCATAGCCACTTTTGGCATTAATGGACATTCGCTTTGAAAAACACTATGAGCAATAGCACTGACAAGAAAAATTGCTGGCTGAGTATATAATGTAAGGTTAAGTTTATCATTTTCTTCAAAAAGAAGATGTTTCATATCTAAACCCAAGCTATCAGATGCTTCCTCAAAAAGCTCTTTTGCCACAGCAAAGTTATCATAAAATTCCTTGCCCATACCTATTTTTTGGGAGCCTTGTCCGGGAAAAATAAATGCGTATTTCATCATAATCCTTTAAGCCTAAAATGAAAAGAGAGGATTCTAACATTACTTTGCTTTATTTGTCTTTTGGTATCTATGAAAATTTTATTTTCACTTTGCCTATCCTTTAAGTGGCGTTAAGTGTAGTTTTATCATTTTTCCCCTACAATAGCGTTCTTTTTTTATATGGACAGGTGGGTGAGTTGGCTGAAACCACATCCCTGCTAAGGATGCATAGCCGCAAGGTTATCGAGGGTTCGAATCCCTCCCTGTCCGCCACCTTTTTACAGAATCTAAAATTCATTAAGAATCAAAAATTTATAACGCAAACTCTCTACATCGTGTTTTAATCGCCTATTTTCATCAATAAGCATAGCATACTGGGTTTGAAGATTTGCAATCTCTTTGCTTAAATAATAAATATTGCTAGAGAGGTAGATTTTTGGCACGCTTATTATCAGCACAAAAAGCATAATATAACCAGCAACTTTAAGTTCATACCAACCCAAGCCTTGTGTATTTTTCTTTGAAAAACTATTTTCTTTTTTACCATCTTCGCTTTGAATGGCATTTGCAATCTCTTCTTTTTCCCATTCGCTCACACGCGATTTAGGAAGAATAATATCATCAAGACGCATAGTTTTATAATTTTCACTATTCATTTATACTCCTTTATCTTTAGAACTCTTTAATTCAAAAATTCTTAATTTTGCGCTACGAGAACGCTTATTTTGCGCTATCTCTTGTGGGGTTGGGATAATTGGCTTCTTAGTAAGAATCTGCCCTTTAGCGTGATTATTGCCACACTCGCACCTTAAACTTTCTTCTGCGCAAATGCACGATTTGCTCCATTGTTTAAAACATTGCTTAATGATTCTATCTTCTAGAGAATGAAAAGAGATGATTCCTACCCTACAAGATGCAATTTTGCCCTCATCAAAAGCAAGTTCTATGTTATGGAGCAATCGCTTAAGCTCGCCTAGTTCATCATTAACCTCAATGCGTAGTGCCTGAAAAGCTAGTGTCGCTGGATGTATACCTCCAACACGAGGAAAATGTTGCTCAATAAGTGTGCTTAATTCTAAGCAAGAGCTAAAAGGCTTTTTCTTGCGTTCGTATGCAATAATCTCTGCGAGTTTTTTACTCTGGCGCACTTCTCCATAGATTCTGAAAATCTCTTCTAAACGAATAGGCGAATAAGTATTAATCACTTTTGTAGCATTCAAGTCTGCTCGTGTATCCATACGCATATCAAGCGTGGAAGAGACAAAGCTAAAGCCACGTTGCGTTTCATCAAGCTGCATAGAGCTTACACCAATATCAGCAATAATGCCCCTTACACGAGGCAATACCACATTTGGCACAATGTCTAAAAATTGAGAAAAAGCATTATGACAAAAATGAATGTTTTGCAAATAAGGTTTTAATCGCTCTTTGGCAAGATTAAGTGCATATATATCTTTATCAAAAGCATAAACTTCAATATTTGGATAAGCCTGCAATGCCCCAATAGTATGCCCTCCAAAGCCCAAAGTGCAATCAATCAAGATAGAATCTTCTTTCAAACAATCCAAAGCCTGTATCATTTCATTTTTTAAAACTGAATAATGTTTCATTATACTCTATTAAGGCTTGAAATAATCAAATCGCAAATGGTTCTCAAGAATAATTTGATGTTCTTTATAATCTGAATTTTTTAAACTTATCACTATCACAAAATAAATTTGTTTGCTTTTCTCATCAAGTTCCATTTTAAGCGGCAACTCTACACGCGCAAAATAAGGCATTGTATTTGCCCATAAAATAAAATCTTCAATACTCTGTGTAGTAGGTGCATAACCGATAACTTGGTATCTTGTATCAAGAATATCTTGTTCGCGCGTGGTATTGAGCTTTTTTACTTCTACTTCTGTGAAATAATCTTGCAATAAAGCTTGTAATTTTGCTTCATCGCCTTGATTATGAAGGCTTAAGAGCATCTTATAATGTTGGATAGAGAGTGTTTTAAGTTGCGCTTCTATAGCTTGATAATCTTTATTGATTTGGTTAAAAGCAATTTTTGATTTTTTACTCTCAAGAGCTTGTTTTTTATATTCATTAATTTGAGGCAAAAGAATCTTGCTTACACAAAAAACACAAATGGCTGCAAATACCAAAAACCACACAAAGTTTTTAAGCGCAAATTCTAAACGAAAATCGCTATTCATCACTTTGCTCCTTTTTGTCATTTTTAAGAGGTTTAAGTGTAGGATTCGCCTTGCTCACAGCAACAAAATTAAACCACCCGCTTACAAGAGGATAAAATTCTACTCTTACCTGCGTAAAAATTGCACGCAAAGGAGCTTCTAAAAGAAATTTATAGACTTCCTTTGAAGGTGTTAAACCTTTCATTATAAGAGAATTATAATTTAACTCTATACTTTTAGCTGTGATTTGGTCTGGAATGAGTTTAAGAAGATTTGATAACCCATCTTTAAGCATTTTATTTTGTGTTTGTATATTCTCACCCATTGTTATTTCATAATCTAGTCGCTCTATATAGTCCTTAATTACAATAGTTTTAAGCTTGATGTTTTGAATATTTTCCTCAATATGAGTTTGTTCATTGATTTTAGCAATAATTTGCTTTTCCAATACCTTTGCAAAACCACAAATACATACCACAGCCAATATACTATATACAAACCAAATTTTTGTATAACGTTTAAAAATACTCTTAGGTTTAGGGCGTATGAAACTATAAGCCATATTTTAACCCCTATTATCTTTAAGCTCGGCTTTAGCAAGATCAATAAGAGCATCGGGAATATGAATTGAGCGCACTTCCACTTCAATCATAAGCGTATTACGGATATGGGCAACTGCTTGTTCTGTCATACCATAAGTATCCAAAAGCACGATAGTTTCTATAAATTGTGTGCTATTATAGATAGGATTGCTATAAAACTCATTAATAGAATTTTTGAGAATCTCTGTTGCATTTGAAGCTCGCGCTAAATCCCTTAATCCTTCCAAACGAGACATTTCAGCCTCTTGTTGTTTTTGAGAATCTATCTCTTGGGGCGTAAATTCCTTGCGAATAAGCTCTTCATCTAAATCTTCTAGTTCACCTATTTCTTTTAGCTCATCAATAGAACCAAGTATAGAATCCAAATCACTCATTTCTTTTGCTGAATGTATCTCAAGCATAGAAGCACCTTTATCTTCATTGTTCTCCAACTCACCACCAACCATAAAAAACCCGCCAAAATACACACCTTTTTTATCTGCTACAAAAAGTGTAATGCTTGCTCGCTCTTGTAATACATACAAGCGCACTTTTTCGGTAAGTCGCCCCTTAATACTCTCATATACAAGCACAAATGGAGAAAAAAGATAATCCAATCCCAAAGCACGAATAAACTTTACGCGATTTTCATCAACAGCCAGCTGTTGGATATAAAAAAGCCAATGATTAGGCATTTCAATAATATGTGAAGTCTTGGCATTAACGCCAAATTTAATCAACTCACCCTTTTTAGAACAATTTGCCAAACCCTGATTATAAGTCTTACTCATTGCGCTCAAATAGGTAAAAGGATATTTTCGTTTATAATCAGCAATCAACTTTGCTGCCTCCATAGGCAGTTCTTTATTTACAATTTTAAATTCCTTACTTACACTGCTTTTAACGTGTCCATTCTTAAGCACAACAATTTTGAGCGAACAAACTTTGGCGTCGAGATTCACGCCGATTAAAACCGTAGAAAAAAAAGGACGAAGCAAAAACTTTAACAACTTACACACCCTCACATATTTACAATTTTTATCAATTTTAGCAAAACTTTGGTGAAGTTTGAATCAATTATAAGCATTTAGAGTTCCTTTTCTAAATGTAAGCGCACTAAATTTTTTGCATCTTGTAAATTCATATTTTTATCAATGACAAAACCATCAAGCATATGATAATCAACCCGCGAAAATGGTTTAGGAATACGAAATTTATCCCAAGTTTTTAACTCCCAATAACGACTATACACTACGCGTATAGGGACAATATACCGCTCAGTTTTTTGACTCATCACCACTATGCCATCAGATATGGAATGATAAGGTCCTTTTGGTCCATCAGGAGACATTCCTATGTCGCACCCTCCTTTAAGCAACTTCAAGGCTTCCATTAATACACGCAAACCACCTTTTGAAGACGAACCGCGTAAAGTTTTTAAACCAAAAAGTGCAATAACACGCACCATAAGTTCAGCATCAAAATGATGAGATTGCACGATATAAAAACCCTTATCACGCTCTTTACTTACAACCTTTTGGAATCTCTTATATAAAAAAGGCAACATAAGAAGTTCTCCGTGCCAAAATGCACCAATAAAATTGTGCTCTTTTGCGTGCTCATTGATGTGAAATCTATGTCGTGTAAGAGCATATAAAATACGCAATGCAGCATACATAATGGGTGGAGCGATTTTAATAAGTATCTGACGTTTTCTCTCACGACTTAGCATAAGGCACCTTCTTGAATGTATATAGGATTTTGAAAATATTCCTTAGAAGCAAGTGCTTCGCTAAGACTTAGTTCATTTATAAATCTCCCCATAAGCCCACCACCTTCATTGTGTGTTATCTCTACTTTTACGATAGAACCAATCTCACATTTTTTATCTAAAATTTTAATCAGCTTATTGCTACTACTACGCCCCTCACTCCAACACTGCCCCTCACCATTGTAGTGATTTTCAATAAGCACATTATGAATGCGTCCAATTTCAAGTTGTGCTTTTTTGCTAAGAATCTCTTTATGAAGATTTTGCAATCGTGCTAAACGCTCTTTTGCCACTTCAGGAGACACAAGCATACTTTTGTCATATTCAAACGCACTTGTATGCGGACGAGGCGAATATACAAAACTATAAAGCGTATCAAACTCTACAAGAGAAAGTACTTCCATCGTGTCTTCAAAGTCTTGCTCGGATTCGGTAGGAAATCCCACAATAATATCTGTGCCAATGCCAACATTAGGGACAAGGGACTTAAGTTTAGCAATTCTGTTAAGATACCATTGCTTATCATAACCTCTTCTCATCATTTTGAGAATCTGGCTTGAACCACTTTGTAATGGAATATGTATGCCTTTGGCAATTACAGGATTACTTGCAAATTCCTCTAAAAATTCATCGTCCATATGCAATGGGTGTGGAGAAGTAAAACGGATTCTGTATAAACCATCAATCTCGCTCAAAGCGCGTAAAAGCTGCGTAAAATTTGTTTTTGGGTGAGAGTGTGAAAATCTCACGCCATAATTATTAACATTTTGCCCTAATAAAAGTAATTCTTTCGCACCACTTGCCACACATTTTTTTGCTTCAGATATAAGCAAATCTTTAGGAACTGAAATCTCTTTACCACGCGTAAAGGGCACAATGCAATAACTACATTTTTTATCACAACCTATGGAGATGTTAAGATGCGCTTTGATACCCATACCTTGTGAAGAGGCAAACACATAAGTGCTATCATCATAATCAATATCTACCTCAACGGCTTTGGGACGCTCAAGCACTTGCGTTATTTTTGATACATTTCTTGCACCTAATACAAAATCTACACTTGGAGCTTTTTTGATAATTTCCTCACCCAAATGACTGGCTGTGCAACCACAAACACCGATTTTTGCCCCTGCTTTTTTTTCTTTGGCAAATGCTCCAATTTCAGAAAAAAGCTTTTTTTCTGGTTTTTCGCGCACAGAGCAAGTATTAATAAGAATCAAATCTGCTTGTTTAATATCATTTGTAAGAGTATAATGTTTTTTATCGCGTAATTCGGCAATCATATGCGCAGAATCGCGCTCATTCATTGCACAACCCAATGTTTGTATAAAAAGTTTCATTGTCTCAAGTGTATAGATTCTATGATTTTAGATAATATGAAGTTCATAGATATAACTTGCTTCATCAAGACCATAGCGCACTTCATTGAGATATGTATTATAGCCTGCTTTTTGGAAAGAAGCACATACTTTTTGCATTTCCTTATGCGAATTTTCTTTATCAAAATAGAAAATATGTTCTCCTTGTGCGCATTTTTTGAGCATATCTTCATAACTTATTTTTGCTACATTGACTTTATTTTTAGCATTCGCTTGAGAGAGCGTGCTTTTAGCAAGTTTAAGTTCCATAATCTCTCCTTAATTTAAAGTATAGAATCTCGCATTATAGCCAAAAAAGGCATATTTGTGAAACTTTAAGCAAAATTTTATTATAATCTATAATTCTTCATTAAGCCATATAGCCTACAAATCCGCAAGCTATGAAGGCATAGTCCCACAATATAGACCTAAGGAGATGGATTTTATGGAAAAGATTTTAGATATTATTGATTTAATTGCTTATGATAAAGGCTTAGAATCGCAAGCTGTGTTAGAAATTGTCAAAGAAGGCTTAATTAAAATTGCTCAAGAAGAGATTAATCCACATTATGATTATTTTGTTGAGCAAGATGCTAAAGAGCGCACACTCAAGCTTTTTTATCGTATGAAAGTATGTGCAGATGAGCAAGATTTAAGCGAGGAGAATCTAGGGACATTCCTCCCTCTTTCTCAAGCAAAAGGACTTGGTGATGTAAGCATAGGTGATGAAGTAGATTGCGAATTGCAATTAGATGCTATGAGTAGAGGGGCTATTAATAAGCTTTTTTTAAATCTTGAATACAATTTGCAACGTTCCATTGAAAATCAAATCTTGCAAAACTTCCGCGCAATGGTGGGTAAAATCGTTAATGGGCAAGTTGTGGGCATAGATGATAGCGGCAATACCTTTATAGAAATTGAAAGTATCCGCGCAATATTGCCACAAAAAAATCGCATTAAGGGCGAAAATTTCAAAGTTGGTGATTGTGTGCGAGCAATTTTAAAATTTGTAGGCATTAATCGTAATGGATTGCAAGTGGAACTTTCCCGCACAACGCCGAAATTTTTAGAAGAACTCCTCGCAATGGAAGTGCCAGAGATAAAAGATAATGAAGTGATTATCCACAAAAGTGCGAGAATACCCGGTGATAGGGCAAAAGTTGCTGTATATTCAAATAGTGCACGTATTGACCCCATTGGGTGCTGCGTAGGCGTTAAAGGTGTAAGAATCAATGCTGTAAGCAAAGAATTAGCAAATGAAAATATTGACTGCGTGGAGTATCATAGCACACTTGAAATTTTTGTCGCTAAGGCTTTGACCCCCGCACAAGTAGTCAGTGTTAAGATTGAAGAGGCACAAGAGGGAGAGCGAAAAAAAGCAATCGTGCAAATAAAAAGTGAGCAAAAAAGTAAAGCTATTGGTAAAAATGGTGTAAATATACGTCTTGCAAGTATGTTATGTGAATGCGATATTGAACTCCAAGAAATTACAGAATCTAAGCCACTTGAAAATGAAAATACCCCAGCTGAAAAAACAGGTATAGACGCGCTTAGCTCCCTCTTTAAGTCTTAATTTAGATGTTGCGCGATACACTCTTGTATTTTTGTCTCCTCTTTTGCCTGTTGCTCACATAAAAGCTTAAGCACTTCACGATAATAATTTCCAGAAAATATTTCTACCTGCAATGGTATTAATCCTTCATTATTGCGCACTGAAGAATCCCCTCCGAGTGCCAAAAGTTGAGCGATGAGATAAGGGTTGCCTTTTTGTGTCAATATATGCAAGGGCGTATCACCATTTTTATTTTTCGCATTCACATCTGCACCAAAATCTTTAAGAATATGAAATACACTTATATTGTCTGCGTAGGTTGCATTATATGCAATATGGTGCATTAGCGTATTACCATTTTCATCTTTAGCATTTAAATCAATATCTTCCCCCTTATCCTTTAAGATGAGAGGCAATAATTCATAGGATACTCTTTCAAATCCTTTATCAGCAGTATTATCTAGTGCAATTTTTCGCACAAGTGTATAAAACTGCTCTGAAGTAATATCCTCTCGGATTGGTTTGTATAAACGCATAAAGATTCTTTGATTTTGTGCCTTATTTGGAAAACTCTTTAAAAAGTAACTCAAAAATTCTTGCACATCTTCAAATGCTACCTTTGCCCCTTTATCAAGGAGATATTGCAAACTCAATTCATTAGAAAATGTCATTCTTAAAGAACTTTGCTCTTGGCGAACATCCTCATAAAAATAACTTCTCATGCCCTCATCATCCATTGGCTCAAATCTTTCCCATGTATAATAAACAAGTGGCTTATTTGCCTCTGTTTGATTTGTAATAAGCACTGACAAAGCATTATAACAACCATAGTTTAAGCTTAGATATGTCATAAAATCCCACGCATTATTAAAATATGATATACCCATATTATTAAAATCATCAAGTTCTCCTAGAGTGTCTGGGTAAAATCTATCATAAGGAAATATAGCGAGAGAAAGCACTCTGAGAGCAAGGAGTTCTCTCACACAAAGGCGAGCCTTATTAGAAGGGAGATTCTGACAACTTTGTAAAGTTTTAAGCCAATCGCGTTGCATTGATAAAAGCATATTTTTAAGCTCTTTTTGCCCTATTGCTTGGAGTTGTGAATTACTTTCAACAAGTGTGGGGATATAATCTTTGACATATTTATAACGTTGTGCCATAAGTGCATCAAGCATAGCAAGCTCTTTGTCTTTGCAAATCATTTGTTCTATGGCATTGTGAGCTTTTGTGCAATCAAAACTTGGTGCTTTTATCGGCTCTATATCATCTTTAAGCGTTAAGTCATCATTGAGTGCATTATCAAAGCACACTTCATCACAATTTGCAAAAACTGCCAACGGGTGCTTTCTAAGCTCATCTTTTGCATTTACCCCCAAAGGCAAAATCCACAAAAAGACAAAAATATACCAAACCCTCATTAATCTATCTCCTCCATAAAATATAGCAAGATTATAAACTATGAAATTTAATGTTAAAATAAAGAATCTTTCCCATTTTAAGTGTTTCTAATGGAGTTTATTTTATAATTTCACTTACTTTTAATAAAATGAATATTACATTCAAAGGGCATACTTATGAGCTTTACACATCTTCATCTTCATACCGAATACTCCTTACTTGATGGCGCAAATAAAATTAAATTCCTAGCTAAACGCATTCGTGAATTAGGTATGGAATCTGTTGCGATTACTGACCACGGCAATATGTTTGGTGCGCTTGATTTTTATGTAAGTATGAAAGAAGAGGGGCTTAATCCCATTATCGGTATGGAAGCCTATCTGCATAATGGCGATACACTCGGTGATAAAACAATCAAGCAGCGATTCCATCTCTGCCTCTTTGCCAAAAATGAAATAGGTTATAAGAATCTAATGTATCTCTCCTCACAATCTTTTATTGAGGGATTTTATTACTATCCTCGTATTAACAAAGCTTTACTAAGAGAGAGGAGCGAAGGGCTTGTTTGCTCTTCAGCCTGCCTACAAGGCGAGATAAATTGGCAACTTAATACCAGCAATCAACGCAATGTGCGATTTGGAGCAAAAGGTTATGAAGTAGCCAAAGAAGTAGCATTAGAATACAAAGATATTTTTGGTGAAGATTTTTACCTTGAGCTTATGCGACACGGCATTAACGACCAACTTTTCATTGATGAGCAGATTCTAAAGCTTGGCAGAGAGCTTGATATTAAAGTGATTGCGACAAATGATACGCATTATTCTTTGCAAGAAGATGCAAGTGCGCAAGAAGTAGCAATGTGTGTGGCAATGGGTAAAACATTTAACGACAAAGATAGACTAAAACATTCAGTTAAAGAATTTTATGTTAAATCCCCGCAGGAGATGCAAAAGCTCTTTTGTGATGTGCCTGAAGTGCTAGAAAATACGCAAGAAATTGCGCAAAAATGCCAACTTCATTTAGATTTGAAAAATATTGAGATTAAAAACAAACATACAGGTGAGATACTATTAAAAAATACTCCAGCAACCCCTCCTACTTTTAAACATACCACAAATTATGCGCTTAAAGAAAATTTGCCACAGATTCTTAATTGCTCTTTAGAATCTATTGATGATGCAGTGTATTTCGCCTTTAAATGTCGTCAAGGGCTAGAGGAGCGACTTAAACATATCCCCACAGAATCTCACCCTATATATAAAAAACGTCTAGAACACGAGATAGAAGTGATTAGTTCAATGAAATTTCCCGGCTATATGCTCATTGTGTGGGATTTTGTCAATTTTGCAAAACAAAATAATATCCCCGTGGGACCCGGACGTGGTTCAGCAGCAGGCAGTCTCGTAGCGTATTCACTTAAGATTACAAATATTGACCCGCTTAAATATGATTTACTTTTTGAACGATTTTTGAATCCCGAGCGGGTAAGTATGCCCGATATTGATATGGATTTTTGCCAACGCAGACGCGGCGAGATGATAGAATATGTAGCAAATACTTATGGCAAGTTTAATGTCGCACAAGTTATTACCTTTGGTTCGCTCCTTGCAAAAGGTGTGATACGAGATGTCGCACGTGTGCTTAATATGCCCTATAATGATGCTGATGCTTTTGCAAAACTTATCCCAGCAGAGCTTGGTATCACCCTTACAAAACACATAGGTAAAGATGGTAAAGAAAAAGATGGTGCGTGGGAAAAAGAGTCGAGGATTAAAGAACTTGTAGAGAAAAGTCCTTTAGCAAAACAAGTATGGGATTATGCCTTGTTGCTTGAAGGATTAAAACGCAATGCCGGCACACACGCTGCAGCTATTGTAATAGATTCCCAAGAAGAACTATGGCACAAAGTCCCTCTTTATACAAATGATAAAATGAATGGTGTCGCTACGCAGTATTCTATGAATTGGCTTGAGCCTGTGGATTTAATTAAATTTGACTTTTTAGGACTTAAAACGCTCACTGTAATTGATGATGCAATTAATCTTATTAAAAAGCGATACGAAAAAGAAATTGACTTTAGCACAATGGAAATGGACGATTACAAAGTCTATGAAACAATCCAAAGCGGAAATACGCTCGGACTATTCCAAATAGAATCTGAAGGTATGCAAGCAATAGCAAAAAGGCTCAAACCAAGCAATTTTGAAGATGTGGTGGCAATGATTTCCCTCTATCGTCCAGGACCTATGGATCTTATTGATGATTTTGTTGCGCGTAAGCACGGATTGGTAAAAATTGAGTATCTCATAGACGCCCTAGAGCCTATTTTAAAACCTACCTATGGTGTTATTGTCTATCAAGAGCAAGTTATGCAAATTGTGCAAACCATTGGTGGATTTTCTCTTGGCGGTGCAGATTTAGTCCGCCGTGCTATGGGGAAAAAGAAGCTTGATGAAATGTTAAGACTAAAAAAAGAATTTGCTGATGGAGCACAAAAGCAAGGCTATAATCGTGCTAAAGCGGAGGATTTATGGGAGATTATCGTAAAATTTGCTGGCTATGGATTCAATAAATCTCACGCCGCAGCCTATGGAATGATCACCTATCAAACTGCATATTTAAAAACTTATTATGAACACGAATTTATGGCAGCTATGCTCACAAGTGAGACAAATAAAATAGAATCTATAGCAAAATACATTGATGAGGTAAAATCTCTTGGTATTGAGATTGTCCCTCCACACGTGAATATTTCTGAAAACAATTTTGGTGTGGGTGAATTTGATGGAGTGAAAAAAATCATTTTTGGACTAAGCGCTATTAAAGGACTAGGCGATGCACCTATTGAAAATATCATAGAAGAGCGTGAAAAAAATGGTGCATACAAGAGTTTGGAAGATTTCGTCGCAAGGGTAGATTTCTCTAAACTTACAAAACGCTCTTTAGAGCCATTGATTAAATCTGGAGGATTAGATAATCTAGGCTACTCGCGTAAAAGTATGCTTGAATATATAGATATACTCTGTGATAAAGGGCGAGAAAAAAGTAAAGCACAAGAAATGATACATAATTCACTCTTTGGTGAAGATGAGGTAGAGATTAATATATACTTACCTATCACTCATAAAGGTGAATATGATATACGCACTTTGCTTGATTATGAGTATGAATGTATGGGAATCTATATATCAGGACATCCTCTTGATGACTTTAAAGACAAACTCAAAAATATCAAAGGTATAATCAAAAGTCTTGAATTAGAGAATCTAGAATTTAATTCTGTATGTATGCTTGTAGGCAAGGTTCTTTCAATCAAGCGAAGAATCAGCAAAAAAAGCAACAAACCTTTTGGGAGTATTGATTTTCTAGATTATGGTGGAAAAATTGAAATAATGGTGTTTGAAAAGCACCTTGAAGCACTTGAAGGATTCAATCTTGATGAGCCTTTGGCACTTAAATGCAAAATAGAAGAGAGAGAAGAAAGATTTAATGTGCGTATTTTAAAGATTCTTAATCTTGAAGAAGCTGCTAAAGAAAAAATAGAGCCCATAATAAAAAATATTGCACAAGAAGATGAAGATACAAAGATTATCCCACTTGATATGAAGCCTAGTGAGATTGATGTTTGCACACCCTTATGCGTGGTTATTGATGCGAGCTGCGTTGAAAATGGCATTTTAGATAAACTTAAGGCTTACTCAAAAGAGCTTAAGGGTGAACGTGAGTTACGAGTGCGTATTAAAAATGATACATTGGGCTATACTTTTATTAGTCACCTCAAAGTTCATTCGCAAATTAAAGAAGCATTTAAAGAATTAGAGTGGCAGGAATAAAAGTATTTGAGATAATAAGCTACAATATGATATTTTTTAATAAAGGAGTTTTTGTGAATCTTAAATATTTTTTCTTATCAGGTATGCTAGGAGCATTGGTAATAGGTTGTGGAAATGCACAAGATATACAAAGAGATATTATGGCTAAATGGACACTCAATACATTAAGTGATGGACATAAAGAGATTAATGTAGGGCTAAGTGAGCATAACGCATTTATCCACTTTGAATCTGATAAAGGCTTTTATGGTAATGCTGGATGCAACAATTTTTTTGGCAATTACCAAATTCAAGCAAATACCCTTATAGTTGGTGGTGCAGGTATGACACGTATGATGTGCGCACCAGAGAGTATGGAAGTTGAAGATGCGCTTATGCGGATTCTTAGTGATGGCAATACCTCTGCTTATATTTCAGGCAATAATCTTATTTTGCAAAAAGGAAATATCAAGGCGGTATTCAGTAGATAGGTTTATTTTATTTTCTCTAAGCTATAATGAAACAAAGCAAAAGGAGGAAATATGCAATCTAACACGTTAACGCCTGATTTTACAGGATTTATTACTGAAGCACAATCACATTTCAAACATAGAATCTACACAGATTATTTGCGGAGATTTGCCTATGGCACAGACGCTTCTTGTTACCGTTATGTCCCACGAGTGATAGTTTGGGCATTTGATGAAAGTGAGATTGTAAAACTTTTTGCTTTGAGCAGAAAATACAATACTCCGCTTACATTTCGCGCAGCGGGAACAAGTTTGAGTGGGCAAGCGTGTAGTGATAGTGTGCTTGTACTTGCAAATGCGAGATGGCAAAATATATCCATACAAGATAATGCTTCAAGTATTGTATGTGATTGTGGCGTAATAGGAAGCGAAGCAAATGAAGCATTAAAGCCATTTGGCAAAAAAATAGGACCAGATCCAGCGACTATTAATAATGCTATGATTGGCGGTATCTTTTCAAATAACTCAAGCGGTATGTGCTGTGGCGTCAAACAAAATAGCTATAATACGATTAAATCTGTGCGGGTAATCCTTCACGATGGCTTTGTGCTAGATACAAGTGCAAGAGCAAATGAAAATGAAAATATACAATCATTTTTAACTCATCATAAAGACAAAGCTAGTGCGCTTTTAGCATTACGTGATGAGATTTTAAAATCTGATGAACTCCCTAAACTTATCCGCCGCAAATTTGCTATCAAAAATACAACAGGTTATAGCATCAACACTTTGCTTGATTTTAGTGATATAAAAGATATTTTAAATCATATTTTTATTGGTGCAGAAGGAACACTAGGCTTTGTTTCTCAAGTAGAATATGAGTGTGTAGATGATTATACTTTTAAAGCGTGTGCTTTACTTTTTTATGAAAATCTCAAACTTGCAGCAAAGGCGGTGCGCATTCTTGCAGAAAATGAAGATATTGTCTCTGCTGCAGAACTAATGGATTATGCATGTTTAAAATCAGCACAACATTTAGGTGATATAGACAAGCGAATCTTAAATGTAAAACAAGGACAATGTGCGCTCCTTGTGCAATTAGAAGATTCTACCCTCAAAGATTTAGAATCTAAAATAAACACGATTTCACAAGCCCTCAAAGTAGCACCTAGTTTGTTTGGCGAAAACTTTAGCACAGATGAAAAACAAATGGCATCGTGGTGGAAGATTCGCAAAGGACTTTTACCACTCTCTGCGTCTTTGCGTCCTAGTGGAAGTATTGTTATTACAGAAGATATTTGTTTTGAAATTGAATCTTTCGCACAAGGCATTGAAGAAATTACACGACTCTTTGCCGAATTTAATTTTGAGGGTATCATTTTTGGACACGCTCTTTCGGGCAATGTGCATTTTATCATCACGCCAAATTTGAATGATAAAGATGAAAGTGCTCGTTTTGGTGCATTTATGGAAGCTATGGTGGATTCTGTCCTTTCACTTGGAGGAAGTACAAAGGCAGAGCACGGCACAGGACGTATGATTGCACCATTTGTAGAGAGAGAATGGGGCAAAAGCGCCTATGCTATCAATCAAAAAATCAAATCAATCTTTGACCCACATAATCTCATTAATCCCGATGTAATCATCACAAATGATGCCCGTATTCACTTAAAAAATCTCAAACACTCAAGTGAGGTGGAGGATTTTATCAATCAATGTATGGAATGTGGATTTTGTGAAAAAGTATGTCCAAGCAAAGAGCTTACATTCACTCCTAGACAACGTATTGCCGTGCGTAAAGAAATAAAAAGGCTTGAAAATCTACAATCCAAAAGCTTAGAAGAGGAGAAATGGCTTAAAGAACTTAAAGAGGGCTATGTTTATTTTGGCATAGATACTTGTGCTATTTGCTCTATGTGCGCAACACTTTGCCCACTAGAAATTGATAGCGCAAAAATTGCTCTCACGCTTAAACCAACTCTCACTTCTAATATTGCACAATTTATTGCTTCAAACTTGGGCAAACATTTTGGTAGCACCCTCGCACTTGCTAAAGGAGGGTTGAAGTTTGTGAATATGAGTTCTCATTTTTTTGGTGCAAATACAATAAGTAAATGGAGCAAAACCACAAAAAATCTCTTAAGAACACCTTATATTCCTACAAGTATGCCACGCGCTAATGAAAAAGTCTATTTTGGAGATTCTATATCAAAAATAGAAAGTGATAAAAAAGTAATATATTTTAGCACCTGCATAAATCGTGTTCTTGCTCCCTCGATTAAAGCATTAGATAAACGTCCTTTGCAAGAAGTCTTTGAATCTTTATGTAAAAAAGCGGGCATAAACATCATTTATCCACATAATATTACAAATCTCTGCTGTGGTAAGGCATTTAAAGATTATCCAAAAACTTCAGAACAAAAGGCACAAGAGCTTTATGAGGCTTTGAAGACGATGAAAGGAAGTGAAGAGACAATAGATATTGTATGCGACCATAGTGCGTGCAGTTATGAGCTTATACAAACAATCAAACATAAGCAAGATTTACAAAATATAAGCGGCATCAAAGTTTTTGATATGCCGGAATACATTGCAAAAGTGGTTTTAGAAAGATTGCGTATTACACCTTTAAATGAGGATATTGCACTCTATGCGATGTGTGCCACTAAAAAAGGTGGGTGGGATAATACACTTGATATTATTGCAAAAGCTTGCACGAATGGAAATATCATTAAACACACCAAAACTCAATGCTGTGGTTTCGCTGGAAATAAAGGCTTTATATGTCCAGAACTTAATGAAAGCGCATTGAGAGAGTTAAGCGAATTTTATGTCCAAAAAAAGCAAGTGGATAAACACTTAAGACGAGGATTTGCGAGCTCTAGCACTTGTGAAATTGGTTTAAATGATAAAACAAATATTATATGGCAGAATTTACTTTATCTTGTTGATGAAGTCAGTGAATCTCTATAAACAATCAAGTTTTATTTTGGTTTGCATAAAGCAAATACAGCCATAATAAAAAGGAGTAATGCTACAACCAAAAAAAGATGAACGATTCCATATCTATGCACAATAGGCTGGGAAAATAATGGCGAGACAAACTGCCCAAAACACGCGGTAGCACTTAAGATTCCAATTGCTTTTGCTATGTGTCCTTTAGGCACTTTACTAAGCAATAAAGATGAATTATTCACAATCATTGCGCCTCCACCAGTGCCCACAAGAAGTAATCCCAATACAACCGCATAAATATTGTGCAATATGAAAATAAGGGCAAATCCGCTCCCCATAAACAAAAATCCAACAACATAAATATCTTTTACGGATAAAAATTGCCGAATTCTTGGATAAAAAAGAGATGATACACCATACGCAAAAGCTGAAGCTGAGATACAAAAGCCAACTATGATTTCACTTTTACCTAAATTTTCTACAATAAAATGTGGAATCTGCGTAGGTGAAGTATAATAGGCAACCATAATAATAAAACCAAAAAAATAACAGGGCAAAATTGATGTGATATGGAAATCTTTATGCGTTTCTTCTAAGATTCTCTTAATCTTACTTGTGCGAGGTTCAAAAAGTGTGCTCGCAACGAATATACTCAAAAAGATACCAAGCCCATATACGAAAAAAGGATAATGCCAATCAAAATGTGCCAAAATACCGCCAATACACATAAAAATTGCACTGCTACACGCTGTTGCAAAACCTTGTATACCCAAAGCCTTTGAACGCTCTTCCCCCACATAATAATCTGCCACTAATGTGCTTGCAGTTGTCATAACAAATGCTGTTGCAATACCAAAAAGTGCACGAGAAAAAAGAATCCAATAGATATTTTCCCATACAGCCCCAAGCATACCACTTATACTCCATAGAATCATAGAACTAATAAGGAACTTTAAACGTCCAAACTTATCAATAAGAATTCCACCTAATGGTGAAAATAACATAATAAAAAGTGCAGGAAGTGTCAAAATAAGCTTTGAAAGCGTTTGTATATGTGGAATATCTGCAAAATGCTTCTCAATAGCAGGTATCGAAGTGGCAATAATCATACTTCCAAACACGGTCATAGAGGTGCTAGAAAAGAGTGCAAACATAAAGCGTGGACGATGAGTTAAAATATAGATTTTTTCTTCAAAACGATTTTTAGGTATTTCTTGCATAATCTCTCCACAAATAACATTTTATTTACTAATATCTATAACTTTTTGAATAAACATATTTTAGCCAAATAAAGAAAATTATTAAGGCACAAGAAGCACATAGCGCTTGGTAATACGCAAAGTATTACTACTAGATGGATGTAAGATGCTACCGTGTATATCAAGCAAAAGCGTGTGAGAATCCAAACTTGTAAGTGCTGTGCGAAAATGATAATCTTGAGGAAAAGAAAATTCTTGTGTGCGACAAGTGGGTATATCTTTCTCTTTGAGGCAGAGGATAACCATATCTTTGAGGCTTCGTGCATAGAGATAAAGTTGAGTTTTGGCGTGAATATGAGCGTGAGTGTGTGAACGATGGTAAGATTGACGAAGATAAAATGTGCAAACAATCCCTACGGAGACGATGATTAATATAGCATATATCATATAGAATCCTTTACGTTTATAAGCAATCTTGGATACCTTTTGTGATGATTGTTTAGACTTTTTCACAACATATTCTCTACAATTTCATCAAGCCACACACCCCCGCTTTCACAATGCTCTTTTAATGATGTCGCAACACAAAGATGTAATTCAATAAAAATGCCTTGAGAAAAAGATAGTGGTTTAATACTAAAAGAAAGCACATCAAAAGCAAGAGGTGCTTTATCAAGCCACAATATATTATCTCGCAGTTCAATAGAGTGCGATTGTATTGGCAAGGCAAGATAAGGGGTATGCTGTGGTGCTTTATCAAGCACAAGAGTTTGTGTGTGAATGCGTGTAATAGTATAGGGAGTGAATATTTCTTTAGGCTGTGTAACAAGATAGAGTTGCTGCTGGAGCTGCCATCCTCTCAAGGTTGTAAAGTATAAAGAAGTATCGTGATGAGATTGTATATTTATAGACACTAGAGGCAGGAGCGTATCTCCTTGCATAGGTGATGGAGCATTTTTGTATCCACCCCCAAGAAGAGATTGCTCATCAATGGCTGCAAACATAAGAGATGAACTTGCTACGCTAAGTGGCACTCCGCCATCTCCAATGAGAGATTCTATAATCGCATATTGTAGTAGATTCTCAATTTTTGCGAGGATTATATGCGCATTTGGGTCATTCAAACTACGAGTATAGGTGAGATTTTTGCTCATATGCAATAGCATAGAACTGCATATTATACCAATCACGCCCAAAATAACAATGCTCACTACTACCTCAAAAAGCGAAAAAGCCCGTTGTGTAGAACGAAAATAATGCAATATTTTGTGCATCAGTGAATAGCTTTGGGCATATAAAATCTTAAAAATTCAAAATTATCAGGAATGCTATAACTATGTTCTAAAAGTTCATAGGTAAGCAGTGGTGTAGAATGCGTATTCAAAGTCACTGATGTTGTCTTAGGTGAAAGAAAAAGCTGCTTGTAAGCAGAATATGTAGAAACTTTGGGAGTTGGTGCAAGCGTATATAAAAACCCAAATGCAAGGATTAGAGCAGTTGCACAAATACAAATACCCATAACTGCATCAAGCAACATAAAAGCTTGATGTGAATTGTAGAGTTGCTTACTCATTTTATTGCTTTAGTGTTGTGTGTCTTTAATAAAGACTTGACATTCAAAATATGCTTTTTGTGTTGGTGTAACATATTTTTCTATTCTACTATAAGATATTTCAAGCACAAATTTCCACCGCCCCAAAGGAAGATTGTTAAGAATCTCACTTTCCCAAAGCGCATCATTATGAGTTCTATCAAGATTTAAAGGTCTTAGCTCGCCTAAATCTTGAATCTTATTTGCTTCGTGCATAGAATCTAAAAAAAGTTGTATTTTATCAATTTTATAATCATCTGGAAGAATCTTGCGCTGAAGGTCTATATGTAGCTTTACCTCATTGGGAGAGATAATGCTTGTTGGTATCTTGGCTTTTATATCAGGACGATTAGCTGGGGTATAATATGGAAAAACAAAGCTGTTATTAGCACATATTCCTTTTTCATCACTTAGCCAAATCTTATAATCATAAATGTTGTGAAAGAGGGTTTGTTCTTTAATTATTTCATTAATATTCTCATCTACAATACGCTTTTTTGCAAAATAGGTATTTTCATCTTGGATAGGGTTTTTCATTGCAATAGTAATAGATACACTTACCATAAATACACCAAAAAGCAGCACACCTATAATAGCGTGGGGCCAATAATTCTTTTCTTTCATTTTTACTCCTTAATGACTATTTCTTGCGTGTGAGATAAATAATGCCAATGATGCCAAACATAATGAGGAGCATAGCATACATACTAAATCGCACAAACTCTCTTCCTCCGCTTTCATCAACAGGCATATTATTTTCAAGCTTTACACTAAAATGTGCTGCAATCATATCTGCAGCTTCAGAATAACCATTAAGCATAATCGCGGAAATAAGCTGTGGTGTAAGGGCTTCATCTTTCTCTTTTGGCAATAATGGCACCATATATTCATAATAAACTTTATCTTCATCAAAATATTCTTTAGGCGTAGAACTTAGAATATCCATTTTTTTATCCTCTCTCATAAAGACAAGAACCGCGTAAGGTTGGGGCAAATCCTTTGTTAAATTTTTTTTATATCTATCACGATAGAGCTTTTTCATATCTTGCTCTACAAAATTATCGCCACCAATCACGCTATGTTTTAGATTCTCTGGGATTTTATCAACAACTGCGATATATAAAGAAAAACCAGTTTTTGAAAAAATCTCATTTGAAAGTGTATCAATAAAGCCAACACTTTTAGGTATGAGGAGGGAATCAGAATTATCAAGGACATAATTTTTAAAAGAATAATCCTCAATTTTTTCATTTGCATCAAGTGTAAAGGCAACCAAGAGACTAATACATATTAGCCTCCCTAGTAGCAAGAGCATTTATTAAACCAAATGCAAAAAGAAATCAGGAATAAAAGGAATGACGATTGTCATAACAATAGTGACGACAAGTAATGTCCCAAGAAGCTTCTCAATAAGTGTAAGTTTCATATCTGCCTCCTATTCTGCACTTATGCGATGTTGCGCATTTTCAATGTCAATTTGCTTAATTGCATCTACTTGTTCAATCTTGTAATAATCTGTTGCCACAGATTTCTGCGTAAGAATAGCGCAAGTGCCCAAACCTGCAACAATGCTAAGCAAAAGCACTACAGCGATAATAAACCCTGTTAAACCATTAAGTCCAAATAAACCATTCATTACAATCTCCTTTATTCAGCTTCAGATGATTCTAAAGAGCGAATATATACATTAAGCGCCTCTTTTTGGCTTGGCGCAAAATTAGCATATTCAAACGAAGGCATAACACCAATTATACCTTTTTTGCCTTTTGCAAGCACTTCTGCTAAAAAGTGCGATGTGCCATATTGGCTAAGATCAGGTGCAAATCCATCTACACCACCTCCATTACCCTTGCCTTCATCTCCGTGACAAGCTGCACAATGTATTGCAAAAAGCTCTTTGCCTTTACTTACCTCAAGCGGATATTTGGTGCTTTTCGTATTTGAAATATCTTGCATAACATAAGCTGCTATTGCTTTTGCTTCGCTATCGCTTACTGCTACAGGCACCATTTCGCCAGCCATATAATCTAAGCCTTTACTTCCTTCTTTAATAACTTTAATAATGCCCTCTTCTTTACCCCATTTTGTAAGGTTTTCTGCCTTACCATTCATACCTTCTGCTGTGATGCCGTGGCATTGAGAACATTGCACTAAAAAAATACTTTGTCCCATACTACCAAGTTCCTCTCCACTTAAATTTTCCCAAGTAGAAGCATATTTTTGATTATAACTTTGGACTTCTTGGTTATATTCTCCAATCTGCGAATAAGCATTAAGTGGATATCCTAAAAAGATATACCAAAAACCCCAAATAAGCACACCTAAAAAGCAGGCAGCCCAACCAACAGGAAGATTATTCGTCTGCTCACCAATACCATCCCAGCTCTCACTTGTCAATTCTCCTTCAGCTTTGCCATCTTTAATCTTTTTAAGATATACCCCTATTATAAAAATAGTAAGTATTAAGATAACAAAAGCACCTAACAAACCTAGTGTTGTTATATTATCTGACCAATTCATCTAGTTCCCCTTTCATTTTTTATTCGTGGTTCAATGGGCTCATCATCAAGATTATCATTAAGAGCAAGATTAGCATATTTTTCATAATCCTTTACACCTTTGGCTTGTGAAGAATATAAATGATAAACATATCCATATAAAAATACTACAAGTAAAAGCGTAACTGCAAGATAAATCTCTTTCTGATAAGCGACAATAAACTCCAAAAATGTAGCATTATTTATCATTGTGCTGCCTGTGATACTTGTGTAGCTGCACGACGTGATTGCCCAAGACTATTCATATAAGCAATAAGTGCCACAATTTGTTTTACTTCTCCTTGTTCAAAGGCATCTTTGACATCTTGACTTATCATTTCATCAACAACCACTTTAGCTTCTTGCATAAAAATTTCTTTTGCTTTAGAAAGTGTAGCCAGGTCATTTTTATCATAAGATTGCGCACCAATTTGCACTCCACCTTCTATATCATAAGGCACACCAAAAACGACTTTTTGTGTATAAGCTTCTGCAAAAGCAGTCTCAAAATCAGCATTTTTTGCATAAAGATGCTCATAAGCTGGCATAATTGAGCCAGGTACACGCGATTTTGGGTCTCTCATATGCCCATCGTGCCAATCTGCTGCTTTACGGCTATCACCTACTCTATGCAAATCAGGACCTGTGCGCTTTGAACCCCACAAGAATGGTCTATCATAGGCATATTCACCACTTAGGCTATAAGCACCATATCGGTCTGTTTCAGCCTTAAATGGACGAATAAGCTGTGAATGGCAATTATAACAACCCTCTGCAATATATACTTGTCTTCCTGCAGTTTCAAGTAAAGAATAAGGCTTTAAGCCCTCAATAGGTTGAGCCTTTTTTGCAAAACCAGGCAAAACTTCTACTAACCCTGCAATAGAAAATACCAATAAAAATGCAACCGTGAAAAAGAATGGATTTCTCTCTAAAAAACTAAACATATTCTCATTCCTCCTTTACGCCGCCATCGGAGTAGCATTTTGGGGTTCTTTTTCAAGCACCCTGCCTGATGAAATTGTCATAAGAATATTATAAATAAACATTATAAAACCTGCCAAATACATCAAACCACCAATTGCACGGATAAGATAATAAGGGAAAAGTGAAACAACTGTATGGATAAAACTATATGTAAGGTTTCCATTATCATCAACATCTCTCCACATCATACCCTGTGTAATACCTGCAATCCACATACTTGAAAAGTAAAGGATAATCCCTGTCGTCATAATCCAGAATTGTGCGTCCATAAGTTTTTTAGAATAAAGCTCACGCTTAAATATGCGAGGCACCATATGGAAGCACGCTGCGATAATCATAAATCCTACCCAACCAAGTGCCGCATCATGAACATGTCCAATAATCCAATCTGTAAAGTGAGCCAAGCCATTGACTGAACGAATAGACTGAATTGGTCCTTCTAGCGTAGTAAGCATATACCAAGTTGAAGCAAGGATGAGGAATTTTATCATTGGAGATTCTTTAATTTGATGCCATTGCCCACGCATTGTTAAAAGCATATTAATAGCTGTCCCCCACGAAGGCAAAATCAAAATAACTGAAAACACAGAACCAAGTGTCTGAATCCAATCAGGTGTGGTTGAGTAAATTAAGTGATGTCCACCTGCCCAAATATAGATAAACATAAGTCCCCAGAATGAGAACAAAGTAAGTTTATATGAGAAGATAGGTTGCCCAGATTCTTTAGGTAAAAAGTAATAGATTAACCCAATAATACCTGAAGTAAAGACGAATGCAACGGCATTATGCCCCCACCACCATTGCACCATCGCATCATTTGTTCCTGCATAAAATGAAATTGAATGTAAGATACTTCCTACACCTGCGATAAAATAAGTTGGAACTGCAAGATTATTAAAGATATAAAGAGCAGAAATTCCTACAAAAGTAGCAATGAAATACCACAATGAAATATAAATTGTCTGCTCACGTCTTACACCCATACTTCCAAAAAGGCTTACACCCCATAATACCCACACAACAACTACAAGAATATCAAGAGGCCAAATAAGTTCAGAATATTCTTTTGATTGTGTTAATCCAGCAAAAAGTGTAATTACTGCAAGAGCCATCAGCACAATATAAATCCAAAAATGTGCTAAACCAACTGCACGTAAAAAGCAGTGCTCTTTGTATGTAATCTTAAGCACTCTTTGTCCTAAGTAATACCACGAAGCCCAAATTCCGCTCAATGTAAAACCATAAATAATACCATTGGTATGAAGTGGTCGAAGCCTACCAAAAGTTCCATATTCTGAAGCTAGATAGTTTAAATCTGGGAATGCCATTTGAAATGCAATAACTACCCCGATGAGTAGTCCTACAAATCCAAAAGCCATCGCAGAGAAAACAAATAACTTAGCAATTGAGTAATCATACTCGAGTGTATTTGTCTGCATTGCAGTCTCCTTGTCCTTTGAAAGTTATTAAAATACAAATTTGATTATAGTGCCTTTGAAGTTATAGCTGCCTTAAAAAGTTAATAAAAAAACAACAAAGCTTTTCTAAAGGGTAAAAAAGTTGTCTATTTTTGCTAAAAAATGAGTGAAAAGATGTTGGTTTCCTTGCTCATTTACCAAATAATCAGCATCTGCATATGCACTTTTACATAACATTTCCCAAGCGCAAAATTCCGCCCACAGCAAGAACCGAAGCTTTGAGGGCACACGATGGGATGCACAAAATATTTTAAATTTTTTTGACATAGGGCTTTGTGTTACTATTTTATACATACTCATAGAATCTTGTGCAATATAGATTCTATGAGTATTGCTTGTAATAATAAAATGAGCAATTTTGCAATTAAATCTGCTTTTGCTTATCTCATCTCTTTGAGCTGCGCTAAGCACATATCCACATTGTTTGGCTACCTTATCGCAAAAAAGCAAAAGTAAATTTTCATCATCTTGCACCTTTGATTTATGAATACTAAAAATTATACAGCATATTTTATGGGTGTGCATTGGAACACTAATATTATGTATTTGTCTTAGAATCTGCATCTTCAAAGATTCTAGCTCTAAAGTATCTGCATAGAGCATATTTTCAAGGCTTTGCCTATCACGTTGGAGATAGGATAAACTGCGTGCAATGCCTGCGCTAAACTCATTCACTAATTTATCGCAAAATTCATATCTAAAATAATTTCGCCTAAATGTCTTATCTTGATTGCTACTATCTTCAAAATACTTTATTCCACGCTCCTTACAGAATCTATACAATTCATTTTTAGGTATAGATTCTAAAGGGCGCACGATTGTATAATTATTTAGAGATTTATCATAGTTATATCGTTCGTCTGCAAAACCTAGCAAATTCCCAAGTCCTGCACCTTTTGTAAGCTGCATAAGTAACCATTCTAAGCGATCATTAAGTTGATGAGCTAGCAAAAGATGTGTGTAGTGGTGTTTAATAATTAAAGACTGAAAAAAATCAAAGCGAAAAGAGCGTGCATTGCTTTCAAAATTTGCATTAAAATGTGGTGCGTGTGCCACAAAACAAAGCTTATTATAAGTAGCGGCAAGCTCTTTAGCATAAGCAACTTCATCATCAGCTTGTAAGCGCGTATGATAATGCACAATGGCAATATCAAAGGGAATCTCACACTCAAGTAAGAGAAAAAAAAGTGCCGTAGAATCTACACCACTAGAGAAACCAAGCAAATTACGTGTTTGTTTAATTGAGGCAAAAGAGGGGGCAAGAATATCTCCAAGATTCGTTGCAAATAAAGTATCAGAAGTATTATATGTCAGCTTATAAGCATCTTTTTTAGCCACACTTTACCTTTGTTTATGAATTAATGTAATAATAACACAATCCAAAACAAGAAATTAAGAACTATGTGAATTTGTATGTGGGCTTATTTTAGAATGTGGATTGCCAATACTACCAACTTGCTTTATCTCGCCATTTGGTAAAATATCATATGCCTGTCCAAAACCCTTTACAAATCGTCCAAATCCTAATTGCAACTCTATAAGATGAAAATCACTCATTTGGCGAATCGTTTTAATACCCCCTGCCCCACCCATTGCAGATTCTAAACTATTAAGTGCTTTCTCAAATTCCTCACTATTTCGTTCTATAAAACGCGCATTTGCACGATATTTTAAACGTTTGCGCAAAATCACAGATTTTGCCTTGCATTCATCTTCTAAAAACATTACTTCAATTTTAGAAGGATTAGCGGTAATGCTATGGAAATGCTCAGCAACTTCGCTAATATAAATATAAGCCCTATTTTCTATCTGCATAAGAGGTGCATAGGAACAAATTGCGTTGCCTTCTTTATCAATACTTGCAATCAAAATAGAACCAAATTCCTTTTTAAATTGAGCAATTTCATCACTTATCATACACATATCAGATGTTTTTGCCCCTTGACATAATGTAATAATTGCATCTTTAAGCGTGTGTTCATCTGCTTTTTTTGGAAACTCTACGCGCAAAGACATATTATCATTATAGATAATATCTAAGCCCTCAAAATCCACATTTACAAGGGAAACATTTTGTATTTTATTATTTTTTAAGGCACTCAAGTCGCCATACTTTTTACATAAAGCAATAAGTTCATTTTTGTGATGTTCATTCATATGTTCAATAATACGATGATTCATAAAATTCTCCTTTGAAGATTTGTATATAAATATTGCACAGAAGCTACCTGTTTTGCTTAAGGTAGCCTATTTATGCAATCAAACAACAAATAAGGAAGGAAAAGATGCTTCTAACCCGCCCAACCCTACCAAAATCACCCAGATTCTCTATATCTCTGATTTTTGTTAGAAAGCATATTTTAAAAACAAGTCTTATTTTAATATAAAAAATCTTAAATATAAATTAATAATTATTATTAATTTATAAAATGATTATTAAATACTTAAATCAAAACTTTGAGTAACTTTCCACAATGTCAATATAATAGACAATGCATAAATACCAATAAGTGCATAACGATGGTTACTCAATGTAACCTTGTTCATAAGATAAATGCCACAAGCTACACCAAACATTGATGAAAGTCCAACAATTAAGCCTGATTGAAAATCAATTAAATCGTGGGCAGCAAGTGAAATACTCCCTGATACAGAAGCAAAAATAATGAAAAAAAGTGAAATAGGCACTACTTTTTTAGAATCAAATCCGAGATAATATGCAAGGATAGGCGCAAGGATAAGCCCTCCGCCCACACCCAAACTCACAGCAAAAATCCCGGTGAGAAAACCAGCAATAATCATAAGAACTTTTTGTTTAAATGGGTTTGTAATAGGTGGTGTAGGATTAGCAGTAGTCTTTACATCAAAAGCATATTTGTAAAAACTTATACAAGAAAGAAGCAAAAAAAGTAAAAGAAGGATTTGAGAGGAAAGTGTATCAACAATTACCCCGCTAAAAGCCGCTCCTATAAGACCTCCTAAGCCCACAAATACACCATCGTGAATATTAAGCTTTTTTTGGAAAATATTAATGAGTGAGCCAAATGCAGAGGAAAATATCATTTGCATTATTGAAATACCAATGGCATATTCCATTTGCATACCAAGCAAAAGCAAACAAGGGACGATAATCACCCCCCCACCTATGCCAAAAAATCCAGCAGCCACACCACTTACACAACCAAGAATGATCAAAATCTCTATACTCATTTTTATCCTTACTTGTTTATTTGGGCGATTGTAATACAAAAGAGTAAGATTATTTAAAATAATACCTCCAACTCTACTCAAGCCTTAAACATACAATTTCACTTGGTGCTAGAAAACGAATAGCAGGTCCCCAAAATCCTACTCCACTACTTACATAAAGCTGTGTTTTCTTAGGTAAAAATGCACTATCTGCAAAAACTTTGCGTTGTGGTAATTCATATAATCCATACACATAATGCTGGTCTAGCCATACAAAAAATGACAATGGAAATACTTGTCCTGCGTGTGTATGCCCACATAACACTACATCAAAATCGCTTACATCATTTGAACATACAAATTTAGGCTGATGTGCAAGGAGAATGCTTGGTTTATGCGGATTTATACCTTTTTTTGCAGATTCTAAATCTGGTTTTAAATGATTAAAACGCAATCCTGCCAAATCACTTACTCCAGCGAGATTTAAATCTTCTAACTCAATATTTTTATTATGCAAAATTGTAAGATTCAATGTATGCAAATATGCCAAAATATCATCTATGCCGTGATAATATTCGTGATTGCCTGCAACATAATATACGCCCTCTTTGCTCTGCAAATTTTTGAGTGGGTTTAAATCTGCTTTAACCTCTCCTATCTTATTATCCACCAAATCACCCACAATCACTACAATATCAGCATTAAGTGCATTAATTTTTTCTACAACTTTTAAGAGAAATGCTCCACCTAAAGCTTTCCCTATATGCACATCAGTAATCATTGCAATAGTCTTTTTATTGCGCAAATTTGGGACTTTAATATATACTTCTTTAATAGGCGGGGGCAAAAGAGCATTTGTAAAACTTCTAACGCTAAAAATTACAAATAAAGCTGCTATACTTAAATCAAAAAGCATTTTTAAAAAGATGCGGCGCGATGATGAATAAGGGGATTCAATAGATGGGGCTATGATTGGTGTATTTGTATTGACTTTTTGATATGAGTTTTCAAAGCATTGTTGAGAATCTAAAAATGAAAGTGGTATTTTATTTGCCAAAATACGTTTTAAAAATCGCAGAGCTATTCTTAATACATCTACACACAAAACTGCCATAAAAAAACAATAAGTAAAAACTATGCACGAACTAACTATAATGTATGGCGTAAGTGTAAAAGTCGAATCTCTTATAATAAATAAAGAGATTTCTCCGATTCCTAATGCCACAAGCAAGGCAATCCCTATTTTTTGTCGTTCAAATACAACACTATGACACATAAATCGTTTGTATATATACAATTTCATTAGACTTAAAACAACAAAAATAACCCCCACAAATATAAGAATCTTTATCACTCTATCAACCTTTATTGTCCCACTCACAACCTTAAGTTCAATTATTAAAAAATAATAAGCTAAGTATTACATTTTGATACTTTCATTGTATATAATTAAGTCTAACAATCTTTAAATCTATGTGCGAGGTGTGCTATCGATCCATATTTTATTATTTTATGCGTATTAGCTATGGCTGTTATTTCAGGCATTATCCTTAGTCGGCTTAAAATTCCAACAATCATTGGATACATCATCACAGGTGTTCTTAGTGCATACATTTTTGGATTCGCGTTAGAAGATTCTGAAAGTCTTAATAGTATTGCCGAACTTGGTATTGTATTTTTGATGTTTATGATTGGGTTAGATTTTAGCTTCAAAAGTATCACGGCAATGAAACAAGAGGTGCTAGTATTTGGCGGAATGCAAATAGGAATTTCAATCGCTTTTTTCTTTGTTGTATGCTTTTACTTTCTAGGGTTTAACTTTGCTACTTCTATCATTATAGCAAGCGCAGTAAGTCTCTCTTCAACAGCAATCGTGCTTAAATTTCTTAATGAAAGTAATCAAACCAAAACACCTTATGGCACAGCCTCAATAGGAATCTTGATTTTTCAAGACATTGCAGTTATCCCTATTTTACTAATGATTAAACTCTTAAGCGATAAGGATTCTCATTTATGGGCACTTATACTGACTACATTTCTTTCTGCTATTATTCTTCTCATTGTCCTTGTATTGCCTGGGCGAATCGTAGCAAAGGTATTTCTACGTTTTTCTGCAAATATGAAAACTGATGAGATCTTCGTTGGAGCAGTATTTCTTATAGTATTAGGTGCAGCATATATAAGCAAATCTTTTGGCTTCTCTCTTACTCTTGGAGCGTTTTTGGCAGGTATGATTATCTCGAATACACCTTATAAATATCAAGTTTCTTCAGTTTTAGTGCATTTTCGCGACATACTTTTGGGCATATTTTTTATCACTGTGGGAATGCAAGTTGATGTGATATTTTTACTTGAACACTTTGTAATTATCGTGATTCTAGTCGCATTAATGATGGGAGCAAAAACACTTCTTATGTATCTTTTTCTGCTCTTTTTTAAAGGACAAAGGATTGGTATGCGCATTGCCCTCTCACTCGCACAAATTGGGGAATTTTCATTCGCAATTTTCCTCCTTGCAAGTCAGCATAAAATCCTTAATCTCACCCTTGATGGTGGAATTTTAAAAGCCATTTTTGGCGAAGCGATTTTTGCAAATATCACACCTGAAGAAATTTATCAATTCCTCACTTTAATGGTAATTTTTTCTATGATTGCCACACCCTTTATCCTTGATAGGCTTGATAAAGTAACTGATTTTTTCTTACGTTATATGCACCCATTACATATATTTCAAACAACAAAAAATAATGACGAAGAAGAAACACTACAAGAGTCACACCATAAGGAAGCAGGACTTGAAGGACATATTATTGTATGTGGATATGGAGAGCTTGGACGCAAGATTCTAGAATATTTCAAAGGTTGTGATGTGCGCTATATTGCCGTAGATAAGGATTATAATAAAGTAGAAAGAGGCATTAAAAATGATGATAATGTGATTTATGGAAATATTACTCGTAGGCGCATACTTGAACAATTGGGTATAGAGCAATGTGCAGCTGTTATTATAGCAATAGATTCTATTGAAGTGGTCCAACACGTTTATCAAGAGATTCTCTCTATTGCGCCTTTGTGTAAGATTATCCTTAAAACTAAAAATTCTGCTTTTGAATCTCAAATGAAAACCCAAGGCATATATGGTATAGTGCACGAAAGACGCGAATTAGCAAAAATTTTAAGCGATTTGGCTTTGCAAGCCACAAATGAGTACTTACGAGATTAAGTCTGACTAAAGTTTCTCCCACGCAATGGGTTCTTTAGCGTGCTCTTGAAGATAAATATTAGCCTGAAGAAATACATTGCTCCCTACAAAGCCACGTGCTAAAGGACTAGGGTGAGGTGCAGTGATAATTTTATGTTTAGAGGCATCAATAAGTGGTGCTTTTTTCTTTGCATAATTACCCCATAGCATAAACACCAAATGTTCTTTGTGCGCCGATAATGCCCTTATCACACCATCGCTAAAATATTCCCACCCAAAATGCTTATGTGAAGCAGGTGCATTTGCCCGAACGCTCAAAATTGCATTGAGTAATAAAACACCTTGCCTTGCCCAACCACTCAAGTCTCCGTGTGTCGGTGGTGTGATATGTAGGCTCTGAGAAAGTTCTGCATAAATATTTTTCAAAGAAGGTGGGATAGGCATACCCCGAGGCACACTAAAACTTAAGCCCATTGCTTGAGGAGTTTCTACGCCTTCAATAATGCCACTGCCGTGGTAAGGGTCTTGTCCAAGTATTACAACCTTAAGAGAAGAAAGAGGTGTAAGGTTAAAAGCAGCAAAAATCTGATGGGGTTTTGGATATATCATTTCTTTGTTTTGAAGTGCATTCAAATAATGCGTTTTAATATCTGCAAAATAAGGGCTTAAAAACTCGCTAGCAAGGAGTTGCTTCCAATCATCTGGAATTTTTATTTTGTCAAGATTAATTGTCATTCAATGATTTTGGGGACGATAAAAAAGTTATCTTGTGCATTTGGAGCGTGAGTAAGCACATCTTGTGCAATATGAGAATCTTGTGGCTCATCTGCCCTTAATGGATTCTTAAGCGAATCCTCAAAGCATTCTTGTGGCACCTCAACAGCAGCAATATTCTCTACAAATCCAAGAATCTCGCTTAATTGTGTCTGCATATCATCACGCTTATTCTCATCAATATGGAGCATAGATAGTCGTTCAAGCTTGCTTAAAAGCGCATCATCAATACGCATTTTCTCTCCTTGATTAAATCTTAAATATACATTATAACATAAATTCGTAGGCTTTCTATAAAATCTCATTCATAAACGATGCAATACGTTGTATCTCTAAATTGCCTTTGTTATATTTTTGTTTGCAAAAAAGCTCAAATGAAAGAGCCGCTTGATTTATAAGCATTTCTTTTCCATCACTACAACTAAGATGGAATGATTGAGCTAAAGCAAGAAAAGGTGTGCATTTCCCATAAATAAGGTCAAATGCATATTTACCACAAGAGCAGAGTTCTTTAAGTTGTGATTCATCACAAGGCAATAGATTATCATTAAGCCCTGCACTTGTAGTATTAATAAGAATATCATAACTACAAGTGGGTTTAAATTCACTGTTTACATAGCATTCAAAACCTTTATGAACAAAAAAGCTAAGATTTTGCACGGAGCGATTAATAAGCGTTGTTGGAATATTATGAGATTGAAGTATCATCGCTACTGCCTTGGCTGAACCACCTGCGCCAATGATAAGGGCATTTTTAATCTTATATTCTTTAATGCACTCATAGAATCCTTGCGCATCTGTATTATAACCAACAAGATGATTTTTGTCCTCAAGCACCCAAGTATTACAAGCGCCAATATTTTGGGCTACTCCGCGCACCTCATCACATTGATTAAAAGCTTCTTCTTTAAAGGGTAAAGTAATATTTGCTCCACTTAAGCCATTTGAAAGAAAATTTTGGCGAAGGTTTGCACCTTTATCAAGCAAAATACGACTATAATAGCCACTTAAGCCAAGTTTTGTAAAGGCGTAATTATGCAAAAAAGGGGATTTAGAATGCGTGATAGGATTGCCATAAACAGCAAAAAAACCAAGCATAGCTAGTTTGCACCTTCTTTAACAATATAATGAGACGAAACATAACCATATTGCCCATTTGAAAGCAAAATCTTTGCCCATTCTTCTTGAATTTCAAGCACGAAAGTATGGTTATTATAGTTTAAATGCCCAATAACTGCTGCTTGTAAATCCGGAGCAGCACGAACTTTAAGCACATCTGCCAAAACAATATATGCTTCTCCTTTGGACTGCTTGAAAGATTCACCAAGCAAACGAGATGCAATATAACCCTCTATACCACGAGCATTTTTTACTTTACTCCACCCATTTTGTGTATCAAGTATGTCTAATACTTCTCCTACATCTACATAAGAAATAACTGCAGATTCTAAGGAAGGTGCTTTGCGGATATTAGAGCGATACTTAGCATAACGATGTGTTTGCACATTGGATTCAGGAGGAAGAGCAGATACTTGTGGATCTTCCAAAGTTACTATTTGTGTATTATTTGTTGGTGATTCTATGGGAGATTCGTTATCAATTAATAGATTTTCAGGCTCGCGAATATTTTGTGCGAGCGAATCTGTATTTTGCAAAATAGGTTGCTCTTCTCCTTCTTCATTGCTAAGAGTATTTGATGTTGAATCTGCTATTTGGGGAGATTCTTTATTTAAAGATGTCTCTTGTGTTGGTGTGCTTGATACACTATCTTTAATAGTTATAAAGTTTTTTTGGGTCATAAGCACAACAATTCCAGCATATACCCCCAACCCAAATAAAATAATTAAAAAAGGAAGCGAATAAAGTTTAAAAAAAGTCCGTGCATTCAACATATATCCTTTGTAATTTTAATTAAAATATATACCCTCATCGCCACATACCTCACCAATGATATACCCGTGAAAAGTATGATTAAGGCGCAGTATTTCATCTACTTTGGTCTTATCTACAGCAAGAATCATACCAACTCCCATATTAAAGGTGCGATACATTTCATTTTTTTCCACATATCGTCCAATAAGTGTAAAAATCGGTGGAACTTGGAGCGAATCTGAGCGTATTTTTGCCCCTAATTGAGGAGGCAATATACGAGGTAGATTCTCTATAATACCTCCACCTGTAATATGCGCTAATCCGTGCAGATATGGGCGCAATGGAGAAGCATATATATGCCTAAAAAGCGGTGTATAAATTCGTGTAGGTGTAAGAAGCGTATCAATAATCATTTGTCCCTCAAAATCCTGCTCAAAAGACATTTTAAGCTTTTCAAAAAGCACTTTGCGCACAAGCGAGTAACCATTACTATGAATTCCGCTGCTTGGCAAAGCAATAAGAACATCACCTACTTGAACACGCTGTATTTCTACCTCATCTCTCTCAGCAATACCTACTGCAAATCCTGCCAAATCAAAATCATCTTTTGCATACATACTCGGCATTTCTGCACTTTCTCCACCAATAAGAGCACATTGAGCTTGTTTGCAGCCCTCTACTATGCCACTAATTACTTTTAGGGCAATATCTTTATCAAGCTTTCCAGTAGCATAATAATCAAGAAAAAACAAAGGCAGAGCAAAGTTGCAAATCAAATCATTCACACACATTGCCACCAAATCAACACCTATATTATCAAACTTTTGCGCATCAATCGCAAGGCGCAATTTTGTTCCTACGCCATCAGTTGCACCTAAAATCACGGGATTTTTATATCCACTTGGTAGCGCGTATGCCCCAGCAAAGGAGCCTATTCCACCTATTACATTTTTATCAAATGTAGATTTTACAAGAGGCTTTAAGCCTTCTACAAGGGCATTCCCCTCATCAATATTCACTCCAGAATCTTTATAGCTTATCATTTAAAGTCCCTTTTTAGCTCATATCCATAAATAGCGGATTCTAACATAAAAAAATGATTTTAGAAAAGACTTATAAATTACTCCCTATAAAATGCCGGTTTAATTCTCTGCAACACTCTAATACGCTAAAACTACCGCTTGCTGGATCAAGCACCACTTCGCCTACTTTGGTGCAAGATTCTATAAGCGCACTTTGCAAACCCTTTGGCTTTGTATGAGGATGAATTTTTATAGAATCTGATGGGATTTTTTCACTCCATATATCACGGATATTTTTTCTCTCCCAAGTGCCTTTCGCTTTGAGCGGTTTTTTTTGCAAAATGAGCAAATATTCACTTTGTCGCCTAGTGCGATAGCCCATACCCATTTTTTGTTTATCCCAAGTAATCAAATCTACAATTTGCAAATTTGTATTTTTAAGCCATTGATGAATCCCCTCACATAAATGAAACTTATCAATCCACAGCATTAAATATTTACTTAATTTAAGCACACGAGCAATCTCTTGTAAAAAATGTATAATATTTTCCTCGCTCATTTGCATTAGATTTGCTCTACCTCTTTGCCGCTCACCTTCATTGCCATATTTCATTTTATCTAATACTCCGCGATATTGCGGGTCAAAAAAACATAAATCAATACTTTGGGATTCTATCATAGACAAAAGCTCTAAGCCATCAATTTTTAAACGCGTATTAAAAAGCTTTTTTTCGCGAAATTTGCTTTTAATAATATCTTGCAAATCTTTACTCATCATTTATCCTTAAGAATTGCTTTAATTTTTTCTGAACATAATTGTAGTGTTAATTAAAAATTTGTGGAATCTTTTCCTCGTCTAAAAGCAATACAAAACAAGTAATCTCAAATATGCTCCGTCTTTTCCTCGCATTAATTGGCTAATCCTATTCTATTTTAGAGGCTACAAATTTTATCTTAGAATCTTTAATATGGCACTGCACTCATAAACTTTAGACTTTTACATTAATCTAATTACTCGTGCGATAGCGGAATTGCCCCTTTTTAAATACAAGCTCTGCCCCACCAATACCAAAAAGCCATTTATTTTCAATAAAATTCTTCAAAAATGCAGCAACTTCGCCACTAATGCTCTTTTTATAAATAATGCCCACTCCATCAGTATGCCCAATAGAACACACCGTGCCACGATGTTTAAATGCAAATACTTTTTTTTGGGGTTTATTATTGAGGATTTTTATAAGGCTTTTGCCCACATAATCTCCCATTTGAGCTGCAAGCTGTGCTGTTGGAGCGTGAATAGCATCACGTGAAGCAGAGATTGCACAATCACCTACTACATAAATATTCTCATATTGTGGGCATCGTAAATAAGGATCAACTTTAATGCGCCCTTTTGTAGTCTCAAAACAAGAACGTTCTAGGCTATCATTGCCTTTAACACCTGCACTCCATAAAATCGTATTGCCCTTAATATGCTTTATCTCTCCATTATGCTTGATCATCACGCCATCACTGCGGCATTCTTGCACATCGCCTCCACAAATCACTTCCACACCAAAAGCTTCAAGCTTCTTTTGAGCCAATGCACTTCCTTTTTTGCTAAACATAGGCAGGATTCTATCACTTCTACCGATACAAGTAACTTTAGGCACATCGCGTGGAATCCCACCAATAAGACAAAGGTCATCAAGCCTAGAACCAAGTTCAGCCGCAAATTCAATACCTGTAAAACCTGTGCCACATACGATAACACTTAAATCATCAGCATTTTTAGTATGGCAATATTCTTTGAATCTATACTCAATAAGCTTATCAAGTTTGAGTGCAGCATTGAGTGAGGAAAGTTTGTGGGCATACTCCTCTACACCCTTAATTCCAAAATCATCGGGCTTAAATCCAAGTGCGATGACTAAATAATCATATTCATATGCTCCGCCATTACCAATAACTCGCTTAGATTCTGGTTCAAATGATAAAATCTTATCTTTGATAAAATGCACTTTTTGCAAATCAAGAATCTTGCGAAAATAAACTCGCGACTTACGCGCACTTAGTGTGCCGATAGCAACCTTGTGTAAAAGTGTCGTTTGATAGTGGTAATCGTGCTTACTAATAAGTGTAACATCTGCATCAACTTTGAGCTGCTCTTGAAGCGTAATGGCTGTGCGTAAGCCCCCATACCCCCCGCCAACAATTAGAATCTTGGGTTTCATAGCCATACCTTAAAATGTAAAATTTTGTGTAAAGTATTGTATCACACTTCTTAATAAAAATTACTTATTTGTAAGGCAAACAAGTAAAATATTAGTTTATTTTTTGATATTTTTACTCATTTTTAAATATTAAGCTATAATTTATATTATGAAAATGTTACAACCACACGATAAAGCTATTCATATAGCACAAACTTGGCGAGAAAATATTCTTAATTGGTATAAAAAACACGGCAGAGTATATCTTCCGTGGCGAAATTTAAGTGAAAAAAATGCTCCATATGGAGTGTATGTAAGTGAGATTATGCTACAACAAACGCAAGTCAAAAGAGTATTAGAGCATTACTATATGCCTTTTATGACAGCATTTCCTACGCTTACTTCTCTTGCAAATGCACAAGAAGAATCTCTACTTAAACTTTGGGAAGGATTAGGTTACTATACACGGGTAAGAAATATGCAAAAAAGTGCTCGCATTTGTTGTCAAAGATTCAATAATACTCTACCACATACTTATGCAGAACTCATAAGCCTACCAGGCATAGGCGCATATAGTGCTGGAGCAATTTTATGCTTTGGGTTAAGGCAAAATGTAGCATTTGTTGATGGGAACATTCGGCGTGTATTTTGTCGTATTTTTGCGCTCTCCTCACCTACACAAAAATCATTAGAGGAACTTGCTTGGATACTTTTAGAGCCAAAATATAGCTTTGATTACAATCAAGCACTACTTGATATAGGCGCAATGATTTGCACACCCAAATCGCCCTCTTGCCTTATTTGCCCATTGCAACAATTATGTGAAGGGCAAATCACTCCAGAACTTTATCCTACGCCCAAAAAATCACAGCTCCAGCCTTTGCATCTCCACCTTGCTCTTTGCATCTCCCAAAATATAAACAACAAGACTGAAATTGGACTATTGCGTTCCACACAGAATCTTTATCGAGGACTTTATAATCTTCCTCGTCTCTCCGAAGAGGAAGCCAAAACTTATGGCACAAAATGCGGTGAATACAAACATCACTATACAAAATACGCCATCACTGCTACAATCTACCATATATCTTTTGAAGATTTGATACATATTTCCACATATCAAAAAAAAGAAGAGATTACCTTTTTCACATTGCAAGACTTACAAAATAAGCCTCTTTCTTCATTGTGTAAAAAGGCACTTGTATGTGCACAAATACATTAATATTCATCGCTAGAAATTAAGAAAAGAAGTTGCGCATCTTTAGAATACTCAACTTCTTTATTAGGATTGTAACTCAATGCCAAATTAAATCACACCTTGGTCTATCATTGCTCCAGCAACCTTGCGGAATCCTGCAATATTTGCACCAAGCACTAAGTTTGTAGGCTCACCAAATTCTTTTGCAGTTTCACTTGCATTTGCATAAATGCTTTCCATAATAGTATGTAAGCGTTTATCCACAACTTCAAAAGTCCACGGATTCATACTTGCATTTTGTGCCATTTCCAAACCACTGACTGCTACACCACCTGCATTTGCAGCCTTACCTGGTCCATAGCAGATTTTTGCATCAAGAAATTGATGAACAGCTTCAATGGTTGAAGGCATATTTGCCCCTTCACTGACACATTTGCAACCATTCGCAAGAAGTGTTTTAGCATCATTCCCATTGAGTTCATTTTGTGTTGCACTTGGGAATGCCGCAAAACAAGGGATAGCCCATACAGGATTGCTATCTTTTGGATAATCAGCCACTTTTGTATAAACCGCTTGAGGTCTTGCTTTTGCATATTCTGCAAGTGTTAAACGTTTGATTTCTTTGACTTCTTTGAGTAATGCTAAATCAATACCCTCTTTATCATAAATCATACCTTGAGAATCACTTGCAGTAACAGGAATTGCCCCAAGCTGAAGGAGTTTTTCAATCGTATAAATAGCAACATTACCCGCACCTGAAACGCTACAAACTTTGCCCTCTAAACTTTCACCTCTATCTTTAAGCATTTCTTGAGCAAAATATACACAACCATAACCTGTTGCTTCCGTGCGCACAAGACTTCCGCCCCAAGGAATTGCCTTACCTGTAAAGACACCTTCAAAGCAGTTTGTTAATTTACGATATTGTCCAAAAAGATAGCCTATTTCTCTACCACCTACGCCAATATCTCCTGCTGGAACATCAGTGGTTGCACCGATATGACGATAAAGCTCATTCATAAAAGCTTGACAAAATCGCATTATCTCGCCTTCACTCTTTCCTTTTGGGTCAAAATCACTTCCGCCCTTACCACCTCCCATAGCGAGAGTTGTAAGAGAGTTTTTTAGAATCTGCTCAAATCCTAAAAATTTAATTACACCTTCATTTACACTTGGGTGAAAACGCAAACCACCTTTATATGGTCCAATAGCAGCATTAAATTCAATACGATAAGCTCGGTTTGTTTGGATTTTACCATTATCATCAGTCCAACTTACACGAAAATGGATTTCTCTATCTGGTATTGTGAGACGCTCAAGTATCGCATAAGTTTCATATTTCTTATCCTTTTGAAGAGCCGGTTCTAGAGATTCAAAAACTTCCGCCACAGCTTGATGAAAAAGCGTTTGTGAAGGATATTGTTCCTTAAGTTTGTTAAGAACATTACTTGCGTATGACATAATGGTGCCTCCTTTTTTGGATATTTTAATTTTAAGATGTGCGTTAAACGCATTGCAATTATAAGCCAATTAAACTTGAATATTCTTAATTAAGTTTAATTAAAGTTAAAACTTACAATCCGAGTCCCAAAATTTCCCATAATTCATCAATTTCTGGATTCTCAAGCAAAATTGTGCTCTGTTTTTGCAAAAAATACAAAATTTGCTCTGCGCAAAATGTTTTGCCACCTATACAAGATTGATGTGCAAAAAGAAATGCTCTCCCTAAAGCAATATCTTTTGTAAGTGATTCTTGACATACAAAGCATACTCGCGTATGTTGTATATCTTGATGTGCCCTGCCTTCAAAATAAAGCAGTTTAGCATACATTTCAAGGACTACGCGTTTAGGATTCTGAAAATGAATCTTTTGTGCACCTTCTTCAAGAAGTTGAAAATAAAACTCATCAATATCATAGACATCAAATAAATGCCTATGTAAAAGCTTAATGAAATGTTGCCATATATAATATCGTTCATTTTCAAGCTCCCACTTGTATGCTAGATGCAGGATATGTTTAAGCTTTGGTAAAAAACCTATTTGGCTTTCTTCTTCAAAATCAATTTTGCGCCCTAGATTAATAATACTATGGCGCACACCATAGAATCTATAAAGCGTTTTTATATGCGCGGGAGTGAGAATCTTCACAATCATATCTTCTGTGCGCATTTTTTGCATATCTAAAATATAGCCTTGCACTTCTATCCTTAATTTAAGAAAATTCAGAGCATAATTCTAACCTAAATTCATAAGTGATGAGGTAAGTATTGAGCGAGTTTTTGCACAAGGCAATTTTAGCCACACATAAAATCATTCTTGCTTTACAAGAGAAAAATCAAGCACTCTATGTTACACATAATTTTGGTGCTGGAGGCGATAAAAGCATTGGTGCCGATTTACTCAGTGAAAAGATTTACACAGAACATCTCATCTCTTTAGCGAATATAGACTCTGAAGAAAGCGGTTTTATTAATGGTGCAGGAAATGATTGCATCGTGCTTGACCCACTTGATGGGAGCGATAATTTCCTCTCACATATTCCTTATTATGGTTCATCTCTCGCCTTATGCGATGCAAATGTCAAGGTTAAAGAAGCAGTGATATTTAACTTTTGTACCAAAGAAGGCTTTGCTCACCTTGGAGATAAACCCTTCAGATTCTATATAGAATCCTATATGCACCAAGGAGAACTTAGTTTTATGCCACTCGTTTCTACACCTTTAGGAAAATGTGGCATTTTTGAAAAAGCTTACTGCAATCCTAGCTTTGCCACATTGCTTTATGAAAATCATTTAAAATTCCGCTCTTTAGGAGCAAGTGCACTTTCTATGGCAAAATCTTATGAGGCAAATTTTATGCTTTTTCTTGGCAATATTCGCAAGTTCGATAGTAAAGCTGGATTGTTTTTGTGTGATAAATTACACCATTTACGCACAAACAATTTTACACTTATAAGTAAAGATAAACATATTTTTGATATTATTCACAAATTTTTAATAACTCATAAAGGATAAAAATGGGCTTGAGTGATTTATTTAAAGCAAAAAAAGAAGAAAATAAAGAGACGGGAACAAAAATTGATGCCCCTAATCATTGGCTAAAATGTCCTAGCTGTAATGCAATGATGTATTATAAAGAAGTATTTTCACAATCTCATATCTGTCCTAAATGCAACTATCATTTCAGAATCTCCGCACAAGAACGTATAGAAATGCTTTGTGATAAGGATACTTTCATTGAAATTGATAAAGATTTGCGCCCTATTGACCCACTTGAATTTGTGGATAAAAAAAGCTACAAAAAGCGTATTCAAGAAAGTGAGGAAAAGACAGGTCGGGCAAGTTCGGTAATTGCAGGAGAAGCACTTGTTGGAGGAATAGAAATGCAACTTGTGCTTTTTGATTTTGCCTTTATGGGTGGTTCTTTAGGCTCTGTGGAAGGTGAAAAAATTGTGCGAGCCATTGATAGGGCAGTTGCTAAAAAGCAAACACTTGTGATTCTCTCTACAAGTGGTGGAGCGCGTATGCAAGAATCTACTTTTTCTCTTATGCAAATGGCAAAAACCTCTGCTGCGCTAAATAAGCTCTCTGAAGCAAAACTACCTTTTATTTCCGTGCTACTTGACCCAACATTTGGTGGAGTAAGCGCATCATTTGCATTCTTAGGAGATATTATTATTGCAGAGCCGGGTGCAATCATCGGATTTGCAGGACCCCGCGTGATTAAACAAACTATTGGTGCAGATTTGCCAGAGGGATTTCAAACAGCGGAGTTTTTGCTTGAACACGGACTTATTGATATGGTGGTGCATCGTAAAGATTTAAAACAAACTTTAAGTGATATAAGCAAAATGCTTAATCCAAATTATGCAAATCAACATCTATTCTATAGCTAAAAAAGATGCAAAATATCAGGCATTACTAGAGGAGCTATGTATGCAATGTAAGCAATTTGGTGTAGAAATAAAAATTTTAAATTTACTTCCTCAAGCTGTGCTTAAAGCTCAAAAAATCTCAAGTGCAAAAGCGCAGCAATCTTACACACAAACTTTTCTCCCCTATATTGCGCTTCCTACTGCGTTAAATCTTATTTTACACCCAACAGGACACAATTATGATTCTCAAAGTTTTGCTAAACTCATAGAATCTCAACATATTGTCCAATTTTTTATTGGTGGAGCTTTTGGCTTTGAAGAATCATTCGTGCGATTAGGTAAAAGCGTGAGTTTAAGCGCAATGACTTTTAACCACAAAATCGCTAAACTTGTGCTATGTGAACAAATCTATCGGGCATTAAGTATTTTGCATTCTCACCCATACCACAAATAAGGAGGATTTATGATTGATTATACTTTTTTTGAGATACTTCTCAATGAACGTTTAAGTAAGCTTTGCGACAATATTGATAGCAAAAATACGCGTATCAAAAATATTCAAGATGCTCATCATAAAGACGAGGGCGATATTGTAGGTGCAGGTTTGCAAGGCAATCTTGAAATGGGTATGATTGATTTATATAAAGATGAAATAAAAGATATTCGCAACGCTTTGCAAAAAATTAAAGATGGCACATTTGGAGTGTGTGAAATGTGTGATGATGAAATTGATGTAGAACGCCTTAAGGTTAAACCTCACGCAAAATATTGTATAAATTGCCGTGAGCTTTTTGAACAAACTCAAAAAAAGGAGCGATAATGAAATTAAAGTATTATGTTATTTTTTCAATAGTGTTTATGTTAGTGTGCGGACTTTATCTTTATAGTCTGCAGCCCCAAAACTACACTTATACACTTCCCTTTAGCTCAATGAATATTACTTTGCCCGTGGCAGTATGGATTATGAGCATTGTATTTGTATTTTTCGTAGCAACTTTAGTATTTTTTGCTTCAGCGTGGGCAAAAGATGTGATAGAGGATTATCACCGCAAAAATGATTATGACAAGCTTCTTACCCAAATTAACGAGCAGGCTCTCAATCAGCCCATAAAAAATCGTGTTTATAAACGCAAAGCCTTTGGCGACCTCTCTAAAATATTGCAGAGATTCTATCTTAAGCCACGATTAGATTCTATGGAAAGTTTTAATCGCAAAATTGATACATTATTTGAAAATTACAAAGATGTAATGAGTGGCAAAGTCGTAGATCTCAAAAGCTACCATTTAAACCGCGAAAATAAATTTAATATTCAAAACCTCAAAAATAAAATCAATGCAAATTATAAATTTGGATTTAATGTATTAGGCGAAGAATACCCCGATGAGCTTAAACGACACGCTGTGCTTGAGATTCTAAAACACGCTGAACCAAAAGAGCTTGATAAACTTCTCTCTCAACTGCCTCATCTTAGTATTGATAAAGCGCTTGCACAAGAAATGTTTAGAATCTATTTGAAATATCCTCAAACGATTAATGTTAAAAATATGAGAGAAGCCCTCAAAAATGTAGGGAGTGATGAGATGGAATATATTCAATATGCACGAGAAAGCAAAGGTGTGCTCACACCTGATGAATGGATTAAATTTTTTGAAGAATGCGCAGATAATGATGAAAAGGCAGAAATGGCATTCTTTTATGTGCTTTTTGAACTTGAAATGATTGATAAAGCAAAAGAAAGGCATCGCTCTCACGCTAAAGGTGAATATAAACTTATTGATGTATATTTAGAGCTTAAAAATAGTGGTAAAAATTATCCATTTGATATTTTTCTTTTCCAACCATAAAAACTAAATTATCCTTTTAAGCTTTGCAAGAAATGCGCATAGATTTCATCAAGGCTTTGAAGCTCTGCTTTGAGCTTAGTGCAGTTTTGCTCATCTTGAGTGGATTCTAGAATTTGTATGCGTTTAAAGAGATATTCAAACAATGCCCTATCAATATCAGGTAGCTTATTAATCGCATTTATACCTTGTGCTCGTCCTTTGACAATAACTCTTGCTGGGATTCCAACTGCAGTGCAATCTTGTGGCACATCTTTAATCACAACAGAATTTGCACCGATTTTCGCATTTGCACCAATTCTAATATTTCCTAAAATCTTTGCACCTGCCCCTATGACTACGCCATCTTCTATCGTAGGGTGGCGCTTGACTTTATCAAGGCTCGTGCCTCCGAGTGTAACACCTTGGTATATCATCACATCATTACCCACTTCCGCAGTCTCGCCAATGACTACACCCGTAGCGTGGTCAATAAATACGCGCCTACCTATTATAGCTGCAGGGTGAATATCAACATTTGTTATAAAACCTGTAAGCCCCATCAAAATACGCGCTAATATTTTAAATCCAGCCTTATAAAAGCGATGAGCTATACGATAATGCACCAATGCAATTAAACCCGGATAATTAAAAAATAACTCCACGCTGCTATTAAGTGCTGGATCTTTTTGTTTAATAATACTAAAATCTTCTTTGATAATGCCCCACAAAGTCATTATTCTCTCCCTTTGGTAGCAATAGTGCGTAGATAACTATTTTCACTTAGCATTACATAAAGTTGTCCAAGCATTTCTTTTTTGCCTTCTTCATCAAGATTCTGATTTTCTTCAATATGCTGTTTTAAGCGGCGCTCAATCTCTTTGGTATCATAATCTAAATCATCAAGCACATCTAAACTCGTTTGAGCTTCAATCAAACGCGTAATTTCGTAGCCCTTATTAAGATCATCATCAAATTCAATACTAAATTCAGTAGGGTGAGTAAAAAGATTATGTCGCATACTTAGCACTTCCTGATATGCTCCTACAAGAAAAAACCCTAAAAAGTATTCTTCTTTGGTTACATCAACATCGTGTAAAAAAAGCGGCTGCATAGGATTAAAAGCAATTTCCCCATCAGAATCACAAGTAATATCCCACAAACTCGCACTTCTATTCGGGCGGCGATTAAGCCTATCAAGAGGCATTACCGGAAAGTTTTGCCCCAATCCCCAATAATCAGGCAGGCTCTGAAAAAAGCTACAATTAAGCAAATACCGCTCTTGCACTTGCTCTTGTATTTGGAGAATCTCATTATGACTTTTATGCTTTAAAAGCTTAATGACCTTTTTAATAATCAAATGCACGAGCACTTCAGTATTAGAGCGATCTTGCAAGTCAATATAGCCTAAATCAAAAAGTGTAAGCAAAGATTCCATATGATCAAGACTATCGTGCAAATATTCAATAGCGTTTTTCTCCACCACGCTATTATAAAGGTCAAAGAGCTCTTCAATAAGCGGCGGATTATGTTTTTTAAGCTTAAGAGCTTTTTCATCATACTCTTGAGAAAAAAGCTCTAGCACGGGTGCGATTAGCACAGCGTGATTTGCAGCAATAAAACGTCCGGATTCTATAAGAATATCAGGTTCGGGTTCTTTTTTGTTTTTAGCAATTTCTCGCAATGAAAACACCACATCACCGCTAAACTCGCTCAATGTATAATTGCAACTATTTTTGCCCTCGTGCTGCGTGTATTCTACTGCCAAACCACCGCCGATATTGACGCATTGAAGATTCTTCGCACCTTTTTTACGCAATTCTGCATATATATTTCCCGCTTCTCTAATAGCCTTTTTAAGAGGTGAAATATCGCTCATTTGACTGCCAATATGAAAATGAATCATTGTAAATTTATGTAATAGCTGCTCTTTTTCAAGCATATTAATCGCCTCTAAAAGCTCCGTACTTGTAAGTCCAAATTTTGAATTTATGCCCCCACTTTTTGCCCAAATGCCTACGCCTATACTATGGAGGCGGATTCTAAGTCCGATATTAGGATAAGGTTCGCCCAACTCTTTTGCTACTTCAATAATTGTTTCTAGCTCATTTAAACCCTCAATTGTAAGCGTAATATCGTGTCCCATATTAGCAGCGCTAAAGCCAAGCGAAATCATCTCTTTATCTTTGAATCCATTGACGGTTATGGGCGCGTTTTTATTAACATAAGCCATAGCTAAAATAAGCTCTGATTTACTCCCTGCTTCTAATCCATAGCATTTATCTTGGCTTTGTTCCACTAGAGGAAGCACAAAATTTGGCATTTGATTTACTTTTAGAGGAAAAACTGCCTTAAACTTTCCCTTATAAGAATACTCTTTAATTGCACTTTCAAAGGCTTTGAATACTTTATCAACTTGATTTTTAATTAAATGCGGAAATCTCAATAATAGCGGTCCTTTGTATCCTTTTTCTCTTGCATCTTGGACAATATCAATAAGTGCTGGTTTGTGTTTAAAATTGACTTTGACCTTGCCATCTTTAATGATAAAATCATTATTCGCCCAAAAATTAATCCCATAATCAACCATAATATTTCCTTATGAGTATAAATTACAAAATGAGTTTGAATTATATCATTTTGTGGATATACTTCACTATATTTTTATACTCAATGGAGCAAAAATGAGCATAATGCCTACACTTGATATGGACAAGGATACATTCACACAAGTAGGCTATCTTTACAATTTACTTGATAAAATAGGACATTTGGGTTTATTTGAGCGTGATTTATCGTGCTATATGCTTGAAGTTTTAGCAGTAGATTCTCAAAATATGAGAGAGATAAACTTCGCCCATAGAGCAAAAAATAGCACGACTGATGTGTTAAGTTTCCCTTTAGATGTAAGTGAAGGTGCAGATTCTCACATATTAGCAAAGCAAATGAAAATATGCTTAGGAAGCGTGGTGATAAACTATGAACTTGCTCAAAAAGTAGCAAAGCAGCGAGGGCATAGCACACAAGATGAAATAAGTCTGCTTTTCATACACGGATTTTTGCATATTTTAGGCTATGATCACGAAGTAGATAATGGGGAACAAAGAGCGTTAGAGCAAAAGATTATAGAATCTTTAGGGTTAAAAGAAAGTCTTATTGTGAGAAATACCACATAAAACGCTACCATAAGTATATAGGATAAGAAATACCTATGCTAAAAGAAAATTGATTCTTTATATAATATTTGCCCGAAAGAGGAATGCTCGTAGCCACTTCTACGCTAAATAACAAATCCGTATCCACACCCCCACCAATTAAAGCCAATCTTATGGGCATATAAAGCGCATTTATATCTTTTGTTATACCTGGATAATTATTAATGGGAAATGTAAGGCTTGAATTGATGTCCTTGCTTAATCCAATACCCAAAAGGAAGCTTTTTGTCATACCTAAAACAGCCTCTATGCCAATCTGCTCACTTTTAAGCATTGCAGTATTTACGCTACTATAATGAGTTTGATTAGAGCTATGGGTATTCCTTGTAGTCTCAATATCCATTCCATTTGAAAAATTTTTTGTATAAACTATGTTTGCTCCTATTATATATTGCTTAGGGAGTTTCCTTAAATATCCCACACGAATATTAAGAGGTATATTTAAGCTATTATCAACACTTGTTATATCATCATAATACCCATACAAGGACAGAGAAATCCTATCATTCATTTTACCTTGTAGCAAGCCTATGCCAACATCAGAGCCAATTAAAATCATATTTTTTGCTCGTTCTTTTTGGAGGAACTTCCTCACATTTTGATTGCCCCCTATACTCAAAGAACCATCATAAGCCTCATAATTATCTACAGCAAGCACTACAAGATTATCAATCATTTTTTCTTTATTTGCATTGTATTCATCTAATGTAGCACTGGCAAAGCCCTCCCAAATATGCTCTAAAGTATTATTTGCGTCCAAACAAGCAAAATCTAAATAAATATTTTTATATTTTGTATTATAAGTATAATATATTATTTGTGGTGTGGGAATGCTTGAGGTATAGCCCCCATACGAATTATGAATAGTGTATGAACCTACATTTTTATAGGTAGGCTCTTGCAAACTAAATGTAAAACCACATTTCGCACTTTCAGATAGTTTAAAGCCATTATTCTTTAGTGTATGTGATAAAAGTTTAGCAAAATTCTTATCCTCCATATTAGACTTTGTTGGTTCCAAGATAAAGACAGATTCTTGCTCATCAATGTGGTAATATCTATTTTGTTGCGTTTTGTAATATGCCGTAGTGCTACACCCACTTAGCAAAAAAATTACAAAAATAATGAGAACTTTCATAGTTCTCCCCCAAAAGTTCAAGTATATTTTACAATCTTACTTAAACTTTGCTTAAATATCATCATTATCGCTTTCTTTTTGTTTTCTATTTTTTATCCTTTTGCAAAAACCTCTAGTTCATCTAGTTCCAGCAATTTTCCTTTATCTACATCTAGTTGCTCAATACTTTTTCTAATTGCTCAAATTTTTGCTTCTTCTGCGGAGATACTTTAAAATTTTTCCCTCCTCACCTCAACCCTTTTATCCTTTGTCTCACACACCAAAGAGGAGCAGTTGATTATTGATTTTTTCAAAATTATCTTTTTTAATACCTTTATACACAAGAAAAAAATCTACGATAATCCAAAGAACAATAGGAATAAGAAATATGAAAAAAACTTCTCCTTGTTGAAACACAAAAACCGCTATCCCTCCACAAACAAAGAGTATAGGAACACCAAATAGTTTTAAAATCCCAAGCCAAATATCACCTTTATAGAATCTATCCATCCCTATTACAATCCAAACTAGACATAATCCCAAAACAACTCCAACTGCAGGGGTTTTAAGTTGTATAAAGTTAAGTAATGCAATTTGATTATCATCTTGTAAATTTGCTAATCTCTCTTGCAAAGATAACAAGGTATCTTCTGGAACCTTACCTTGCCATTTTGCAATTAACATTTGTGTAGATTCTTGAATTTGCATTGCATTATCTCTTTCTTGCATATTTTTTGATTTTTTGCAGTAAAAGGAGAATTATACCCCCCCCCCCCACTTAAAATTTACTTAAATAAAAGGTTTTATGCGCTTTTTACAAAATAAAAAATAAATAAAATCAATACAGATACTCGTATTTATAAGGATTTTGCTTAGGATTTTTGCGATTGTATATATCGTTGCAAGATTTCACACGCACTTAGAGAATCTATGCGCCCATCTTTTTGGGCTCTGGCACGATTTTGCCTTTTCATATAAGAGAGAGATTGCAAAGCATTAAAGCTTGTATAGTCCTCATTGACAAAGCAAATCTCACCCTCAAAACTAAGAAGGGAGATAAAATGAGAGATGCGCTTTTGCGTATCACTATGCTCTGCTTCCCCGCCGCTTGGCATTCCCACGACAAGTATGTGTATGTTGCGCTCTTTGAGAACATTATCAAGCTCTTTTGCAGCTTGATTACGATTAATACGGATAATAGGAGGGAGAGGGAGGATAATTTCTTGCTTGAGTGTGGCTAAGCCGATACGCTTAAGTCCCACATCACACGCAAGAATGCAATGATTCATTATTCGCTTTTTTTAGAAGTATCAGCTTTGTATGCTTTAATAACAGCAAGGATATTAAGCACTGCAAAGACAGCCTCAATGATAGGTATAAGCACAAACCAACCTAAAAATGGAATAAATGCACAAATAAGTAAAAGTAAAGCTTGGAATAGTGCAATGCCACAAGCCTTATTGATATTTTGTTTTGCAAAGTCTTTACGCACAATGTATGTGCCAAGCAAAGGTATAAAAGTAGCAAAAAATGCAAAAATATAAGCAATCAAAGACGCATTTTGTTCAAATGCAACATCAAGTTTTTTAGCATTTTGTTCAAATTGTTTTTGTAAATCTAAATCAGTCATAAGTTTCCTTTGAAATAAAATTAAAGTTGTGATTGTGGCATTCTTTAGTAAATATTCATTTATGGCACGCGGACGAAGCTAGATTCTCTTATAATTTTTCCCTCAAATTCATATTCATATATCTTCGCACCAAAACGCTCATAAGCCTCCTCAAAACTTGGGTTATTTGCACAAAAAAGCAAAACCTCATCATCTTCGCGAATCTTTGTGCCAAAAGTAGATTCTATAAAGGCATTCACATCATAAATAGCCTGTGCCTCTCCTGTAGAAAGTAAAGCATTTGTGCCCTCACTCTCACCTATACGATGAGGCAAAACAAAAATAGGCTTACCCAGCTCTAAAGCAATACGTGCACTTTGCATTGAACCACTTTGTTTGTCAGCTTGAGGGATAATTACCTTATCACTTAAAGCAATTACAAGACGATTTCGCTCCAAAAAACTATACTTATGAGGCATATATTCCTTTTCATACTCACTTAAAACAAGACATTCTTTCATCATTTTTTGAATCATCTCCGCATTGCTCTTAGGGTAAAGTATCTCTAAACTCGCGGGAGAAAACATAATCGTGCGTGGATAGGCGTGTGTATGAGCGATAATATCTACTCCCAAAGCGCCACCGCTTATGACTACACCATTATTTTGTGCGATTTTACTCGCAAGTGTAGCGACAAAGGATTTTGTATAAGGATTAGGTTTACGTGTACCAACAATAGCAATTTTATGCTCACAATCAAGCAAAGTGGAGATTACCTCATTTTTTCCACAATAAAAAAGCTTTTTTGGTGGATTTGGCAGTATTTCAAAGGCTTTTGGCAAACTTCTAAGGGATAAAATATCAGCAATCATTGTGTAACTTTATGGCGTAAATGGCGAGCGAACATACTGATTGGTATGCGCGGAAAGATAAGATTCTAGCTCTTGGGGTGAAATAAGCTCTAAGGTAGAATTAATCTCATCTCTCATTTGGGCTAATGCTCTAAAAGTGGTAGAGTGAGGGTGGCAAATAGCAATTGCATAGCCCTTTTTTTGTGCCTTTTTAATCAAAGATTTAAGTTGAGCTTTAGTATAGGCGACATCACTTTGATTATCTAAAAAAATATCACGTGCCATAATAAGCCGCTTTTGTTCTCTAGCGATACTTTCGCTTGCAGGGTATGAAGTCGTAACGCTATCAATAAACTTCAATCCCAGCTCATCAAACACACTTAGAAGATTAGTCATATCAGCTTTGCTTTGGGTGAATTTACTCCCTGTATGGTTATTGAGATATACAAGCTGAGGAAAATCATTTTTAATCGCCAAAATATCTTGCTTGATAGATTCTCTACTTGCACCCACTTTTATAGGCTCTAGCTCTTTTTGTATAAAATGCTGTGCTTCAAGGGGAAGATGAATCATAAAACTTTTACCATTTTTAAGCACGAGTTCCGCAAGATGTGGCGTAGAGGGATTATGTTTTGTCTTTGGAAAAATAGAGGGTGTTATATTAAGCTTGAGATACTCTAAATGTTTAATTTGTGCAAGCGTAGAAAGGTCATCCATAATAAGAAGCACTTTTGGCTTCGCAGCACTTTGAGGCATAGAGGGTGTATTTAAAAATTGAGAATCTTGTTGTTTTAGAGGTGGAATATCTAAAGAATGCGCTTTAGAATCAAGATTGATAAAATTATCTGAATGAAGTTGCGAAAATGCTTTATTAAAGCCCTGTATAATAGGGTGTTGCATTGAGACGTGCTGCTGCGTGCTTTGTGTAGATGCTGATTTATCTTGTAGCGAAGTGATAATAGAATCTGCCCACACATTTATATGGTATATACATATAAAACCACAAAAAATAAAAATACGTGTTATCACTTAGTTTCCTAATGTGATTTCTACCTCAAGGGTGTTAATATTTTGATTACTATTAGTGCTAAATTCAATCTTGCTTGAACGCGTATATTTTTGCACAACTTGGAGAATCTCCTTTTGCATATCTTCAAGATAGGGTATATTCGCTGTCCTCTCGTGCGATAAAACCAACTTAAGACGCTCTCTTGCTAAAGTAGCACTTTTTTGTGAGCTATGTCCAAACATACCAAGAAGACTCATTTAAAAATCCTTTTAAGCGTGCCCATAACACCCTCACTTTCCAAAGAAACAAAAGGCACTTCTTGTCCTAAGATTCTCTTAGCAATCCGCACATAAGCTTTTGCACTTGGTGCTTGAGTGTAAATCACAGGTTCGCCCGAATTTGTTGCACTCACAATTTTACTATCCTCTGGGATAAGCCCAATAAGAGGCAAAGCAAGTATGCCTAGCACATCATCGGTTGAAAGCATTTCGCCCTTTTTTACAAGTTCTGGCTTAATACGATTGATGATGATATGTTTTTGGACTTCTTCATTTTGTTGTGCTTTGTGGCTCTTTGCATCAATAATACCAATCACCCTATCGCTATCTCGCACCGAACTCACTTCCGACGTAACAACAATAAGTGCTCTATCTGCCCATAATATTGCGTGTTCAAACCCACTCTCAATCCCCGCTGGAGAATCTATAAGAATATAGTCAAAATTTTCTCGCAAAGATGCAATGAGTTTACCCACTTTATCCTTATCAAGGATTGTTTTATCCTTTGTCTGTGAAGCAGGAAGAAAGTAAAGATTTTTTGTTTTTTTATGATTGATGAGGGCTTGTGAGAGATTGCATTTACCTTCCATTACATCAATGACATCATATACAATGCGATTTTCTAGCCCAAGGAGCATATCAAGGTTACGCAAACCAATATCAAAATCTATCGCTACAACTTTCTTCCCGCTAGATTCTAGCTCCATAGCTAAACCCACAGCAAGATTTGCTGTTGCGGTAGATTTGCCCACACCGCCTTTACCTGAAGTAATCGTAATAACTTGTGCCATATCTGCTCCCATTTATCAATTAAAATATCATTATATAATGCTAAAGTTTAGTATGCGCTTATTTGAGCTTTTGTTGCAAGCTATTAAACATTGAACAAGCATTATCTAATCCACCCTTACAAGCTTTTTGATAATATTTCAATGCTAATTCATTATTACTACTCACACTTCCAAAGCCGTGCTCATATATGCTAGCAGCACCTGAACACGCTACATTAATAATGATTTTTGTATGCTCCTCACATCTGTAAATATTTGCCTTTTCTTCGCTCAAAGCACTCACGGCTTTGCAATTTCTTTTCACATCACTTTCACAAGCAAATAATGTATGCTCTAAGGCTTTGTTTGCATCTTTAGTTGTTCCACCTAAGCCCTGCATTTCCCATAATCCTAATTGATAACAACTATTTGCATCTTTTAGCTCACAGCCTTTTTCTAAAAGGATTCTCGCTTGTGTGTGATTCTTATTTGCTCCACCAAAGCCGTGATAATAGTAAGATGAAAGCCTCTCACAAGCAGTGCCTAAACCATCTTCACAATCACTCTTATACATTAAGCCATACCTATCAAGATTCTCATTTTCACTATATTGCTCTAAAGCCTTTAGATTCTCACAACCTGCCTTAAATCCATAATCACACGACAAAGTGGCGTATTTTTTAGCAAGGGGGATATTTTGTGCCACACCCTGCGCGTGTTCATATATAATGGAAAGATTATAGCAACCTCCACCATCTTTATTATCACAGGCTTTTTGATAATATTTTTTTGCATTACTCAAATCTTTTTTTTCAAATTTATAACTCGCACCTAACGCCCGACAGCCAAAAGGAGAATCTAGCTCACACGCCTTAAGTGCGTAAGAATGCAAGAGTGGCTTTTTGTTTTGCGGAATGCTCTCAAAAATACCGAGCCAAATCTCACTTATTGCGACTTCACACGCTGCTTTTTGCTCTTTTAAAGGTAAAGAAGCAGCAAGACATTTTTTGCCATAAAGAGATTCTCGTTCAAGAGGAAGCGGCTCTTTACTTGCCTTTTTAATATGCTCAATATAGTCCCACTCCACCAAACCGCTCTCTAGATTCACAATACTAAAAATAAAATGATAAGACACAATATGCAAACTGCCCTGCTTTGTTGTATCATTTGTAATCCGCGCACTTAAGGAATATTTAGGAGCAATCAATGTGCCTTTAGGGATAATGTCGGCAAACTCCTCATTGTTACGCATTGCACGAATCTTATCAAGGCTCGGGTCAGCATTAAAAGCATTTCCAGCAATCGCTGCAGTAAGTGTGATTTTTTGTGAGCTTACCGTGTCCGTGATAATCTTCCGCGCCAAAAGCCCAATGTCAATATCAAAATCACTCAAATTATTAAAATCTGAAATCATTAGAACTTTTTTGTTTTTAGAATCTTTTATAAATGAAGATTCTAATAAATCCGCTCCTGCTAGAGAGGTGATTTGAGAAATATCATCAAAGTTGAGCACAAATGGACTATTTTTATTAGGCTCGGCATAAATATATGTGCAAAATAAAGATACTAAGATACAAAATCTTAACCCCATCATCACTTATTTGTCCCTATTTGCCTTTCCTGCGATGATAAAGCGTAAAGCATTAAGTTTAATAAACCCTGCGGCATCTTTTTGATTATATACAGAATCTTCCTCAAAAGTGCTATATGCTGCATTAAATAAAGAATTTTTAGATTCTCGCCCTATAACAATGACATTCCCTTTATAGAGCTTAAGGCGCACTACTCCACTTACTTTTTGCTGTGTCTTATCAATAAGTGCTTGTAATGCCTCGCGCTCTGGGCTAAACCAATAGCCATTATAAATGAGCTCTGCATACTTTGGCATTATAGAATCTTTTAAATGTGCCTCTTCCCTATCAAGACACAAAGATTCTATCGCACGATGAGCTTTTAAATATATTGTGCCTCCGGGTGTTTCATAACACCCACGAGATTTCATACCCACATAGCGATTTTCTACCAAATCAAGCCGCCCAATGCCGTGCTTTCCGCCTAGCTCATTGAGATTTACCCAAAAATTCGCAGGACTTAGCTTTTCTCCATTTATCGCCACGCCATCGCCATTTTGAAACTCAATGCTAATAGATTCTGGCTTATCTGGCGCATTAAGTGGTGAAACACTCCATCGCCACATATCCTCTTCTGGTTCTACATTTGGGTCTTCTAGAATCTGTCCCTCATAGCTAATATGCAATAAGTTTGCGTCCATTGAATAAGGCGATTTATTTTGCTTTTTTTCAATAGCAATCCCTGCAGATTCTGCATAGGCTAAGAGTTTTTCACGACTATTCAAATCCCATTCACGCCAAGGCGCAATGACTTTAATATCTGGATTAAGCGCGTAGGCTCCGAGCTCAAATCGCACTTGGTCATTTCCCTTTCCTGTCGCTCCGTGTGCTATGGCATCAGCCCCAACACTTTTAGCAATCTCAACAAGTCTTTTTGCAATAAGAGGGCGTGCAATGCTTGTGCCAAGCAAATATTCTCCCTCATAAATTGTATTTGCACGAAACATAGGAAAGACAAAATCTTTGATAAACTCCTCTCTTAAATCTTCAATAAAAATATTTTCACTTTTTATACCAAGCTTTAAAGCCTTTTCTCGTGCAGGCTCAACCTCTTCACCCTGTCCAATATCAGCTGTAAAGGTTACCACCTCACAATGATAATTATCTCCGAGCCATTTTAAAATCACACTCGTATCAAGTCCGCCACTATATGCCAAAACAACCTTTTTAATCGCTGCCATAATCTACTCCATATTTTTATAGAATCTAAAGTGCATATTCTATACTAAAGATACTATATATGCAATATTTTGTTATGATTGTATTTTTCAATCACTATGAGCAAAGGTAGGTTATCGCACAAATGCCACATAATAAAGATTCACATAATATTAATTATGGCACAAGTGTGCGCAATCATAAACCACGTTTTACTCCAAAGGTTGCACAATCCTTGCACCAAAGCGAATCCGTCTCGCACTCGTTTTTTAAAAATCTTAAAGATTCACTACAAGATGCCTTAAAAGCCGCTCAAAAAGAACAATTCGTGCTTAAAACCTCAATGTATAGTGCATTAGCTCTAGCCATTTTTGGCATTAGCTTTGGGATTTTAGTCAAATCTATGGCAGTTATTTTTGATGGCTTTGTAGCACTTATTAGCGTAGGTTTAGGTGCGCTTAGCGTAGTAACTTCGCGCTATATCTACAAAGAAGATGATGATATTTTCCAATATGGATATGTGCGTTTTGAGCCAATGGTTAATCTCTTTAAATCTCTTGTGCTTGTTTTTATTTGTATATATGCCTTTATCAATGCCCTGCAGAGTATTATTAATGGTGGTTATGAAGTAGAACTTGGCGGTGCAGCGATATATAGTGCGTGTGCATTTGTATTTTGTGCGGCTTTGTTTATTTATACTTCGCTGTATGCAAAGGTGTTAGAATCTGATTTAATTAAAGTAGATAATACAGAATGGAAAATTGATTGTGTGCTGTATTTGGGCGCATTGTTGGCTTTTGGTGTAATTTATATGTTGCCTTATTTTAGTGAGATTGTTGGTAAAAACGCCTTTGCAGATTCTATAAATACTCTTTCACGCTATATTGACCCATTGCTTTTAGCAGTGCTTTCATTGCTCCTTTGCATCTCACCCATTCGCATAGCACTGAGCAATTTTAAAGATTTGATTATGGTAGCTCCACCTGAAATTGATGAAAAAATCACGCAGATTATGGAAGATTTGAGCAATGAATTTGGTTTTAGCGACTATGACACCCATACAGCAAAATCAGGGCGATTTTATATGGTAGAAGTCAATATTCTCACACACGAAAATTTCAAGCCCACAACGATGAAAGAATTTGATTCTATTCGCGAACGTATTGAAAAAGCCCTTGAGATTCCAAGCTATAAAATATGGCTCTCTGTGAGCTTTACTGCAAATCCCAAGTGGTTATAGAATCTATTGTCTTCTACTAAAAGTAAGTGCATAAGTGGCATTTCGCGTATCAAATAGCGGGTCTTTTGGAGGTTGCACTCCTGCGGGTAAATCTGATGGGAAATACACTTCTGCATTGCATTTTGTGCCGTTATATTTTTGCACTTTGAGTGTGCCAACTAATGTTTCTTTATGTGCTCCCTTCCAAAGTGCTGTTGTATCATTTGTAACATCTTGCTTATTAGGATAGATGAGATACATATCATATTCCATTGGTTTATTTTTTGTATAGGACTTAAAGGAAGAAAGCAAAAAATCTTTATCTAACTTTGAAAGTTCTTGCTCACTTAAATATTTTATCCCATCTTTTGGGACAAATTTCCACCGCGCCGCAATATTGGCTTTTTTGTGTGGTGCTTGAAAATAAAAGGTATGGATACTATAAAAGCCTGTATGCTCTAGGCTTGATATACCTATATTCTTCATATATGCCTCAAAATTCCTATAAGAGCTTACTTTTTGCGTAAGTCTTTTGATTTTCTCTGTATCGGGCTTTCCATTTTCTTGAGGGATTCTCATCTCAAAAAATTGCCCAAACTCTTGAGGATTCTTAGCAAAATTAATTTCGGTATTGAGCATTACCATTGTCCAAGTGTCCTTATCTCCTTGAAATTTGAGCGCCATTCCTCTAGGCTTACTTCTATCATCTTGTTGAGCTCCACCTAATGAATAACGAATCTCTACAGGAATTGATTGTTGGGAGAGTAAAGGAACATCAATACTAGAAATAATACCTTTATGTGGGATAAACTCGCCACTTGCACAAAAACCTTTTGTATGGTTGATTTTTTGTTTAGGCTTTATCGCATTACCATTCAAGCGGTAAAAGACATCTGCTATACTCTGTGAATCATAAGTTTTTCTCTCATCATTTGCAAAAGCAATATTGCCCAAAACACAGCACATAAGGACTAAACCCAAATTTTTCTTTGTCAGCATAAAAACTCCTTCGTTCAACATAAAACCAAAGTATAACGATTAATTATAATAAAGCAAAACCTTGTCCAAATATGAGCTAACCTTAACTTCAATGAGAATATAATTTCTTCAATCTCAACTCTAAGGAGCATTTATGCTTATTATTTACACAACTACTTCAAGCAAAAAGGAAGCCAAACGCCTTACGCAGCTATTTTTACAATCTCGCCTCATTGCGTGTGTCCAACGCCACAAAATAAAAAGCAGCTATGTATGGCAGAAAAAAGGTAAGGATACAATTTGCAAAGAAAGCGAATATCTGCTTATTCTTAAAACGTTGCCTGTGCATTATAAAGAAATTGAAAAACTCCTCCTTACTCATCACAGCTATGAAATTCCTCAAATCATTGCTTTTGAGGCAAAAGCACAACCCTCTTATGAAAATTGGCTTACTCTTACACTCCAAAAGCCGAGTGCATAGCTAAAATATTATATTTGATAATAAATTTTCTTGTTGCTATTTGTTTTCTTTACGCTTATAGAATGAGTGCGTAGGCTATCCTACTAATTTTAATATAAAGGATCTATTATGAAAAAATTATTCATTATAGCAATGGGAATCATCTTTAGTGCCTCTATGGCAAGTGCGTTTGATGTCAAAGGAGAAACTTATGGTGCAGCTTCTGATATTGCAAATGGCAAAAGCGCAAAACAAGTAGCTTCTACTAAGAAAAAAGAAGTAAAATCTGCAACAACTAAAGAACTAGAGAAAAAGAAAAAAGATGCAATGATGAAACAAATGCAAAAATAAAACTCTATGGCTCTTGGCAGAATCATAAAGATTCTGCCAACAAACTCTCTCCTATCACTTTTCCCCATTTTAAAACAATTTCAAATTTTAAGTGTATTTACCAATCGTTTTTTTTTTTTTTTTTTTTTAAATTTCCTTTT